>Ga0073899_10000016_pt1 | contig 172374 bp, 229 predicted proteins | sample KloWWTmetaKNB5Ph_FD_88975 | JGI IMG/M metagenome (GOLD analysis project Ga0073899, IMG submission 88975) | Active sludge microbial communities from Klosterneuburg, Austria, studying microevolution and ecology of nitrifiers - Klosterneuburg... | ecosystem: Engineered > WWTP > Aerobic digester... | reverse complement strand
TTGAGCTCCGGGTTCATCGCGAGCTCGAGCGCCTCGTGCGACGCGATGACGGTCCAGTCCTCTTTGGCACGCGCGACAGGGTTCAGAAATACGTGCCCTTGCGGGGTATAGGTAGCGCCGACGGTCTCGTGTCGCCCCATGGCGCCCGCGTGTCGCGCTTCCTGGACTTCATCCCAAATGTGAAGCTGCCACAAGGAAGGAGAGAGCCTGAAGTTGCTGCCCGCAACCCACGGCATCACGTCCTTGCCCCAAGCCTTGGGGAGGTGTACACGGAGCTGCACGTCGAGGGCGCCGACGAACGCCGCGAGGGCCTCTGGCGACAGCTGTTTTGAGTGATTGATGAGTGCGAGTTGGTTGACCATTGCGACCTCTATGTGATACCCCAACTGGGTAACGACTGACAACCCCTGACTGGAGAGACAGATGTCGGACCTGAACGATGACGCCCGCGCGAAGATGACCAAGCTGATCGACGAGGCCAAGACGCACAAGGCCGTGATGGACGAGGCGCGCATCGACTACCGCCACGTCATGAAGAAACTCGACGTGTGGGTCGAGCGCTTCCCGCAGCTCGCCAAGGACATGGGCATCGTCATCGACGAGCCGGCGGCGCCCGCCGCCCCTGCCGCGCCCGCAGCGCCCGCCGCCGACAAGGCGAAGGGCGACGCGAAGAAGAGCTGATCGACACGGGCAAGAGATAAGAGCCGCCGGGGGAAACCTCGGCGGCTCTTCGCGTTTCTAAGGGACGGGTACATGAAGAGCCACGAAGACAAAGACAACATCCGCCGCGCAGCCAACGACATTCTCACCGCGCTCGGGGCCCCGCTGCTGACCGAGGCGGAGCGCGTTGCGCGCCTCTCTCGCATGCAGGCCGCCATCACGACGCTGAACCGATCGTACACCGCGTACTGCTTGCACTCGCTCGATGAGGGCATCGACGAGATCAAGGCGCTCAAGCCTTCGCGCGAGGTCCTCGTCGAGCACTTCGTGTTCGTCGGGACCAAGTTCTTCAACCTGCACAACGGCGTCTTCGCGGAGCTGTACGCAGTGCTGCGCGGCGCGCGAGCGCAGGACCCGGCGCTCACGTCGGTCTTGTCGAAGGAGATCGAGACGCTGGCGAAGTTCGCCAACGGCGAGCAGCTCTCCGTGATCTCGGCGGGCATCACGCTCCTCTCGAAGGAGGGCGAGTTCTTTACGGAGTACAGACACATGGTGCTGCACCTGGACCCGGTTGCACGGGTCGAGCTGCTGGCCGAGTTGAAGCGGGCGGCGACGCCTGCCCCGGAGGACGGTCGATGACCGAGTGGTCGCATCTACAGAACGACATCTTCGAGTTCGCGAAGACGAAGCCTGACAACCTCGTCGTCATCGCGCGCGCCGGCACCGGCAAGTCGACGACGATTCGTGAGTTGTGCGCGCGGCTCAAGCCTCGCCGAGTCCTCGTCTGCGCGTTCAACAACAAGATCCGAGACGACCTCGCGGAGCGGCTCCGCACGAGCCCGCACGTCACGGTCAAGGGTCTCAACCAGATGGGCTTCGGCACGGCCATCAAGCGCGTCAACCGCACGCTCGAGGTCGACCGATGGCGCGTCCAGGACTACGTGCGCAAGCTCATTCCGGACGTCTACAAGGACGCCCGGGGCGAGGTCGCGAAGCTCGTCACCATGTGCATGGTGACGCTGTCGACGTCCGAGGAGGCGATCGACAACTGCATGTACGAGTACGACCTGCGCCCGGCCGCGAGCGCAGAGAAGCCTCTGTGGATTCGGTGGGTGCAGCAGACGCTCGAGTGGTCGCTGCGTACGGACCACACGTCCATCTCGTTCACCGAGCAGGTGTACATCCCTGCGGTGCTCAACCTCTCGACGGGGAACTTCGACGTCGTCATCGTCGACGAGGCGCAGGACCTCTCGCCTGCGCAGCTTCGGCTCGTGATGAACGCGATCCGACCCGGGGGCCGGGTCATCGCGGTCGGCGATCCCGCGCAGGCGATCTACCACTTCAATGGTGCGTCGGCCGACTCGATCGACAAGATCATCATCGAGACGGGGGCGAAGACCTTGCCTCTGTCCATCACGTACCGCTGCCCTACCGAGGTCGTGCGGCTCGTGAACCCTCTCGTTCCTGACTTCGAGTCAGGGCCTGGTGCGCCGCGCGGCGTCGTCGACAGCGTCGGCGGCAAGGAGTTCTACAAGCGCGTGGACGAGGGAGACGTCGTGATCTCCCGTACGAACGCCGCGCTCACGAAGGTCGCCCTCGAGCTCATCGCGAGCGGCAAGCGAGCGCGCATCGTCGGCAAGGACATCGGCGCGCAGCTCACGAAGCTGGTGACGATCGGCTCGCAGTTCGGGGACTCCATCCCGTCGATGCTCACCGCGCTGACGGACTACGTGTCGGAAGAGGGCGAGAAGCTCGAGGCCGCGCGCAAGGAAGACAAGGCCGAAGAACTGAGGGACAACCTCGATGCGTTGCGGGCGTTGAGCTCGAACTGCTCGGACCTTGGAAAGGTCCAGCAGAAGATCATCAACCTCTTCAACGACGACGACGTCACGCGCGGCACGATCCCGTGCATGAGCACGCACAAGTCGAAGGGGCTCGAGTTCGACCGCGTGTGGCAGCTCGAGACGACGTTCAACCCGAAGGGGTCAGACGGCGCCAACTGCTACTACGTCGCGGCGACGCGGGCCAAGGCGGAGCTGTACCTCGTGCAGCTCCCCAAGTCGGACGGGTCGGCGGGGAAGTCGTGGGCGGCGTCGGTGGGGTTCTTCAAGGCGAAGGAGGGAGAGGATGAGTAACCGCGCCACCGCCTACCTCTTCTACGGCATTCACGTGCCGTGGACCGAGGAGAAGGACGAAGCCTTGCGCGCCCGCATCAAGAAGCTCACGGGCGCGAGCTACGACGAGGACAACTTCGACAGGCACACTTCGGTGCTCCTCGCGCCCTTCCGTGTGGGCGTCGAACATACGGGATGGGACAGCGGCTCCCTCCTGATCTACGTGCTCGACACAACGCACGCGTGCGTTGATGGCGACAAGGGTGGTGGGCTGCTGATCCCGAATCTCAACCTCGATCCAGGCATGTTCGATAGGAAAGAAGCACTCGCGCTGCTCGGGGTGAAGTCCCGGTCCGCCTGGGGCTGGAGGCTGCACGCATGCGAGCAATGATCCAGGAGAGAGCATGAGCTCAGACCCATCCGCCATCTCCCTCGAAGACCTGTTCACGAAGATCAAGAACGCGCTCGCAGACCAGACGCGCAACGTCGTCCGACGTGTGCAGAAGATCCGCGACGCTACGCACGCGTACGAGACGTCCGCCAAGCAAGGCATCACGGACGCCCTCTACGAACGTAACGGCCTTCGGGCCGGCAACACAGGGGCACGGTCGGGCGACGCGGCGCTCGCGCTGCTCGCCGCTGTCGAGTCCCTGCCCGAGCTCACCACCGGGCTCGACGTACCCGAGATCGCCGAGGACGCTCCGGTGCTCTTGGGCTGGCCGAAGATTCGGGCGCAGCGCAAGCCGCTCCTGATCTTCGGCGGCATGGTCATCCCCGAGAAGCTCGCCGCGTGGATCGAGGAGACCGGCCTCGACATCGTGTGGCTCTCGACGCAGAGCGACGGGAACCACGGCGGCGCGTCGACCGAGACCGCCGTGGCGCAGCTTTGCAACAGTCAGTACTTCGCGGTGCTGATCCTGAACGGGTTCGTGTCCCACCACCAGTGGACGCCCGTCACGCAGGCCGCGAAGGCCGGCGGCGCGTACAGCGTCGCCATCGACCGTGGCGGCGTGGGCATGTTCCGTCAGGCGATGACGGAGTTGGAGAAGAAGCTGTGACGCAGGAGCTACGCGGCGTGGTGGCGCAAGCTCGTAACGTACGCTTTCCATACGACGTGGCGGACCTTCGACGAAGGCTCGACGCCGAGGAGTGGATCGACGTCGACGGCATCTCCGAGGAGCGCTCGATCTACCTCGGGAGCGTCTTCAACGTCTATCCGAGCGGCAAGTACTACCAACCCTTCGCCTGCGGCAACCTTCACCCTTGCCCGAGGTGTAAGGGTCGGGGGATGCGACTTGACGCCGTAAAGACCCCCATCCAGGGGCGGCACGGCATGTACTGCATGGCGCGCTGGGTGCGCTGCGGGCGGTGCGACGGGGGCGGGTCGCACGAGGCGGCGGACGACGAGCGGTTCGCGGAAGCTGCGAGCCGCGCGTTAGCGCGTATCGGGGCGTACCTGACGGGAGGTGAGGGGGACGGGTGTGATGTGTACGTGATGGAGTCTCGAGACATCAGCGACGCGGAAGAAGAAGGAGAAGACAGATGAGCCAAGACTACGGTCAGGTCGCACGCATGTGGTGTGCGCAAGAGAAGCTGAAGCGCACGTTCGTCTCGCAGTCCAACGGGCGCGACCGCATGAGCTACAAGGACCACACGACGCTTCTGTCCTACGAGCACTGGGCCATCGCCAAGCGCCTGAAGGACGGGACGATCCTGCTCAACGGTGACCGCGCGCCGTCGCCTACGACGGCGAAGCAGATGTCGGCGGCGCGATCGGCGGCGGCGAAGTACCGGCACGCCCTGGTGCCGTTCTCGGCGCTCAGGGGCGCGAGCATCCACCCCGAGTACGTCGAGGTCGTGCACATGACGTCCGACAAGACGGTCAAGAAGTGGGTGAAGGTCACGGAGAAGCGGGCGCAGAACACCTACTGGCCGAAGCGACAGCGAGAAGACGGGGAGTGGGAAATCGAGACGGAGCAGCACTTCCTGGGAGAGACGCTGTTCCGCGTCGGTGGGAACTACTTCGTCACCGGGCTCGACCGCAACGACGACCCGCGTCGGCGCAACTTCTTCCTCGCGAAGCTTCCGTGGGGGCGACCGAAGACGGTCGACGAGGCGCTCGAGATGCTCCGGCCGAAGGGCATCCCCGAGAACGCGCTGCGGCAGGGGGAGTGGTTCCTGACGCCTGTCGAGAAGATCGACAAGAAGAAGGGGAAGATCGTCAAGCTGAACCGCGCCCCGTGGGGGAGCGTGCGCGTGCTGTCTGGCGTCCCGATCGAGTCGGACAAAGCGAAGGAGGCCCTGAACAGAGTGGAGAAGGTGAAGATCACGGGGCGCGTGATCACGGACGACGGCGTCGAGACCCCCGTGGTCGCGACGCGACGCCAGGGACGCCACGTTGCGACCCGCATGTTCATCAACGGCGCGGTGTACGTCTCGGGCATGCTGCGCGACACGGAGCACGGCCCTCTGAAGCTCGGGGACGGGAAGACCTGGTACAAGGTCACCCGGAACCGGTCCAAGGGGAGCTGGTCGTCGCATGGGAGCGTGGACTGATGAGCACCTCCCTCGACGGACGCGGGAAGCTCAAGGCGTCTCCCGCGCTGATCGCAGAGCTCTCCGAAGCAGGCTTCGAGTGCGACGAGAACCACAGCTTCTCGATCGACGACGGAGGGCGGCTCAACCTCGAGCTCGTGGAGTCCATGGCCGACACGCGCGCGGCGGAGATCGAGGAGGTCGACTGCCGGTTCGAGAATCACGGCGACGCGTGGCGCCTCGTGAAGGACGAGGGCGTCGTCTACCAGATCGACATCGTCAAGGTAGCCCTGCTGCCTCGACACAAGAAGCTGCTCATCGGGCTGCTCGAAGGTCTCCCGGAGAAAGACGGCTGGGAGATCAGGCGGGAGCTTGAGCTCTTCGAACCGGAGGACGGATAGATGGAGCTCTACGGCGGCGGGACGATCCGTGGCACCCCTGCGGCGGTCAGGGTGTTCCGGAGGGATCTGGGGTTCATTCTCATGGATCTCCCGGAGCCCGATCACCACTACCTCGAGTCTGGCGACGAAGACGTCGAACGCGCGCTCAACGCGCTCCACGGCACGAGCCCCGAGGGCCTCAGCGCTCTCGACCTCTACCTCGAAGACAACGAGATGAACACCGTCGACCCCCGCAAGTTCCGGGTCGTCTTGCACGAAGGGACGATCTACGTCATCGACGCCGTGGAGGTCTACTTGCTGCCACCCGACGCGGAGATGCTCAAGAAGGATCTCTGGGGCGAGGGCGGCAAGCGCGTACTGGATCAGCTCGAGCTGTGAGGGACGACCTCGCGATTCCTGCGCTCCTGAGCCCTCTCGGGGAGAAGGCGGCGCAGGCGATCCTGAGCATCTTGCGTAAGTACGACGCACTACACACCGGAGGCTGCCGAGCCTTCTACTCGCCGCAAGAGTGGACAGACCGTGGGGAAGAGTACGGATGCGAGTCCGTGCTCCTCGTCGTGCATGACGGCGGCGACGTAGCCCGGTTCTTCAACCACGACTACCAGATGCCTGGGAGGATGGCGTCGATGGACGCCGCCTTGGCCGACGTCGGGTTGTACGCGCAGCCGTGTACGACCTGGTACACGGCGATCTATCCAGTCGGGCCCTAGCCATTCCCCTGGCGGTTAAAGTCGGGTAGCATGCTTCGCGTGCTAAACGACTACTACAACCACCAAGAGCTCACCGCTCTCGCTAAATCCGACAACGCTTGCGTTCGCAAGCTCGTCGTCCAACTCAGGGAAGTCGCCCGGGACGCTCTGCTCATTCGCATGGGCGTCCTCGGCGGCACCTACCTGAAAGATCCGAATTCACCCGCGCTGGGGCGGGCTCTCTACAAAGCGCTCCAAGAAGGTCCCAAGCAACTCTCGGAAGACGAGGTCGGAGAACTGTCCCAGCTGTCCCAGATGGCGGGGGGCTTTTGGGACACCGACCCCGAACCGGAGTTCAAGACGTTCGAGGAGTGGGAGGCGGGGGAATGAGCGCGAGCAAGCTCGGGCAACACCTGCGCACCGTACGGAACGACAAGGGCCTGACGCTGAACGCCGTGGCTTCGGCCGTGGGCGTCTCGATCCCTTTCCTCAGCGACGTCGAGCGCGGTGAGCGAACGCTCACGCCTCAACGGCTCGAGGGCGTGCTCAAGGCCTTGGGTGTACCGCGTAAAGCCACGGCGTACGTCCGGGCGTTTCAGATGTTGGGCCGGCTGCCTCCGCACGTGGAGGCGGCGGTGCTCAGGAGTCCGATGAGGTGGTGATGGAAGGATGGGATAAGCCATGACACAAGACAGGCTGACTCGCGCTGGAGCGAGGCGCGGATGACTGCGCGGCAACCCCCGCCCCAAGGGCGGAAGGGCATCCGGCGCAAGAACCACGAAGTACGAGAGGCGCGCGCGACGCCCGCGCCGCGAGAGACGGCGTGCGCCGCGCGCGTCGTCGAGGTCGAGATTCCGCACCGCTTCAACAGGTGGTTCCAGGGGCCCAAGGCGATCGTCACGATCGCCGGAGACCTCGTGACGCTCCCGGGCGGCGCGCAGTTCGTGGTGCGCCCCTGCGGAGACGAGCAGTACGTGTGCCTTCACCCCCAGCTCATGACGCAAGTCGGAGTGATCACGAAGCACACGGTGAAGCAGTCGCTCACGAACGACCTCCTCGTGAAGCTCGGGCTGATTCGCTCTGCGCTGTTGGGGGTTCCTTACCCGACGCCCGTGGCGTACGTCACGCGGCTCGCGGGAAGCCTCGTGCATCCGGGGGACTGCTTCCGGAAGCAAGGAGACCCGTTCACGAAGCGGGTCAAGTACACGGCGACGGATGACCAGAGATGCCAGGTGTGTGGGAGGCCGTTTGTATGAGCGACGAGAGCAACTACAAGATTCGAGTGCGTGTGGTGATCGAGCGGACGTACTCCGCGTGCATCACGCACGAAGAGCCGGTCGAAGACCGGATCGTGTCGGCGATCGAACACGCCGTGGCGTTGGCGGTGACGGACTTCCCGGCGCTGGGGGCAGGGGACGTCCGCGACGTGGAAGTGATCAAGGTCGAGAAGGAGAAAGACAGTGCATAGACGAGTCAAAGTCCGCTTCACACAGACCCGCACGCGCGAGATGTGGCTCACCACACCAGAATCCTGGAGCGACGCGACTGCGCTCATCAACGCGCAAGACGGCTTCAACGACGAGACCGGCGACCGGTTCAACCTGAAAGACTGCGTCAGCGTCGTCACCAACGACGGAGAGGTCGTGAAATGAAGCCTGTGATCCACGTCTCCGGCCCCGTCCGCTACCTCACCGAGCCCGGGGCCTTGCTCATCGCGCAGACCACGTTCGACCCGTCGGCCCTCCGCCCCTTTCTCAAGGGCATGGGCAACGACGAAGTGACGTCGCCTACGCAGTACGGCCAAGACATGGTCGACACGCTCGAGGAGGGCCTGATCTCCGAGGGCGGGGCGTTGACGATGTTCGCCGGTCAGGTCTGCTACCTGGCCCTGGGCGAGAAGCGCACCAAGCCGAAGGAGGCCGACAAGTACTTCGACAACATCATGAAGCAGAGTCATGGCTCGATCCTCGAGCACTCGAGCTACACGTTCCTGCTTTACGGCGTAGATCGCGCCGTGACGCACGAGCTCGTGCGGCATCGCCAGGGCATCGCGGTCAGCCAGGTGAGCCAGCGCTACGTCGGCGTCGACGCGCTGCGCTTCTGCATGCCGTACGAGGCGCAGGGCTCGTCCACGCTCGTAGGTATGGCGCTGATCGACTTCGAGTACGACTTCCACCGCTACTCGCGTTGGATCAAGGCGTACATGGAGAAGTACCCGCAGCGGGAGGGGGAGTCGAAGACCGAGCATCGCAAGCGGATTCAGAGCACCGCCAGGAGATGTCTCCCTAACTGGGTCGAAGCTCCGATCGTGTTCACGGGCAACCTGCGCTCGTGGCGGCACATCCTCACGATGCGCTGCTCGCGTCACGCCGACGTCGCGATTCGGCGTGCGTGTTACCCGGTGTACCAGCAGATGCGCATCGCGTGTCCCGAGGCGTTCCTCGACTGGACGACTGAAGTTCTATCCGATGGGTCGACCGAAGCGCGGCCGACATACGTCAAGGTGTAGGAGAAGATCATGGCAAACAACTACTTGCTGTTCAGTTCGCAGTTCTCGTTGCCTGAAGGCGCTGGCCCCCTGAAGGTCGAACAGTGGCATCAGTGGGCCATGGGGGAGCCAGTCGACATCACTCCGGAAGAGGCCGCGACCGAAGAGGCCGAGACGGAGACGCACGCGGCCTCCCTCGGCACGTGGAACGGGCAGCCCAACTCCCCGCTCGCGCCTTGGCGAGACCCGGACAACGAGGACATGCCGAGCTTCCAGGCGGAGCTAGACGAAGACGGGCTCTGGCTTTACGCCGAGGAGTACGGAAGCGTCGCCGGCGCCGTCGCGCTCATCCAGGAGTACTGGAAGAAGTTCGGGCCTCCTGACGGCAAAGAGGTGGGCCAGATGGGGTGGGCCGAGACGTGCAGCAAACCCCGCTTGGATGAGTTCTCCGGCGGATGCGTTGCGTTCACGCGCACGGAAGAAAAGTGGTTCTACCCGAACGACGACGCGTGCGCCTGGGTCGAGGCACACCGGTAGTGAGCACCTGCCCCACCTGCAAGGTCGAGTACCGCGTCTTCAAGGACGCGGACAACACCCGCTACCGCCGCCCGTGCCCTTGCGAGGTCACGAACACTTGCCACTCGTGCAAGCGCGGCAAGATCAGCCAAGCCGTCCTCGGTGGGGACGGGGAGGTCGCGTACTACGCGTGCTCGGCCCACGGGCTCGAGGACGCGGCGGCGTGGGCGCCGCTCGAGGCGCCTGCGTCTCCGAAGGACTCCAAGACGACCAGGGCTGCGAAAGCGGCCCAAGCGGCGCCGGTTGCGCTCGCGTCGGTTTACCCGATCGAGTGGACCCGCTCGGAGCTGTACTTCGCCACGTGCCGGGGCTGCCAGGTCTCGTGGGCGACCACGGAAGACAAGCCTCCTCGGCGTTGCCCGGCCTGCGGCAGCGACGTGTACGACCTTCTCCCCGAACAGGGCGCGGTTGATCTGCGCGCGGTGGCGGGGCCGTTGCGCACCGTCTGGACCCTCATCGTCACCACGCCTGCCGGGGTGGACCCGGGAGCGTTGCTGGTGAAGCCGCTGCTGAGCAAGACCGGCGACGCGGAGTCGTACGGCGTAAAGAAGGGAGGGCGGGATGGATCCTGATGCGGCGCTGAAGAACCTCCTCGAACAGCTGGAAGAGGCGGAGGGCGGCATCGAGAAGCCTGAGCGCTTCTACGAGCAGTTCGAGGCACTGCACGGGTGGATCGCCAAGGGGGGCTTCTTGCCTTCGGTATGGAGGGCGAAGCCTACGAACGACGAGTACCAGGCGGCGCTGAAGGTCGTCCTCGATCGTAACAACGCCGAGTTCGTCCACTTCGTTCGTAAGAACGACGGCCCGGACGCCCTCTTCAAGAAGGCGCTCGAACTCCTGAACCGCGACTACAACCAAGACGTCCGCAGCAACGCAGACGACGCGCTCCAGGAGCTGCTCAGCGGCGACATCACGTCGGACGACGAGCTCACCGAGCACATCGAGAGCGCGTGCGAGTCACACTGCACCTACACCGTGCAAGCGCAGGCGGTGGTCCTGTGCAGCAAGAACGACAGCTACGGCATCGACGAAGGGCTGGTCGACTGCTCGAAAGGCATCGACTGGTCGGCGTTGGCGACGTGGGCGATGCGGCAAGACGTGTACGAGGCCCTGGGGCAACTCGAAGAGTCGGACAAGGACCTGGAGACCGACGACCCGCTCGAGAAGTTCTGCGAGTGGAAAGAGATCGACGGAGAAGAGGATGAAACAGTCAGCGTCGCCACCCTCACCTTCGACGACGTCGAGTACGAAGGACGCGGCAACGACCGGGAAGCCGCCCTCTCCGCTCTCCGCACCTCCTATTCGAAACGGCTGGGCGTTCCTCCGGTCGTGGAAGAGCGCCCGGCCGACGGGTAGGTATCACTACGTGATCGACGGCACGACCGCGTGCCGTCGGTTCACGCATGCTGGCGCCGTGAGCCCCTTTACGGCGTGGACCGAGATGGACTGCAAGACGTGCCATCGGGAGCTACGGCGGGCGCTGGCCCGGCGTTGCGCGCGCGGTAAGAAACGCGGGTGTCGATCAGGTCTCTGTCGCTGACCAGAGCCGCCCGGGACTGAAGGAGACACGCGAGACGCCCGAGGCTCCGCAAGGGGCCTCGGGCGTTCTCTTTAGCTCTGAGCGGCGCGCTCGACTCTCAGGCCGCGACGGCTACGTCGTCATCCTCTGCGTCGTCGTTCGCCGCGAGCAGCGGGGTCACCGTCGCCACGGCCTTCGTCGCGCGCCCGTCGGTGAGCGCCTCGAGCGTCGCTTCGTCGAGCCGCCCGGTGAGGGGCAGGCCGTGCGCCGCCTGGAACTTCTCGCACGCCGCGCGCGACTTGGGTCCCCACTTGCCGTCGACTTCGAGGCCGAAGACGAACTGCGCGTAGAACACCATGATGCTCTTGATGATCGACGCGTGCTCGCGCATGGAAGGGAGAGGATTCCTCTGGGTAACGGCGCCCTTGTACCCGGCAGCGATCAGGTCGTCGAACCACTCCTCACCGGCGCGCGCTTGCTCGCCGGTCTTGAAGTAGCGGGACTTCGGGTCCGTCGAGAAGAACGTCTTGATCCACGCGTTGAAGAAGTGCTCGAGCGAGTCGAACGCCCGGTAGAAGCACGTCTGGCTGTCCCCGGAGCTCTTGTTGCCGAGCGCGCGCCACCACTTGCGCATGATGCCGCGATCGTCGCGCGCCGTGCCCTTCGTGATCTTCCATCCCCCGAGGTTCCACGCGCGGTAGAACTGACCCCACCCGGTCTCGTTCATCGTGTTCGCCGCCACCTCGATCGCGGTCTGCAAGGGCAGGCCGCGCTTCATCAGCGCCTGAATGCACGCGATGACGAAGGCGCCCTTGGGCATCTTCGGAGGGTTGACGGTGACCTCGTTCGCGGGGTCGAGCCAGAAGGGAGGAGCTGCCAGTTCGCCGGTCCACTTTTCCATGGCGTAAGGGTAGCCCGTAGGGCGGCCCTTCTGACAAGGGGCCGTACGACGTCAGCGCCGCCCGCGCCGTCAGCGCCGCAGAAGGACGCGGACGACGTCTGCGTCGAGGCCGTACAACGCAGCCGTCTTCATCACCGCGTCCATCGGCGCCGACTTCATCGGCGGCGGCAGCTTCGACGCCAGCGAGCCTGTCGCCTTGGTCGTCGCGGCCAGGCTTTTGTTCATCTTCGTCGCGGACATGAGATCCATTCCGCAAGGATAGCGAGCTAGTCTTACGTCGTGAAGCTCGCCGATCTCGTCACCCCCTTGCTCCCCCACCAGCAGCGCGTCATCGACAAGCTGAAGGCCTCGGGCGGCGTGCTCGTCGCGCACGGGGTGGGCAGCGAAAAGAGCCTCACGAGCATCGAGGCGGCGGATGCGCTCGGGCTGCCGGCGGAGGTCATCGTCCCTGCTCCGCTCGTGTCGAACTACGACAAGGAGCTCGACAAGCACCTCGACAAGCGGCCCAAGGGCATCCGGATTCGGTCGTACGAAAGGGCGGTGCGGGACAACGACGTGCGCAAGGACGGGCTCGTCGTTCTCGACGAGGCGCAGCGCGCGCGCAACGCCGGGACGGGCATCGCCTCGAACGTCGCGCTCCCTGCCTCGCAGGCGAAGGCGCGGCTGCTGCTCACCGGGACGCCCGTGTACAACCACCCTCGAGACCTCGGGGCGCTGCTGAACTACGCGGCCGGGAAGGAGATCGTGCCGGGCAACCCCGATGCGTTCATCCACCGGTACATCGGCAAGGAGAAGATTCAGCCGGGGCTTCTGAACCGGCTCCTCGGCGCGAAGGCGACGGAGCGGGCAAAGGTTATCAATCGCGGGGAGCTGGTCAACGCTGCGGCAGGCTACGTCGACGTCCACAAGAGCGGGGGCCCTGACTTCCCCAGCCGCATCGACGAGGAGATCGACGTCGAGATGTCCCCCAAGCAGTGGGACACGTACCGGTTCCTCGAAGGGAAGATGCCGTGGCTTTTACAGCGTAAAGTCCAGGCAGGGCTACCGCTGTCGAAGGCGGAGTCGAAAAGCCTGAACTCCTTCGAGGCCGGGCTGCGCCAGGTGTCGAACACGCCGAGGCCGTACGACCACCGAGTGGCGCTGTCGACCGAGCTCGAGCACTCGCCGAAGCTGAAGCGTGTCGTCGAGGATCTGGTGAAGGCGCGCGAGGCCAACGCCGCACACCGGGCCGTCATCTATTCGAACTACCTCGAAGGCGGGCTCGAGCCGATCGCGCGCGGCCTCACGGAACGCGGCATCCCCCACTCCGTGTTTCACGGTGGGGTGTCGAAGGCCGAGAAGGCCCGCATGGTTGCGGCGTACAACGAGGGGAAGATCCCGAACTTGCTGATCTCGGCGTCGGGCGCGGAAGGCCTCGACCTGAAGGGCACGCGCGCCATCCATGAGGTCGAACCGCACTGGAACGAAGGGCGGACGGGGCAGGTTGAGGGGCGAGGAATTCGCTACCTCAGCCACGCGCACCTCCCGGAAGACCAGAGAAACGTGCGCGTGATGAAGTACTATTCGAAGCCGCCGACGTCGCTGCTGGGGCGACTCTTGGGCGACTCGAACCTGGGCATCGAGCGCTACATGGCGCAGACGGCCCGGGAGAAGGGTCGGCTCGGAGAGGAGTTGATGGGGGCGATGCAGGAGGCGAGTGATCGAGGGCCGTTGAGGAAGAAAGACGAGCGATGAGCATCAAAGTAGCACTGACCCCCGCAGACATCGAAAGGCGCGTCGCCGCGTCGCATGCGTCGCCGGAGAGGTTGGCGCAGTTCGCGGCGCGGATGCGCATGAAAGCTGAACTAGCGGAGTCGCGCGCCCGAAACTTCCTGGCAGACGGGCAAGGCAGTAGGTCCTTTCTCCAAGACCGCTCCTCGATCCGTCGCCGAACAGCTGCGAATGCCGCGAGCGATATTCGCGACTCTCAAGTCTTCAGCGAGATCACCCCGCAACACCTCGACGCCCTCCGCAAAGCGAAGCTGCGCGAGAACGTCGCCGACATCGACCGCAAAGCCCTCGCGCAAGTGATCCAAGAGCAGGCGGGGCTGAAGCAGAAGATCCGCGCGGCGAAGGGCGAAGCAGACGGCATCATGCAGCAAGTCGCCAAGGACCCGGTGCCGACGCCCGCGCCGCTCCCGGCGCCCGCCCCCGCCCCCAAGGGCTACGGCGCAGGGCACCTCGCCGCTGGCGTCGCGGGCGGCGTGGGCCTCGGGCTGGTCGGTGGGATGCTCGGTGCGAAGGCCCTGGGGAAGAAGCGGGAGACGGAGGGGGTGTAAGCGTCAGACGGCGACCCGGAGGGCTTCTTCGAAGTCCTCGACGGTGGTCTCGTTCTTCACTACGTGCGTCACCCACGGCGCGAGCGCTTCGTACGTCGGCTCCGACGCATGCGCGAAGCCCTCGGGCCGAGCGACGCGCGCGCCGCTCTCGATCCAGACGACACTCCCTCCGAGCACCTCCTTGATGTATTTCGCCTCGTTCGGAAAGCGGACGTCCGGCACGGCCGTCACGTCGTACGTGTGCAGCGCGCCGCGCTGGAGGTCTATGCCGCCCTGCCGCGTGTACGCCGCGCCGTGCCGCAGGGCGCGGAGGACGTCGTGCAGGGACATCAGCCACAGGTCAGGGGAGAGAGACCTCCCCAGGCCTGTTCCGATTTCCTGCATGAGTTTACGCGCGGTGCGGATGGGCAGGTGCGGGAGGAACGCCGCGTCCATCGCCGCGAGCACTTCGGCCTCACTCTTCTCGCCCCGCGTGAGCGCCACCAGCTTGTCCGCGAAGGTCTTCGCGTGGGCGAGGGCCTGGGCGTCGATGGGCGTCGCGAGAGGCGCGTTCTTCTGCTCGAGCGTGCCCCAGACGTTGTCGTGGGGAATCCCGAACCACTCCGTCGCCATGCGCTTCAGCGGGTCGGCGAGGGCGACGATGACCGTCGCTTTACGGCGTGCGATGCTCGAGGCAGCGGTGTCTTTGCCCGAGCCCATGGGGCCGGCGAAGCCGATGACGTCCATACGAGGCCTCCGAGGTAGAATCACGGGGACATTGGGCGATGCCTGGGCATCGTCCGCTTCACTCTGCGCGCCGTGTGCGTCACACGCTGCCGCGTCGTCGGGCTCCAGCCCTCCGGGCCCCAGTAGCTCATGTCGAGGTACTTGACGCCCTCGATCTTGGCGATGATAACCTTGCGGGTCTTCGATAGCGCCTTGGCGCGGTCGATGGCGCGAAGGATGTCGTCGAACTCCGTCTCGCCCTGGATCAGTTCCCAGAGCTCGTCGAGGAGGACGAATCGGCGGGGCGCGAGGTCGCGAGCATACGGAGGGGCGTCCCCTGCGCCGTCAGACTTCGCTATCGCGGCGCTCGAGGAGTCGTGAACTCCTGCCGGAGCCTCCTCCAGTTCCAGGTTCCGCGCGGGTCGTTGCGGTTGCAGGGTGCCTCGAACAGGAGGTGTTTCCATGTGGGCGTGTGAACTCCGTGGATGTTAGGGCGGTCGTCGACGAGGTAGTCGCCGTGAATGAGCGTCTTGTCACGGGTGATGATCACCCTGGCGGCGAAGTCGTCGCCGAGGTGCGCGCGAACCCACTCGATCTTCTCGGCCGCGCAGGTCGCGTGGTTGAGCAGCGGCGCGGTGCAGATGAAGACCTCATGACCTTGACGGCGTAAAGTCCGGGCCCCGTCGACTGCGCCGTCCATCGGGTAGAGTGCGCGAAAGAAACCCGGAGCGTGCCAGAGGCGCAGGAGCCGCGCGCGGTCTTCCCGTGGAACCGTGGAGAGCAGGTCCCACTCCGCGCGGTCTTCGCCGTGCAGAGCACGTGGGATGCCCGCACGGATGCAAGCGTCGACGTGGCCTTGGTCGAAGTTGGCGAGGACGCCGTCCATGTCCAGAAGGATCGTGCTCACTGAGATGTTCGCCGTGCGAGGCCCGAGAGGCCGTCCTGGCGTCCATCATTGATGGTCACGACCTTCGATGTCTCCGACGGCGCGTTCAGCGCCGCACGAATCGCGTCGGCGCCGATGTGCCCCGCGAGCTCGAGCCGCAGCTTGGCGTTCTCTGCCTCGAGCTCTTCGACGCGGGCGCTGAGCTTGGCGACCTTCGTGCGTCGGTCACTCATCGAACCCCTCGACGTCCCCCAGCGGCGCCTTCCCGAGCTCGGCCAACCGGTACATCACGTACGCGATCTTGGCGCGCTGCGCCTTGACCGCGTCGGTGTACGGGGCCGTCATCTCCTTGACCATCTCCTTGGCCTGGGTGAGCTTCTCGTCGTCCGCCTTCGCGGTCTCAACGACCTCGATGTTCTTCTCGGACTGGATGATGTCGGCTTTGAGTTGGGCCTCGTCCCAGGTCTCGCACTCGTCGAGGAAGCCCTTGGGAAGGCGCTTGAGGAGCTTCTCCAGATTCATCATGCGAGGATCGTAAGAGAAGTTACCCCAAGTCGTCAACTACGCGGGGTCTTTACGGCGTGTAGAGGCGGGCCTTGCGGAGGAACTCGATGGCGAAGCGCGCCTGCCCCGAGAGCACGCCGCCCGCCTTGATCGCGGCCTGACGCAGTCGAACGACCTCGGCGGCCCCTCGGATGTCCGCGTCGGTGCAGCCGTAGGCGCGCAGCGGGGCGACGATCTCGGAGGGGTCCGGGTGCCAACCGTCCCACAGGACGGGGGCGAGCTCTGCGGTCACGCAGTAGGCCTTCGCCTCCCAACGCGTGGCGCGCGCTTCGCTCGAGAGGACGTAGTCCTTCGCGAACTTGTCGACGCCGACTTCGAGCGCGTCCTCCACGTGCACGTGCTCGTGGGCGATCGTGATGATCTGCCACGCCAGCGTCCAGCCCCCGAGCGGCGCCGGGTTCACGACGTCGAAGGGGTACCAGATCACAGTGCCGAGGGTGAACGCGTAGGACTTCAGGTGGGCTGTCGTGTTCACGATGCCCATGGCGTTCAAGAAGTCAGCCGCCCGTTGTACGTCCTCTTTGACCGTCGGGCTGAGGACGACCGACTTGTACTTCGCCGAGGTCTGCTCGGAGAACGCGCGGATGTGAATGGGCTGGATCAGGTCAGCGACCGACATCGGAGACTCCTGCGTCGAGGTCTTGCATGCAGACGGACTCCTCAGCGGCGTTGCGCGCGCACACCCACGCCCCGGGCGTCACCAGGGCGCAGTTCGTGTGCTCGCGCCAGCGCCGCGACTCCGTGCACAGCTGCGCCGACTGCGCCACGCAGCGCGTGGCGTACGGTTCGCACTGGCTAACAGGGGGGTCGAGGTCGTTGCGGAGAGCGTCGCGGCACGTCGCGGAGGACAGCCCGAACGCCGTGTGGAGGGCGAGGGAGAAGAGAAGGGCGCGCATGGCGCAAGGGTAGCCCGATCAGTTCGACGAGAACAGCGAGCTCCGCCCGCCGAGCGTCTCGTTCGAGACGCTCTCCTCCGGGTCCGGCAAGCTCATCGAGTCGTACGACAGCGTCGCGTAGTGCACGACGTAGTTGCGCATCGACAGCGTGTACGTCTCCGAGACCCGCAGGGCCTCGCGCATCGCACGTAGACGAAAGCCGTCGGCCGTCATCTGCGCGAGCGCGGCGCGCACGGTCACGATCGTCGCGCACTCTCCGCGCGCCCCGGGGGACGCCTTGGCGTGCGCGGCGCGGTGCTTCTCGAGGAACTCCTGGACGCGGCCTTCGTGCGTCAGCAGGCGCTCGATCGTTCCGTCGAGGGTCTTGCGCAGCTCGGCCCCGGTCATCTTGATCAACATCGCTACTCTCCCGCTGCTTTCTTCTTCCCGTTGAACTGCAACAGCTGCCCTTGCTGCTCCGGCCCGGTCTTCTTCTTCTTACCCTTCTTCAGCTGCTCCGCGTCGTCGCGCATCCGCTCGTCGAGGGCGTAGCGCTCGTACTCGAACATCTCCCCGCGTCGCTTCACTTCGAACTGCGCGTAGTCCGTCTGATGCTCACTCGTATGCTGCTCGAGGTGCGCCCGGGCCATGTCCGCGTGCATGCCGCAGAGGCAGTCCTTGTGGATCGACGGGTCGCGCTGAAGCACGATCTTGTACTGCGCGACGGGGTGAAGCCCGAAGCGGCGGTACACCGGGTCCAAGATCGGCTTGATCTGCACGCGCGCCGGGAACTGCTCGGTCGCTGTCTCTTCGCAGTAGCGGCACTTGCCGGTCTTGATGCGCTCGAGATTCTGGACTTCGCGTTCCTCACGTGGCGACAAGTTCGCGGTCTTCGCGGTCTTCGCCGTCTCTGAGGGCTCAGTGCTCGGGGCGTACGAAGCGGGGTCTCCGGACATGGGCTGCTCGAGTGTCTTCGGGTGGGCTTTCGTCCGCATGGCGCGCGCCACGAGGTACACGGCGAGCGTCATGAGGACGGGGTAGATGATGTAGGCGGGGGTGAACATCGAGGGGTTTACTCCGTAAACGAAGGGGCGTCGAGGTCGACGGGGACCTTCTTCATCTCTCTCACCGTCTGAAGTAGCTGCTTGTACCACTGCGGGTGGATCGTCCGCATGTGCGTGCGCCGCGCGATCTTCAAGACGACCAAGGCCGTCGCGAGCGGCGTCTGCTCCGGATGCTTGTTCGGGTGGATCTTCAGCTGCGCGTGCACGGCGCGCTCGTACATCGCGAGGCGCAGGCGGGCGCGCAGGAGACGCGAGAAGTCGCGGGAGCCGGAGGGTTCGACGTCCGCCCGATCCACTTCTGCTGCGTAGAAGGACCATGTAGCGCGCATGGCGGGAGTGTAAGCGACGTTGGGAAGGTTCCGCAAGAATTCGAAATGTGTGGGGCGCGCGCGGTACAAGGGCGTGGAGGAAACATCCATGTACATCGAACTGCCTGGGTATCGTCAGTTGTTCGGGATCAGACTGAAAATGGACCGAGCGAAGCTGAAGCAGCTGCAACGCCTGGACAACGTCATAAGGGAGGACCCCGACGCGCTCCAGATTCGCGTAGACACGGGGCTCATCTACGAGACGCACGAGATGCTGCCTTCTTTGCAGGAGGGGGCGATCATCTGGCCCTACGGTCACGCGCTGCTCCCGGCGCACGCAGAAGCAAAGATCTACGACGTGGGGTGGCAGTTGCTCGGGGAGGGCGACCTCTGCATGACCTACAAACCGCACATCACGCGCGAGGAGTTCTCGGTGTCTGTCATGGGCTTGGACGACCTCTTCTCCGCGCTCGAGAAGCACGAGGAAGCGGAGAAGGAGGTCGCGAAGCTCGAAGAAATGACGCGGGAGGCCGCGAGACTCGAGGCCTTGCGGGCCAGAGGCGGTTCCGCCGCGAAGTCGTTCGAAGGCCCCTGCCGCAGCTGCGTCTGGGACGAGGTTCGAGCGTGGGTCGCGACGTACGAGACGCCGGAGCGGATGCTCCGGATGAGCGGTGCTGTCTCGCGAACGGCGGATGGAACGGGGAACTACCAGGCGTCGGTGACGCTGCTTTGGGAGGTGACGACGTGAAGTCCCCCTGGATCATCGTTCCCTTCCTCATGCACGAGGTCTCCGTCGCCTTCCCCCTCACCCCGACGCTTCTGAGGCGTCTGGCGAAGCTGCGCGACGGTCAGGAGATCCCCGCCGAGTTCGGGTTCTACCCGATCGAAGCGGGGCGAACGGCGCCGTACACGGCGCCAGACGAGCCCGGGGAGGAGGCAGAAGAGATCCCCATCGAGGAGGCCAAGCTGGTCTGCTGGCACGGGGATGACGGCGAAGAGCCTACGTACTGGTTGCGGGTCTACCCGTGCCACGCGGACGGCGACTACGACGACGTGCCGCTCGAAACGCTCGAAGAGGTGAAGGCCCTCGCGGGCCTCGTGAAGTCGCCCGGCGTTGTCTACGCCGTAAAGGTGCGCGTGCAACGCCCGGTGACGTTCGAGCGCACGGTGTACCTGCGCGCCTACGGGGGGGTGCCGTCCAACAAAGCGATCGACGCGGCGGTCAAGAAGGTCGTGAACGACGACGCGGAGCGCGAGGGGGAGGAGGCGGTGATGTGGGGGCGCCCGACGGAGGTTCGGGTCATCTGCGCCGACGTCGACGAGATGGCGCTGGCGGTGGACGGCGCCATTCCCGGGCCGTGAGGCGCACGGCGTGGGAGGCCCGGAGCGGGGAGGGAGCGGGGGGCATGTGGAACACCGTCGGCACGGGCTTCGGCGATGGTGGGGCGATGAACGGAGGCGGCGCCGGGTACGGGGACGCCAAGGCCGGGGACGGGGAAGGAGACGGCGGGAACATGACGAACGTGCTCTACGAGGAGCTGCCCGAGTGACCCCCGTCGCCTGGGAGTACATCACCTACCGCGACCGCAGCTACACCGGAGACGGCTGCGGTTGTGGCTCCCCATTCATGGGCTTCGCCGACGGGAACGGAGCGTGTACGCCGTTTCGCAGGGATGGGGATGGGTCGTACACGCTCGAGGGGGTGCAGCAAGAACGCTACGAAGAGAGTGGGGCGGGGGAGAGATGAGACGGAAAGTCCCGGAGAGTCGGAGGCTGGGCGACGGCCAGAGCCCCCTACGGGCCTACAGGGACGGCAACGGAACGGGGGATGGATACACGACGCCCTACCTCCCCCTGGGGGATAAGTGGTGGGCACCTCAAAGCGAGTACGAAGACTTCATGTTCTACGAAGATGAGGAGAACTGACATGCGAATCATGAGCTACGCGCCGAGGACTAAGTCCGAGCGCCTCGCGTACCTGCGCGTCGTGGGCGCGTACGACTGCCGGCTGCGAGATGTCGCGCCTACGAGCGTCTTGCGGCACTTGCAAGGCATGCCCGAGACCGAGGTCTCCCGCATGTTCCACGAGGCCACGGGGCCGATCGTCCGTGGCGAAGAGGGCGGCCACGAGCTCGTGCACGCGCTCGGCGTGCTCGCGCAGATCCACACGCAGTTCACGGCGCTGCTGGCCTCGATCGCGAGGCGGATTCCGAAGGAGGCGCGCGCGGAGCCGTGAGAACCCGCGCGTCCGGCGTCTGGGCTCGAGGCGAGGGCGAGGGGTACCCACTCAAGGAGCGCTTGCACCGAGACGACCCTGGCTACCTCAAGCCACCCTTCACGAACGGAGACGGCTCAGGCGGCGGGGAGTTGACCTACTCCCCGTACGTCCTGGCGTTGCTGCGCCTGCAATACGAGGAGGACCCTCGGGGCTGACAGACTACGTCCGTAGTAGAAGTTCGAACACGACACAAGGGGGATGCTCAGGTAGGCTGAGCATCCCCCAATTCCTTTACGCCGTACGGCGTCGAGGGCGTAACAAACAGGAGGATCCCATGCCTTTCGCAAGTCACGCAGCCGCATGGCGGCAGTGGTCGAAGTCTGACATCAAGAGATTCAAGGTCGCCATGTACCACCGGGCGACGGCGGAGGGGCTCGAGTACGAGGCGTTCGTCGCGAACGCCAATCTGATCCCCACGGGGTTCGTGAAGATGGCGAAGCAGCCGTCCTACCCCTCGGACAGCGACCCTCGCGAGGGGACCAAGGGCGCGATGAAGCACCTCGAGGCGGCGCACCCGGAGCGGGTGAAGCAGGCCGCCGCGATTGCCGTCGCGCAGGCGAAGAAGAATCTCACCACCCACTCCCGATCGGTGCGCAAGGAGATGGAGGACAAGGGCCTGCTCGACACGAGCACGGGGTCAGAGCACTGGCTCGGCGCGGTGTTCGCCCAGCTCGCGCACGCGAAGGTGCTCGAGAAGTCGGGGCACACCTTCAAGTACTCGGACAGCAGCCGAGGCATTCACGAGCGTACGGTGACGGTGTGGCAGCTGCGGGATGGGGCGGATACCTCGGCGTATGAAAATGCCGAGTGACCGGTCGATCCGTCGCACGATCACGGGCCTCTACGACGCCTTCGGCATCTGCGCCGACTGGGGGATGGACTCCCTCGGAGCCTTCCAGTGGCTCTACGTCCCGGGCTACGTGTGCCTGAAGCAGAACTACGAAGCGCCGCTCGCGGGGCTTCACGACCTGGGGCACTACCTCGTCGCGACGCAGGCGCAGCGGCGGTTGCCGGACTTCGGCTTCGTAGATCATGGCCTCCGGTTCGCCCGGCGGTTCGAAGACTCCCCGACGCCCAAGCTGTATGGCAAGGGCGCGCGGCGCACAGAAGTACACGCGACGCGCATGACGAACCACCTCGTGCACAACGTCTTCGGGTCGGAGATCGCGGAGCGCTACGCCGCTCGGTACGGGGACGAGAAGTGGGACTCCGAGAACGTCGTGCAGCGCTTTCGTCGCAAGGGCTGGTTGAACAAGAAGGGCGTTGTCGTGGAGTTGGCGGCGGCGCTTGAGCAGCTGAACAAGAAGGTGGGAGAGTGGAGATGAATATCAAGCCCTACGACGGCATGACCCTGACCGTCGACGACGGCCTCGGCACGCGCTGCCGCTACGTGTGGACGTCGACCGCCCCCAAGGGCTACGACCCCCAGGTTCACGCAGCCCCGGACAAGAACGGGTTGTACAAAGTCCTCGAGAAGATCGAGACCTACGATCTGCCGAAAACTGCGGGGCTCTCGGTTGAACACATCCGCTTCCTTGGAGACCCCCAGTGACCGAACCGCTGCTCAATCACACGTACGCATTCAACGACGGTCGACGGGCTGTGGCCGTCGACTACGCGACCTACAACGCCGCCGTCATCGTCTTGCTCAAGTACGATGACGCCCCGGGTATCCAGGGCATGTCGATGGCGGAGTTTCGGCATAGCGCCACGCACCTCGCCCCTCCCACCCGCAAGGCCTGGGTCGACTACTTCATGGCGATCGTCCGAGAGACTTCAAGTCGCTCTACGTGCGACCGCAAGCACGTCGGAGCCATCCTCGTGCACGACTCCCGCATCATCGCCACCGGCTACAACGGTTCGGCGCCGGGGGCGCCGCACTGCGACGACGTCGGGCACGACATCGGCGTACTCGACGGGCGGGAGACGTGCCTGCGCACCATTCACGCCGAGCAGAACTCGGTGCTTCAGGCGGGGCTTTACGGCGTGAGCTCGAAAGACTCCGTCTGCTACACGAACACCTACCCCTGCTGGAACTGCGCGAAGGTGCTCCTCGCCGCGCGGGTCAAGCGCGTCGTCTACGACGCCGACTACTTCAACGACCCGAGGGTGTCGGGGGCGTTCTCGGCTGCGAGTGTGGAGCTGGTGCGATACCAGGCGAGGACGTGAGCGGCATGAGGGGCGTGGACGCCGACGCCGAGGAGCGCACACACTACGAACTCGACCTCAAGTACGCCGTCTGGGAATCGGAGCGCGAGGGCTGGGAGGATCGAGAACCTGGCATGTACGACGCCATCAAGGCCCAGGTCGAGCAAGGCGTGCGCGTCACGATCTCGTCCGCGCCGCGCAAGGAGTGCTCGTACGGGTACTTCAGACTCGAGCGCATCGACACCGGGGAGTACCAAGCCGACGCGAGCTTCACAGACGCATGGGACGAGCCGCGCGATCTGCTCAGCTCGCTCAACGTACGCGTCGACGACGACAGCGAAGACGACGCCGTGGAGGAGATCGAGTCGGTTCTCTCGCTCACCGACAATGGCGAACCCGGGTACACGTCCGAGAAGCTTGTGTCGGGGGAGACGTTCGAGGCGCTCTGCGTCGCGATCGAGGTGGCGTACGCCGAGCACAACGCCGCGATGGAGGAAGCGTGGAAAGAGCTCGTGGACAGCACGAAGGAACGCCTCAAGGTCGTGCGCTGGACCAGCGCACCTGCGGGCGATGGGTACGGCACGCCGCCGACGTGCGCGGACACGGGCGGCGGATGGGGCGACGGGGGCGACCGCGTCGAGGATCGGTACCAGACTCGGTACAACACGGCGGAGAGACTCGAGAGTCTGTAACAACGGAGGGATGAGCCATGCCTGACAACGACGCCTTGATGGTCGATCACGTGTTCGGAGTGTGGGAGGCGTTCGCGAAAGAGAACGATGCGAAGGAGAAGAAGAAGCTCGAGAAGAGCTTCACGGAGAAGCTGAAGATCTTGTCGGTGACGCAGAAGGCGCTGATCCACGAGAAGATCGAAGCGGCGAGTGATGTGTGAAGCAACGTGCAGACTGCGTAGATCCCGAAGGCGACGGCGACGGCTCGTGCATTCTCGGGGCCCTTCGTCTTGGGGATGAAGACGGCGACGGTGGGTTTCGTTCCGACTCCGGCCATGCGCTGAACGCGGCCGTTCTAGGGAACTACCCGCTGCCGATCCTGCGGTGGTCCTACGAGTGGAGCGGGGCATGAACACACAGGGCGAAGGAGCCGACAGCAACGGCGACGGCCGGGGCACCGGCTTCTGGGCGAACTGGCAGGGCGACGGCTACGTCGCCTGCGCCCCGAATGGGGACCAGAATCGGCAGCGTCCCGGGGAGCTGTTGTGGCTGGTGCCTTCGCAGCAGCTGGCGTACGAGGACAGCGGGACATGAGGCACGTCGGCGAGGGCGTCGGCGACGACGGCAACGGTGACAGCGCAGGGTTCTACAACGGTGGGCGGGACGGCAACGGCTACTTCTGTCCGGACGGCCTGCAAGGCGTCAGAGGAGACATGTGGATGTACGCATGGCGGTGGGGCGCGCGGCAAAGGAGGGAGAGGGATCGCACGGACTACGGTGAGTAAACAGCCCTAGAAACAAGGTATAAGATCACGAGCCGCAGAGAGTCTCTCTGCGGCTCGTGTCGTTTCTTGAAAGGACAAAGGTACAGTCATGAGAGATCCCAATGGCGCGCACTACTTCTCGAAGTCGGCGTACAGCCACTCGTACGTCGTTCCCTGCCTGAGCAGGGAGATCGCCCTCGTCTACCTCCGCAACGAGGTCGTCGCGTGCTGGCCGTCGATCCCGCCCCCGTTACGGGTCGAGCTGCGCGCCCTGCTCGAGGAGGGCGACGACGAGCTGCTCGCGACGCGCATGGCGCGCGCGTTCTTCTCGAAGGAGGTCACCGTGAAGCTCTCGGTGGCCGACACCTTCGTCCGTCGGCGCGTGCCGGAGCGGCTCAAGCTCCCGGCCGTGGACGACGCCGAGCGCGGCGTGCTGGGGGACGGCGGGTCGAGGAGGGTGGCGTGAGCGATCCCGGCGGGTCAGCTCCTCGGAGCCGGGGTTTGTTCAGTGCACGCTCACGCACGAGGGGCGGTTCAACGCATGCGCCCTGAGATAGAGGGAGATCCGCACGCCCCGTCCTACTGGGGCCTCTGGCTGCTCGCGCTGTTCCTCGTCGCGGGCGTCGCGGGCAACGCGCTCGCCGAGTGCGGCGGGCCGTGAGGCGGACGGCGTGGAACTACACCGGGGGATTCGGAGGCGGGTACGGGCTGTACTCCTCGGGCAACGGCTACGGGGATGGCCTCGGCCCGGGCTATGTCGGAGACGCTGATCTCGACGAGATCGACGAGTGGATCGACGTGGCGCTGTACGGCGTCACGCAAGAGTACGAAGACGACAACTGACTGACTGGGAAAGGACAACGAACATGAAACTCGAATCGCGCTTGCACAAAGGCCGCACACTCCTGGTGGCGTCTGGCGACTTCAAGTCGCTCCCCATCACGGCTTCGTGGTCGGGCCTCCTCGAGATCTCGCCGGAGATCGCGGACGGGCTCTTGAAGACCAATGCCAAGAACCGGCCCATCTCGATGAAGACCGTCGAGAAGTACAGGGCCTTGATGGCCGACAGCAAGTGGCAGCCCGACATCGGGACGCCCATCTGCACGTCCGTCTCCGGGCACCTTCTCAACGGGCAGCACCGGCTGCTCGCCATCACGGCGCTGGACATGCCCATCATCATGAACGTCTCGTTCGGCGTCGCCGAGAACGCGCTCATGTTCTTCGACGACGGACGCCCGCGTACCGTTGCGCAGAACGCGGGGCTCATGGGTCTCGCGAAGCCGACGCGCACGTCGGCTGCCGTGAACATGCTTGCGGCGGTTGTGATGAACGACCGCACTCCTGGCCTGAAAGCGGAGCAGGTGCTCCACTTCGCGGCCGAGAACCCTGCGGCCCTGGAGTGGTTCCAGGCGCAAGCCGACCGGACCATGATGAAGGTCGGGTACATCGCCGGTCCGGCCTTGTTCGCGTACCGGACTTCGCCGGAGAAGGTCGCGGCCTTCGTCGACGCGTACTGCACCGGGGAAGGCCTCGTCGCAGGCGACCCGGTGCTCGCCTTGCGCAATCACGTCGCCACGCATCAGGGCGAGAAGAGCACGGAGGGTCGGCTCGAGATCGCGAAGCGAGCGACGTCGGCGTTGTTCGCGTACGTCGAGGGACGCAAGCTCATGAAGATCGGGAACCACGCGGGGGCGGTGCCGCACTTCCTCAAGGCGTACCCGGAAGGGTCGCTCGTGCGGGAGTGGGCCGAGTAGCCGAAAGACAGGACTGAAACAGGTACAAGAACGTAGAACGCCTCCGAGGGCCGTGGTGGCCCTCGGGGGTGTTCTCTTTACGGCGTACGGAGGAGTGCCCTGCATGGGAACGCTGAAGCCTCGATCTTACAACTACTCCGACCGCGTCGACGGCGACGGGAACATCGAGTGCGTGGTAGCTGACCGCGTCAACGACCTGGGCGGCGGCGGGTACGGGGACGGCAACGTCGGCGCGGGCAACGGCACGAGCCTTCTGCGGTCGTACTGGGGCGATACGTACGAGGAGGATCCGGACTGACATGATCGACGACACCGGCCTCCTTCAAGACGGGGACGGCTACGGGGACACGTGCGACGGGTACGCAGGAGACAACGTCGGCGACTCGAACTACGAGCGCGGAGGAGACAGCACGTACGACGTGAGGGACGGCTACGGGGGGTACTGGTGGCAGGAGAGGTTTGGCGGATGAAAGAAACAGGCGTGCAGGCTCCAGGGACGTTGCAGGCCTCGGGCGATGGCGCGGGCTGCGGGCCCTACGGGACGTACTTCAATGACACCCTGCGGCAGCGCGGAGGCCTGGGTGCAGACGGCTTCGCAGACGGTCCGGTCGGAAGTGGGACGGGGGACAGCTTCGTCTACGACTGGATGAGGACGGACTATCAAGCGGCGCCGTGAGGCCTTTACGAGGTAAAAGATGCCAGACAGCAACTACGACGTTCCGTTCGATCGCGGGGATGAGCGCCGGGGTACTGAGCGGCGCGTGAGCCTGAGTGGTGACGGGCTCAACCCCCTCGGCTACGCCGACGGCAACGGCCCCGGCGAGCCTGCGTGGATCAGCGGGGGCTACTTCATCGACGTCTATGGAAGGTACGGCGGCAACAGCGGGCTCGGGCGCTGAAGGGGAAGACAGAGATGAAAGACGGCGCGAGCAACGCCTTGGTCGGGGGCGACGGGTGGGGGGATGGGGGCCGAGGGTACCTGGGGGACGGCGCGATGCTGGATGCGTTCTTGGACATTCAAGAGGAGTACGAAGACGTCGACTTGGCGTGGGTGTACGGGGAGACTTTCACGTGAGACATCGCGCATGGAACTCCCTCGCGGACGGAGGCGGGTACGGCCTCGGTCACGAAGGATTCAGCAGCGGCGACGGGGGCGGCGACGGCCCTAACGGCTGGATGGACGGGGACGGGGAAGGCGTGCTGGGGAACTTCCCGGTGGGGGATAACTTCAACGACGCGATCGAACGGTATGCCGACACGGAGTGGCGGTGAGAGAGCGCCCGAACAACATGGGGTACCGGGGGTACGGGTTCGGCGCGCCGATGCGCTGGGGCCACTGGGCCGGCGATGGAGAGGGGTATGGCGTGACGCAGGACTCCCTCCCGTGGGAGCCGCAGCAGGAGGCGTGCGTGACGCTGCAACGCAGGTATGAGGAGGAGGAGTGAAGCGGGTACAAGGGAACGTCTCGTACACAGGAGACAACTTTCTGCCGCATGGGTACTACTCCCCGCAGTACGCCCCCGGGGATGGGTACGGGAACGCGAAGCTCGGCTCCGGGGGTGATGGGCGAGGGCAGCGCAGGTCCTGGGAAGAAGACGTGAGGGTTTGGTACGAGGAGGTCGGGGAGTGAGCTACCAAGAGTGCGCAGAGAGCTACCAGGAGGACCTGGAGCTCGACCTCGGCGGCGCCCCGGGGGACGGCTACGGGGATACGCAGTACGCGTTCATGGGCGGCAGCGGGTATGACCCGGAGACGCTCGGGCGCTGTCGCGGTGGCAGCGACTACAGCGTCATGACGCTGCGGTACTCGCAGGAGTGGAGAGACGCGTGAAGCGCATGCCCCGGAACTACTTCGACGGGCGGATACGCTACGGCGACGGGTGGGGGCAATCGCCGCACGGGAACACGTACGGCGACGGGGACCACTACTTCATGCTCGACCCGCGCGGCGTCTTCGTCCGCAGGGACGAGGCGTTCGGGGCGGACGGTATGGGGCAGCCTTGGGCGTACGAGGAGGAGGTCGAATGAGACATACGCCGGACGTCTACCGGACCTGGCCCTCCGACCCCGGCGACGGCTGGGGCGACAGCTACACGGGGGATCTTCGCGGGGATGGGTGGGCGCGGGAAGAGATGCACCTCGCGAAGTGGAGCGGGGATGGTGGGGCGTTTCTTGGGGGGTATGAGGAAGCAGAAGGTGTGACGTGAGCGTTGTTCGCCTCATCCTCGACGAAGTCCAATATCTCAACGAGTACGGCTCATACGTCGCCCCCGGCGACGGCACAGGCCTCGACCCTTGGTGGAGCTTTACGGCGTACGGCGACGGCATTCTCGGGCCCGCGTTCGGAGACGGCCCTGGGTACGGGGACGGCGACGGGGACGACGAGGACGTGCGCGAGGAGTATCAGACATGAAGACGAAGATGTACTGGGAGGGCCGCCAGTATCTCGAGCCCACCGAGCTCGGACAGTGGCACTTCGTAAACGGCCTCGGGGGCGGCACGGGGGACGGGAAAGTCGGGGATGGCTACGGGGACAACTACGAGCGCGTGCCGAGGTACGAGTATGACGAGGACACATGAGGCACTCGAGAGTCGAGAACAGCGTTCGCCAGTGGGGGGATGGAGGCAGCATGCCGGAGGCCGCCGAAGCGGGGTGGCGCACCAGGTATGCCGGCGACGGCGGTGCGAATCCTTCGGACTACGCGTGCGAGGGACAGACGCGGACGTTCGGGGAGAACGGGGACAGCGTGTCCTACCACCGCGTGAAGATGCAGTACGAAGAGGGCTGGGCGTGGTGAAGGTGTGTGCGCCATGTACAAACGCGGCGAAGGCGTAGATCGGTTCGGGGATGGGTGGTCGCCGGTCATCTCTTACGCGAATCCGTACGGGGATGGGTGGGGGGATGGGGGGTCCGGGGTCCAGGGCGGCGACGGGTCGGATGACTACGCGAGAATCCTGTACGACGAGGAAGAGGAAGAGGAGTCAGAAGTAAAATGAACAACAACAGCATCCAGTACATTGCACGCATCACTAGCACCGACGATCCGGACTACCGGCTCGAGGTGCACGGAGACAACTACCGGATTCGGAACGCGCTCTCGCAGCTCGTGAACGAGTTCCGCATCGACCGTACGACTGCGCAAGACGCGAGCGCCCTCGAGCTCGAATCCTACGTGCAAGCGCTCAATCGCTGCGGGTCGTATCTGCGCATCGACCTGACCGTCGACGCGCGCTCGACGTCGATCAAGCCCAGGCTGCGCGCGGCGCAGGCTGCGCTGGCGTCGCAGTACGACGCTGCGAAGTCCCACGGCTGGCTCTACGCGCAGCTGCCCGACGAGGAGTACGCCGACGTGCGCATCGAGTTGCTCAACTACGTGTCGGAGTACGACTGGGTGCTCGTCGGGTCTTCGGGAGGGTTCTTGATCTTCCGGAGACCGCCGAAGGGGACGCGGAGGGGCGCTTGAGGTGATGTGCGAGCGGGTGCAGGAGATCTACGAGGGATGAGGCGCCGACCTTGGGGCGCCGACGGCTTCGGCAACGGCTTTCACCTGGCGTATACCTGGACGTACGAGTACGAAAACGCACGGGTCAACACAGGCGGGGGCGGCATCCTCAACGTCAGCCTCAACCGCACCTTCAAGATCTCCGGGGACGGCGGCGGCATCGGATACGGCGGGTACGACACTTCCGACGGCGACGCGGGCGTGTACAGCCCGAACGAGAAGGTGTCGCTCGTGACGTGGGAGTACACAGAGGAGAAAGAGAGCGAATGAGACACACCTCCGACAACCTCTTCAACTACCGAGGCGGCGACGGCGTCGGCGTTGTGAATGGGCACTTCGGAGACGGGCCCGGCGACGGGTGCGGGGGTGGCGAGAACTACAAGGGCGGGCCGGTAGGCGAGCGGGACCTCGAGTACGAGTACACAGAGGACACGCGTGCGACGTAACTTCAACCCCTACGATGTTGAGCTCGCCTGCGGCGAGAACAACGAGTACTACGCCTGGGGCTACGAGCCGGACGGGGACGACCAGACTGGCGATGGCTGGGGGTTCCCCGCGCTCTCGGCCAGAGCGCTACGAGAGGAGTACGAGGAGACATGAGCGAATACGTTAAGGAATTCAACGACTTGAAGCGGCGCATCGGGCAGCTTCAGCTTCTTCACGGCGTAAAGCACCGGGGTCAGATCACCGAGGCGTGGGAGGCGTGGGTGGCGCACGACACCGTCTCGCGCGAAGAGGCGCGGGAGATCGTGAAGCGCCTGGGCGTGGACCCCGAGCTCGTGGAGGCGATGGGGAAGTTCAACCGGAGCGCGACGGGGTGAGGCAGAAGTCGCAAGCCTGTGCCGACGACCCTGGCGAAGACTACGAAGACGGCGGCGACAGCGGCTACACGGTGGAGGAGTGCAACGGCTTCCGCAACATCTACTACGACAACTCGTGGGGCGGGGAAGACGCGGGCGACGGGTACGGGTCGTGGGAGGGGCTGCCTTCCGTGAGGCGGACGTACCAGGAGAGGACATGAAAGAGAAGCCCACCAACGCGTACGACGCCATCTCCCCGGGCGACGGGCGCGGCTCCGGCGGCGAGGGCAGCAAGTCGAACGGACTCGAGGAGGGGAAGGGCGATGGCGCGGGCGGCGGGAGCTGGGGGGGAGACGGGGGGCTCGAATCGCAGACCTGGCGGATGGACGTGCGTTGGAGGTATGAGGAGACACCATGAACACGCTACTCGACGGAGCACTCGTGATCGGGCTCATCATCCTTGGGATGGCGGCGCTCTCAGGCGTGATCGCAGCCATCCTGTGGGTCTGGGGTCGCTGGGAGACGAAGAACTAGAACGAACCGTCAGGGGCGTGTGCTGCGGGCTGGCCCGTCAGCACACGAACCTTGAACTTGTTCGCGTGGTCTTGCTCGGCCTTCGCCAGGGCCTGCTCGGTGTGTTTCAACACGCGGCCGGGCATCGAGTTGCCGAAGGCGGTGACTTCGTTGGCGGCGGTGGCGAGGCCTTGCTGAGCCTTACCGGCCGAGGCGCGGAGTCGTTCTTGTGCGTCGCGCGTGGCGACCTGACTGGCGAGCAGTGGGGCCCTGGCCAAGTCTTCCGTATCCGCCAACCGCGACGCGGGCGACCCCGGCAAAACCCCGATCTCGTGGGCCTTGCCGCGCAGGTTGGCGTACTGCGCTTTCACCGCGTTGTGCGCGTCGTCCAGCTGGTGCTGCTTCCCTGCGAGCTCGAAGGCTGCGTGCTGCTCGGCGTCGCGTATGCGCGCCGATTGCGCGGGGAGGGACTGCGCGAGCGCCCCGGGGGCCGCCCGCGCACGCGCGATGTACTCTTGACCCTTGGGAAGATCATGAATGGCCTTGCCGAGCATGCGCGGCTCGAGCACGGCCGGGGAGAAGCCGTAGTTGAATAGCGCCGTCTGAAACTTTCCGGGCACGTCGCCGCGCAAACCCTTCGCGAGCTGGTCGGCGACGAACTTCTCCCCCATCGAGGTGTTGCCCACGACGTTGCGCGTCGCGTTCCACCCGAAGTGCCCCAGCGCTCCGAGCGGAGAACCGGTCACCGCAGCGTCAGCGGCGAGCATCGGCGCGAGGGGGGCCGCACCGAGGAAAGCGTTTCCCACGCTCTGACTGGGGGTCTCGAAACCGGTCCGTACGTGGTTCGTCAGCTTGTCGACGGCCTTGGAGTACCAGTTCGCGAGGCGTCCCTTGGCCGAGAGCTTCGGGGCCGTGCCCTTGAGATCGTGCTCCATGGCGGACATGAGGTGGCCGACGCCGGGGGCGTGATTCGTCAGCCCCGTCTCCTGGTACTGGCGCAGCGCCTCGCGGATTGCCGTGGCCCGCTCGACGGGGTTCGGAAACTTCGCGACCAATTTTTTGGCCGCCGTGTTCGCCAACTCGTACGGGATCAGCGCCTCCGGACCGAACATCGCCTTCAACGCCTGCGCGCGGTCGGGGTTCAGCCCCTGCTCGAGCAACCCGGTGTTCCATCCCTTGTGGGCCAGGACCTCCGCGATGTTGCTCGCGTGATGCGCGACGAGCCCCGCCCGGTTCGTCCCCAGGTGCCCGCCGGCGGTCATGGCCGCAGCAATGCCCCCGTGCGCAAGCAGGCCGAGAACGGCACGCTTCTCGCGCGGAGCGCAGTCACGAAGATGTGGGCGGTTCACGCTGCAAGCGCCCCGCGCAGGGCGTCGCCCGAGGCCCGAAGAGCGTTGTAGCGGTACGGGTTCACCGGGGTCTTCATCGCCTGGTTGTACCCCGTCAACCCGCCGAGCGCGGCGCCGGTCGCGCCGCCGTAGAGTGCACCGCGTAAAGCGCCGTGGTCTTCGTCCCCGGGGCGCGCGGCGATGGCGCCGCCGGCGGTGCCGAGAAGCGCGCCGATGATGCCGTGAATGATGGCCTTGTTGCCACCGGCGATCATGGCGTCGGCGCGGCCGGGGTTGCTGTGGGCGGATTCGGCCAGGTGCCGAAGGACGCCGGACAGAGGTTGGGGGTTGGCGTACTTACGGAAGGTGGGCATATAGGCTCCGACTTTTTTAGCTCCCGCAGGAACGTGGGGCATAATGGGTGGGGGGATGTTCAGATTCCTCGCGGTCTCCGTCCCGATCAGCTCAGCGATGCTGCGCGTCGCTTCGTGCTCCCCGTGAATCGCTGCGCGGCGTTTGTACGCATCGAGGCTGAACGACGTCGGCGGCGCGTTGATGCTCGGGGTGCGGCGGGGCGCTGCGGCTTGCGCCAGCAGCGTTTGCCGGGCCTTGGGGCTGAGCCCGTCGCGTCCGACGTGGACCTTGTCCCGCACCGCGATCTGGTTCAGGGTTCCCTCCGGATCGGGGGAGCGCTGCATCAGCTCGTTCTCGAGGGACTTGCTATGTTGCTTTACGGCGTCAAGTCGGTTGGCTTGATCCGGGGTGAGCGAGAGGCGCTTCTCGTACCCGCGCTCAACACCCCCCAACCGGCGCTGCGTCTCGAGGTAGTTGGGGATGAGGCTGTTGACCTCGCCAGCGTCGGGATGCGCCGCGAGCTGGTTGCGGTCGATCGCGGGGCGCGGCCAGGCCGGCGTGATCTGCGTGGGAATTCGCTGGGGAGCCGCAGGCGCTGCTGCCTGCGGCCTCGCCTTCAAGTGCCCTGCCCCCGTCGCCGCGTCGCGTGCGATGTTGTGTCCCCCTGCCATGTGGGCGAACGCCGGCGCTGTCTTCGCCGCAGGCCCGAGGTGCGCGAGCTCGGTCGCGGCATGGCCGAGCCCTTGGCCGAAGGGCAAGCTGAACGAAGAGAGCGGCATGATGCTGCCAAGCGTAGGCGAGTTCGCTGAGCGCCGCGAGCGTCGCCCCCGCACCCCCGGTGCGTGACACTAAGGCGGACGACGCTCCGGGGTGCGCGGGGCGAAGCCCCGCAACCCCTTTTGAGCGAGCGACGCGGGCCTCGTCAGCCGACCCGGTTGCCGAACCCGTCGAACACGCCGTCCTTGGGGAAGAGGGCGTCGAGCGCGGGGTCCGCGTCGAACTCGGCTTGGAGGGCGGCGGCGCGCCGCGCGTTCTCGGTGGCGTCGTCCTCCTCGGCGGCGGGGCGCGCCGCGCCTTGCGACCCCAGGTGCTGCCCCAGGTGTTGCTTGGCGGCGCCGACGCGCATCGCGCGGTCGATGTCTTCGTCCTTGATCTGCGGGGGCACGACGTTCGCTGAAAACATCATTTTCCGCGCTTGGACCTCCGCTGCCGCGAGTCTGGAGTTTCGGGCGAGATTCTCTTGCGTTCGCTCCCACTGGTGCATCTCGGCCCCCGGCGTCCCGAGCGGCGCCCACATCTCCGCCATTGTCGGCCACTGTCCGCCATTTCGTGAGGTGTAGCCGAGGATCAGCTCCGGGCGATCGGTCAAGTTCGCGGGGTTGGTCTGGTCGGCACGGGCGGGAGGGGCCGTGGGCTGCGCAGGCGCCACGCCAGGGCGCGTTTGGGGGTAGACCGGGGGGACGGGGGCGTACGCCGGGTGCGGCGCCCCTGGCGGGGCGTACGCGGACGGCGGGGGCGGGGGCGCCGGAGGCAGCGTCACGAGGTGCGGATTCGCCGCAAAGAACTCAGCCTGCGCGGCGGCCAGCTGCGCTTGCGTGCCGGTTTTGTACGACGCTTCGCGTTCGTACACGTAGTTCTCGAGGATCTCGACGACGGCTCGCGTGAGTTTCGTCGCGCGGATGTTTCCGGCTTCGATCTCGCGGTTCACGACGGCGGTGAGCCGTGCGTGAATGCTCTGGCGGATCGAGACGGACATGGGGATCGCACTGTCTTGCAGGGGGAGGGCCATGCCCGGGAGACTAGGGCCGCGAGGTTCTAAAGGCAAGGGGAGAATTATAATCCCTCTGTTGCCTCTAGGACACATTGCAAGACCCCATCCCCTCCTGCGTGTGTACGGGGAAACCAGGGGTTCGGCGGAGCGGTTTCAAAAAAGCACCTTTCCCTACACGGTCTCGCGCGAAGGCCCGTCGGCCGGCGGCGAGACCGACACTTGCCTACATGCTCCTACCTTGGAGTAGATGTAGGATAAAGTGACCGCGCGCGACGAAGCCCTTCATATACATACACGTACACGTACATGTATATGTCTATCTATTGCGCGTGCGTTGCAATATACATACCACCTATATTCATCAATGGTTTCGGTAGGTTATCGTCTTCTCCTCGCTGAACCTTCGCCCTCCCTCCTTCGGTAGGGCTACTTACGTCCGGTCTGCTTCGAGGGTCTTTCAGGGATGTAGGTGGATGTGCCTTCTTGAAACTGCCGGGGCGAACCCTCGGTTTCCCCATACACACGCAGGAGGGGATGGGGTCTTGCAATGTGTCCTAGAGGTAGCCGACGAATTATAATTCTCTCGTCGTTCTTGTGGCGGTTCCTCAGCCTTGACAAACATCCCCCAACCTCGCTACCGTCCCCGGCCATGAACCCCAACGATTCCACGCTTCCAACCCTCAATCCCACCTCGTCCTACATCGTCGCCAACGTCCTGCACTTCCGCGACGTCCATGGGCGGGCGGCGATGGTCCGCATCACCCCCGAGGAGAAGACCCGGTTGCTCGCGCAAGGCTTCCGCCAGGAGCGCGTTCCGAACCGGCAGGCTGCCCGGGTCGCCAACCGCGACCACAAGGCGTACTTCGCCGTCCAGGGGCCGCGCCCGAAGCACGGCACCCGGGCCGAGAAGGAAGCGGCCCGAAGGCGGCGCGGGGCGACGTCCGTCTCGGCCTGATTCGCCGATAGGGCGGGCTCTCGGGCTCGCCCTTTGGTCCGTGCGCGTTGCCTACATTTCCCGACAGCAAAGACGCCGCAGCGCGTCAGAAAGACGGCGTGCGTTATGGAGCGACGCGATGCGTCGGTGACGACGCGCAACGGCGATGGCGGTGTGGCCGAGCACCACGTTGGGATCGGTCCCGGCCACGTCGGCTGGTACAACGGCGACGGCGGGCACTCGGACGAAGCCGAGGTGTACACGTACACCGTGCAGTGGGCCTACGAGGAGGAGTACACGCCGTAAAGAACCCTCGATCTTGGTATAAGATCGTGGAGGTTCCTTATGCAACCTGCGTCTCGAGCCGAAGACATGAAACCCTGCGTGCGTTGCGCGACGCCGCACGCCGACGCCGCTGCGTACTGCACGGCATGCAAGCCGATCCACGCGGCGAACTGTAAAAAGTACAGAGATAACAGGAGGTTAGCGAACAGCTGCCTGGACTGCGCTGCGCCGCCTTTACCGGGTAAGACGCGCTGCGAGGCGCACCTCGAGATGCAGCGAGTGGCGCAGAGGGCGTGGAAGGCGAGGGCGAAAGAAAGAGCGAAGGGGAGGGAGGGATGAGGCGAACCTCGTACGAGGAGCTCGAAGAACGTGCGTCATAACGTGCTGTACAGCTACGAAGGCGACGGCCAAGGCGACGGCGACGACAGCTGTGCGAGCGTTTACGGCGTGCCGTTCGAGGTCTTGGCGTCGGGCGACGCGCACGTGTTGTGGCGCGAGGGGGAGAACCGCACATGGCAGCTCGATATGCACTACGAGGAGTCTGCGTACGCATGAGAAACCGAAGCGAGTCGTGTGAGTTGAGCGGCGACGGCGGCGTTGCGTACGAGAACGGCGACGGCACCATCGGGAATTGGGAGGGGGACTCGATGTCGTACTACGTCGAGAGCAGCTACACGGACCCCGAGGGCTGGTGCAAGAGCTGGGAGGGCTGGACGTGAGGCGCCGCGCCGACAACGCGCGCTACTCCGGGGACGGGTACAGCGCCTTGGGGTACGAGGCCGCGTGCGACCTTGAAGACGATAAAGCGGAGGTGAGCTACTGGGTGCGATGGCAGCACGAAGAGGCGTACGAGGACGTGAACGAGATCCTCAGCCGGTTCAATCGCGAGATCGGGAACGAGCTGCTCTCGAAGCGGATTCGGAAGCTGGTGCAGGAGTGAGGCGCGCATGAAAACGAAGCCTGACTGCGCCCGAGATGACGGGGACGGACTGAGCGCGCATGTGAACCCTCACGCCTCTGGCGGCGACGGGTACGACTCACACACCAGCTGGCGCGAGGGCGGCATAGCCGTCTTCGAGAGCAAGGTTCAGTACACGTACGAAGAACCGGTGATCTGGACGGTCCAGGCGCTGCCGGGCATCTCGATCATCAGCCGCGCGGCGCTCGAGGACTTCATGGATGTGATGCGTCGCGCGGAGGTAAAAGAATGAGCCGCAACTACTACGTCAACGGCGACGGTCTTTCAGAGCCCCTCGAATCCAGGAGCATACGCATCTCTGGCGACGGCGGCGGCGACCCGCTCACGTATGCCCCCGCGTGGACGCTTCAATCGCAGTACGAGGAGGCTGATAAATTGAGGTACGCGTTCGACATCAAGCGGTTCTTGGTTCAGTCGCCGGATGTGAGCTCCATCCTCCGTGCCGCTTCCGTTCGCGCCATCCAGGAGGCAGAGGACCGCGCCATCTTGCGCATCCTGCGGCGCCAGGCGCCGCGATGAGAGCAGGGGCGGCGAACCGCCCCGCTTTCTTTACGCCGTAAGTTACTCGTTCAGCGCCAGCGACGCGCGGACCGAGATCGCCCACTTGATGGTCTTGTTCAGCTCGCCCTTGACCTGGAGCTTGATGTTCCGGGTCGGGGGCGTGGTGTCCGGCGTCACGTCCGGCGCGATCACCGCGCGGAACGCCCAGTCAGCGGCGCCCGGGGTGTTGATGCGCTTGTCGAGCGAGTTCATCATGTCCGAGGGCATGATCGAGAGCCCGCTCGGGTGGCTGATGACGAGGCCGTTGAAGGTCATGGCGGCGGCGTCGCCCGTGGCGGGCTCGTACGCGACGACCTGAAGGAGCAGGTTCTCGGCGAGCCCAGCGGGGACTTCTTGCGAGAGGACGTCGGCCCACTCGGCGTCGACGCTCGTGCCCTTGAACCCGAGCGAGAGCGAGCAGCCCCCGACGGTGACCTGCTGGCCCACTTCGAGGCCCTGGTTGATCTTGGCGGATTCGCACTCGACGTTGTCGTTGTCTACTTTGAACATGCCGACAGGATAGTCGGCTAGCCGATCACCGCGAACGACCCGGGCTTGAGCCACACGAGCACGGGCGCGGGCTCCCACTCGACGGGCACTTCGATACGCACCCAGCCCTTGAGGGGGAACAAGTTCGGTTCGGGATCTGGGAGGACGTCGTACTCCTGGCCCGCCTTGGTCATCAGGTCGACGCCGTTAGGCGCGCAGGAGGCGGCTTCGAGCAGACGAATGCGTCTCGGGTGTTCCACGTCAGACTCCTAGAACGGCGTACGAGAGAAGGACGACGAGTGCGACGCTGACTTGCACGTTGTCGCTGGTCGGGTTGTCGAACAGCAGCGCGGGGACGTCATCGTAGAGGAGCGACGTGAGCAGGATGTCGGCATCCCCGTAGGCGTCGAACTTCAGGATGTCCTCTACGGGGGGTCCGTTGAAGCGCCCGTGCGCTGCGTACGTGTGGAGCCGAATAGACCCGCCCCGCTCGGGCGCCGCCGAACGAAACGTGACGCTCCCGCTCACGATGAGCGACGCGTTCTCCGGGCAAGGGATGAGAATCATCCCCGACCCGGAGGGTGCGATCAGGTAGCTCTGTGCGGTTTCGAGGTAGTGAACCCCCGATCCCTTGAGCGGTACCGGAAGTCGGATGAGTGTGTCTGGCATTTCAGAACGCCAGTACCAGCATCTCGACCAGGGAGATGCTCCACTTGATGTTCTTCCCCGCTTCGCCGATCACGAGCAACTGCACGTTGTTCGGGTCGGGGGAGTTGAGCAGGAAGTTCCACGTCCACGCGGCTGCGCCCGGGTCTGCGTCGTAGAAGTCTTTGACGAGCCCGAGCGGGCCGAAGGCCGCGCCCACAAAGCCGAAGTGGACGAACCCCTTGATGATCCACGTCGCGGTGTCGCCCGTCGCGGCGTCACGCGCGGTCATGCGCAAGTCGATGCCTGCGGAGATCACCGGGGGCGGAGCCTGGACCGGGAACACCGTGGTGGGCGTAGCGTCGGTGGTATTCACCGACTGCACGAGTTGGAGCCACTGCGGGGCGCCTCCGCCGCTTGCGTTGGCGATCGTGAACCCGGGCACGATGAGACCGGTGTTGAACTGCAAGTCCGGGTGCGCGGTTGCGTCGAGCGGAGAGTTCTGCCCCAGGTAGTTCGGCTGATCGAACGAGACGGAGGCGGTGCCGTCGATCGTGTTGATGCTGATGTTGCTGTTGGCGTTGCCTGCGTAGGAGTCTACGGGGATGACCGAGCGCTTGCCTGCCTCCAGATACACCTGGGCGGCGTTCGGGCTCGGGCCCGTGCCGTTTGCCTCGAACACCGGCCCTGCGTTCGGCTCGGGGTTGAACATGTTGTTGTTCAACTTCGCTTGCTCCCCCAACTTCAGGGAGACGCCTTTCCCTACGCCGCCGTCCTCCGTCGTCCAGATGAAGCACGGCGCCGCGATCACCGGCACGACGTCGGTGGTGTATCCGCGCGCCATCCACGCCTTCGGCCCGAGCCCGATGTACGGGTAGTCGCCCGTTGGCACGAGGCACACGGTGGACGAGCGGTTGCAGAGTCGGAAGTTCTCCCAGTAGAGACACTCCCCCTCGAACGCCGCGCCTTCGAGCATGTCGATGGTGATCTGCCCCTCGGCGTCCGAGAGCAGCCTCGTCACCTTGTTGATGAGGTAGTTCCCGCCCCCAGGTTTCGCGGGGATCTGCCCCCCGTTCGCCATGCAGATGTCGACGAGGGGGTTGGTCAGGTACTTGGTGTACAGCGCCGGGAACGTCTGGTAGCGCCCGATCGCCGCGTCCGTCGCCTGCGCAGGATCGAACGTGAGTCGGGCACCAACACCGGCCGGTCCAGGCGGCCCAGGACCGCCACCGCCGCCTGTAGCCGGGAAAATGATCATGCGAGAAGTTTACGGCGTACGCCCTAGTGCCCGCACCAACTCGACGTCTGCGCGGCGCAGCGTCGCGTCGGGCGGCCCGAGCGGCTCCCCGTTCGCGTCGAACTGCCCCGGCATCACAGGGTTGAGCACCGCCTCGCCACGTACGAGCGCTGTGCAGTCCGTCGCGTCGCCGGGCTGCACGCAGATGTGCCCCACCCAGCGCGCGTTGATCCACGTCAGGTAGTGCAGCAGCTCGTGCACCATGGCGTACGCGAGCCTCTCGTCGCCCGGGACGCATGCGTAGTCGATGCGCACGCGGCGCTCGCCCGGCGAGTACTCCCCTGCGTGCGAGCAGCGGGCCCCCGCGTCGAAGGGTTCGACCACGACGTCGGCGTCGCCGACAGCGCTCTCGAGCCAGGTGTCGCCCGTGGCGCGCAGCGACGCGAGGGCACGAAGGAACGCGGCGCGATGCTCGGGACGCCACCCGGTGAGACCGGAGGGGTCAGGGCCGAGGGCGACGCGGATGGTGCGCCCCGTCGAGGGGAGCGAAGGGGGCGGTTCGCAGGCGCTGAGCAGCAGGACGAGAAGGACGGCGAGCAGACGGATTACCACGCCCATGGGGCCCCTCTTCTTTACGGCGTACGCCCCGCAAGCTTACGGGCTCGCCGGCGCTTGTCGGAACGAAACCCACGCCTTGCCCGCGTTGGCGCACGTCACGCGGATCGCTTGCGACTTCTGAAGCCGGATCGCGTCGAGGACGCTGAAGTCCTCGGAGGCGGGCAGCGTCACCGACACCAGCGTCGCCGCCTCGCTGTCGATCGGCTGGGCGCCGTCGTCGAGGTTCACGAGCTCGATGGTGCAGGTGAGGGCTGCGCCGCCGGGGAACTTGCCCTGAATGGCGAAGACGTCGATGGCGGTCTTCTGGTCGAAGAAGAACAGCCCCGCGTTGCCCGCCGCCACGTACTTGAACCGGGCCGCCCCCGCCGTGAGCGTCGGGTCGACGCCACCCGCGAAGAGCGCTGTCTGCGCCGTCAGCGCTCCCGGCGTCGTCACCGATGCTCGCACGTACTGCGAGAAGGTTCGGTCCGAGTTGATGCGCGACGCCATCGCGTCCCAGGTGAGCGCGAGCGCCGTGAGCGACGCGATCTGCTTCCCTGCGGCGTTGCGCAGGTAGGCCTGCCCGGTCGCCAGGGTCTCGACGACGAAGGCGTTCAGGTCGACGCCGGGCTGCGCTGCTTTCAGCGCCAGGCCGCCGAGCGTCGCGACGGCGCGCTCCGGGTCGGTGCCGTCGAAGGCAACGGCGGACTCGTGCAGGACGGTGAGCAAGGCGCCGGGGACGTAGTCGACTCTCATGCAGGAAGGCTAAGCCATCCGACGCGAGGGCACGAGAGGCGTAAACGCCGTTCGTACTTGGTATAAGACCGTATGAAACAACGACCAACCGTGGCCTCGAACGGGGGCGAAGGGCTCGTCCCTTTTCCTGCTGACGTTCAGGGGAGCGGACGCGGCGTAGGGACGTGGGGCAAGAGCATCTTGTGGGACGACGCCGACGACGAGGCGGACCACGAGACGCAGGGCGGGTGGACGCAGCGACGGTATGAGGAGGGTCGATGAAATACCGACCCATGGCGTGTGAGCAGGACGGCGACGGGCGGGGCGCAAAGAGCGCGTTCCCCTGGGCCGACGGCGACGGCATCGGCAACGGCGCTCGAGCCCTGAATATCGGGTGGTTCGAGGGGAACGACGGGAAGGACGTGCTCATCAACTACGAGATTCGGCCTACGTGGATTCGATGGCGATACGAGGAGACACGATGAGAAGAACACCGACGCCGTATCACACCTCGCGCTTCGATGACGGCGACGGGAGCGCCCAGTACGCGTACCGAAAGTACGGGGGCGCTTTCGCGCTCGACGCGTACGTCTACGACGACGGCGGCTCCCCGCGCCCGTCATACGAAGACAACGCACCCGAGGTGAACTTCGCAGCGCCGAGGATACTCAAGACGAAGTTCACGCTGATGACGTACCAGAACGACATCCGCACGATCCTCGCGAGTAACTCCGTCAAGGGAGACACATGAGACGCACACCCCGGGAAGACTCCGCCGCCTTCGGCCAAGACGGCGACGGCGGCGCGTACCTCATCTACATCAACTGGGGCGAGAACCCCTATCGCGCGCCGAACACGTACTACCGAGGCTCGTTCATACGAAGTGACTACCAAGACGCAGGGGACGACGTGAAGGCGATGGAAGCGACGCGGAGGAGGTTGGAGCTGTGACGCAAGAGCGTGGCGAACGCGTGCACTTCTCCGGCGACGGGCGCGGCGCGCCGTGCCTGACGAGCGACGACGACGGATTCGGTACGCCGATTGGCGTCATCGAGACGCGCGCGGACGGCGCGTTCTACCGCGACACCTACGAGCACCGAGACGAGTACGGGATGTGGGCGTACGGGCCCCACGAGGAGAGCGTATGGCCGGATTGACGACGAGTTACTACGCACCGAACGCGGGGGCGTTCGGAGACGGGGACGGGTACCCGATGAGCGGATCGGCGAGCCCGCCATACAACGAAGACGGCGGCAGTCGCCTGCCCGAGTGGCTCTTCGTCGTGATGGGAACCGTGTACCGCATCTACCAACGCGCGGGGCGTGAGCGGCGATGAGCTACGAGGAGGACGACTACTGATGGACCGAGACAACGTCAAGTGTGGCCGCGCGCACGCGAGCGGCGACGGCGACAGCACAGGCTCGGAAGGCGAGACATGGCTCGGCTTCAACGACATCACAGGCGAGTTCGTGGAGCGCGAGAACGAAGCCGGCGATTGCTTCGGCGACGGGTGCTTCAACTACGGCCCTGGCGACGGCTGCGGGCAGAACGAGTGGCTTCCGTACTACTGGTACGGGCTCACGTATGTGGACGAGGCATGAGCGCCCCGCACTGGACCGGCGACGGCTTCCTCTCCAGCACCTACGGCCACCTCGAAAAGTCCGGCGACGGCTGGGGTTCGGGCTTCACGGACGACGCTTGGGGGATGTCGGACGGGGACGGGTTTGCGGAGCACGAGTGCAGCAACGTGCAGCAGGAGTACGAGAGGGAGAGACCGCGATGAACGAACAGGGACGAAGCCCGGACGGCGATGGCGCCCTGTCCGGCGTGTACGGCTTTGATCAAGCCGGCATCACCGGCGACGGCTGGGGCGCGGGCTACGCAGACGGCGTCTGGGGTTTCTCCGGTGGGGACGGCGGGGACGTCGCGCTCGATCGGCAGGTGAAGTGCCACGCGAGCTTTCAGTACGAGCAGAACGCGGGGAACGTCGGGCGATGAACCTCTTCGTACTTCACGTACATCCCGTCACCGCCGCCCGCATGGCCTGCGACCAACACGTCGTAAAGATGCCCACGGAGACGGCGCAGATGCTCTCGACGGTCGTACGCTCCCAGGGGCTCGACGTCGGCTACAAGCCTTCGCACACCGGCCATCCCGCTACCAAGTGGGTAGGCGCGTCGCGAGGCAACTTCGAGTGGGCGCTCGCCCACGGCTTCGCGCTGTGTGACGAGTACACCCTGCGCTTCTTGGGTGTTCATGCGGCGCGCCAGGTTCTTCACGCCGTAAAGGTCCGGGCGCCCGAACTCGTGTTTACACAAGTACGGCGCACGCCGTTCGTGCAGACGATGCCCGAGGCCTATCGCGGACCTGACGCCGTCGCGGCGTATCGAACCTTCTATCTGAAGGACAAGAGTGCGTTCGCGCGGTGGGCGCATCATCGGAAGCCGCCTGCGTGGTGGGCGCCGTGATTCGGATGTCCTACGTCATGTGCGAAGACGGCAACGGCTACGGCTCCGACACGCTTCTCACGAACGGCGACGTGTGGTCGGTCCTCGAGACCCTCGCAGACAACTGCACCTCCGAGGGCGACGGCGGCGTCGGCCAGGCGGCGTACGAAGACATCCACAACGAGTACGACTCGGACGAGTCAGAGGACTCGAACCCGGCGACCTACATGATCAACTTGGCAGCCTTGGACCTGGAGGACTGACCCATGCCCTGCGGAATGAACTTGGAACTGGAACTCGAGCCCATCAGCATCATCCTCACCAAGAAAGACGGAGAAGACGTCAACAGCAAAGACGTCGTGACACTGCACGTGAAGATGCTTCCGATCCTGCCGAACTCGGGGATGGTCGAAGCGCTCAAGGCCCGCATGCGCGAGGCGGGCTGGACGGAGCACCCGGACGGCTCGTTGACGCGCGCGCTCGAGGAGGCCGAGATGCGCCTCTCGCCCGACGGCAAGGAGATCACGGTGACGCGGACGACCACGGTCACCGCGATCGAGGTGAAGGGCGTCGTACGGCAGGACGAGACGGAGGAGCAGGCCCGCGACCGCATCTACGAGGCCGAGAAGGTGAAGGCCAAAGAGAAGACCGAGCGCGAGAACCTGGCGCGTCTGACAGCGCTCGAGCCGCAAGCGAGGCAGGAGCTGCAAGTCCTGCTGAACCGAACGTACCGCGAGGCCATCGAGCAGCGCGCGCGAGAGATGGGGACGCTCGAGTCGTTGAACGAGCGGGGCGACGTGGGCGGGACGTATGAGGTGCGGGTGGTGGTGAAGGCGTGAGCTTCAAGCGCCACCCAGGCAACCTTTACGGCGTGAACGAGGCCTTCTACGACGCCGCACGCCTCGAGACGCAGTTCAACACCGAAAGCGGCAACGGCCACGGCGACGGGTACGGCACCGCGCAGCAGGGCGGGATGGACGGGGACGTCGAGTGGCCGCCCGCCGGATACGACGATGACGCCTACGCGGTTGGACAGCCGTATCAAGGCGCCGCGATTCAAAACGCCTACGAGGAGATCACGCGATGAAACAAGGACGAGAAGACCTAAAGAAAACCACCCTGACGTACCTGCACGACGCGGCGACGCAGCGCACCGTCATCACCATCGACGTCGAGGTCCCCGAGGACGACATGCCGCACGAGCATCGCCTGAGCTTGCGCGAGCAGGCCGAGGAGCTGCTGGGCGTGCCCATGGCGGAGATCGAGGCGATGGGCGTCGTCGTGAAGCTCAAGAGCCCTGGGCACTCGCACCCGCATCCGCACCCGGAGGAGCCGGGGGAGCAAGGGCTCGTGCAGATCCGCAAGAAGCTGACGGCGTGAAGCGCGTCTCCGACGCGGTCGAACGCGACGGCGATGGCCACGGGGTCTGCCCCTACGAAGGCTACGACTTCTACGAGGGTCGCATGGCTCAGCCGTGGTGCGCCCTTCCGAGCGGCAACGGGTACTTCGACGCGAGCGCGTTCGAGTACGACGAACCAAGGGAGTACAACGCATGAGCTACGAGCACGACGCCGGCCGGGAGTACCCCCTTGGGGGCGGGAGCGCGGGGGCTCTAGGGGGCGTTCACGCGACGCCGTACCAAGCTCCCGGAGACGGGTACGGAGACGGGTGGCACATCTACGGCATGGGGGACGGAATGGGCGCCAACGGCGAAGCGTACCGACGCCAGGTTCGTGACCCGTATCCCGAATACCGAGAAGGGCCGAGGAGAGGATGAGGCACAACGCGCGCGACCTTTACCGCGTAGACCCTGACCAGCTGGGATGCGTCGGCCCGCAGTACAACACGTCGGGAGGCGATGGCTGGGGCGACGGGTGGGGCATGGTTCAGAACGGTGACACGCAGGGAGGGAGCAGCAGCGACTTCACGTTCGGATACCGCGTCCAGAAACGCTACGAGGAAGGCGTAGATCCGTGAGCTACGAAGAAAACCCTCGCAGCGTCTACGCCTACGACGAGTACATATGGCGTTTCGGGGCGCAGTACGACACGGCCGATGGGGGTGGCTGGGGGGATGGAACGAGCTCCGCGACGCACACGCAGATCCAGTGCGGGAACACGACCGGGGGCGGCGGGATACGTTTCGCCCTCGACGAAGACGACTACGAGATCAGCAAGCTCCGCGCGCAGTACGAGAGCTGGGCAAGCGACTGGGAGATAGACGAATGAAGAAGTACATCACAGATGGCCGCACAACACATGACGGCAAGCTCATCGTGCAAGAGCTCAACACCGGAGACACGCTCGACGAGCGTCTCGTCGTGAGCAGTCACGGGCGCATCTTCCATGAGTGCACGCTGTCGGACAGCGCAGAGGACGCCAGAGACGTGTTCCTGAAGAAGGAGCTCCTGAACCTTCAAGAGCTCGAGCAGAAGGCGAAGACCGCCCGAGAAAAGTACGAGGCGGCGAAGACGCAGGCGCCGCTGGTGGAGCTCGAGCGGGTGTGGGTCAAGGAGAGGTGCTGATCGCCTCGTAAGGCGTCATTTCGACCTCCGTCCCGTCAAGCTTCACGACCGTCACCCGCGTCGCATCCAGGTACTTCAACGTCCGCCACGCCCTGCCATCTCGCAGGATCACGCCCTGTGCCTTCTCCCCGCCCTTGAGGACTGCACATCCCGTGCGGTGGAGAACATCCACAGGTTCGACGTCCTTACCAGAGGCAAGATAGCCTGGTGCGGACGCAGCCCATTCATACCACGGCACACACAAGCGTACGCCGTAAAGAAAGAGACAAACACATGAGCATCAAGCCTTCCGCGCACTTCCTCTATGGCCCCGATAGCGGCGACTGGACGGGCGTCGTACGGCGCCACGAAGCCCTCGGCGCCAAGTACGACCGCTGCGACACGTCGAAAGGAACCGCGTACTGGTGGACGAAGTACCAGAACGACGGGTACCAGGTGAGCGTCGTGAACGCGACGAAGTACGACCTCGAGCAGCCGATCGCCGTGGGCGGGGGTGTCGCGCCGCCCCCGCCGCGCGAGCTGTTCTTCGAATGCGGCTCCGACCGCATCGCCCACGAAGCTACGGACACCTGGACCGGGCGCATCGTCGACCAGCACCGGAACGTCCTCTACGACCTGACGCAGCTCGCTCACGCGCAGTGGCACATGACGCGCACCTGGGTCCGGGCGAACCACCAGCTGCTGAACGCCGTACACCGCCCGGGCGTGACGACGTTCAGCCCGACGTCGCAGGGCGCCGTCAGCCTCGTGCTCGGCAACGCGAACCAAGAGGTGGGCATGCCGGCCACGTCCCCCGTCGAGCGCTTCCTCGTGCCGGTGACGCCGCTCACGGACGAGGAGCAGCGCGAGCACCAGGCCATGATCGAGCGGTCGAAGTACACGACGCTGCCGACCAAGGAGCCGCGCGTGGCCGTGATCGAGCTCGAGAAGAACGGAGCGCCCAACGGCAAGGTGTTCAATCAGACGACCGGCGAGAACATCGCGCACCGCTTCGACGCGCTGCCGCGTTTCTCTGCGACTCCGCTCGACGACCAGCGCGCGTGGGCCGCGCACGCTGCGGCGCTCGGGTACACCGTGAAGTTCAAGCGCGCTACGCGGGCGGAGCAGTTGAAGGCGGGAGCAGGCGTCGAGCTCGTGGAGGAGGCAGAGCCTGGGTACACCCTATTCAATGACGCCGACACGGCTGCGGCGAAAGCCGCAGAGGATGACACCATGACGCGCTACCACCACACGCCGAGGCAGCCCCCGACGACGGAGGGGGACTTCGTCGACGAGGGGGGCGTCAAGCAGGGGCTACACCGTACCGCAGCGCTCAAGGCCGGCGGCGACGCGATCGTCGGCGACGGCGTCTCGTTCGCCCCGGGCGGCGAGACCTTTCAAACGGCGGTCGCGCGCATCGCCGGCGTCCCCGTCCCGCCGGAGCCCACACGCCGCGTGTGGTACTCCGGGGTCGATCACACCCTGTGCAACCTCAAGGGCGTGATCTTCGACCTGCGCGTCCGCGCGCCGGCCCTGCCGGCAAAGGTCGCCGAGCAGATCGCCGCGCATCTCGACGCCCTCTGGTATGGGGAGGCGTTCGAGAGCGCGCTGACGTGCCTGGGCCTGGCCTTCCCGATGCCGCGCCCGTTCGAGGAAGAGGACACGCACGAGCTCTTGCTCATCGTGACCAAGGCCTATCGCGCGGAGGTCAACGTGCGGCTCGAGGGCACGAAGGGCAAGAGCATGAAGGAGCTCGAGGCCGTCCTCTTGCGCTTCGTGCAGGATGACTTCAACGCGCTTCCGGAGTCGTACAAGTACGTGCAGCCCATGCAGGTTGCACAGATCGACGTGCGCTACGGAGCGCACAGCACGGAGATCGAGGGCGGCCCGGTGCGGGTGAACGTGCCGAGCTACAAGCTGTAAGAGACGAGAGAGCCGGGGGGCTCTCTTTACTCCGTAAACGCCGCGCACTTCCGGGTACAAGCCCTCGGAGGTGCACATGTCTCGAGAGAATAAACCCCAGTTGCCGCCGGGGTACGACTCCGACGGCAACGGGGATGTACAGCTAGGGTGGTATTTGAAAGGGGATGGGGACGGCCTTGGCCTCCCATTCGCATACGACAACGAGCTCCGTCGCGGCGACGGCGGCGCGTGCGTCGTGGACTTCTCCGCAGGCTGGGATCGTTCGCGCGTGCTGCCGGCGCCGCCGTACGCGTATCGGGCGGGGTACGACTGGGAGAGGTACTGATGCCGGAGTACGACCAAGGCTCCTACCTCCTTGGGCAAAGCCCCGTATTTCCCAACGGCTCGGGCGACGGTGTGCCGCCTCTCGTCCGGGGGTGGGACGGCAACGGCAATGGCCGAGGGTACGGCGAGGCGTGGGGCGGAAGTCCCAACGACCGCTGGACGCCCGTGCGCCACGCGTACGAAGAGAAGTGGCTACGAAACGACATGTACTAAGGAGACCGCAATGCAAGGAAACATCTACAAGGCGCCGACGATCGACATTCGCCGACTGCGCAAGGTCCAGGCCGCGCGCGAGACGTACGGCGCGCGCGCCGCTTTCAGCGTCCTGAAGAAGAGCCCCGCCGTGGAGTGGGCGGAGGCGCGGAGGCTCGAGCCAAAGAATGAGCGCCAGACGTGGGAGGAGCCGCTCGGCGATGCCCCCGACCTCGGAGACACGGGGGAGCAGCCGAAGATCCAGTACATCATCCGGGTGACGCCCGACAACGACACGGACCGGGATTACCCGGGCGTGATGACCGACGACTCGGACGTCATGCACGTCGGGAAGTACCGGGTACGGCCTTGGGCGGACAAGGCGACGCAAGAGCGTGAGCGTAGGGAGGGCGAGAGGAACCGAGAGGACACGTGCATCAAGCGGGTCAACCCTGGGAGGAACGAGTACAAGTACGTCAAGCTTCAGCAGAACTTCTCCGACTACTTCGGAGGCCTCTGGGAGCGCGGCTACTCGAAGTCCGCCGCTGACCTGAAGGCCCGGGAGTACATCGCCCGCGACGTCGCGCGCATCGAGAGCTACGGGGAGTCCTGGTGGTACTACGGGGTTGAGGTCGTCGCGACGCTCGAGCTCGTCGAGGGCGTGACGGTGCGCGGGGAGTCGAGCGTCTGGGGCATCGACTCGGACGGGGACGACACGTACTTCTACGAGACGATGAAGGAGCAGGCAGAGGAGGCGAAGAGCGAGCTGATGGTACAGAAGGAGGCTGTGGAAAAGAAGTTGCGCGAGAAGTATGCCCGCGTGGGATGAGCGCGGCGGGGGAACGGGGGCCGGGGCCTGGGGGTATGCCACCGACCCGAAGACCGTGTACGAGGGCCAGGGCCCGAGCGGGGGCGGAGGAACACAGCTGCTGACCGACGGCTGGGGCTACGGCCACTGGAAGGGCGACGGCCCGGGCGTTCCTTGGGATCTCGACGCGGAGATTTACGAGGAGGAGAACGAGGCTTTCATCGACGGGTACAACTACGCCCGCGACGTCTTCGACTGACTACGCCCCCTTCGCCTGCCCATGGGTGTACGCGGCGATCACGGCGTCCACCAGGATCTTGCGGAGCGCGACGCGCGCCTCGTGTTGCCCGTCGGCCGCGACGTGCTCCGCAAGAACCTTCTCCACGCCCTGCATCGCGTCGTTCAGGACGCCGATTGGGCCTCCCTTCGCGCGCAGTTGTTGCGAGGCGCTCACCCCTCCAACGATACGCTCTTTTCTTTTGGCCCTCGCTTATGCTTGTGGCCATGAGCGTCGCGGCGTCCCTCGTCAACCTACTCCTGAAGTCCAAGGCCCTGGCGGTCCACGTGCCGATCGGGCGGGCCTCTTTGGACGTCGTCCACCGTCGTCTACGCCGTAAAGGCGAGCTCTACGTCTACGAAGACGTGGCGCCCGTCGAGCGCGTGTGGAACCTGATCACCCTGGCCGGGCGGGACTTCCTGCACTACCAGGGATACGGGACGAGCGTACCGTCGGCTTGCGGCCTGAACTTCATCGCCCTGTCGAACGACACGGTGACGGAGACCAGCGCGTCGACCGTGCTCTCGAACGAGATCACGACGAACGGCCTCGGGCGCGTTCAGGGCGCGGTGGCACACACCATCGGCACGAACACCACCACGGTGCTGAACGAGTTCACCGCGACCGGCGGGCAGTCCGCGCAGAAGGCGGCGCTCTTCACCGCCATCTCGAGCGGCACCATGAACCACGTGCTGGGCTTCACGCAGCGCACGTTGGCCAACGGCGACAAGCTGACGCTCACGTACACGATCACGCTGGGCTGAGCGATGCCTGTCGGGTTCGACACACTCGACTTCGGGGCCTCTTCGACGGGCTCGATGATGACCGAGACGGTCATCACGGGCCAGATCGACATCGTCGCGGGGTCTAACGCCGAAGCGTTCCTGATGTACGAAGACTCGGCGGATCACACGGCTGCGGAGCATCTCGTGTCCTTGATCCGCCTCGCCTGCGGCGACATCGTCCCCGGCGTCGGCTTCACGATCCACGCGCTTAGTGAATTGAGCCTCAACGGCACCTTCAAAGTGCGTTGGGTCTGGGCCTGATAGGGAGCAACCATGAGCGGCATTCGTATCCAAGGGGAACTCAGCGCCAACGTCGCCGAGGTCGATAGCGACAAGAACCTCAAGGTCAACCTGCCGAAGGTCGAGGACCAGTCGGGGTACGTTCGCGCGCTCTCGGAGCTCGACGCAGGCGAGGTGACGGGGGCGCCCCTCCTCCTGTCGCCCGAAGTTTCGAACGACTACCGCTCGCGCGTGGGTACGGACAGCATCATGTTTGAGGAGCCCTTCCTCGGCACGGTGTTGAACTCATCCGTGTGGACGGCGCCTGTGACGACGCAGGCCGTGGCCGTCGCGGGTAACCTCCTCACGCTCAACAGCGCGGGCTCGGTCGCCGCCGCAGGTGTGTCGCGCGTCACGTCCCAACGCGCCTTTCCGATCTGGGGCTCGTACACGACCTGGTTTTCTTTCGCGGCGATCCATCGCACCGACTTCGTGTCCAACTGCGTGATGGACTTCGGGTTGATGTACGCGACTGGGACGGCGGACGTCACGGACGGCGCGTTCTTCCGCGTGACCTCCTCGGGCACGTTCCAGGCCATCGTCGCGATCGGCAGCAACGACGTGTGCTCGGCGGTCATCGACCCGGGGCTCTGGCCGACGAACGAAGCGCGCGACTTTCTCGTAGGGATCCACCAGGACCGCGTCACGTTCTGGATCAACAACATCCTGGTGGCGGCCTTCGACTGCCCCGTGTCGATTCCGACGCTGGTCCCGTCTGGCGCTCTTCCGATCACGTTCCGCCAGTACGTCACGGGCTCGAACATGCCGCAGGCGCAGCAGCTCGTGATCTCCCGCGCCAGCATCGACCTCGGCGAGTACGCGACCGCGCGCTCGCACGAAAACGCGATGGCGGCCATGGGCCGGACGGCGCTCTTGCTCCAGTCCGGCTCGGCGACGGTCGGCACCGCGCTCTCCTACGTGAACAACACGGCCCCGGTCGCGGCGGTCCCGACGAACACGACCAGCGCGCTCATCGCGAGCTCCCTGGGCGGACAGTTCGCGGAGACGGACACGCTGGTCGCCGAGACCGACGGCATCTTGATGAGCTTCCAGGTACCGGCCGGGAGCGGTACTGCCGCAGGGCGTACGCTCCTCGTCCGGTCGATCCGCGTCAAGTCGATGATCAGCACGACGCTCACGGGCGGCGGCTACGTCGCGCAGCTCTGCTGCGCGTTCGGCCACACGGCGGTCAGCCTCTTGACGGCGGAGTCCGCCACGACGAAGGCGTCGCGCCGTGTGCCCCTGGGCTTCCAGGCGGTGGCCGCGAACGCGGCGGCCGGCACGGTGTTGTCGGACATCATCGAGCGCTTCGACGTCCCCATCGCCGTGTGCCCGGGTGAGTTCATTCAGGTGGTGAAGCGCAAGGTCGGAACGGCCCCGAGCGCGGGCGTCGTGCGCCACCTGATCACGATCGAGGGCATCTACGAGTGAGCCTCCTGCTCGCGGTACAGCCGCGACGATTCAACGTCGCGGTGATGGACGGTACCGCGCTCTCTGAAGCGTCGGCAGCGCAGTACCATGCGAGACCGAACGTATCCGAGACGGTGGCGCTGGCCGCCGTCTTGGTGTCGTTGTACCGCGCGCGCCCCTTCGTCGCGGAGTCGCTCTCGATCACCGAGAGCGTCGCGCGCTTCCTGCGCTTCACCTCCGCGCTCAACGAGAGCGTGGGGTACGCGGAGAGCTTGAGCGCCCAGGCGCGCGCCTTCGCCGCCGTCGCAGAGGGCCTCATCCTGGTCTTCGACAGCCTCGGCACGTACGCCGAGATGGCGGCGGCGCTGAACGAGCTGCTGCCGCTGCTCGAGGCCGTGGAGGCGTATCGCCGGGCCCCGAGCGTGTTCCTCTCCGAGTCGTCCGCGCTCTCGGAGTCCTTGGACTCCGCGCGGGTCTCGATCGTCGGCCTCTCGGTCTTGTTGCCGCTGCTCGAGGCGCTCGCGAGCTACGCAGAGACCACCGTCGCGAACGACGAGACGGTCTCCCTCGCCGAGAGCGTCACCGGGATTCGCCGCGTCATCGTCGCGCTCTCCGAGGGTCAAAGCCTCGTCGAGAGCTTGGACAGCGATCTCTTCTTTGGGGTAAATCTCAACGAGACCGTGGACCTCGAGGAACTCCTCGCCGCGCTTCAGTCCATGGACGTCTTCCTCGAGGAGGACCTCATTCAGCTTCGTGAAGCGCTGCGCGCGGTCACGAAGGGCCCACTCGCCACGGGCGCAGGCGGGCGCTTGAACGCCGTAGGACGGAAAGAAAAGCTATGAGCGTCGGCATCCGTCTGTACTGGCAAGCCCCCGTCGATGACGACGTCGCCTACTACGAGATCTACGTGGCGACGAACAAGGACGGCCCGCCGCTCCTGCTCGCGACCGTGCCGCACGCGATCCCGGGGCCGAACTACCAGCCCAAGGCGCTGCGGTTCTTCTTCGACGACGTCACCGGCACCTCCGACACCTGGTACCAGGTGCTCTCGGTGGCCGCCTCCGGCGTCTGCTTGTCTGACTCCGGCGTCTTCAAACCCGACGGCCCCCTCGGCTCGGGCACTGCCGCGCGCGTGAAGGTCGACCACGACTTCGGGGAGCCCGACGCGCTGCGCTTCGTGACCCAGGCGGGCATCGGCATCCCGGACGCTGAGATCCGCGTGTACTTCCAGTCGGAGTACGAGAAGGGCGCGCGCGAGACGCCTCTGTACGTCGTAAAGACGAGAGCGGACGGGAGGTGGGATCGCCCCCTACTTCTCGAGCCCGGCCTTGTGTACGTGATGCTCTTCGTGAAGCCGAGCACGTATTCGAGCGATCCCATCACTGTCACGGTGTAACGGAAGAATCCGGACACCTCTGGCTTGCGCGCACCGCTCGTATCTCGCCGAGGCTCTTTGTGCGATAACGAAGTATGTCGTTCACCACACGCGCCACGCTGCAAGTGACAGCGCCCATGGCCTTGCTGTATTTCTCGTTCCTGCTGGGGCATGCGCTCCTCTCTGCGTGTTCACGCTGAGGTCACCGCTAACCTTGGTGCATGTCTGCTTCCCGCCCCGGGCACCACGGCGCTGCGCACTTCACACCTCTCCCCTTCACACCGGACGTTGAGAGCGAAGAGCGCCGAGAGCTGATCGAGGAGCTCGCCTTCGAGCTGTACGGCGCGAGCCCGACGCGTTCGTTCTACGAGCATGGTAGATGGCATGTGCTCTACGTGAGCGAATCCCCCACCTCTGAGTGGTTCACCGAGACGTTCGGCGTGTGCGACGTCGTCGTGTTCCAGGCGCACCCTGCGAAGGGCCCCGACGCGCTCGCGGGAGTAGGATTCGAAAGGGTCAAGTGACGCGCCGCGAGCGACATCGTCTGCGCCTCGCGCAGCTGAAGTCCGCGCCCTGTATGGACTGCGGCCTGTGCTTCCCTCCCGCCGCCATGGACTTTGACCACGTTCGCGGCGTAAAGACCGCGAACATCTCTGACCTCGTGGGGGAGGCGTGGGAGACGGTTGAGGCCGAGCTCGAGCTGACCGAGCTCGTGTGTGCGAACTGCCATAGGCTACGCACGCAAGCCAGGCTCCTCGATCATCACGTAGATGCCGCCCTCCTTGAGGATGTCCTGCTTGACATCCCCTGTGTCGAGGGGGAGTCTTGCTAGATGATCACCTCCCTCAAGGTCCAGTTCAAGGTGGAGAAGTCCAACTTCTCCATCTCTCTCGTCAACGGCACGCCCACCTACTGGGCGCTCACCCCGAGCAAGAAGCTCGGCCGCTTCATCGCGTCGAAGGTGCAAGACGCCCCGACGCTGAAGAAGCTCGAGAAGGTCTACGCGAAGATGACCGCCGCCGTCGCGAGCTGACTTCGCGAAACCGCCGCCTTTACGCGGTACAAGGTTCCGAGAGCACACGGCCTCTAACCTCGCACGGTGCGATGTCAGAGGCCGTGTGTGTTCCAGGAGGCGGCGATGACGAAGCGGTACATCTGTGATGGCGTGACGCGCAACGGCGCGCTCGAGGTGGTTGAGCTCGACGGCGTGCTCTACGCCGACGGGTCTCTGATCGTTCTCGGACAAGCTGCAACATCGAGCGCTCGCCGCATTGCGGCGTCTCTGTTGTCGGCGACGCCCGAGGCCGCGCGCACGTCTTACCTCGAGAAGATCAAGGCGTTGCCGCTGGAAGTGACGCCGTACAGCGCGTGAGAAATCTGACGTGACTTCGGGTATGAGGACATGTAGGATGCTTGCGCATCCGAATTTATGGGGACGACACGGTTTCGACAATGGATCGCGCTCGAAAGAGTGCGGGGCAAGGGTTGCCTGAACCTTCCAACTCAGGCGAACTGAATCGCGAACTACAACGCCTTCGCCGCGCCGCTGCTCGCAGCTGCGTGACCATCTTCAGCACTAGCCAGCGGACACTGGCGCTGAGGGTGTAAACCGAGTCCGCAACGACCGGCAACCTGTCACCCGCTTCCGAGAAGCCCGTCGTCGGGCGCTTCGGAAGTTCCCCAAGTACGACGACTAGGCCCCGTAGTATCTCTCTCGAAAACATCTGTTGGACTCGGGTTCGACTCCCGACGTCTCCACCAGTCGCTCGCAGCGACTCGCGCCCCGTCAGCCTGTGCAACGCAGGGACGGGGCGCACCTACGTCTGGCGCCCGCATGTTGCGTGCGACCTGATGGTTTCTCACCACGCCTTGAAAACGGAGAGTTCAGATGGCGCAGAAGATCAAGTTCGCGATTCTCGCACACGGCTGGGTGATGGTCGGCCGGTTGGTCGACGAGACCGAAGAGGCCGTGATCCTTGCGGATGCGTGCGTCGTGCGCCGCTGGGGCACCAAGAGGGGGATCGGAGAAATCGTGAAGGGTCCGAACCCGGAAACGATTCTCGACCCCATCCCCGGCGAGGCGCGCTTCGAGCGCGCGGGGATCCTCTTCACCTTCGAGGGGGACGCCGCTGTCTGGAACCCCATGCTCGACAAGGCCCTCGTCGGCCCGATCGAGAAGGGTTCTAGCTAGCCATGAACCAGGCCCCACGGGACTTCGACTATCGCCTGCTCGTGCTCACGCACGGGTGGATCATCATGGGAGCCGTGATGCACGACCCCGACCCGACTGTCTGCGTGATGGAGAACCCCTGCGTCGCGAAGCGCTGGGGCACGGAGCGCGGCATCGGTCCGCTCCAGGAAGGGCCTGCCGAGGCCACCGTTCTCGATCTGATCCCCGGGCGCGTCGCGTTCGAGGAGAAGCAGATACTGTTCCGCTTCCCAATGAGCGCCGACAAGTGGAAGTCGATCACGTGGCCATCCTCGATCGACGCCGACCTGTCGGAGCAGCTCAAGGAGCTCCAGGCGGCGCGTGGCCAGACGAACATCCTCGTCGAGGCTCCGACTGGGGAGCGCGACGAGGACGACGACGCGCAGACCGAGCAGGACGACGACGACACCTGAGTCGTAAAGGGAACGGGACGGGCTGCGAGGCTCCGTCCCGTTTTCTTTACCCCGTAATCTTGCCTCGGTGCCCCACGCCTTCGTCCCCCTGCACGTTCGCCTTCACATTCGGCAGACGCTCGATCGCCTGAAGGCCGTCCCCTGTGCGCGCTGCCGCGTCGAGTACCCGCCGTACGTGATGCAGTTCGATCACCTGCCCGGCAAGCGCAAGCACTTCAACGTCAGCCACGCCCGCAACGGGCGCGTACCCTTGTCGGTCGTGCTGCGCGAGGCCGCGAAGTGCCAGGTCGTGTGCGCGAACTGCCACCTCGAACTGGAGCATGCCCGAGTGTGTTCCCCGCTCGAGAGCCAGGAGCGTAGGCGGACCCGACGCCGGTAGCCGACCCCTACCCTTGCCCCCGTGAGCATGATCAGCCGCCTGAAGTGCGCCGGCAGCAGCAGCGGCGCGAACATCACCATCAACACGACTGCGCCCCTGCAAGGCGGGGACACCAACACGACGTTCACGTTGTCGTGGGGGTTCGTAGGCGAGGCCCTGGGCGACCTCGCGTACCGAGGCGTGTCGGGGTGGGTGCGTAGGGCGATTGGGGCCCCCGGCGACGTCCTCACGGTGGTCGCGGGCATTCCGACTTGGGCGGCCCCCACAGGCGGCACGCCGTACTTCGCTGGCACGGGCCTCACGCTCACGGGTGGCGACACCTTCAACGTCGACTACGGGATTGTCGCGGGCACGGCGCTCGAGGGCTCGCAGGACGGGAACTACGTCCACATCGCCGGTCCTGAGACGATCACCGGGATCAAGACGTTCGGCGCTGCGCCGGTCCTGGACGTCGGGATTCCGCTGCAAGTCGACACGGGCGGCGGGATCATCAACGTCTACCAGTACTCGAGCGGACACGAATTCGGCGACGGCACCGCTCCGATGATGATCGTCGGTACAACGTCCTCGGAGATGCGTACCGGGACCGTCGTCCGGTATGTGCAGTCCACGTCGACGCACTCGTGGTACGTGCCGACCGGGCTGAAGATGACGCTCGCCAGCGGCCTGCACGTCGGCACGACGGTCGTCTCGCGCTCGAACGGAGAGGTCGGCGCGGCCACCGGCTTCGCGCAGGGCACGACAGCGCGCGCGGCGAGCGCGTCGATCGACCTGCAAGGGACGACGACGGGCGTGCTCGTCAACCGCCTGACCACGGTGCAGCGCGACGCGATTGCCGCCCCTGCGACGTCGCTGCTTATCTACAACACCACCACGGCCCGTTTCGAGTACTACACGGGTTCGGCGTGGAAGCCGATCACCGACGGCGGAATGTCGCTGTACGTCGCGGGCGCAGCCGGGATGGGTCCGGGAGGCACCAACCCGCAGTACGCGACGCTTACGGCGATGCAGGCGGCGATGATCGCGGACGGCGCGAATTCGGGCGCACCGCGCGTGGGCTTCTTCGTCGGTGAGTTCGTCGAAGACGTTACTCTGTTGGACGGCTGTTTTCTGGTCGGTGTGAACCCGAGCGCGAGCGCGCAGTCGATCATCGGTTCGGTCACAACGCTCACGACTTCCACGACAGCGGGCTTGTCGAACTGCGGCGTGTACCCTCCGGGAGCGACCGTAGGGGGGTTCAACAACCAGTCGATCGACGGCTTCTCGCTGCGGTTCACAAACTGCAACTTCTACGGCGGCAACGTCGCAGGCTCGCACGGCTTCGCGGTGGATGGCTCGCTGCTCCAGAACGACAGCTTTATCTACGCGGTAAACTGCACGACAACGGGCGGCGTGAGCGGCGACGGGCTGAATGCCACCGGCCCCGTCGAGATTCTGTGGAGCGGGCTGGTTCGCGCCGGGGGCAACATCGCCGGTTCGACAGGCCGTGCGATGCGTCTGGACGACAGCGTGGATGTCGTCGTCACGGTACCTGCGGAGGTAAACGCTGAGTCGGGTCCGCCCGACCACATCATCGGCTCCATGACGTTGACCAACACGTCCAACCTGAGCTTGGGGGTTGGGGTCAACGTCTTCGGCTATTCCGACTTCCTCGTAGGGCCCGTCTTCATCGAGACGAGCTTGTTCGAGATCGAGAACGGCTCGACCGTCGCCTTGCAAGGCGGGCACAAGTTCCGAATGGACGCCAACTCGAACTTCCTGTTCAGCACGGGAACTTCGGGCTCGGTGTACACGCATGGCGCGTACGCCCTCGATGCAGACGCTACGACCCGGTACCAGACCGCTGCCGGCATCACCTACGACGGGTACTACCTCACGCACCCCGAGCGCGTGCAGACCATCACCGGCACGGCGACGATCGCAGACGCGACGACGTTGGCGCTGGTGGTCCCGTCTTCGCCCACCACCTTCACGGTGACGATGCCGAACCCGGCGAGCTGGCGCGAGGAGCGCCGCCTGCGGGTGAAGTACACGGGGGGCACCTACACGCAGAACCTGACGCTCGCGGCGCACGCGAGCGCAGGTATCGACTACGACGCCACGCTCAACTCCACGGTCTTCAAGTGGAACGACGCGTACGAGTTCGCAGCTCACGACGACAAGTGGATCATTCTCGCGTCGAAGACCACAGCAGCGGCCCCGGCCTCGTACACGCTGCCGGTGTACCTCGTAGGCCCCGCAGCTTCGGGCCCTGCGGGCTCGAGCCCGCAGTACGCGACCCCGGCTGCGGCGTACGCGCAGATGGTCACGGACGGGATCTCGATCTCGAACCCGAAGGCCATGTTGGTCGCGCCGGGCGCGTACACCTGGGACAACATCCTGCTCAAGCAGGGTCTCACGGTGATGGGGTACGCGGGGCGTGCGGAGGAGACGATCATCACGACCGTCACCGGGCTCGCCATGGACGCGGCCGATGCAACCCTCGCGTGCGTCTGGCAAGACCTGACGATCGACAACCAGAGCGTGACGAACACGCGCGGGCTCACGATCGCCACCTCGAACACCATCCGCAACGCACAGCTTCGCCGAGTGAAGTTCACGGGCAACGCGACGGCGGGTGACTGCCTGCGGATCAGCGGCACAGGGGCGGCCGGTGTGACCCTGGAACAGTGCGTGCTCGTACCCACGCAGGCGACGTATGTGGGGTTGAGCGCTGGCAGTGGCATCGTCTTTGCGCGTGACTGCGTTCTCGGGAGCGCCACGACGACAAAGAACCGCGACGTAGTGCTGGTCGAGAATGCGGGCATTCTCGTTATTGAAGGCGGGTACTCCTACGGTAAGCAAACTGTAAACGGTGCGGGCTCGACCATCGAGCACAGCATGGGGCACCAGCAAACGGTCAACGGCGTTGCGTTCGTGAACGCGGCCAACTTGGGCGTGTTCCTTCGCAAGCCCGGTTGCCGCTACACCGTTGAGACCGCCTCGCCCACGTACGGGTTCGACTCCACGACGGGCGGCGGCATCATGCTGTTTGGCCCGGCGATCCTCGACGGTTTGACGAACGGGCACCGTACGAACCTCGGCTTGATCGCCTACGGAGGCTACGGCGTCAGCGACGACGACGTCATTCAGATCGTGACCGGCGCGGCTACGCTCAGCCGTCAGACGACGCTCGCGGTCGTTCTTCCGCTCTCGGGAGCCTCGTTCACCGTCACGCTCGCGAGCGTGGTGAGCGAGACGACGGGGCGGAAAGTCACCGTCGTTCACGCGGGGCCCTCGTTCAAGCAGACGATCACCATTGCCCCGTTTGCGGGCGAGCGGATCAGGGGTTCCCTCACGGGACTCACGCTCCAAGCCGACAATGCCTTCGTGTTCAAGGCGTTCGACTTCGGCGGTGTGCAAGACAACCTCGTCGTCGGAGGCTTCGGCTTCTCGGTGACTGCGGGCGCCCCGACGTACGCACCCCTCCTGCACGGTCTCAAGGTCACCACCCTCGCGGACACCTCTGAAGCTGTCATCGGCGGCGGAGCTTGGAACGCGTCGGACCACGTGGGTACGACCGTCAAGCTCCGTGTGACGGGCGCGAGCACGGACGGCGCGAACGCCGTGGAAGTGCGCCTCTACAAGCTCGTCGCGGGCGTATGGACGGCGTTCACGAACTTGAACGGCGTGAATAACTTCTTGACGATCACCGACGCGAACGGTGAGCACAAGACTTCAGACGACATCGCAGGACAGCTCACCGATGGCGACGTCCTCCAGCTCCGCGTGACCCCCACGAACGCAGCGACCCAGGCCGTCATGTACCGTGGCACCCTCGCCGTTACGGCGTAAAGAGACCCCATGACCCTCTATCACGTAGCGAACGACGTCTCGACGTTTGTAGGCGCGTGCTTCAACTCCCTGATCCCTCCAGGCGAAGTGATCTGGCGTTTCAAGGCGTTGCTCAAGACCGCCTCGTGGGTCGTGAAGCAGAGCGCGGACGGGTCGCTCTGGTCCGCCAGCGACATCCTGCTCAACGCCTCGAACAACAACAACACAGGCGCTCCCAACTTTTACCAACTTGGGATGAACCTCTCGTACATCGTGAACAGCATCAACAACTACAACGCCTACTACGTCGTCGAGACGCCCGTAGGTACACCTGCGAAGTTCAAAGGGCAGTTCTGCATTCAGCACGTAGAAGCCTACGCGAATGGCAACTATTCGATCTTCCTTCGCGTGAAGTTCAGCAAGGGCGGCTTCGCGAACGGTACCGCAACGGCAGCCCCCGCACCCCTGGTTGCGGGGGATGAGCGCGTGATCGCGGGGGTTCATACCGGGTCTACGGACGCGGCTCCTGTCGCCTACTACACATGGGTCAACCAACTGGCGTCCGCGACTGAGGTTCGGTTCAACATGGGCGTCAACGACGATCCCAACAACCCGTTCTTTTGGCTCGAAGGGCACAAGGACGGAGTTGCAGATCCCGACATGTTCGCCATGTGGGACTCCCTCGATGATCTCGGCTACGATGCCGCAGGGAACCCGCTCGACAACGGCGCCGTGTGTCACTTCACGTCGAACGGCGCCTTTTATGGCGGCAGCGCCGCGTTCCTGGGGAAGTACGACATTGCCGAACTTGATGCGGGCACGTTCACGGGACACGGCCTGGGCGGCTCGTGTGGAGATGGCGCTCAAGCGGTGTGCGCGTACATCCCGAGCGTCTACAAGACGGGCCAGTACGTCCCTCTGATTTACGAACGCACAAACGCTGTCGGAGGCCTCGGATACGACTCGCTCGACTCCAGCTTGGAGAGCGTGCTGCCGATCCACTACTGCGTCCCGGGCAATTCGTCGGTGGACCGCAAGTCCGGGTACATCGGTCGTTCGAAGAACTTCCTCTGGGCGACGGGCGAGCCGATGCGCGCGCACTTGAGCATGGGGGACCCTGGCGGGGGCGTCGCCTACGCCCTGTGCAACAACGTCTGGGTGCCCGTAAACAACGGCGCAAGCCCTGGCCTCAACAACGTCGCCCTGATCGTCTGAGGAGACCATGGCAGCTCTAAGTCACCGATCCACGCTTACAGCCCCGGCGAACTTTGTCGGCAACGTACTGCGGTCCAAGTACAACGTCGCGCAAGCGATCCTCGCGCTGAAGAGCATCGCATGTTCAAACGGTTACACCGTGGGGTGCAGTGGCGATGGGGACGCACAGGTTTTGGCGTCCGGGGATGTGTTCAACTTGGACACCCTCGACGGCCTGTACGCGCTTCTCGGGACGTACGGCGACCCCCAGCAGAACAACACCCCAGCAAGACCTCGAAGTTTTTACAACGCCCGCCCGCACTTCACGCTCAAGCGTCCCGGCGGGCTGTCGGGAGAGCTCGCGATTCAGATCATCTCGAACGTCTCTCCCGAATTGCGTATCAAGTACTCTTCGGGGGGCTTCGACGGGACAACCGCCACCGCAAACAGACAACCCGCTCCGCTCCCTGGGAGTACGGAGATCATCCTGTTGGGGAGCGGCTCGAACGTGAGCCCTATCGGTTGGGCCGTCCCCACGCTGTACTCGACGTCCTCCCGGTTGATCATCGGCGTCAACGGCGACACCACTGCACCGTACTTGTACATGAAGCTGTGGACAGCCGGTGCCGCCCCGCCCGCAGGGGGTTTGTCCCTGATGTGGGACTCCATGCTCGGGAACCGCGTCGCCGTCACCCCGAACAACGGGGTCGTGTTCGCAGGGTCCTCGTTTACGCTGGCCGAACTGGCGGACGAGGACAAGATCATCACCCCGGCCGAGGGGTACACATTCGCGGGGCAACCGGGATCGTCGGGAGCGCATCGAATGGTTCCCACGGTGCCGACTTACAACCAAGCAGGGTACGGTCTGTACCCTCTCGTTGGCGCCCTCGGTCACGACCTTCTCGGCGGGCGTATACGCGGCATCGCTGGGGAGTACGTGCGGCGCAACGTCTTGGCCGCGCCAGACGGCGGCATCTACGGGCGCTCGAACGCGTGGCGGTGGAACACGGAGAACTGGGACCTCGGCCGCATGGGCGTAGACCGAGACGGCGTAAGCTGGGTCGCGCTCGACAACATCCTCGTGCGCGTCAACCTCGATGACGTGACGGGGACGGGCGGCGTGAAGATCTCTCGGTAGGAGTAACCCATGGCAACCTTCAGCATCGACACCCGCGCGGCCCTCGTGCAGACCGCGCAAGAGCAGATCGACAACGGCGGGCAGCGCTCCGAGGTCGAGCTCGGCGTCCTATGGACCGCCAACAACGGCGGGACGCAGGAGTACCGCCAGGGCGAGCCCCCGACGGGGACGCTGCCGGCGTACTTCCTGGGCTGAGTCCTTACGCCGTAAACTTTCGTCCATGCAGACCCTTATGGCCGTTACCGTGGAAGCCGTCGGTGGCTGGCTCGCCAGCGTCCTGATCGGAACTGGCATCCTGTGGGGCCTTCTCATGCTCCTCGTGCGCGGCTTCTGGGAAAAGACCGGCAAGCCCGCTGTGAAGGAGACGATCATCGCGATCAACGCGGCGCCGGATGCGGCAGCCGAGCGTGAGAAGGAGATCAAGAAGATCGTCGACAACTGGCACAACGCGCCCGAGCAGATCGGCTCGCGCCGTAAGTTCATCGAGGGCGTGCTGGACGACGCCGTCGTCCGTACGGACGGCATCGTCTACAAGGACACGGCGTCGAAGATTCAAGTCGCGTCCGCGTCCGTAGCGCAGCAGGTCGAAAAGATCAGCGACGAGATCCGCAAGGTACAGAAGAGCGTAGCGGACCAGGGGGCAGAGAACCGCGTCGCGCAAGCCTCGAACCTCGAGAAGATCAACAAGATCGAGGGCGGCATCGAAGTGCTACTGGCGCACATGGGCCCGGAGACGAAGGGGCACTGACGGCTGGTCGGCGTGAGAGATGCGTGCCTGAGCGTCCGAGCTACGCGCAGACGCTCGCGCGCGTATACTTCTCTCGATGTACCCGACACCGGTAGGCCAGAAGTACTTCGTCCAGCAAAAGGTCACCGGCACCGGGACCTTTGACGGCACCGAGTACGGTCGCGCGCGGCGCACCGTAGACTCCGGGGTCGGAGTTGACGGGATCGTCCGCTACGCCGCGCGCATCTACGGCGCGTCTGCGAATTCGCTGACGATTCAGTACGTCGACGCGGGCGCGGGGCTCACGATCCCCGCGACGACCGTCACGCAGATCGGCCCGGCGATCACCGTGATCCTGCGCCGAACGACCAACGCGTTGCAGGCGACCGCGACCGAGGTCGCAGCGGCGATCAACGCCTTCGCGTCGCGCAACTCCCCCTCCTTCGCCATCCGCGCGTACGTCCCGGGCACCGGGGCCACGATCGTGGCGGCGACAGCGGCGCTCGCGTTCACCGGCGGCGCGGACCCGGCGGTCGACGTCACCCAGTACTTCTGGGATATCCCCGTCAACGGCAACGGCGGGTTCTTCCACTTCGAGCAGGACTACCCCGTGTGGGTGCTCGGGTTCTCGGCGAACTTCAACGTCCTACTCGCCGGCCCCCTGACCGTCGAGGTCTCGAGGATCCGGCTGAACGAGGACTTCACGCCGGCGGGGGAGGAGTACTCGTTCTTCAAGTACCCGTGCCTCACGCCGACGGACGGGAAGATCTCGTACACCGACATCAAGCAGCTGGTGCACCCGCGACAGGCGATGCGCGTGACGATCAGCGCGGCGACGACGGGGTACATCGGATTCGACGTGCAGCGGGCGGCTGAGTTCCCGTACGCTTGAGCCCTCTCCCTTCACGCCGTAAAGGACTTCACCATGGCAGACATCGGCAGCGGCTACACGACGACCCACCCCATCGGCACGAAGCCGAAGGCCCCCACCGGCATGCCCGGGACCCCGAACTCGGGGGCGCAGCCGCTGTCGTTCGCGCCGTCGAGCGCACCGGCGGCGACGACGGTTGTGTCGAAGGAGGCGCTGTTCGACGAGAGGATCGGAGATCTGTATCGGAAGGCGCGGGACCTACGCAACGGCATTCCTGACTTGAAGGAACACGCTCCAAGCCCGGCGGCGCTCCAGGCGTACATGGATCGGTACGCGAAGGCCCGCAACGCCGTCGCAGGTCGCGCTGCCCTCTATGGTGGCGGCGCTGCCGCCGGAGCTGCGGGCGTCTACGGCATCGGCAAGCTGATCGCGAACCACATGGCGCAGAAGCAGCAGGCGCAGCCGGCCCCTGAGCTCGAGGACACGAATCACGCCGAGTCGTTCGAAGGGGGCTGAGCCATGCCTGTCATCGGCTACCCGGTAGAAGAAGAGACCCTCACGCGCGATCAGGTGCGCCGCTTCATGCGCGACACCCCCGGTCCCGTGCAGGACACCGGGGTGCTGAACATCCTGCTCGACGGCGTCGAGTTCTCGGACAAGGACATCGACGCGGCGCTCCTCTTCACCATCGACTTCTACAACGCCATGACACCGCGCACGGCGTTCGACCTCGCGTACCTCCCGCGCATCGTGATCCTCTACGGCGCCGTTGCGCACCTGATGAACTCAGAAGGCCTGCGCCAGCTGAGAAACCAGGCGACGGTGCAAGACGGCAACGTCCAGCCCATCGGCATCGACGACAAGCAGGCGCTCTATCAGAACTGGGCCCAGTACCTGCGCGGGCAGTTCATGGAGATGGCGCGGAACCTGAAGAACGAGTGGAACATGAACCAGGCGTTCGGCGGGTTCGCGAGCGGGTACAAGAACGTCGGGCGGTATCGGCATGCGTGAGATGAAGAAGGGTTGGCACATGAAGACGGCGGACGAGCAGCAAGAGGGTGAGCGGTCTTCGGCGTTGGAAGACCGCTCCCACTTCCGTACCGCGTTGCCCTTCGGCTCGACGTGGGAAGGCTATCAACGCGGCAAGCCCTTGGGGCGACAGGGAGAGGGCGCCCTTCGCGGGATCGCGGGCGGGACCTTTGGCGGGAGTGTTGGTAGCTTGGGGGGTATGATGGTCGGCGGCTCTTTGGGCCGCCTTGCTCCCTTGAACCACCGGGCCTTCTCGATGATCGTGGGTGGCATTGGGGGTGGTCTCGCTGGTGGTATGGCGGGTAACCAGATCGGCTCCCATCTCGCCACACGCGGCCTCCTCGAAGACGCCAAGACCGCCGCCTACAAGACCGTCATCGCCCGCTACAAGCTCTCCGACCTGAAGCACGCCGACATCGACAAGCTCATTCGAGGCAACATCATCGGCCTGAAGGGTGGGGACAACCAGGGCCCCGCCGAGGCCGCGAGCGACGAGGACCGCCTCATGCGTACCTTCCGCGATGCGGACTCCAAGGCGTCGCAGGGGTCGGAGGGCGGCGAGGCGCTGCCGAGTCAGGGCGGGCTGACGCTGTGACGCGCGCGGAGCTCGAGGCCATCGGGCGGGGTCGTGCCGCCGTGAAGGTGGCTCGGCTGTACTTCAAGGGCGCGCTGCTCGAGAGCGCCTTCCCCGCCCTCTCCGCCGCGATGGACACCTACAACGCCGTCCAGCGTCAGCACGACGCAGAGGCGTACCCCGGCATGACCATGACGCAGCCTATGATGCGCGAGATGGCCATGGGCGGCTTTACGCCGTCAAGTGGTTCCACCTCGAGCCCCCCGGTGCACCATCGTCGCCACCGACATCACGCCGTATAAGCCGATCCGGTTCGGGATCTGTCCGTACTGTCCGGGCACCCTCTGGGTCTTGTACTTCTCTCCTACGCCCGTAGTTCCCTACTGCCTGACGTGCTCGCAGGAAGACCCCGATGACGACGCTACAAGAGAGGCTCTCGAACGCGCGCTTGAGGGGGAGGATGAAGATGGCGAGGGCCCTGGGCCTGGGGAAGATCGCTGACGACGCCTGGCCCATCACGATCCCGGTGAAGGAACGCGCGACGGACCCGAAGATGGAGCCGATCCGCGTGAAGTCGGACGTCGGCGACGCCTTCAAGGCGACCGAGACGTTCGATCAGGCGAAGCCCGGGAACATCGGAGAGCCAGGAACTATCCACCGGCACATGGGGTGATACGCTTCCCCCATGCTCCCCAAGCGCGTCGGATACCTCACCGTCGTCTGCGGCCCGATGTACGCGGGCAAGACCACCGAGCTCGCGCGGCATCAACGCCGCGCGCGGCTCGGGAATCTGAAGACCGTCATCTTCCGATCGAAGACGGACACCCGGTACGCGGGCCTCGTGACGACGCACGACGCCACGCAGATCGACTCGGAGACGATCACGACCGACTGGGAGCAGTCGCACCGCGACGACATCAAAAGCGGCGTGCGCTTCATCGGGCTCGATGAGGCGCAGTTCTTCCCCTCGCGCATGATCTCCGACGTGCTGCACTGGGTGCAGCAGGGGATCACGGTCGTCGCCGCCGGGCTCGACCTGACGTTCGACGGCATGCCCTTCGGGGTCATGCCCGCGCTGATGGCGCACGCGAACGAGGTCGTGAAGCTGACGGCGGTGTGCCAGCGCTGCAAGAGCCAGGAGGGCACGCGCACGTTCCGGACGTCGGGGGAGACGTCCCTCGTGCTCGTCGGGGCCCAGGCGCACTACGAGGCGCGGTGCGCCGCCTGTTGGCACGAGGGACTGGGCGCCCAGGCGCCCTAGCGGCTCACTCGAAGACCCAGATCGACCCCTTCGCCGCCGCGCAGCTCAGATACAGCTGGCTCGCCGGCGCCGTGTAGCGGAACAGCACCATCACCGGCTTGTCGTTGTTGCCGGGCAGCGGGTTCGCCGTGAGCACCGTCGGTGCGAGGCCGGCGACGTCCCAGCTCAGCGAGATCGACCCCTCGGTGAGGAAGACGAGCACGATGCGCGGCGCCGAGACCGACGCTTGCGGCACGGCGATGTTCGTCTGCGTCGTCGTGTACACGAAGTTGTGCATCGCCGACTCGGAGTAGGTCGTTTCGAACCCCACCGGTACGGTCGACGGGAGGATGCCCTCGAGTAGTTGGAGCAGCAGGTTCCCGGTGAGCTTCATCGTGGCCATAGGTAGCGTAAGTATAAGCTCGTGGAGCGCGGTCTTGTTTACGCGGTAGCCTCGCCCGGCTAGGCTCTCTTCATGGACCGCGACGACTTCGTGCGGCGCCTACGACGAGCGTACGCGCGGGGGGCCGCCTGGAACTGGGTGTACTGGCACGCCGAGATCCGCCAAGGGGACCTGGCCGTGCTTGTCGCGCGCGTGAGCGCCCGGTACGTCCAAGCGATCGAACGGGGCGACCTGACGCCGCCGCAGGCCGCGCGCGCCATCGCTACGGGGCTGATGCCCTCGCTCGAGCGCTCCGAGCCCTACGTGGACCTGTGGGAGCAGGCGGTCCAGCTGTTGCTCATCGTCCGCGAAGACGCCCACCGCGCCAAGGGCTACGGGCGGGCCGCCACGGACCTCGCGCTCGAGGGATCGTACAAGGCCGCGTACGACGCCTGCCTGGCCGCAGCGGCGATCGAGCAGCGGTACGCGGGCAAGCCGATGTACTGGAGGCCTCTGCTGTCCTTACTGGACCGTGCAGCCTCGGGTAGACTGTTCCGATGAGCTCTCAGAAACGCCCCCTGGTTCTCTCCCTCACCCTCAGCGACGTCTGCGATGAAGGCGGTCGCACCGATGCCGAGTGCGGCCCCACCGAGATCGCCGGCGACGGCTTCGTCGTCCTGCGCTACGCGGCGACGGAAGAGACGATGCAGGTCTCCGCGAGCTCCCTCGGCGGCTCGCTCGACGCAGGGGCACCTTCGCCGCTCGGGGCCGGGGCTTTGTTCGACGGATGGCTCGCCTTTACGGCGTACGCGGCGAAGGCCGCCGAGGCGGAAGGGGACGTACGCAAGCAGAAATTCTTGACGTACGTGCTGAAGCTGCACGGACTCGACGAGAACATGGACGTCATTCAGACGGCGAGCGGCGCAGAGATCAAGGCACCGCCCGCCTCCAGCGACGTCTAGTCCTCGAACTGCGGCTGCGAGCCCGGCGCCATGCGCTCGGGCTGCGACGCCTCGGCCAACGGGTGAAGGTCCCGCGTTGACGGGTTCAAGCTGCCGCCGTACCCGCTCGAGACCTTCTTCACGCCGTGGTCGCCGTGCGAGTGCACGAAGCCGGCCTTGAGCGCCTTCGACCCGGGGTAGTCGAGGATGTAGAGGCCCTTCCACAGGTGCGGCGCGCTGGTGAAGATCTGCTTCGCCGGCTTGCCGCACGTGGGGCAAGGCAGAGAATCAGGCTTCGCGGAGATCGAGCAGAAGTGCTCGAAGTCGTGCTGGTCTTCACATCCGAAGTCGTACGTGGGCATCGTTCGTCACTCACAGCTCGCGTCGGAGCTTCCAAGGGGGCGAGACGTCATGTCGGTGCCGAAGGCGATGGGGGACAAGGTTGTAGAAGTCCCGCCGCCTCGGATCTGTTCGAGTAGAGCTTGCTCGACCTCTGTGAGTGAGGCAAGCGTCGAGGCCGTCACCGAGTTCACACCGGCGAGGGCGTCGGTGCTCGAGGGTGCGCCGAACAGAGCTCCGAACGCCGCGAACGCGGCGGCGATAGCCGAAGGGTCGGGCCCGACGCTCAGGAGGATCACGCCCGTGACGAACTCATCCCCCGTGTCGAAGGGAGGTCGGTTCTCGTCGGTCTCGTCGTCGAGGGCGGAGACCAGGTCCGCGAGGAACGCGCCGGTGTTGCCCTGCCCGGTGCGCACCGTCGCGTAGATCCCCGCTGTGGGGGCCCCGAGCGCGTTTTGAAGCCTGCGCAAGAACAAGGAGATGTCGTCGGTCTCCACGCCGAGCTTGTCGGCGAGGCGGTTGAGCAACGAGAGCAGCGCGTTGTTCGTCTCTGTGCCGCGCGCGAGGATGCCTCGTAGCTCCTCGAGAGAGAAGGAGGCGCGGTCGAGGAGTCGGTCAACCCCGGGGATGAGCTGTACCAAGGACGGGCTTCGAAACCAGTCCGGGGCCTTGGAGAGCCGAGGGTCGCCCTGCGCGCGCACGGGGTACTCGGCGCACGAGGAGAGCGGGCCGTAGGGGAGGTCGATGGGCTCGCTGCTCGTGGGCCGGGGAACTCCGGGGCGCCTGCTCAGAGGCGGGGGCGGGGGCTTCGGATCGAACATCGGATCGTTCTCGACGCGGGTCTTGAACGCGATGTGGTAGTAGATGGTCTTTCCGAGGGGAAGCGTTCGCTCGTCGAGGTATCTCGAGACGACGCCGTCGTACGCCGTCACCGCCACGACCGTCGACCCGTAGACCCCGGTCATGCCTGCGGTGAGGGTCGTCGTCCCGAACAGCTCGTCGACCGTCGACACCGTCTTCGCGCGGAAGTCCGTCGACGCGATGATCGCGTATTCCGTCGCCGTGACGCGCGCGCTCGCGAAGCTCGAGAGGATCGCGGAAGCGGGTACGCGGTCCCACTCGAGGATGGGGTAGTAGCCGCGCCCGCTCGGGCCCACGCGCAGCCCGGACGGCACGACGTTCGCTACCTGCCGCGCCGCGCCGATCGCGCCCGGGATCTTGTTGAACATGCGATCGAAGAACTGGGCGGCGGTCAGGATGATCGAGAGGTCGTAAGCCCCCGTCAGCAGGGCCGTGTATGCCCAGTAGCTGTCGCTCGCGAAGCGAGGCCGGTTACGATCCCCGGCGTCGTGCAGCGACTCTCCGACCGTCTTTACGACGTAAGGATTGCCTCCGACGGAGACGTTTCCTTCGGAGAACAGCGCCGAGAACGACGGGCTCTCCCGGAGCTTGGCCGCGAGCGCGGCGGGAAGGCGTGCGAGCAGGCTCGTCGTCGGGAACTGGACGAAGTTCGATCCGGGCTCGGACGGCGTGTCGGGCTCCGAGACCACGCTGAGCAGGCCCTTCTTCGGAATGGGGATCAGAAGCACGTAGACGCCCGTGCTGTCCGAGAAGCCGTTGATCAGGCTCTCGAGCGCCGTAACGCCAGCGGAGATCGCCGCGATCCCCGCGTTTACGGGCACGCCCTCTTGCGCACGCACGAAGGCTGAGAAGGCCCGGGACTGAATGCGGACGACGTCGAGCGCCGCCTTTACGGCGTCAAGGCTGCTCGACAGCCCCGTCCCCAGCGCCGTGATCGCCGGTGGGAGGTTGAGGTGCAAACTTTGCCAAGGCATTCGACGCCTCCATAACCTTGAGGATCTTGTGATAGATGGCGATTCGCTGTAATTTCAGCAACAGCGAAGCTAGGTCTTCGAGCGCGCGAAAGCCTCGTGGTGCTCGGGTCCAACTCACAACGGAAGCATACACGATGCACAGCGCGAATCACCAAGGGTCGGGATCGACCATCATCGTCAGGGACCCGACGACGGGCATGGCCATCAACCTCACCTTCGCCCCAGGGCAGATGAAGAAGATGGTCCAAGTTGAGATGAACGGGAAGACGTACGCGGTGCAAGCCGAGCTGCGTCAGCGCCCCGACGCCCCCGGCAACGGGGAGGACCTCGCGTTCGGTCTGATCGCGAACGCGGCGATCTTCGACATGGGGGACGGCGTCGAGACGAAGGCGCGCAAGCCCGCGCCGCACCCCGCGACCGTGCTCGCGTCGAAGGACGAGACCCTCGCCGCGAAAGAGGCCCTGCGCCTGAAGCGCGCCGAAGACGAAGAGCGCGCAGAGCGCGGCGAAGAGAAGCCGAACTACCAGATGACCGACGCGGAGCTCGCGGCGACGCACAAGGCCCTCGACGCCGCGAAGCGCCCCAAGGACAGCTTCGACAAGCCCGGTCTGCCGAGCGTCGAGGACGGCGAGATCGACCCGAGCGTCGTCGACCAGTTCGTCATGAGCCCGGAGGAGGTCGCCGAGATGAAAGAGGCGGCGAAGCCCAAGGGCGAGGCCGAAGTGTCGGACGAGGTCGAGCTCGTCGAAGAAGTCGCCGAGGAGGTCTCTGTCGAGACGTCCACGACGCCCGCCGAGGGCTCGAGCGGCAACCGCCGCAACCGCCGCAACCGCTGAACGAACGAAGGCCCCGAAGCACGAAGCTCCGGGGCCTTTGCGCGTCTGCCGAGGCTGCTTACGCCGCCGCGACCATGTCCGCTGCGAGGCGCTGGTAGTCCGACGTGATCGAGAGCACGGCGACTTCGCCCGCCACGACGCCAGCGGTGCCGAGGTCGACGGCCGAAGCCGCGACGAGCATCGACGTGTCGCTCTGCTCGGTGATGGCGCCCGGTGCGCCACCGACGGTCGCCGTGGGCTGCTCGCCCGCACCGCCCGCGAGGTAGGTCTTCGTGGCGGAGAGGATGTTGCCCGCGCCGACGGCCGAGGCCTTCACCAGGGCGAGCGCTGCGGCGTTGGCGTTGATCGCCGTCACCAGCGCACCGATCGCCGTGGTCGCCGTGCGCGTCACGACGATGTCGTTGCCCGTCACGGCCACGCCGTTGACGGCGAGCGCGTCGAAGATGATCGTGAGCGAAACCAGGTTGCCCTGGTTGCCCGCGCGCTGCGCCGTGATGCGCAGGCGGTTGGTCGGGTCCACGCCCGAGACCATGATGTCCGCGAAGGCGAGGCCGCAGCCGTCGCCGCCCGCGAGGTACTGGAACGGCAGCGAGCCAGCGGCGACGTTCGGGCCCTGGATCTCGCCCGACGACTGCGTCGCCGCGACGAGCGCTGCGCCCACGTCGGCCGTGACCGAGACCCACACCGAAGCGAGCGCGTCGCCGTCGATCTGCGCCTTGATGGCGGTGACGGTGTTCAGACCGGCGGCGGGGACCACCGTGATGAGGACCTTGCCGTCCGCGTACTCTTGGGTCGTGACCGAGCCCGCGCCGGAGGCGGCGAGGATCAGCAGGCCGATCTTGTCGCCGATCGGGCCGACGGCCTTCGCCGTCACGGTCATGATGAGCTCTTGCGCCACGTACTGCTGCGTGATGCCGGCCGGGCCGAAGGCCTGGGTCTGGCGCTGGCGGTAGACGCGCAGCACCGACTTCAGGCCGGGGATCAGGCCCTCACCGCGCACGGTCAGCGCGGCGCCGCCCGCGACGCTCACGGCGCCCTCGACCTGGTTGATCTTCGGGCGCGCACCGGGAACCCACACCATGGTGTAGGTCATGATCGGCGCGGTCTTGCCCGCGATCACGACACCCAGCGCATCGAGCGCCGGAATGCGGCGCTGCGACAGCTTGCGCAGCTGCGGACGAATGCGATCCCAGACCGCGCCCGAGCAGCGGATCACCGTGGTCTGGCCAGCGTCGGCCGACATGCGGGTGAAGTTGGCTTCGGGGGTCCCGGCCTCGAGGCCGAGAATGTCCGAGGCGACCACGGGCGAGAGGGCGTTGACGGTAACTTCTGCGTACATGAGTGCTCCTGGCCGGGCTGTAAATAGCCCTGGCGACGTGGGGAAGGATAGGCGCGCGGAACTCAGCCGACCAGCGTCTGCGTCGCTTTCGCTGCGGACATGTCGATGAGCACGGCCTGCGTGAGCGGTGCGAGCGGGACCGAGACACCGGCGCCCGGGCCGAAGGCCGTGTGAAAGTGCGCCGCGACGAGTCCGTGGACGACTGTGAGACGGGCCGCCAGCGTAGCCACCGTCGCGGACAACTCCTCGAACTTCACCGCGTGACTCACCGCGCCGCTGCCGAGCTTGATCCGGTCTGGGACCCCCGCCGCCGTAGCGATCACGGTCTGCCCGGGCCCTGGGTCGAGGGTGATCGTCGCGCCCAAGGTCTTTACGGAGTAAGCGCCACTCGAGGAGTGAGTCACCGCACCCACCGTGGTTGTCGTGATCTTCCCCCCTGTACGCTGGGCGTAGTCCCCGGTGACCTCGAGCGAGGCGTTGCCTCCGATGGCCCTTCTCTCCGTTCCTCCGATCGTGTCCGAGGCGTCACCGTCGACCACGTACGTGCGGCTCGACTGGTACGTGTGCTCCACGGCCCCCGACACCTGGGAACGCTCGGCCCCGGCGATCTCCGTCACGCGCGCGCCGTGAAACCGCACGGGGTGCTCCTGGCTCTCGGCCGCGCCGCTCTGCTGGTTCAACCCTCCAGCGGCGAACAGCTCGCACACGCCCGTCGAGCTCACGTGGAAGCGAAAGAGCGCGTGCCCGAGGCGGTCGCACACCTCGAGCCGAATCACGTCGCCGGTGTACCCGACGTCGAGACGGATCGTGTGCTTCTGCTCGTCTGGACCGGTCTGCGTGAGCTGGTCGGTACCGCCGCGCCAGATGAACGACGTCTTGCCGTCGTTGTTGACGACCTTGGACTCGCCCATCCACGTCACGACGTGCAGGAGCCCCGCGATGATCTTGACGACGTCGTCTTCGCCGAAGGCCTGCACCTTCGCGAGCGGTCCGCCGCGCAGCTGCGCGATCTTGCCCTGAAGCGCTCCGACGGAAGCTCCGTCGGGGGAGAGCAGGACGTTGTCGCCCGGGAGGATGTCTCGAGGCTGACTCGGGTCCCGCGCGTCGATCCCCATGGAGTTCGTGAGCACGGGGTCGTTGCCCCCGTGCCCGTCGACGTCCGTGACCGAGTGCGGCTCGTCGTCCGTGACCGTCTCGACCTCGGTCGGAAGGCACCCGACGATGTACGGGATGCCAGCAGACCAGGAGATCATGACGGGCGTCCGCGCAGGCAACAGCGCGTTGTCGTTCGGGTGCGCTTTGAGCCGCCCGACGCGTAGGTCTCGCCCTGTGTTGGTCGCGACGCGGTAGGTGTGGCGCCGGGCGTCCACGGCGAGGATGGTGCCGCGCTCGTCGGGTGCGTTGCCGCCGCCTGCGAGGGGCCCAAGGGGCAGCGGGTTCGGGGTGGAGTTCTCGCGCTCGGAGGGGCGGCGGGGTCGAGTCATCCTCGAAGACTACCCCAACGGGGCCGAACGCGAAGCGGCGCCTGACAGAGCCAGGCGCCGCTTTACGGCGTAAGGGTGGTGAACCTTACAGCGCGGCTACGGTCGAGTCGCCGAGGCCGGTGGCGGCCGAGCTGCCGACCTTGGTGTAGCTCGGGGCCGGGAAGGTGTCCGGCGCGAGGCCGAGCACGGCGTCCATCAGGTTGCGGCCGACGGTGGGGACTTCCATCGCGTCCGAGGCCTGGAAGGGGAGGACGCGGTCACAGAAGCCCGAGACGGACTCCATGATCATCGCCTGCCCGGCGCCCATCTGGAGGCCCCAGCTGTTGATCATGCAGAGCTCGAGGTAGCACGACAGGACCATCGTGCGGGACTTCGAACGCATGATCACGGCGAGGCCGAACGGGATGTAGAAGAGCTCCGAGTCGAGGTTCAGGAACACGTTCGAGTTCGGCGTGCCCTCGTACGTGGCGGGGTCGTCGAACTGGTCGGGGTTGAGCCCGCCCACTTCCACCGCGTTGTGGTAGAGCGCGCGCAGCAGGTTGAGCCCGTTCATGAGCACCTTTTGCACGTTCCAGCTCGACTGCGCTTTACCGCGTAGGTAGAAGCTGCGGCCCGAGCCGAGCGCCATCATCGGAGTGAGCGGCACCGAGGTCTGCACGCCGAAGCTGGCGCACAAGCCGAGGGCGCGCAGCGTGCGCGGGGACGTGCGGTCCGAGCGCGCGATGGCGCGACGCGCGGGTCCGGCGAGCAGCACGGCGTCGTCCGGATGGGCGGCGTCGTAGGAGCTGTTGTCGGTGATGCGCTCGACCTGGTTGCGCTGTGCGTTCCAGGTAGCGAGGCTCTTGGTGACGCCGATCGGGTAGTTCGCCATGGTCTCTTCTGAAGGTTAGTGGCCGTGACCGGACGTGGCCCGATCGTAGAGCGCGGAGCCCATGAGCCCGAGGCCGAGGATGTCTTTCGCGCCGGGCATGCGCTCGGCCTTGTTCTGCGTCATGCCGTACGCCGTGGTACCCGCGAGTCCGAGGAGGCCGCCCGCGTCGAGCACGTTGTGCAACACGGGGTGCTTCACGGGGTCCACGAGCTTGGCGCCGATGAAGGCTCCGTAGCTTGCGATGTCCGCGAGTTCGGAGGGCCCGAGGGCGCCGAGCTGGAGCGCGGCGCGCTTGAGGATGGCGGAGTCGGCGGCCGAGCCGACCTTGAAGCCCATGACCGAGGGGCCCTTGTTGCCGCTGGTGAGGGCGCCGGTGATCTGCGGAGCCATGCTCGCGGCGTTACCGGCTGCGCCGGCGAAGCCTTTCGCCGTACCCAGGCCCGTATAGCCCTTGGCGGCGTTGACCGCGCCGCCGACGACGCGCGAGGCCGTGGGGCCGATGAGTTTCTTGCCCGCTGCGAGGGCCGGCGCCGCCAGGGACCGAGCCCCGGGGGCGAGGGCGCCGACGAATGCCTGCTTCGTACTCATACGACGAGGTGGAACCCGATGGTGTTCAAGGGCCGCGCGATCTTGCCCCGGAAGTAGAGCTCGACGCGATCCGCCGAGAACTCGCTCACCGCGAGCGAGGTGATCGTGCCGTCGAGCAGCGGAGCGCCGACGCGGGCGATCTTGCGGGACTTCAGGTCGCTCGCGCCGTCGGTGACCGCGCGGTTGATCTCGTTCAGGGTCTCCGGCAGCACGTTGTACTGGCCGAGGAAGGTCTCGAGCAGCGTCTGGAAGAACTTGGACACGAAGTCCACGTTCTTCACCACCGAGAGCTCACCGGTCTCGAGCGCCGTCGTGTCCGTCGTCAGCTGGTGCATGCACTCGGGCAGCGCGCCGGGGACGCGCTGGAAGCACACGAAGAGGCCGCCGTCCGACAGCTGCGCCAGTTGCGTCTCGCTGAAGTAGCCCTGCGCGTGCTCGAGGTCCGTGAGACCGATGAAGGTGCCGTTGGTCAAGCCCGCTTGCGGCGGGATCGAGGTGACGACGCCCGCGACGGCGCAGCCGAGGGCCCAGCCGGGCTGCTTGGCGGCGGCGGTGATGACCGTCTCCGACGTGCGCGGCAGCGAGCCGTCGCGCAGCTCCGAGACCGTCATGCGGTCCGGCCACATGACCGTGAGGCGCTTGGACTTCGCCGACTGCACCGTCGCCGTCAGGTTGACGACGATCTCGTCCTTCGAGAGCGCACGAACGATCTTGTAGTTCTGCGCGTTGGGCGTGGTGTTGTCGATGAACCGGTCCGCGAGGTCGCGCGCGAAGTAGTGCGGCAGCTCGTTGGCCAGGCTCTCCGAGTCGTCCGCGCCGTTGGCGATCAACAGGCGGTTCTCGTTGAGGACCGACGCCACCTTGTAGGTGAGCACGCGACCGTCGAAGGCCGTGGGGTTGTAGTTGTTCGGATCGAGCGGGATCTGGATCGTGTCGCCGGGCTGCACGCCCACCGACAGGAACGTCGCCGAAGCGTCCTCGAGCCTGTTGAACATCAGGTCGTTGACGAGGATCGACGCGGTCGCCGAGCCGACGACGGGCTGGATGCCGGCGTAGCTCTCGACCCAGTTGATCGAGCCGTTGTTCGCGTCGCCGATGACGCCAGCGGCGTTCACGACGTCGATCGAGGTCGCGGAGTTGAACGCCGCGATCAGGAAGATGCCGTTGTTCGCCAGGGTGGTCGCGTCCTCGATCGTCAGGTACCGACCGACCGAAGCCGCCGTCATGCCCGTGACGCCCGTTACGCGCACGTTGCCGGCGCCCGCGCCCGCGACGATGCTCGCCGCTGCGCCGTTCTGCCCCGAGACATGCACGCGGGTCTGTGTCACCGGGAGGACGACGATCGCGCCGCCAGCGGTCACGCTCGCCGTCATCAGTGCGGACACGGTTGCGTGCGCGTTGATGGCGTCAGCGACGTCATCGTGGTCGTGCGAGGTGCCGTTGACTTGCACCGTGACCGCGAAGCCCACGATCGACACGGTGACCGCCACGAGACCCGGAACCGCGACGTAGGTCACGGTGTACGGGCCGCCCACGGTCGTCGGGCCCTTCATCACGTACTTGACGGTGCCGGTACCGCTCGTCGAGATCGGCAAGCCCGTCGAGACGGTGCCCTCCGCGAGCAGTTCGACCTTCGTGCTGCCGTCGGGCGCCTTGATCACGATCTCGATGTCGCCCGCCGATACGGGAGCGGCAGCGCTGTCCCACCGCGTCGACGCGGGGACCAGCTCGAGCTCGCTCGTGTCGCCCGCCGTCGGGTAGTCCTTCGACTTGTTGACGTGCCCGACGGTGTGCGTGCCGCGCCGGTTCTGCCAGTCGGTCGCCGACGGCGTGAGCCCGATGGTGACGCTGTCGCCCGGGAGGACGTCGCGCACGTTGATCGCGCCCGTCGAGACGTTCGCCAGCGACAGCGTGCGGAACTTGCCGGTCGATGCGCCCGAGGGCTGCTGCGCCGCTGCGCTGATCGAGCCCGAGTACACCGTCTCGTTGACGGGCATCGGGATCGCGCCGAGGACGATGCGGAACTTCTGCACGACGCCCGTGGCGAGCGCCGAGGTCGGGTCCGCGAGCAGATCGAACTGCGTCTTGTACGCAGCGTGGATGTTGATGTCCTCGGTGAGCGGGACGAAGCAGTACAGGTCGCGGCGCGACTCGAGCGCGCCGCGCGCCTCGAGGTGGCCGGCGCCGTCGTTCGTGCTCACGCCGTACGCGAAGATCGAGACCAGGCCCGAGTTCAGCAGCGCGACGTACACGCCCACGGCGAGCGGGTTGCGCGCGTCGATCTTGCCGAGGCCGATGACGACCGGGCTCCCGTTGACCGAGGAGACACTTGACGCCGTAAAGCCGGTCACGACCTGGAGGTCTTGGCGCAGCGCGCGGTACGCCATGTACACCTGGGCATACAAGACGGTGCGCGCGACGACCGTGGTGACCGGCGCGGGCACCGAGACGGATGCGACGGGGGTGATCGCGACGAGGAGCGTTGCGCCGCCGCCGATCACCGTCTTGTCCGTGCCCGCTTCGGGGAACGTGACGAGGGTGTTCAGGGGGTTGTAGAGCTCCTGGGTGACCAGGGCGCGCTCGACGCGGCCTTCGGCGGTCGTGTTGTACGTCCACTCGGTGGTCCCGACGCCGGCGGTCGGCAGCTGCTGCGTGATGCGCAGCTTGCCCTCGTTGCCCGACTCGACGAGGCCGTCCGGGTTCGGCTCGCCGACGGACTGAACCGTGCGAACGACCGACTGCGTCCCGAGCGACGACGTGAGGATGATCCGATCGCCCGGCTTGACGCCCGCAGCGACGAACGACGTCGTGATGCCACCCGTGATCTCGATCAGCGTGCGGTCGAGAACGTCCGTGGTCAGCGTCGCGCCGAGCACCGGGGCGACGCCGCCGCCGAGGTACGTCGAGGCCAGGACCACGCGCGGCAGGCGCAGGTACGGACGCACCGAGAGGTGGTCGACCTTCGAGCCCGCGCTCTGTCCCGGGTAGCCCTGGTCGGGCACCGTGACGGCGTCGGTCCCTGCGACCGGCGGCACGTAGGTCGCGTCACTCTCGAGCGACCCGTACTCGGAGGCCAAGAGAATGGTCGCCGCGTCCTCCGGGTAGTCGAAGAGGTCGTAGGCGGGCCCCACGATGATCGAGCTCAGGTCCGGCGTGTCCGGCGTGACCGTGGGCTGCGCGAGCTCCTGAAAGATGAGAACGAGGGGTCGTGCCACTGTTTGCTCCGTTGCTCCGGCGTAACGATAGGGCGAGGGGGTTCAGCGAGGTGGCAGTCGCGTCTCGGTAGAGACGACGCCGACGTTCACGCTGCCGAAACGGTAGTTGGCCGCGATCTGCTTGAGGATCGGTGCGATCGGTCGCGTGCGCCACGCGAACTTGATCTTTACCATGATCGTCACGTTCGTGACCCACGTCTCTGGGGCTGCGGTCGACTGATGGTACACCTGCGTCGCGTCGAGCGTGGGCGGCGAGATGTCGTGGATGCCGAAAGCTTCCCGGATGTGGTTGTTCGACGCGAGGATGAACATGAACACGTGGTCCGCGATGGTGGCGGACGTGCCCCGCTCCCGGGCGACGCACATGAGCATGATCGGGACGTCGGCCCAGGCCTCGAACACTTCGGTCATCGACGGGATGTCGATGTCCACGCGGTGGCCGAGGCCGACCTTCATGACCTGGGTTGCGCCCTTGTCGATGAAGATGCCCGGGGCCCGGTCGCGCGCGTCGGGCTCTTCGGTGTACTGGCTCTCGATGTAGAGCTTCGTCTGCGGCGTCTCCGTCGCCTCCGGGTCGATGTCCGTCGGCTGTGAGTCGGGCGACCAGACGTAGGGCCCGCCCAAGGCGTTGTTCCCCGAGAACCGCGCGCGCAGGACGTCGGTGAACACCGCGACGAGCGCCATGGGGGAGCTCGGGAAGACGTCCTCCTGCTGCCCCTCGACGCGCGTGACGCCGCCGTGAACGTGGAACATGGAGCCGCTCATGGCCGCACCTCGCCGTACACAGGCGGGAAGCTATCGAAGTTGAAGGGGTAGCGCAGCATCGGATGGTCGTTCGGCAGCTGCAACGCCGTCACCTCCTGATGCACGGTGTTGAGCTGAATGTTCGTCTCGATGGACACGTCCACGCGGAACCGGCGCTGGTCGGAAAACGACACGATTAGATCGTCCCGTTCGAGCGACGGGTAATCGGGGAGCCAGAAGCTCGCGTCGTTCGCGTCGGACTTCTGCGCGGGGGTGATCGTCGAGGTGTTGGACGACACGTTGCGCCGGGCCTTCGTGTAGAAGGGCTCCCAGTACCCGCCCACGAACCCCGTGCTCCAGCACACCGGGCAGTTCGGGCGGGCCACTTCCTTCGTGCCCTTGTCGAAGCACTTCGGGCAGCGAACGCCCCAGCGGCGCTTCTTGAGGAGCGCGACGGGCGTCCCGTTGTACTTCAGCGTGAGCCTGAAGTCGCGCTGTCCCTTGCGCAGGTACTGCATCATCTTGCGCGAGGGAGCGTGCGACCCGGTCTCCTCCACGTCCGTCAGGACCTTGCCCGTCGGGGTCGTGCAGGTGACGCGGTAGTAGACCTCTTGGTATAGCCGCAGCGAGTTCGGCTGAAGTTCGTCCGCTGTGGACTCGATGGCGTCGAAGCGATCCGAGAACGCGTACTGGTCGTTCGCGTCGAGGATCTTTGTCCACGGACCGTTGGGCCCACCCGAACGCTCGAGCGTAAAGGCGAACGTGCCGGACTCCTCGGGAGGAATCGACGACATCGACCACTGCACGAAGTAGCCGTAGGGGAAGAGCGCCGCGAAGCGCGTGATCTCGAGCTTCATTCCATGGCCCCTTCGGGCACCGCGTGGTTCACGTCTTCGAAGGCGCGGCGCATCGCGTACCCCGTGGACTCCTGCCGTCCCACCGTCTGATGCGTTCCGTTCCAGCCGAGCGCTTCGGGAGGGAGCGGCGCGCGGTCGTCGGTGTCGAACAGGCCCGACTGTCGCGGGGTGCCGCTCGTCGCGAGCTCCGCCTTCTTCGTGAACGTCTCGAGATTGACGCCGCCCGGCGTCATGTGCGGCGCGAGCACCGTCGCGAGCACGGGCCCCTTGCGGTTCGGCACGCCTTTGAACTGAGCGTAGCCGAGGACCTGACCGTCTTTACCGCGTAGAGGGAGGTGATAGGAGCCAGGGGAAAGACCGAGGAAGTCCACGGCGCGTTGCAAGGGTTCGATGTTGCCCTTGTGCAGCGGCGTGCGCTCTTCGATGCGGTCGTGGGGGTGGCCGGCGACCTTCGAGCCCACGAGAGTGCGGAATTCGGGCGCCAACCTGCCTCGGGTGTCGCTCGCGGCGTTATGCGCGGCAATGTCGAACGGTGCCACCGGCAGGCCTAGCCGGACGTTCGCGGTGTCGTGCGCTGCTTGGAACTTATGCCCGAGCTCGCGTTCACGCCAAGCGTGGCCTGCGAAGAAGTTTTCTTGTTCTTGGTGCCCGGGAAGGATGGATTCAGGGTTATGGCGGCCCTGGACCATGTAATCGTTGGCAGCCCCGAATGCGCTGCGCGAGTTTTCGTACGCGTTCTCGGCGCGCCCTCGCATCTTCGTCGCAAACTGCTGAAGACGGGCTGGCGTTGCTCGCGCCGCTGCGACGCGCCTCTCGACGAAGGTCGGGCTAACCGCGACTTTCGTGCGCAGGGCCGCCCCCTTTACCGCGTAAGGCGGCCCCGAGTCCGCATCCGGGTTGATCGCGCGCAGCGTGTCGATGGTGTTGAACGCGGTGCCCGCATCCAGCGCCGTCTGCTCTTTGCGTGAGGCTGCGCTCGAGCGCTGACTCGGGTACGCAGTGCCGGTCCCTTGCGTAAACACGCTCACCGCGTCACCGGCATGGACTTCTCCTTGCCCTCCTGGAAGAGCGTCGCGGACGACGCTTGGGCCGCGAGGCCCGAGTTGTCCAAGAAGGGCGCCTTGTAGTCCCCGGGCTGCGGAGGGGGCTTCTGCGCCTTGTACGTCGTGGGAGTGGGCGGGGACGGAGCCGTAGGACTCACAACGGCCGACGAGGCGCCCTCCGCTGCGTGTTTACGCAGGGAGAGAGCCTCGTCGTAGTCCCGGAGGGTCGCCGGGCTCAGTGCGTAGCGCATGCGTCTAGCATAGACGCTACGGCACTAAGTCTGTCAGTCAGATCACGTCGGGACGGAGCCGAAGACCAGCTGCTGCATCGACTCGCTGTTGCCGATGCCGATGCCCGGCGCGGCGTACGAGAAGAACGTGATGATGTCGGCGCGCTGCTCGATGAAGAGCGTGGCGTCTTGCAGGAGGAAGAAGTTGCCGAGGAAGTTCTGCGGCGAGAACACCCAGCACTCCTCGGGGTTGTAGATGTCGGTCTTCGCCGTCTGAATGGCGGGGATGCCCCAGAGCATCGACTCCTTGTCGGCGCCCTCCATGTAGTGGCGCTTCGCGATGTCCGAGCCGACCTGGGTCGCCGGGAGGTTCATCGCCTCGCGGTACAGGGCGTTGGTCATCAGCATCTTGCCGATGGGGCGGCGGCGCTTGTCCATCGCCTGGAACGCCTTGACGAACGCGGCGTTCGTGAAGGCCGGCATCTGGGTGCGCTGCACGGCGGCGTTGCGGTTCACGAGCGTGAGGCATGTGCGGCGGAAGAGGATGTCTTCCTGGTCCGCGAGGTCCTTCACGCTGTTGTCAGCGAGGATCTTGCGGATGTCGTTCTGGTACGTCATGAGCTTGAACTTGCTCTTGACGAACATGTCGCTCTGGGTCTTACCGAAGTAGACCACGTAGCGCTTGCCCCGGAACCAGCGGGCGCGCGGGGTGCCGTCGAACTGCACGTACGTCGCCGAGGAGTCGGGCTCCTTCTCGACGATCTTGCGGGGCAGATCGCTGTTCACGTCGCGATCGAGCTCGTCGTTCGTCAGGCCTTGCGGCACGATCACCAGGCGCGCGGCGCACTCCTGGCGGACGATCGAGCGAATGAACGCCGTGCCCTGGTCTTCGGCCTGCTTCGTCTGCCCTGCCTCGAGCATGCTGATGAAGCGCTGGTTCAGCAGCGTCGCTTGCTGCTGCGTGGTTTCCGTCTGGTAAGACATCTTGTCGGGTCTCCTTGAGCGTTTCTAGGGGGTCGCGTCGTTCAGGTTGCGTTCAGGGGACGCCGAACATGACGTGCAGGACGCCCGTCGCGCTGTTGAGGCCCCGGTTGCCCACGCGGCCGACGGCCTGAACGGTCGACGCGGCGACGGACTTCAGGACGAAGAGACCGGCGGAGACGGTCACCTGCGAACCGGGCGGAAACGAGCCGCCCGTGTAGTGCGGGGTGAGGATCTCGCACGGTCCGATGAGGACGACGGGCTTGCCGGTGGCGGCGCCGTCGAAGTCCTCGTCGCCGTCGTGCATGACGCCCATGAGGATCGGGAGCGAGGGGGTGCCGAGGGTCGGCGAGGTCGCCAGCTCCCAGTAGCCGCTCGTGTTCATGGTCACGACCTGCCCCGGGAGCAGTGTGCCAGGAACCGGCGAGCCTTCGGAATCCGGCGTGCCCACGCCCGAGCCCGCTTCGAAGGCGGCGAACGCCTCCTGGGCCAGGACGTCGGAGATCGCCAGGCAGGCGTGCCCACCAACGATCGGGGTCGCGGAGATCAGGTCGTACTTGCTGTTGAGCTGCATGGATCAGTTTCCTCGATCGTTAGTGTAGGGGGCCGAGCGGTCAGTCCGCGTCGCTCATGATGCCGTCTGCGAACGCGTCGTAGGCGAGCTTGACGGCTTCCGCCTTGTTGCGCGGCGCCGGCGGGCTCGAGCCTCGATAGTCGCTCGGCTCACCGAGCGGTTCGGGTGCGACACGCGAGCGAGCTACTTTCTCGAGCAGCGCGAGCGCTGCCGGATGCTCGAGCAGCGAGTCTGCTTCGACCCCGAGGTCTTGAAGGACGTTCAGGGCCGCCGTCTTGTCGAACGCCTTGGGGGCTTCGATCGCCGGCGCGGGCGCCACGGACGGACCGTGGTCGATCTCGTCCGCGAGGGCTTCGAGGGCCGAGGCGATCTTGGAGAAGGGGTTGCTCACTTGCTCACTCGCTCGTTCAGAAGGGTAAGGCCGCGAACGGCGCGTCGGAGGGTGGCCACCTTCTCGAGACGTTCAGTCTCGAGGGTGTGTTCGGCAACGCGTACGGCGTGTGCGAGCTTGCGTAGCGGAGCGCCGGGAAGGGCGTCGTCGCCGCTCGGAGCTTCGGGTGCCTCGCCGGCCGTCTTTACGGCGTACAGGTCCTCGAAGGTCACGGGCTCTTGCTGCGCGCGGCTGAGCGCGCCAGCGAGGTCGCGCAGCTCGGCGCTCTTCGAGCGACCTTGCGGGCGCAGGGAGAGGTCGAAGAGCGCGTCGTCCAAGCTGGGCATTGCTCTACTCCGTCGTCAGGTGGCGCAGGAAGGTTGGGTCGAGGGCGCTGAGTTCGAAGGCGTGCTTCGCCGATCCGAGCTGCTCGCGCAGCTCTCCGAAGGTCTTCTCGACCTCGGGAGTGACCGCCGCGAACGCGACCTTGCGCATCGCGGCGTGCAACTCGATCAGCTTGTGCTCGCGCGCCCGGTTCATTCCCTGGACGAGCCCATCAGCGCGCCGACCTCGTACCCGGCGTCCCAGTGAGCGGCGGCGCCCTTGAAGGTCGCGGCCTCGAGCTCTTCAGCGGCCTCCATCTCGGCCTGCTTGACGATCGCGTCGTCCGAGCCCGCTTGCTTCGAGGCCCACGCCATGAAGCCGCGCGGGTCTTCTTTCGCGAAGGCAGCGATCTTGAGCAGGTCGGGGTCGATCTCCGACGCGGTCTTCGCGTTGAGCTGCTCGGCCGCGTTCTCGTAGACCGACATCTGCGAGACGAAGCCGTCCGCCATGGCCTGCCCGATGGTGTGCGCGACCTTCGCCGCGCCGTCTGCCGACTGGCTCGCCATGTGCGCGGCGAGCTTGTCGAGCGCGCCTTCGACCGGGGCCGAAGCCGAGGCGGTCTTCGAGCGCGTCGTCACCGAGCGCACGGCGTCGTCGACGAGCGAGCTCGCGCGGGTGGTCGGGGCTCGCTCGCTGGCCGTCTTCTCGGCGGCGGGGGCGAGGGTCGTGTCGAGGTTCTTCAGGACGCTGTCGAGGTTCATGGGACTCCTGGGAGTAGATTAGTCGGCCCACACGATGTGGCAGACGTTGTGGACGACGACGGCGAGGTCCAGCTCGGGCGGGGCGCCGACGTCGTGAGCGTCCGTCTCGGCACCCGCAACGATAGCCGCGACCTTCTCCGAAAGGGAAGTCGAAGCGAGCCACGACGAGAAGTTCGGGGAGTGCGAGGCGATTTTCGCCAAGGGGCGTTCGTCGAGTGCCGCCTTGTGCACGACGTCTGCCGGTGTGGGGCGCTCGAACGCAGAGACCTTGTTGAACTCTGTCCCACCTGACACCGGGATCCCCTGGTCGGTCATGTACGTCGGGTGCCGGAACGCCGGGAAGTTGTCCTTGATCGCCTTGGTCGTCGCCCACCCGGCGGCGAGCCCGACAGGGATCGTCCACAGGCCCGCGCGACGCCCGAGCGCCGCGCGCAGCCCGCCGGCGTACATGGCGCCGAGCAGCGCGGTACCCGCGAGCTGGCTGCGGCTCTTCTCGTTCCCTGCGTCTTGCGCAGCGCCGCGCGTCGTCTGGTACTGCTGCCCGGTGCTCGGGTCGGTCATCGTCAGAAGCTCGGTGCGACCGGGCTGATATGCCCGGTACGACGCGCCCGGTCCGAAGGGCAGCTGGAAGGTGTCGGAGGGCGCGTAGGCGACCGTGCGGGCGTAGTCCGCGTAGCCGCCGCGCTTCTCGACCCAGTCCGTGATGGCGGCGAGACGTTGGGGCTTTACGCCGTCAAGACGGAAGTCCACGAGCTCGGCGAGCTTCGCGGCGGCTGAGGGGTAGCGGGTAAGGACTTCCTCGAGCGCGGGCTGAAGGGCCGAGAGGCGGTCGAGGTCCGACGGCGGGCAGGGGATCCCCGCCTTCTTCGCCATCAGCTGCGTGACCTCCGCGTTGCTCAGTACGACGCCCACGGCGGTGAGCGTCGAGAGCGTGTCGGAGAGCGAGCCGAGCTTCGCGAGCGTGTCGAGCGCCTGGCCCTCGAGCGCCGGCCATTCGGAGACGACGTCGGCGGCGACACGTCCGTAGGGGCCCGCGAGGTCGGAGGCGACCTTCTGGGTGTTGGTGCGGAGTTCCAAGGCCCGGGAGCGATACGCGGCGACGCGCTCGCCGAGCTCGGCCGAGGGTCGGCCGTGGGACACGTCCGCCACCTTCTTCAGCATCCAGCCCGTCGGGTCCGCCGGGCGGAAGACGAAGGAGATGTCGAAGAACTTGGGAGAGGGGTTCAGCACCGAGACCTTGCGCCCGTCGGGGAGCACCTGACGGAGCGAACGCAGCGCGTGCTCGCAGTACTGCGCGCGCGTCGGGGCGCGGTGGCCGCAGATGGTGCAGACGTCCCAGCGGACATGGCAGTTGTGAACGGCGACGCCGCCCGCCACGTAGCTGTTGTCTTCTTCGACTTCGAAGTTGTAGACCGGCATGGAGCCGGCCGTACGGTCGATGTTACGGATTGGGATGACAATATAGTCCCCGATGATCTTGCGAACTTCTTTTTTCGCTTTGACCTCGGAGGTCTTGATCTTCGCGCATACGTCGCGAAGACCCTGCGCCCACTGCTTGCCAATGTAGACGACGTGCTCCGTCGTCGGGATCTTCACGAGCTTGTTGGGCTTGTGCTCGAGCACTTGATGGCTCGCGAGTACCCCGAAGCGCGGAAGCAACGAGAGCAGCTGCGTCGCCAGCTCTTCCGAGCTCGTCGAGATCTGGAGGCTGCCGTTCTTGTTACCGCAGCCGTCACCGTTGGCGTAGGCGCCGAAGAGCGCACGTTGGAGTTCTGGTGCCCACAGCATGACGGACGCGTCGAGGAACTTCTTCTTGGAGTAGACGCCCATCAAGTCGCGGCACAGGAGGGCCAAGTGTTGCGAGTAGACACGGACGCTACGTGCGCAAGCGCTGTGCGAACGCACGGAGATGTACGGCTCCGGCAAGTGCAACGCTTCGATCAGTGACGGGAGCTCTTTCAGCAGTTCGTCGTCCTGGTGGCAGTTGAGGTCGATGCCCAGATGCAGGCCGTTCTCATCGCGGAGCAAGCTCCCTTCGGCTAGGTAATAGCCGAGGAGCCTCGCGAGAGGCAGCGTGATTTCTTCCGGTGTCTCAACCGTCCGGTCGATCGGTTGCAGCAGTAGGTGTCTGTCCGCGTCGAGTTCATTAGCCAACTTCCATACGCCGTTGACGCAAGCATCATCCAGCCACGGTCGTTCCTTCTTCCCATGGCGCCGTTTGACGTCGTGGAACTTGGCAACAAAGAATGGGTGCTCGTGCGTGACCGTGAGCGGAGGCCCGCCCTCGGGCTTGATGGTGTGCACCACGCCGACGTAGGTCCGACGGTGCAACTCGAACACACGTTGCGCGTTGCCCAAGTGTGTTCGTACGCGGTCGCCCACGACAACATCTTCGACGACCTTACGCCGTCCATCAGCCAGCGTGATGGGGGTACCTACCCCCAAGCAGCCCATCGAAACTGGGATCGAGTCGTGCGACGCAATACGCTCCGCGAGGTCCGGCGCCCGGTCGTTCACGACTTTGAGCAGCAGCTCGACCCGGTGCATCCGGTCGTTCCAGATGGCCTTCTGGATGTAGCCGAGCGACGTCGACGGGTCCGAGTTCTTGTGGTTCCGGTAGATGTTCCCGTGCTTCTCGAACGTCTTGAAGTGACGCACGAGCGTCTCCTCGTCCGAGATCCACCCGTCGAGGGACTTCGAGCACTCGGGGTGCCCGCACGTCGCGAGCTCGCCGACCTTGAAGGGGCGCGCTGGGAAGCCGTCGCCGTTGCGGTTGTCGTCGTAGTACTCGTACGCGCCGAGGGCGTTCACGAGGATGAACGAGCACCCGGCCTCGGGCTGCACGGTCTTCAGGAAGTCGTACATCGGAGAGCGGCTCTCCGCGAACGCACGCTTCTCGAGCGTGAGCCCGCCGCGCCCGTCACCCCAGGCGACGAGAGAGACGGTCGGCTCCCCCGTCTTGGGGAAGTGGGAGTCGAGTTCGAGGAGCTTCTCCACGTAGAACCTTACCTATGAGTCGTGAGCGGGTCTTTACGGCGTAGAGAGCGCGCCCTGGAGCGACTGGAGTTTCGATCCAGCCGTGGGCGCCGCCGGCGGAGGCGGCGGTGGCGGGGGCGGGGGCGGCTTCAGGTTGTTCGTCCGCCAGACTTCCGCCCGCATCTTGATGTCGTCAGCCTTAGCCTGCTCTTGTTTCACTTGCGCCTCTCGGCGCTTGAGCTCGAGCTGGTGCAGCTCCTCTTCCCGCCGCGTGTACGCTTCTTGCCCCGTCGTCTGCGCTTGCGTGTGGGCTTGATGCGTCCCGTGCGCTTGGCCGTCCCGTGCTGCTCGGGCCTTGGCGAGCGCGTGCGCTTCTTCGTCGCGCGTCGCTTTAGCTGCGTCGCGCGTCTTGATCAGCTCCTTCTCCGCGTTCTCCGCCTTCATCTGGTGCACGCCGTGACCCACGAGCGCCCCGCCAATCGCGCCGGGCACACCGAAGCGCACCGCGCCTCTCAGGCGGTTCTCGTCGTCGGCGTACGCCCCGAAGCCCGCGCCGCCCGCGCCGCCAATCACGGCTCCGACGGCGGCAGGGTGCTTCGCGAGGAAGTCGAGCATGCCGGAGGACTTCGTGAACTGCGAGAGGTCTTCGAGCGCCGCGACGGCGTTCAAGTTCAGCAGGAACGCTTTGTCGCTGCGGTCGAGCGCGAGCTTCTCGATCTGCGCGTCGACGACGGCGGCGCCGACGACGCTCGCGACGAACGCTTCGCGGGTGGCCTGATCATGGCCGACCTTCGTGTGCGCGTCGTGCGACGCCCACAGCGCCAGGGCGATCTTCGCGAGGCCGGTGCCGAGGTCTTCGTCTTGTGCGGCGGCGCGCTTGACGGCGTTCCAGGTGTCGAGGGGGCGCATCTCAGGTCCCTTCCCGCTTCAGGCTCTTGTACGCCGCGACCCCATCCATCACCTGGATGTGGTTCACGAGGTCGACCGCCAGCTTCATGCACAAGGCACGACCCGCCGCGTTCACCGAGGTGTCTGCGGGCGGGAACTCGCCCTGAAGGTACAAGACCTGGTGCGCGAGCTTCGCGCGACCTTGCACGACCAGGGCGGTGCGGAGGTTGTTGGAGATCGAGTAGGAGGGGATGTTCATCGTCCGACGCCTTTCGAGTTCTGCACGAACTTCTCCGTCTCCGCCAGCATGCGGATCGTGGCGAAGTCCATCCCGCTACCGTGCGTACCCGCCATGTGCGCCTGACGCAAGAAGCTGCGCGTCGCTTGCGGGTGAGACGCCATCGACGGCGCGAACTTCTTCAACGTCGAGAACGCGTCGGTGAGGTGCGCGGGGTTCGACGTGTGCGCCTCGCGCAGCATGTCGTCACCCTGGACCGCCTCGTCGAAGGCCTGCTGCTGCTTGGGCTCGTCGTAGAACTTCTTCTTCAACGCCTTGTGCGCCGCGTCGATCGGCTCGCCGATGAACTTGGTGGCGAGCTGCGTCGCCATGGAGTTCGCCAGCGCCCCTTGGACGGTGGGGTACATGGGCTGCAACTCGCCGAGCTTCGCGCGCTCCGCGAAGTCGTCGTACGAGGCATGCACCGCCATCGGCGGCAACGGCGTTCCGGCGTTCTGCTGTGCGTTCTGCATGTAGTCCCGGATTCTCACGTCTTGCTCGCCTGCGGCACGGCTTGCGCCGTAGGCCCCGAGGCCGAGGAGTGCGGCGCCGCCAGCGGCGAGGCCGAGGCGGCCTTTGTTGCGGGAGAGGAAGCCCGGCTTTACGGCGTGCGCGGCCTGCCCCGCGCGCTCAGCTGCGGAGTGCGCTGCCGCAGCCGACGGAGCGCGGAGCGCGGCGTTCATCTCCGCGCTGCGCCTGGCTTGGTCGGCATGCCCGATGCCCGACACCGCGCCTTGAACGCCATGCCCCATGCTTTGGTAGCCGGCACCCTGATGCGCCGCCATGGCGCTGTTGCCCATCTGCCGTGCGCCGTGCGCTTCGGCCGCTGCATGTTGCGCGGACGCAGCCTGCATCTGGTGGGCGTTGTTCGCGCTGTGTGTGCCTTGCGCCTCCGCTGCGTCGTGCGCGGATACCCTCGGGTCGATGCGCGGCGCGGCGGGCGCGTTCGGTACGTGGGTCCCCGCCTGGATGGTCGGGGGCTGCCAGTCTCGAACGTGCGCCTGCATCGGCACAGGCGGCGGTTGCGCAGCGGGACGCGGAACGCTCCCCGGCGCCTGTGCGCTGACGCCACCTACGTTCTGGAACATCTGGTCGCGCGAGTGTGGACGAGCCCCGGCGGTGGCACCTTCCGGGGGCGTCGCGACGGGCGCAGCGGCTTGCGGCGCAGCGGCTTGCGGCGCGTCAGGAACCCACGACTTGACGTTGTTTCCCGTCCGTTGCCACGCCGCGTACTTCGCCCACAGCGAATCGAGCGCGTGCCCCGCTTTAGTCAGGTCGATCGCGGTACCGGGGGCCATCTTCCCGCCGGGGAGAACCGGCGCGCTCGGCGCAGCCTGACGCAGGGCCGCGCGCTCGTGGGCCTCCCAGAGCAGCTTCTTCTTCGAGAAGTCCCCCAAGTCTCTTTGCATCACAGGCCCCGGGCCCGCTGTTTGGGCCGCCGTCGGGGGCGTCCCAGGAGGGCGTGCGACGGGGCTCGCCATCACGCCGCTCACGGCCTTCTGAGGCGCCGTTTGGGCCGCCCTGTTCACCCCGCTCACGACCTTCTGAGGCGCCGTTTGGGCAACCCGGTTCACCCCGGCAACCGCCACGGGCGCGTGCTGCGCCGAGCGCGCAGCATCGACAAGATGCCGAGAAAAGGCGGCAGCGGCAGCAGACTTCGCCAAGTAGCGTCGTTGATACCTGTTCACAGCTTCCTCGCGCTCAGGCTCTTCATCCGAGCCTCCGCCTTCTCGTGCGCCACCTTTACCGTCGCGTACTGCGCGCGTAGGTCCATCGCCTGCTTGAGCAAGACGGCGTGCGCGTCTTCGACGCCGAGCCACTGCTCCTGCAAGCTGCCGAGCTTCGCGAGCGTCGCGGGACCGGTCTCGATCGGGTCACGACCGAGGACCGTCCGCAGCGCGTTCAGCTCGGGAAGGGCGTCCGCGCCGTAGAGCGCCACGGCGTTCTTCTCGAACGCGTCGTGCTCCCAGGTCTGAAGTCTCGCGCGGCTCTTGAGCTCTGCGATCTTCGTCTCCCAGAGGTCGTTCAAGCCGATGCGCTCGTACCCGAGGTCTTTCGTTTCGCGCAGGGCGCGATCGAGCTCGATGCCGAGCGCGCGCGGCGGGGCGACGTACTCGCTCGCCACCTTCGTGAGCGACGCTTGGGGGATGGGCGGGGCGGGGCGAGCGTACTCGTCCGGCACCGCGCCGTAGAACGCCGAGGCGACCTTCGTCGCGCCCGTGAGCGCCAGCGACAGCGAGCCGATCACGGCCTCGGCGTCGGACAGGTCGAACTCCGGCGTTCGGTCCTCGCCTTGAAGCGAGGCGTGCTTCTGTCCGAAGGCCTGCGTGTTTGCCGCACGGCAGAGCCTCCGGATCTGTTCCGGGTTCAGACTGTGGTCGCGCGCAACCTTCGTGGTGAGCTCGTTGAGCGAGCTCCCATTCTGGTCTTTGCCGGCCCAGAAGGTACGAGCGATGTCGGTCGCCTCGCGCTCGAAATCGGAGTTATTCCAGGTGGGCATGCGTCGGCCTAAAGGTAGGTGGGTCAGCCACTGAGGATCTCGTCTTTCGTGACGCCAAGTTCCGTAAGGTCCTTGGTCGGGTCCTCGGTGCGCAGCGCGAACTTCAAGGCCTGGAGCGTGCTGCCGACTTGGTCACTGGTGGTCGCCTGTTTGGCGGCCAGCGCGTTCTGTGCGGCGGCGCGGCCCCACTTGAAGGACTCCTGTGCGGCCCGGCTCGTGATGGAGCGCCCGCGATGTTCGAAGGCGCGGCTGTGCGTCTCGCGCATCATATCCCCCAAGACCTTGTCGGGGGCAGGGGCGGGGGCCTCCTTTACGCGGTACCGATCGAGGAGGCGCCCTGCGCCCTCGGTGAGCGCGAGCTTATAGACCTCTTGCACGTCCTCGTCCTCCGGAAGCGTCTTCACGAACGCGCGGATGTCGAAGACGTTGCGGAAGTGGTCCCGATCGAAGAACAGCGTCTGGTAGGCGTCGTACACGCCGTCCGCGAGCTCGAGCGCGGCGTTCACCTCGTCCGGCGCTGCGTCGCACATCACGAGCGCGTTGAGCGCGTGGCGCGCCTCGCTCTCGTGTAGGTCGTACGCGGTCTCGACCGTGGCGCGCAGGCCCGCGTCGACCGGCGGGGCGCCGGTCAACAGGGCGTAGAGCTCGCGTTCGAGGGGGTCGTCGGGAGCCGAGGCTGCGTCTCGTATCCGGTCGTACGCGGCCCACGGCGTGCGCGGGCGTGACATGAAGGAAGCTTACGCAGTTCTCGCGCCGCGCGGCAACATCTGATCGCCGTACTGCTCGATCGACATGAGGGACTCACCGAGCATGCGGAACGTATCGCGCACCTTCTGCTCGAGCTGCGTGTACGCCTCTTCGCCGATGCGCTCGCGGATCTCGCGACCCTTCACGTAGAGCAAGAGCAACGAGCGACCCAAGCGGTCGAGGGCGTTGTCGAGCACCGGCGTGTAGTTCTGCAAGAGGTCCTTCACGCTGCGCACGTTCGCGAGCGACGCGACCGCCGCTGCGTCGAAGACGCCCTGGTCGTTCAGCGCCTGCGCGTCGCCCAGGTGATCGGGGTTGACATCCTGCTCGAACATCGCGGGGTTCGGGGCCTTGGGCATCATGGCCGTGGGCGGCGGCTGCTCGGGCTACATGCCTCCCATGAACGGGTCCTGCCCTTGCGCAGGCATCGCGTTCGGGTCCATCGGCATCGCGTTCGGGTCTTGGGGCGCGCCCTGCGCCGCCATGGCGTTCGGGTCTTGGGGCGCACCCTGCGGCGCTCCGCCTTGTGCCATCGCCGGGTCGCCGGGCATGCCCGGCACCGGCGCCATCGCGCCGGGGTCCGCCGGAGCTCCCGCCTGCATCCCTGCGGCGGCCATCGGCGCGGCCATCGCCCCGCCGCCCTGGTCGATGCCCATTGCGCGCTGCTGGAGCTCGCTCACGAGCTGCTGCATCTGCGCGATGGACGCTTGCTGCTGCTGAAGCAGCTGCATCTTCTCGGCGAGGGCGAGCTCCATCCCCGAGGGCGGGGGCGGGGGCATGGCGGCCTGTGCTGCGGCTTCAGCGGCCGGGTCGGGCTGCGGAGCCTGGGGAGGCGCTTCGCCAGCGGCCAGCTTCGGCGTGGCGTACGCCGTAAAGCGCAGGCCGTTGGCCGTCGCCTCGACAACGCGCGAGGCGTCACCGAGGGTGACGCCGTACCGCGACGCGAGCTTCACCGTGGCCGCGACGGCCTTGAGCGGGAAGCCGCCCGGTTCGATGACGAAGTCCGAGCCGTGCTTCACGCAGTAGATCTTCGCGGACGCGGTCTTCTCGACGCCGCGCTCGACCATGCGGTGGATCATGTCGGCGTTCGTGAGGAACGACTGCTCCGTCAACAGGTCCGCGCTGACGTACGGCTTGGCGCCGGGGAAGGGCGCGGCGGGCTGCGTCTTCGTCTTCGACTTGAACCACTTGTACGAGCCAGGGATGACCATGGTGTTCTGGCCAGCGGGTCGGATGACGGCCGGGCCCGACATCTTCTTCGAGAAGATCACGGGCGGACCGAACTCCGAGTTCGCCTTCATCGTCACGAGGTCGTTATGGCTCGACACGTCGCACGCCTTGAAGATGTGCGTCGCGCGCAGCGTCGTGCCGCACACGCACACGAAAGCGCCGTGCTCGTCGTTGCCCGGACGCTCGGAGGTGCAGCCCTTCAGGAACTCTTCGATGTCCTCGAAGGCTTCCGTCGCGACAGGCTCGGCGAGGAGCGTATCGACGAGGCCGCTTCGCCCGTCCTGGAAGAACACCTGGTACTCGGTGCGCGGACGGTACTGTCGGTTCGCCTGGTACGTGTCCGACATCTCCCCGCCGTTCATGTCGATGGGGTTCACGACGACGAGGGCCTTCTCGACCGTGCCGTCCGTGAGGAACACGCGGTAAAGCCCCGAGGATTCCGGGCGCTCGAGCGCGAAGGTCGACTCACCGACGACGTCGACGTCGTTGGGGACGCTCTTGCGGCGATCCTTGACGTAGAAGCCGTGCAGTCGAATGGCCTGGTACGCGGGGCCCACTTCGTCCTTGCTGAGGCTCTTCTTCACGTCTTGGAAGGGCATCGACGCGTCCGCCATGAAGATGTCGTGCTTCATGGGGACTTCGAGGCGATGGTCGTGGGCGACCTTCGTACGCGAGGGGCGCAGGGCCATGTCCAGCGTCTTTACGCCGTACACCTCGGCCAGCTTCTTGAAGACGCCGACGTGCGCGCGCAGGTACTCGGCCGCCGCGATCTTCGTGCCGTCGGGCATGCGAGAGAGCAACTCAGGGAACACGAGCGTCTCGGACGCGCGCTTCTCGCGACCGTAGGCCGCTGCCGCCCGAAAGGGCGCGACGCACTCCTGCTCGAGCTCCGCGTAGCTGTACCGACCCGTCGTCGGCGGCACGATCACGTTGCGGATGTCGACGTCGGTGTTCAGGTCCTTCGGGGGCTTCACGCCGTCGCCGAGAGACGTCACCGAGTCCATCTGAAGGCGGTCGACCCACTCGGACGTGAGCGGGTAGAACCGGTCCTTCGAACGCGCGTAAAACATGTCGAGCGGCTTCACGGCGTTGTCCGCGATGACCACCGGCACGAAGAGGATCTCTCCCTCGGCCTTGACGATGAACGCGCCGACACCTTCCCCGTTGGGGGCGTCGACGGCGAGCACGCGAAAGGTGACGACTTGGGGGAACAGCTGCGGCTGCGTCTTCTGGAAGGCGCGGTACGCGAGGTCCCTGAAGCTCGTCGAGAAGATCTCCTCCTCGTCCTGCGGGCCTGCCGGGGGCTGCTGAAAGCCCTGCGTGCGCGGGGACTGAGAAAGGGGGAAGCCGCCGTCCATGGTCATACACGAAGTGTAAGCGAAAGAAGGGAACAGCGTAAAAGAGAGAAGGCCCGGAGAGTTTCCTCTCCGAGCCTTCGTCGCTACGAATCCGTCAGGATTAGCCGAGGTTCCGCACGTAGTTCGCGCGGTACGCTTCGGGCATCCCCGCGAGCGCGATCACGTGCGCGCGCTTCTCGCTCACCGGCATCGAAGCCGGGAGCTTGGGGCCCCAGTACTCGCCGGCCGAGCGGATCGAGGCTTCGAACGACGCTTCCTTCACGGGCGTCGTCTGCGGGTTGGTCTTCGCCGGGCCCTTGGGCGCCGGCATGCTCTCGCCGAGATGGCCCTTGTTCGGCATGGCGGTGTCGCCCACGCCGTTCAGGTACTCTTCCGGCCTGCGGTTCTGCATGTCGAGCCGGGCGTTTGCGTTGACGGCGGCGGCCTCGGCGGGGGTGTTGGTCCCCGGGTCGTTCAGCGCGCCGTCCGTGGCGGCCTTGGAGAGCTCGGCGAGGAGCTGGGCTTCCTTCGAGCCGCCGCGCGAGGCAAGGTAGGCGCCGCCCGCGCCGAGGCCGAGGACGCCCGCGCCGATGCCGGCGGTGGCGAGGCGGTTGCGGTTCATGAGCGCGCCGAGGGCCTTCACCTTGTCGAGGCCTGCGTGCCCGACGTCTTTGGCGCCTTCGAGCGCGCGCTCACCCAGCGGGGCCTTGCCCAGGTAGCGCTTCATCGCGTCGGCGTGCTCGAGGGCCGGGCCCACCTCCAGCGGCGCGAGGCCTTCACGGTGGAGGGCTTCCGTCCCGAGGACCTCGGGGTCGTACCACGCCGCTTCCTTCTTCTTGTCCCGCGTCGCCGCATACGCGGCGCCCGCGCCGAGCGCGCCAACGCCCGCCGCCGCCCCACCCACGCGGAGCGCGCCCTTGCCGTGCTCCTTGAGCGTGCGATCGACCATGTCCTTGCCGAACTCCGAGGTCAGATCCTTGCGGTTCTTCAACGTCTTGAAGAAGTTGGGAACGTGAGAGAGCTCGTCTTTGGCCTTTCCGGCGATGTGCTTCGCGCCCGTGGCGAGGGCCTTGGGCACTTCCTTCAGGTTGCGCGGACCGCTGATGGTGGACGCCGTCTTTCCCTCCATCGGCGCCGGGGGCGCGTCGCCTTCGCCCGCCGGGTCCGCCGGAGCTTCGTCGCCGTCCGGCTCGCCGTGCGCGCCGGCCATGTCGGGGTGCGTCTCGAAGTAGTGCGCGAGCGCCTTCTCGATCAGCTCGACGAGCTGCGGGTTCGGAGGCGCCGAGGCCTCGTCCGTCGCGCTGTTGACGTCGTCGAGCGCGCCGTCGAGCTCCTCGGCCGTCTTCACGTGCCGAACGATGTCGGTCATCAGCTCGAGACCGTCGTACTCACCTTCCGCCATGCTGGCGGCGGCGAGCACCATCTTCACCGTGGGCTGCGCCCCGCGCTTCATGAGCGCCTCGATGAAGTTGGCGGCCTTGGTGAAGTCCGACTCGCTGGCCTGCTTGTCGAGCCCCGTCAGCGAGTTGTTGATCGCCGGGCCCTTCGGCGCCATCGGGTGCGCCATCTGCCGGCCCACGACGCCGCCCTCGGGCATGTCCGTGTTGCCCATGCCGACGAGGTACATGAACGTCGAGCGGTTCGCCTGGTCGAGGCGCGCGATGGCGTTGTTCGCCGTGGCGGCTTCGGGGGTGTTCTCGCCCACGCCGTTCAGCGCGCCGTCTTCGGCGGCCTTGTCCATGTAGTACGCGGCGCTCGAGGCCGCGCGCAGCTCGCGCGACGCGAGCGAGGCGTGCTTCGCCTGCACGACGGCCGTCGGGCCTGCGCCGAGGTTCTTCTCGTGCGCGACCTTCGACCAGTGCTGGAGGTGCCGGCCGAGCGAGATGTTCACGTCGTCCGGGAGCTGCTCCGACAGGATCGCGGGCAGGTTGTGATCGCTGGCGATCTTGTCGAAGACCTCGGTCGCGATCTTGTCGTCGCCCCACGGGGCCAGGGCGCCCTGGTCGATCAGACCGTCGGACACGCCCTTGAGGTAGTTACGAGTGAACAGATTGGTCTGCACGTGTTGCTCCTTGCGCGGCTAAGTCTAGGTGGACTCAGCCCGAGGTGGGTTGGGAGGCTTTGAAGGCGTTGAGGGCGTGTTGCGCCGGCGCGGTCCTGGCGACTTCGCGGGCGCCGGTGATCAGAGGGTGGTCGAGCGGGGCGGGGTAGGGGACGACAGGGGGACGATCGCTGAGGTCGAGCAACTGCCGTCCTTGTGAGCGGCCCCCCGTTGGCGTCATGTCCTTCGCCTTGTCGAACCGATGTCCGAGCGACTGTGCCCCCGACTGTACCGCCTGCTGGATCATCATCCCAGGGATCCCCAAGCGCGAGGTAAACGGCGCCGCTGCGATGCCCGCGACGCCGTGGGCGATGTCGCCCTTACGTGTATCGGGGTCGCCGCGCAGCAGGGTGTTTCCGAGATCGAACGCGGGCATACCGACGTTGAGCGCGGTGAAGAACTTGCTGTCGGGGGTGATGTAGAAGTCCTTGGCATGGCCCGCGAGGGCTCGGCCGAGGCCGACGCCGGGCTTCGCCATGCGGGCCTTCATCTTCTGGTACTCGGTGATCGGGCTACCGAGGATCATCTCGCGGCCGAACTCGCCGACGTGCTTGCCAAAGGCCTTCGTTTTGTTCCAGAAGCCGGGTTTGGACGGCGCAATTTTGTTCTCGCCGAAGGCCCGCGTCGCTAGGCCGCGCCAGTCGACGGCGACCTTCTCTACGCCGTAAAGCGCCGCACGGCGATCCCAAGCCGCGATCTTTACGGCGTACAGCGTCTCTTCGTCGAGGGGCATCAGAAGATTCCTCCGGGCCCGTGATGGAGCTCCGCACCGTAAGCGTACGCCGGGACGGGGTGGGTCCCGTGGACGTCTGCGACTTCGCCGAAGTGGGCTGCTTCTTGCACTGTGGACTTCAGGTACCGGTGGGCGAGGCGCGCCATCCAGTCCTGCTCGAGCAGCGGGTTCATCGCGAACGGCTTCATCACGAACTCGAGCCGAGGCATGGCCTTGGTAACCGCTACCTCACGGACCCCGTGTTTGTCGAGCTCCTTGAGGACGGACGGCGTGAGAACCGTGCCCACGGTGTGATGCAGAACCTCTTGCCCGAGGCGGTGCCCTACGGCGTCGGAGAGGCGGACCTTCTCCGAGTCCTTGTGATATGCGTCCCGGAAGGAGTTGTAGTTGATGACGTCTCCCTTGAGGAACTCCGGGTGGTGCGGGTCCGCCTCGAGCAACCTGACGTGATTGATCTCCGACTTCGCCAAGAGCTCCAGGTGGCGCTTGTCGAGGTTGACGCCTTCGTCCTTGTACAGGTTGTGCATCGCGTCGACGAAGTACTTGCGCCCTGCGCCGAGGCCCTTGGCGGCTACGACCTTCGCGGGGTGCGGGACGCCGTCGGTCATGACGTCGCCGAACTCGACGTGGTCGCCGACACGCACGCGCAGCGCGAAGTCCGGCCGAGCGTACGTCTTCTTCGAGCCCACGGTGATGAAGTGCCCGCCTTGCGGCGCAACCTCGATCTTCGCCACGACACCCGCTTCGGGGGCGAGCGTCGCTTCGCCCTTGAACGCCGCAGGCACATCCAAGAGCTGGCGCACGCCCTTCAGCCCCGTGGGGGCTTGCGTCGTTCCCTTGACGCTCAGCGTGCCGTGGCGGCTCGAGAGCGCCATCTGGGTCAGCGGCTCGGCCATGGCCTGCGCGGCGCGCACGCCGACGGTCATGCCGATCGGGTGCAGGTGGCCCTTCTCGTTGTGGCCTTGGCACATCTGACAGACGCCGCGAGGGGCGATGCAGGTCATCGGAGACCTTACTAGAAGGTCCCCTACTCCGCGCGCCTTCAAGTTCTGAAGGAGTTGCGGCGTCACGAGCGTATTCCTGTGCAGACCGTGCGTCTCCTGCGTGTGCCGATCCAGCGTGTGGGAGTCGTCGACCCCCATCTTTACGCCGTTCATCGTCCCGCAGTCCGACTGCGTCACGATCTGCGACACGGTGTTCGCGACGAGGACCTTCGCCATCTCGCCGGGCTCCGACACGGAGATGCGCGCCGCGACTTCGTTCGCGCGGATCTCAGGCCCTGCGAGCCAGTACTGCGCGGGGGTGAGCCCTTCGGCGTACGAGCGATCGAACAGCGTGTGCGACACGCCGTGCTTCGGATGCACCGTGGCGAGCGGGGTCGAGACGATCTTCATCAGCTGCGCGATGTTGCCGCGCGCGCCGGAGAGCGCCATGTGCGTCATCGAGCCCTTGTGGAGCTTCGTCTGCGCCGTCATCGCCGCTTGCGTCTCGAGGATGTGGGTCTCCTTCGCCTTGTCGGTCTTGAGCCCTTTCATCTTCAGGATGGCGGGCTTCATGATCGCGTCGCGGGCTTCGTAGTCCGGCTCGATGTCGTCGAGCCCCACGGTGATGCCCTCATGCGTGGCGATCTCGTCGCCACGCCGCTTGAGCGCCATGATCGTTTGGACGTACTTCGCCGGGTCGCTCTTGGCGAGGCCGACGACGTGGTCGTGCAGCCCCTTGTTGTTGATGGGGCCGTTGACCTTGTAGCCGTCGGGGAGGACGTCGTTAATCAGGAACTGGCCGACGGAGGTTTGCATGGGTCAGCGTGCGGCGCCCGGCGGCCCCATGAACGCGGGTGCGGCAACCGCGACGGGTGCAGCGACCGCGTTGGGCACAGCCTTACCGAGCGCGGGGATGGCCCTGGCGGGCGCGGCGTCGCGCAACCTACGGCCTACGCCTGCGACGGCATCCCGCCCAGCAGCGCCGCGCGTCGCGAGGTTACCCGCGCCTGCTCCGATCGCTGCGCCGCCTGCGGCTCCCGCGAGGCGGTTCCCCGGCCCCGCTGCGAGGGCGCCAGCGCCCGCGCCGACGGCACCGCCTGCAACGGTCGCGGCAGCGCGAGGGTTGTGCATCAGCGTTCGGCCAGCGGCGCCGGCGATGGCGCCGAGAGATGCGACCTTGGAGTTGTAGTATGCGACTTTGATCATGGCTTCTTTCTTGACGCCTGCCTCTTTCCTTCCGAACCCCGTCGCCATCGCCCCGAGCACACTTCCGTCGCCCTTACCGAGGTGTCGATGCGCACGGACGCGTTCGTCGCGGTCTTCGAGCGAGACGGCGCCGCGCAGGTTCGAGTAGAGGCGCGGGTCGCGGAACTCTTCGCCGATCTGCCGCCGAAGGTATTTCGGCGTCATCAGGTAGAGGGCCCCGAGCGACGCGGCGGCGGCGGGAATGCCCATTGCCAGGGCGACTTGTGCTCCAGGTCCCATCAAACGCTCCTCTGCGTCGCACCCGGGCTCGGCGGGCTCATCATCGGGTCCCCGGCGTAGCCCTGGAACCGCCCCTTCGCCTGCGGCTTCGGGTCCTCGCCGTAGCCGAAGTTGCTCTGCGCGAAGCGCTTCGCGAGGGCCTCGATCGGCTCGTCGAACTTCTCGAGGAGGGCGTACTTCTGGAGGACGCGCAGGTAGCCGCGCATGCGGGCCTCGGCGATCTTGTCGGACGAGACCTTCACGTGCGCTCCTTTGGCGGCGGCGTCGAAGCCGTCCTTTACCCCGTAAAAGCCGGGGGCGGGCTTACGGTACCAACCCCGCAGCGACGCTGCTTGTCGTTGGGTTACGCCCTTCACGGTGTCGGACAGCTTCGGCACGGGCGGTTACTCCAGGCCCACGCCGGTGACGTGTTCGGCCGGGTAGAAGGATACGTCGACGTCGGGAGAGATGGAATCGTCGTCTTCTTCCTCGTACGCGTGCTTCACGTTCGCCACCTGGATCGCGTCGTTCAGCTGGAGTTCTCCACGGCGCCAGGCGGCCATGGCTTCGTCGCGCGTCGCGAATTTCTTGACGGGGCCGGTGCCTGTGCCGCCCTTGGCTGCGAGGGTGAAGCCGATGATCGCCTCGTGCTGCGGAAAGGCGAGGAGCTTGTTCCGCTGCTGATCGCTCAGGATCATGTTCGAGAGCGTCATCTTCTTGGCGTCCTCGATCGAGCCCGGGGTGAGCGGGGCGTGCACCTGCAAGGTGTCGCCGTCGTAGTCGAGGTTGAGGCCCTTCTCCGTGAAGGAGCTCACGCGGATCGTCTTGCCCTGCACGGGCTTCGCGTACGCCGCCACGATCGACCAGCGGTGCAGCGTCGGGGCCCGGTTGATGAGCATGGGGCGCTCGCGCGTCTCTTCCATGAGCGCCTCGCGCGCCGCCGCCGTCTGCTTCTTGACCATTTCGCGCGCGTCGAGCGCGGGGTAGCCCTTCCGCATGAGTCGAGCGACGACGAGCTTGTCGAGCATGCCCCAGAGCATCTTCTCAGGGATGCCGACTTCGTCCATGCCGAGGTTCGAGTCCGGCACCGCTGTGCCGCGCCCGCTGATGTCCATGTTCTTGCGCATCAGCTTGCGCTGGAAGAACCCGCCCTTCGGCGTGCCGACGCCCGCGATGGTGGAGAGGAACCCCTTCACCTTTTGCTGCTGAAGCTTCGGGTCGCGCGGCAACGTCGTGCCGTAGAGCTCCTCGACCGTCGAGAAGACTTCGTTGCGATGCTTCCCCAAGTCACTGGGCAAGGCAGTGTTCTTCAGCGTGTGGTTTGCGTCCATCAGCTGCGCGTACAGCTTGTTGGCGTCGGCGACCATCAGCTGCGAGGGGTCTGCGACTCCTGGGAGAATGGGACGGAAAACCGGCGGGATCACCGGTACCTTCGAGATGATGTACGCCTCGCTCGGGCTGAGCTTGTGCGTCTTCAGCGCCTCGAGGTACTTCACCTGCTTGACGAGGTCGTTCAAGACGGGGCCGTTGGCCTTCGTCATCCGTGCGCGCAGGTCTTTCAGCTTCGCGTCGGGGCTGATGGCGTCAAGCTGAGTCTTAAACCACCCGCCGCCGTGCTCGCCGAGCGCGTTGTCGAACTGCTTCTCCGTCATGCCGAGCAAGCGGCGCACCGGCTCCTTGAACACGGGCGAGGGAATCGGCTCGTGCAAGTCGATGTGTGCGTACAGCGTCCCTTGCGGCCCTCCCGTGCGCGAGGGATCGAACAGCCCGCCCTTCTCCGGCTTCAGGTCCTTCGCCTGGAGCGTCTTGTTGTTCTCGATCGCCCCTGCCGAGCGCTTCGTGACGTCCTTGTCGGTCAGCGGCAGGATGTGGAACTTGCTCCCGCGCTTGTCGATGCGCACGCCCGCACCCTCGAGCATTCCGACGAACTTATTGAACGCGAACGACGGTTTCGGCGCGGGCATGGGCAGGCCCAGCTGCACGGCCTTCCAGAACTCCTCGTTCTTGGTGCCGCGCACGGTCGCAGCCTCGTTGAGGAAGTTGCGAGCGTTGTGCGCGAGCAACGCGTCGAACTCCATCTTGCCGAGGCCCTTGGCGCTGTCGTCGCCGCCGGTCTTCAGCGGCTGTTCGTTCAGGTCGTACGGGCCCACGCCGTGCCCGGCGAAGTTCGTGTCCGTCGACTTGAAGAGCTTGTAGATATACTGTCTACCTACAAGTACTCCCTTCCCATCCGAGCCCGTGATGTGGCGCTTCGTGAGCGGGTCGAAGACGACCTCCTTGTCCTTTACGCCGTGCTCCTTCATCAGGCCGCGTACCCACTTCACGGCGTTGACGCCGGCGGCGTTGTCGAAGATCACCGGCTTGCCGGTCTTCTCCGCGACCTTGCCGGCGCACGTCTCGAGGATCTGACTCGGGTTCACGCGGCTGATGACGCCAGCGCTCGTGATGAGCACGTCGAGGGGGCGGCCCTGCTCGTCTCGGATCATCTCGTGGTCGGGGACGATGCGCGAGACGACGCCCTTGTTCGCGTGGCGACCGGCGAGCTTGTCGCCGATCTGCATGCGCTCCTGCGTGCTGATCAGCACCGTGATCTGCGACGCGGTGCGGACGACGTCCTCCACGACGCCGGGACCGCCGTGCGTCCACTCGAGCACGACCTCCTTGTACGGCTTCGTCAGCGCCTTGGAGATGCGGCCCACGAGGGCGTCGGACCCTGACACCTGCTGCTTCGTCAATCCGGCGACGAGGATGTCCTTCGGGTTGACCCGCGAACCCTTCTTGACCACGCCGTCCGCGTCGAGGTGCGCGTACTGCTGCGGCTGGTACTTCGAGCCGTAGTACAGCTTGTGCTTCGCGGTGTTGAGCTCGATGCGCGCGTTTACCGGGTAAATCTCCCGGTACATGTGCTCGCTGGTGAGCTTCTTCGACGCGCCCTCCGAGATCACCATGGCGTCGTTGGAGTTCACGCCGTGGTACGCCATGTAGCCGACGAGCAGGTTCTTCCCGAGCGCGAGCGTGCCCTTGCGGGTGTAGTTCGACTCGCCGAGCTGCTGCCCGGCCTCGACCTTGTCGCCTGGCTTGACGATGACGTCGTGGTGAAGCGAGGTCTTCGAGGGGAAGGGGAACTGGGTCTGGTAGGGGACCTTGACCAGGTTCTCGGCGGCTTCCTTCTCGTGCCCTTCCGGACGCTTGTAGTGGGTGTCGATGTGCGACTTCAGGTCGTCCCAGTCTTTGAAGCGACGCTCGTTGGCGAAGCGGATTTGCGGGTGTGCCGTCATCGCCGGGTGCTTCTGCCACGCCGCGTACTCGGTGGGGTTCATCCCGACGACGAACTTCTTGTCTGTCGTCTTCCAGCCCTTCCCGTCGAAGTTCTTTTGCTTGTCGTAGACGGCAAGGACCCCGTCGTGGCGATCCCCGACAAAGAAGTCGAGGCTGTCGCCGTCAGGCCCGACGTACCCAGGGAGGTGCCCGTAGTCCGAAGACGAGGGGAACTTGTTCCCGCGAACGTGGAACTCCTTCTCGATCTCGATGTTGAAGGCGTGCGGGCCGACACGCTTCTGATAGAGGACAGGGCGATCCTCCGCCTTCTTTACGCGGTGCGGTTCGATCCACACATAGTCCCCGTCGACCTTCTTGACCGTCCCCGCCACAGGCGCCGTCGGGTTGATCATGTGCCCGTAGACCTGTTCGAACGACTCCCCGCTGTCCAAGTGCGAGCGCACTTGCACGAGCGGTACCTCGCGCTCGAGCAGCGGCAGCGCCTGCGTCCCGAACTTCGAGGCCATGATGGCGCGGTTGCCCTGCATCGAGTGCAGGAACGGCACCATGGACGTCGCGGGCGAGTACGCGTGCTTGATGTGGTCGAGCTGGTGGGTGACCGTAGAGGCGTCGACCTTCTCGAGCTTGCCGTCGCGGAAGGCGTCGACGTCGCCCTTCAGCTGCTGGTGGGGGAAGGCGACGACGTACTTGCGCTGATCGCCCGCGCGGACGAACTCCATCTTGTTGGACTTCACGTTGCGCAAGACGGTGTAGAGGTTGCCGGCGTCGTCGCGGTGGGCGGCGATCGTTGCGCGGATGTCCACGCCCGAGTGATTGCTCTCGGGCGTGCGCACGGGATCGAGCGCCCCGAAGTGCGTGTTGTGGATCATGCGCGCGTCGAAGGGGATCGCGCGGTCCGAGGGGATGCCGCCTTCGCCGAGCGACGTCACCTTCACCGCGTGGTCGATCAGCTCCATGGGGTTGATGCCCGGGGGAACCGCCGCGAGGTTCGACGTCGTGACGAACTTCCGAATCGCCGAGGAGAACGGCCCGGGCTTCAGGGCCTCGCGGATCTCCGTCTTGCCGTTGAGCGCCATGCGGGCCTTCGGGGCCCATGCGCGCGCCGTCAGCCGAATGCGCTCCGCCAAGAAGTCGTCCATCGAGTGGAACGTCTTGAAGGCGAGCGAGTCGGTGTCGTCGACGACGTCTTCGCCCTTGTGAACGCGGAGCATCTTCGCCGAGGCGTCGAGGAGCGCCGTCGGCGTGACCGAGCTGTGCCCGTGGCCTAGCGTCTGCTTCGTGACCTCCGGGTCGAGCGTCGACAACGCGTAGCGCTTGTGGACCGCCGTCAGCTTCTCCTCGTGCGTCGCCCCGGGCTTGATCAGCGCCGGGTGCTCGAGCTTGCCGTACAGCTTCGCGATCGTGCTCTCGATCTGGTGCCCGTGCGCGGCTTCGTTGGCCTTCGCGACGCCCGCGCCCCACTTCCCGGCGATCTCCTCGTGCGACGCGCCCATCCCACGCAGCACCGCGTAAAGCGGCAGGTTGGTCGTCCCGTAGGTCATGTGGAACGTCCCCTTGCCCTCGTTCATCCCGAGGTCGAAGTTCGACCCGCGACCGAGGTTGAAGACGTTCTTGAGCTCGCCGTTGTCCGAGCGCTGTGTGTACACGCCCGGCTTGCGGCGAAGCTGGTTCGCCATCTGGTACTCGTTGCCGTCCGAGATGAGCGTGTGCCGCTCCGTCAGGTACGGCACGTGCGCGAGCGTGAAGTTCTTCGCCGTGTCGACGACCTTGCCCGCGCCGTCTTTCAGCACGAGGGTGCCCTTCACCGGCTCATACAGACTCGAGCCGGTGAGCAGCGCGCGGCGCTGCTGGCTCGGGCTGTAGTCCTGCGCGTGGACCTTGACGTCCTGGAGCTCGAGCGTGCGGCCCTTCAAGTCGAGCGGGAACACCGACCGCAGCGCGGCTTGCGTCTTCTCGTGAATCTTGGCGCGCAGCGTGGCGGCGTCCGTGAGGACGGGAGTGACTTCGCTCATGGGTGTGCGAAGTCTAGCGGAAATACAGGTAGAAGGTCGTACGGAAAGGAGGTGTGTCTCTTGCTGATTCGCGCGATCTACAAGTTCGTCATCCACGTTCTGCGCTCGTAGAGCTCAGAGTGGTGATGAGTACTGGCCGGGGGCGGCGTCGGGTGTGAACCTGAACGTCGCCCCCGGGTTCGCGGCTACAGCTCTGGGTCGACCTTCTTTTGCTTGGCGGCGCCCGCGACGCTCGGCGCGCCCTGGGCCTGGGGAGCAGGCTCCTCCCACAGGACCTCCGCGAACCGCTCCCCCGTCGCCTGCGACGACCAGATCTCGAGCCGCAGCTGCGTCGGGGCCTGCGGGCCTCCGGCGCGGATGCGGTTACACAGGTCGACGAACTCTTTACGCCGTACATGCGGGCACGCGAGGTCCCCAGCCTCGGGAGGAGGTTGAACCTCCCCCAAGGTCAGGGCTTCCTGACACCGCCGGCACGCCTGCCACGGGCGGAACAGACTGAAGACGTCGTAGCAAACCTTCGCCGGTGTCTTCTTCGCGGGTTTCTCGAGCGGGTTGCGCGGTCCGCGCATGATCATCTCCCGCTCTTCTTCTCTGCTCAGCTCTGTCATCACGCCGCCTGCTGCCCTTGAGCCTTCATCGCCTGCATCTGATCTTGCTGCACTTGCTCGAGCATGTCACGCACGACGCAGTACATCACGTAGTCCTCGCCCTTGAGCGCGTCCATACGGCTGCGGCGCGAGCCCGGGTCGAGCTGCGCGAGCTCCTGCACCTTGATGTCCGCCTGCGCTCGGATCTGCTGCTGGTCGTAGGCCATGCCGCCCTGCGACTGAATCGCCTGCTGCTGCGCCTGCTGCGAGATCGACTGCTGGAGCTTCTGCACCTCGATCTGCGTCTTCTGCTGCGCGCGGGTATCGGCGAGCGTGTCCTCGCGGCGCTGCTTGCGCTCGTGATCGAGGTCGACGTCTACGAGCTCCGCGACCGTGGAGTTCGAGATGAGCTGCGACTGCCACAGCTGGAGCTTGAGTTGCTTCGACTCCATGTCGTCGATCATCTTGAAGTCGGCGAGCCGCATCGAGATGGTGTCCCACGACATGTACGCGGCGACCTTGCGCTCGATCCAGCGCACCAGGGCGTTCAGGTTCTCGATGTGGGTCTGTAGCTGGTTCTCGATCATCCGCAGCGTGATCTCGCCGCGCGTCTGTCCGAGGCCGCCGGTGAGGAACTCCATCGGCACACCGAGGGAGAGGACGATCGCCTTCTCCGCTTCCTGGAGCTCCCCGAGCGTCAGGAGCGCGCGGCCCTCGCCGCCGATGTTCTGCACGCCGATGGGCACAGGGGAGAACTGGATGCGCAGCGGGTCCTTGCGGAACTCCCGCAGGTTGCGGACCATCTCGTCCTTCCACTGGCCGAGGTTGATCGTCGAGATGGGGTCGCCCTGCGCGCTCGCCGAGAGCGGGTGGATCACGCGGAACGGCGTGATGTGCTCGAGCGCGATGGCCTCGTTGGCCTTGCGCAGGATGGAGGCGAACAGGAAGTTCTTGATCGCCGAGGTGATCGGCGGGTAGCCCCACTGCGACTGCACGCCGGCCGGCCCCGGCATCTTCAGGTGGAACAGCGCGTTGGGCCCGAACTTGAAGGTCTTGTTCGCCTGCATGGCGCGCAAGATCTCCATCGGCATGTGGTTGATGAGCGTCTTGTTGCCGCCCCTCACCTTCGAGACGATGTCGCGCGGGATCTGGTAGTAGTAGACCGACTCGCCCGTGATCGGGTTGTGCTCGATGTCGATCAGCTTCGGGTCCCACCGGATGAGCCGGATGCGCTCGGCCTCTTTGATCTTCACGTCCTTGACGATGGAGATCACGCCCTTGCGCTGGCACTCGCGGCAGTCGTGCTTGAACTCGAGGCGCTCGAGGTTGAACTCGTAGACCGCCGCCGTGATGTCCTCACGGCTCTTGCACCCCTCCTCGGGGCACATGAGGTCCCGCTTGATCGGCTCGTACACGCTGACGAAGGAGTTGCCGTAGAGCCACACGTCGTAGGACGCGAGCGTCATGAACCCCTTGAGGTGGACGTCCTCCTCGAAGAGCTTCTTGTGCCGAGCCTTCTCCTCTTCAGAGGTCGACTCGTAGATGAACCGGGTGATCGGGTACTCCCCGAACTTCCGAACTACCGCGTAAATGTGCGCGGAGTTGAACCCAAGGTACTCTGCCCACTTGAAGAGGTCCTTGAGCTTCCTCGGGACAAAGGAGGTCGTGTAGTCGAACATCGGGTTCGGGTGCGAGGCACCCGGACCGTTCTGTCCTCCCATCGGATTGAAGTCACCGTCGAACATCTCTACTCCCAGGAGGGCGCCATGCACGTAAGCGGCGACCTACTTCGCAAGTCTACGCCTGTCTTTCGGCTACCCGCACCCAAAGAGCACGGGGTCTCCCGCGCATGGGGCGGCGTCTACGCCGACGGGGCCTGGCAATTTCCCGCGTACTTTCCGTTCGGTCGCTGGACCTTCGAGGACATTCGCAAGCTCGCCCCGAACGCAGCGTGGGACGAGAGCGCCTTGGAGCACCTGAAGCTTCTACGCGAGGCCGAGCTCGACTGGCAAGCTGCCGAGGCGGCGTACCAGGCCAAGGCAGACGTCCCCCTCGACATCCCGGCAGGCTTCTTCACCCCAGGCTTTACGCCGTACAGCCACCAGCGCCTCGGCATCTCCCGGATCGTGAACTGGTGGCGCACCTTCCTGTTGTGGGAACCCGGCACCGGCAAGACCCGCACCGCGATCGACGCCTTTCGCCTGCTGCGCCTGCGGGGGCAGTTTCGCCGGGCCCTGGTCCTGGCGCCACCCGTCGTCCTCGCTGCGTGGCAGAAGGAAACGGAACGGTGCACGCGAGGGGAATGGAGCGTCGTCGTGTGGGACGGGTCGCGCGAGGCCGAGGCCCTGGCCCAGGACGCCGACATCGTTCTCGCCTCCTACACCCGCCTTCGCATGGAGCGAGAGCGGGCGCAGAAGGCGACGCTCGAGCTCGAGCTGAGCCCCACGCAGCGGGAGCGTTACAAGCTGCCGCTGCTGACGGAGGCGGCCATCGAGGAGTTCCGGCACGCCGCGTCCCATCCGCTCTATCAGCTCCCGTACGACACGATCGTCGCGGACGAGAGCCACTACCTCGGCAACTTCGAATCGGAGCAGACGAAGTCGGCGCTCGAGCTCTCCGCCAAGGCCTCGCGGCGCATCTGCCTCACAGGCACAGCTGGCGACGATCCGCGCAAGCTGTTCGCGCAGCTGATGTTCCTCTCGCCCTCGTTGCTCTCGTGCAACTACCCGAAGTTCCTCGAGCGGCATCTCGTGATGTCGCCGAAGAACAAGCACGTCGTCGTCGGCTTCCGCCATCTGAATGAGGTGAACGCCCGGGTAGACCAGGTCGCCCACCGCATGAAGAAGAAGGACTGCCTCGACCTTCCCCCGTGCGTCATCGTCGACGTCCCGTTCGAGCTCGGGCCGATGCAGCGCGCGCGGTACAACGAACTGGTGCTCGAGATGCGCTCCTCGATGGAGCCGATGATGGCGTACCTGCACCCCGGAGAGCTCGATCCGGACAACGCCCCGGAGAGCGTCACGCAACGCCTGCCGCACGGCGCCGCGCGCGTCAACAAGATGCTTCAGCTGCTCTCGGGGTTCTTGAACCTCGGGGCTGACTACGCCGTGTGCGACGCGTGCGAGCACATGCTCAAGTGCGTCGAGGAGAAGGTACGACCCTACACGAAGAAGTGCCCGATCTTCCCCGTCGCACCTCCGACGAAGGTGCTGCGCGACGTCGAGAACCCCAAGCTCGAGGCGTTCTCGGACATCGCGGAGACCGTCCTCGAAGGCGACCCCACCCACAAGCTGATCGTGTGGGCGAACTTCACCACCGAGCTCGACGACCTCGAGCGTTACGCCAAGGAGCACAAGATCGGCTACGTCCGCGTCGACGGGACAAACTCCAGCAAGAGCGGGCCCCTGGTCGACAAGTTCCAGACGGACCCGGACTGCCACCTCTACCTGGGGCAGATCAAGACGGGCATCGGCATCACGCTCACGGCAGCGAACTACATGCTCTTTTACTCGCTGCCGTGGGATCCGCTTCAGTACCAGCAGGCGATGGACCGCTTCAACCGCCCGGGGCAGACCCGGGCCATGACGGTCTACCGGTTGCTCACGTCGACGTCGACGCCGGGGCTTGACCTCCGCGTCGCGTCGGTCTTGTCGTTCAAGCAACGAGTGTCGCTGACGTTGCTTGAGGTAGTCGCCTGCGCGGGCTGTGAGAATCAAGCCCCATGTAACGAGAAAGGTGTCTTGCCTTTCCGAGAGAAGTGCAAGTACGCTGCGAACGTAGCGAGGCCGGTTGCGGCCGTGGAGATTATCGAATGAAACTGGAACTCGAGCACGGCGACATCATCAAGGCGTGCGCGTACTACCTGTCGACCAAGAAGAACTTTCAAGTCGAGGCGAAGACGGAGAACTTCCCTTTCAAGTTCAACGACCTGGGGGAACTCGAGTGCGTCGTACGCAACGGGGACATGGGTCCGCCGCCCGAAGCGCCTCGGCCGGCACGTGCCGCGCCCGAGCCCGCCGCCTCTGTACCGCGTAAAGCGGCGTTCACGGCTCAGCCCCGCGCCGAGCCCCCGCCCAAGAACTCGATGTTCGTTCCCGTTCGGGAGCCGTCGCCCACCATCTCCGCGCCTAAGATGCGCTACCTCGACCCGGAGCTCGCGGGCAGCTCCCCGCCGCCCGGCAACTTCTCCGAGCCCGAGCCGGCGCGCGCCAAGGGCGTGATCATCGACCCCTCGGAGCTCTCCGAGGAGGACCGCGCTGTTCTCGCCGACGTGCTCTCCCGCTCGCAGGTTCGCGGGGGCGGCAGCGCGGGTGGCGTGGGCGGCGACGACATCCCTGACGACGGAGAGCTGTGAGACGCACTCTGCCCGTGATCCCGCCGGAGATCCGCGACGACGGGATCCCGGGCGGGGCCATGTCCTACTCGAAGTACTCGGCGTTCAAGGCCTGCGCCAAGGCGTTCGAGTTCACGTACATCCACGGGATCAAGGGCCCACCCTCGCTCTCGATGGTCAAGGGCATCGCGATTCACGCGGGGGCGGAGTCGGCCCTGCGTGCGAAGAAGGAGGGGCAGGAGTTCAGCCTCGCGCAAGGCGTCGCAGCCGTGAGCGACGCGTACGACGCGGAGAAGGGTGACGCCCCAGAGGACCCGACGGCGTCGAAAGACTCCGCCATCCTCTTGTACAAGCTGTACCACGCGCAGACGCTCCCGCACCTGGAGCCACTCGAGATCGAGCAGGAGTTCGTCGTCAAGGTCGGCACGGTGCCGGCCCTCGGGTACATCGACCTCTTGGATGGCGCGGGGGAGAAGGTCACGGTCGTGGACCTGAAGACTTCGACCGCGAAGTGGTCAGAACGCGATGTGCGGCTCGAGCCCCAACTCACGCTTTACGCCGCAGTCAAGGGGACGACGTTCGCGAGGATCGACAACCTCGTCTCGACGAAGACCCCCGCGTACCACCGTCTCGAGACCACACGGTTGTCGGCGGACGTCAAGGTCTTCATTGAAGACTTCGAAGAGACGGTGGACTTGATCAAGCGCGGAATTTTCCCCCGCACCTCCATCGACTCCTGGAAGTGTGACCCGAAGTGGTGCGTGCATTGGAGCGCCTGTCGTGGCCGAGGGCGGTGACGTACACCCTGGACTTTCCCTGGGGAAAGGCGTAAGCCTTCCCCCATGGGCGAGAAGCTGGGCGTCGTCACAAAAACGCCGGAAGAACTGGTAGAAGAGTCCGCTTCGGAGGCTTTACGGCGTAGAGGGGATATGGCAACACTTCCCCAATGCCCCCTGTGCAACGCAAGCCTGGTCTCGACAGCGACACGCTCCGTGAAGTGTCCCAACTGCGGGACAGCGCCCTTCGAGCGGTAGCAGATGAGGCCCACGTTCTTTTCGACCCGAAGATCCACAAGCGGGTAGTCAACTACTTATTCATCGCTTACTTCACCTCGCCTGTGCCGGAGCAGTCGGCGGCGGTGGAGATGTGGAGGTGCTATCGCCACTTGCTGGAGGGCGGTAGTGTCAGTACGTTACCCGTCCAGCTAATCAACCAGACGCTCGTTCTTTCGGCGATCAAGAGGATCGTCAAGGGCGAGCTAGTCCAACTCGACACCGTCGAGTACGGAGCCGCGAATGACCATCGAGAACACGCAGAACACCGAGAACACCACCAACAAGCCCAAGGCCAAGAGCAAGGACAAGGCCGCCCCCTCCGCGCCGGTCGCGCGGGCGCCTCTCAGCGCGGCAGATAAGGAGACCGAGATCGCCAAGGCGCTCGGCTTCGAGTACGAGTTCATCGACCTCCCCGAGGAGTTCAAGGACGCCCCCGTCGTCGAGATCTCTCCGAAGGCCCTCTGGGTCTCGAAGGTCGACGCGCGATCACAACCCTTGTCGGCCGACGAGGACATGATCGAATCGGTGAAGACCAACGGGCTCTTCCAAGACCCGCTGGCGACCTACGCGCGCAACCGCAAGACGGGCGCCGTGGGCTGGCTCGCGGTGGCGGGGCGCCGCCGGCGTGAGGCCGCCGACAAGGCCGGGCTCAAGGTCATCAACTGCAAGGTCCGGCGCATCGCCAACATGCAGGAGTACCTGCTCGCGGCGGGCACCGAGAACCTCCAGCGCGAGAACATGTCCCCATGGGACATCTACACGTTCATGAAGAACCTCATGACGGCGGGCATCCCCCAGGGCAAGCTCACCGAGCAGGTGAAGAAGTCCGAGGGGTTCGTCAGCCAGTACATGGCGATCGGCAAGCTCGACGAGAGGGTTCAGGAGATGGTCCGCAAGGCCGCTCACGAGCCGTTCAAGTCGGGCTCGATCACCGTGATCCGCGAGCTCAAGCGCATCTCGGACCCCGAGCTGCAAGTGGCCTTCGCGACGAAGGCCGTCGACGAGAAGATGAGCCCGAAGGACCTGAAGAACTTGATTGATGTGCACGTCGCCAAGCAGCAGGCGGCGGGCAAGGAGAAGCCGGCGCGCGGCGGGGCGGCGAAGCTGAAGCTCCCCGACGAGATCAAGGCGGCGGACTTCACGCCGCTCAAGAAGCCCGACATGGCGGACTTGCTCAACGCAGCGCGCGTGAAGTTCGCCAAGGCCAAGGCCAGCGAGTCCACGACCGAAGAGCGCCGCCAGTACCTGAAGGGCCAGGTCGACGGCATGTTGCAGTTCGCGGGGCTGCGCGGCGGGAAGAAGGAAGGCGACGACGAGTAGCCTTTACGCCGTAGGGCCGACTTGATCAGGCGAGGATGTCGGCCAAGGTGCCGATGTCCTCGCCTTTCAAGTGTTCCTTCAGCGCCCCCAGCGCGCGCGTGTGCGTCTCGTCGTACCGCGCCCGCGTCATCTGCGTCCCGTCGATGCCGTAGATGACCTGGGACACCGCCTCGGGCTCGAGGGGTTCTCCGCCCCGCAGCCCGTAGGTGTAGATCAGCACCAGCTTCTCGAGCGGCGTCAGCTGCGCTTGCGCCAACAGCGCGAGCGCGTCGACGTTCTTCGAGATCACGTCGCGGGCGACGTCTACGTCGCTCGGAACCACGACGTTCTCAACGGAGGCGAAGCTCAAGTCGTCGAGCGGGATCTTCTTCTTCTTCGACTCCTTGCGCGTGTGGCTGGGTACGTTCACGACCTTGAGCTTGTACAGATGCTCTTGGATATGGACGTTCACCCAGTTGTTCGCGTACGTCAGGAACCGAACCTGAAAGGAGAGCTCGAACTTCTCGACGGCCCGCATGAGGCCGACGTTGCCTTCCCCCACCAGCTCGAGCATCAGCTCGGGCGACCGCGTGCGCTTCTTGGCGCGGTCGACGACGAACCGCAGGTATCCGCACGCGATCTTCTTCGCGAGCGCCTCAGCGGTCGCCGCGTGCCGCTCGCGCAGCGCGACGGTGCACGCGAGGTCCGAGGCCTGTCGGGCGATTCGGTACGCCGTAAAGTTCGCGACCTCTTCTTCCCGGGTCGGTAACGGGTACCGAGAAACTTCTAGGAAGTACCGATCAATTAGGGGATCACTCGAGGACTTCGCCACGAGCCAAAGCTTTACATCCCCCAGCCCCTATCGTACAACCTGATTCTGGTTCGCAGCTGAAAGTCCTGCGAATCAGCGAGGAAAACATGAGCAAGCAGAACAAGCAGAACACCACGACGACGCCGACCGCGACTCCGACGCCCGCCGCTGAAGCGGCTACGACCGAAGCACCGGTGACCGAGGCTGCGGCGACGGAAGCCGCTCCCGAGACGGCGCTCGCAACGACGACTGAGGCGCCCTCGGAGCTGGTCTCCGCGAGCGCGCTGGTGAAGAAGTACCAAGCTGCGTTGCCGCCGCACGCGCAGTACCTCTCCCAAGTCTCGCCGCCCACGGCAGACGAGCTCACGGACGCCATCGCCGCGCTCCCCGCTGCCAACAAGGCCGCGATGATCGACGCCTTCGCGCGTATGAACCCGGTCAAGATCGGGCAGCACACCGCGAAGCGCGACTTCACCCTGCCGGACATCCGCGTCTTCCACGGGACCGGACCGGACGAGCAGCGCCCCGCCGACTGCCCCACGGGCGGCATCTACTCGAACGACGGGCGCGTGCTCGCCGCGCCGAAGGAGGCGCTCGCGAACCTGCGCTTCAACCCGAAGTACAAGGACTTGAAGGAAGTCCTCTCGGGCTACGTCATCGGCGTGCACGAGGCTGCGACCTTCTGGCCGCCGCGCAACGGGCCCCCGCCCGAGGGCGTGGTGATCCGCAACGGCTCTCCGATCTGCCGGTCGATCGACCGAGAACGCGGCGACTACTTCGGCAGCTGCAAGGCCTGCGCGTACGTCGCCTTCAAGGACGGCAAGCTCAACAGGGACGCTTGCAGCAACGAAGACCACGTGTACGTGGTCTTGGCCGACTTCTCCGGTGTCTACCGGATCGTCTTCAAGGGCACGTCGATGAAGCCCGGCTCTCGGGCGATCAAGACGAAGTCCAAGTCGTGGCCGGCGTACTACGCGCACGCCTTCGACCTCGACGCGCGCCCCGAGACCCAGGGCACGAACCGCTGGTTCGAGCTCAACGCCAACGTCTCCTCGGCGCCGGACCCGACGCCGGAGCAGACGGAGGTGCTCAACATCCTGGCGCGTCAGATCGACTTCCAGATCTACTACCCCGCGCTGTACCGCACCTACACGACCGAGCCGAAGATGTCCCAGACGCAGGGCACGACGGCGGACATGGACGACCTCCTGAAGAAGGTCGGCGGCGCGGGCGGCGCAGCAGCCCCGGGCGCAGGCCCGGCGGCGGCAGCGACGCAGGCTGCCAAGAAGGACGTCAGCGGGAATCTGTGACCCTCTGACGACCCTCCGAGAGGCCCGCGTGTCGAAAGACACGCGGGCCTCGCTTCGTTTTAGCCCACCCGTTTCCACCCGTTTCCACCCGTTCCGGAGGATCTATGTACTCGGCGCTCGCGTTGGCTCACGCCCCATGGTCGCACTCCAAGATCGGCACCCTCGAGAACTGCGGGAGGCAGTTCGCGTTCAAGTACATCCAGAAGGCCAAGGAGACGACGCAGAAGAGCATCGAGGCTCGGAGCGGCGTTGCGCTGCACGCGGTGCTCGAGGCGGGGCTGATGACGCCCGGGCTCGACTTGCACCCGATGCTCTTCGAGCAGATCGACAAGAACGAGCTCTCCCGCGACGAGACCATCGAAGCGACGAGCCGCCTGCCCGCGATCGAAGACTTCATCGAGCGGTGGCAGGCGTACAAGAAGGCGTACGGCGTAAAGAAGGAGCTCATCGAGTTCAAGCTCGCCATGACGGCGGAGCACAGCAACGCCCCGTTCTTCAAAGACCCGAAGAAGCCCGACGAGGCGCACCTGCCCGATCCGTTCTTCCGAGGGGTCCTCGACCTGGGCGGGGTGACGGAAGAGGACATCCTCGTGGTCATCGACCACAAGTCGGGGAAGAAGAAGGCCATCGGGGACCACTCCAAGCAGTTCTATGTGTACATGTTGATGGTGCTCGCGAACTTCCCGGAGATCCGTGGGGTGCAGAGCGGCATCAATTACATCGGGGAGCCGAAGATCGACTGGTTCGACAACCCCCAGCAGCAGAAGGGGTACTGGACGCGGGACGACATCCGGCGTCGCATCGAGCCTTGGATGTACCACTACATCAACCGCGCGGTGGGCAAGCTGCCGACCGTCACGAACGGCGCCGGGGAGGCCTGCCAGCCCAAGGCTGAGACCGGGTGGATGTGCTCCTATTGTGGGTATCCGGGCTCGTGCCCCGAGGGCAAGGCCGAGGCCGACAAGCGAGCAGCCAGGGCCGCCGCGAAGGCGTCTGTTAACGTCTGAAAGGAAACACGACCGAATGGCACGCAAGGCGACGCCCGGGACTCCGGGCTCGGTCAAGTTCAACCTCAAAGACGGCAACAAACTCCTCACCCGCTTCGATCTGCCGCGATTCAAAGCGTTGCTCTCGCGGCTCTTTCCGAACGTACAGCAGGTCCAGTTCAGCCCGTACGGCGTAAAGATCAACTGCATCGCAACGCCCGTCACGGGCCACATCGACAACACGCCGTCGATGTTCATCGACGTGCAACGCGGCACGGTGAAGTGCAAGGCGTGCGGGTACTTCACACGAAACATCTTGCAGCTGCTGCAAGACTCGAAGGGCCTCTCGTACCGCGACGGCATGGCGGAGCTGGTGAACGTCACCGGCGTCCGTCTCGTATCCGAGAAGGTCGAAGCAGAGCTCGAGGCGTACGAGATTCACACCCTCGCGCTGCAAACGCTTTTGCACGCGTGTTCGCAGTACGGCCTGAAGCTGCTCTCCCCGCCGCAAGGGGACGGAGAGGACGCGAAGGACTACGACGAGATCACACGGCACGCGGCGGGCCCGGTGCTCGAGTGGTTGTTCCGTCAACGCGGGCACAAGCCTGAGTACATGGGGCAGCTGCCGTACGGAATCGTCCCGCCCCGACACATCGTCGAGCGGTACGTCATGGAGCGCCTGGTTGCGATCTCCGACGCTGACTACCGCCGCTACCAGTTGACGCACCTCTCCCCGGAGCGCCGCGAGAAGGTGCTGGCGCGGGCCAAGGTCATTCTCGAGCCCGTGGGTCTGGAGTGGACGAACACCGTCGCCTACTTCAACGGGCACACGATGCGCACGCCCGCGCGCATTCGCCTTCGCCGCCCCGACGTCGACGACGAGAAGGACGGCAACTACCTCACGCTCCCCGGCTACACGGAGGAGGAACCGCTGGGGTACTTCGGGCTCTACGCCCCCCATCTGGGGGGCCTCACGCCGTCTGAGGGGCAGGCGATCCGCCTGTACCTCGTGGAGGGCGAGAACGACACCATCTCGGCCCAGGAACGCCTCTTCGACCGGGGGATGACGAACCACCTGTTCGTCGGCTCGAACGGCGCCTTCAACGAGCTGGACGAGCTCTGCACCGCCGGGTTCGACTCGGTGAACATCCTCTCGGATCATCCGAGCGAGACACGCGGCAAAGGCGACGTCTGGCTGCGCGGGCGCTTGCTCACGGCGCAGGAGATTTCGCCTCGGGTCTTCATGGGCTGGGCTGAGCTCGATCGCTTGACGCCCGGGTCTCCCAAGGACCCGGACGACGTGATCCAGCTCGGAGGCTTCGACCAGTTCAAGCGCCTCGTGATCGACGAGGCTTCGCGCACGTTCGTCCCGGTCGACGCGTGGGCATTGGATCGCGCGCTCGAGGCGTCCTCGGGCATCGCGCCCGACGAGGCTCGGGAGAAGACCGCAGTCGCCGTGAAGTTCGGCGAGTGCGTGCGCGACGCGGCGCAGCTGTCGCAGTACATCGACAAGATCTGTGCGGCGTTGGGGGTGACCCCCAGCGTCGTGCGCGGCCTCATCGTACGCAGTAAAGACGACGAGGCGGGGTTCATCTCGCGCTTCGTGGACCTCTACAAGCGCGAGTTCCACATCCTCTACAAGGAGGACACGATGCGGGGAGGCTTGCTCTTCCTGCATCACCGCGCGACGGACCGGACCATCATGTTCGGCATGTCAGACGGCGAAGGCATTCTCACCTCGCTGTCGAACGTCGTCGGCGACGTCCACGAGTTCGTCGCCAACAACGTCGGGCTCCCCGCGTGGCTCCTGCCGCAGACGCAGACCCCCGTGGGTCAACCCATCCGAGAGCTCCAAAAGGTGCTCTCGATGTACGCGAAGATCGCGCTCCAGTCGGTCTACCTGGGCGTGCCTTCGAAGAGCGAGTGCACTTTCCTCGGGCAGGGCACGCACCTGATCGACGACCCGAACGTCGCCTTCGGGCAGTTCTTCTACGTCGTGAACGGCCCGCACGTATACAAGGGGACGTTCGCGACGGACGGGGCGCGGCACGTCGAGTGGCACAAGCTCGACGGGCCTTCGGACGGCAAGTACATCTTCAGCCGGGACTCGACCGCGCTCTGCGCGGAGATTCAGTCGGTCGCGGATCTGAAGGACGGCAACGAGGTCACGCTCGAGGAGCTCGGCCGCGCGATCGACGACGTCGAAGTCGCCGTGCGCGACGGCTGGTCTACGCTCACGACGGAGCTCGACGCGCAGTACGTCGCGTACTCGTTGTTCACGTACAGCTCGCCGCACTACTGCCCCTCGACGACGCACATCGAGATCGTCGGGCAGATGTCGTCGGGCAAGTCGACGCTGCTCAGCTTGTACTGCGGCGGGCAGTACCCGCAGCTCCAGCTGTGCGCGTGGGCGAAGGGGTTGCTGAACTACTCCCCGGCGTCCATCTACCAGGGGTTCAACGCTTCGACCGTCGCGATGTGCCTGGACGAGCACACGCGCGATCTCGCGATGAACACCATGAAGACCATGCAGGTGCAGAACGTCAACGAGCTGCTCCGGCAAGTCATCTTCCCAGGCGGCGCGGTCGTCACGCGCGGCGATCAGGACGGGCAGACGCGCACGATGCGCGTGCGCACGAACGTCGCGACGTCGTCGATCTTCCCCGCGCACGACGCGCAGGATGCGTCGCGCCGCTACACGATCGAGACCGTGAAGGTTGAGGGGAAGAAGGACCCGGCGTCGGTCATCCATCAGTCCATCCCGGAGGAGAAGATGCGCCGCATCAAGCGCCTCTTCGCCATCGGGTCCTTCCGCTTCCAACGGGAGTACATGGATCACTACGCCATCGTCGAGAAGGAGTTGTCCTCCGCCTCGATGACGTTCTCGTACGCGGTCGACACGCGGTTCCTCCGCAACTTCTACGCGATCGGCGCCGTGATGGCGATGCTCGGTCGCGACTGGCGAGCCTTCGTGCACAAGTGCGCGGAGTCCCGCAAGGCGCGCTTGCAGGCGAACGCGAAGAACACGCTCGCGAACCAGCTGTTCGACACCATCTTCCGCACGAACAACGTGCGCGTCGGGGCTTCGGGCGTGAGCTCGGTCGCGGCGCTACTCGGCTCAAAGGACGGGCGCGCGGTTGCGCTGAACGGGTCGCTCTGCGGCGTGTTCTACCAGGAGGAGACCGGGTACATGGTCTTCGACTGGATCACGCTGCTGTCGCCGAACGGCATCCTTCACAGGTCGGAGGCGTTCAACAAGGCGTCCCCGCAGCTGTTGAAGTACCAGCTTGATCAGCATCACGCGGCGCTGCGCGAGCATCAGTACGACGTAAAGGCAGTCACCGACTGGCTGCGCGGCTACTCGATCCACAGCGGCGGCACGGACATCTCGGTGCTGACCATGAACGACATCGTCATCGACCTCCGCGAGCACGCCGTCGCGCGGCCCGTAGAGCATGAGCGGCCCGCGCGTGGGGATGGGCCGCCCGGTCTGCGAAGCATCAACAACTTCTAACAACCAATAACACGCAGAACACATGCCCCATACCCACCCACCACTCGCGGCGTCAGACGACGCCGCACGAGGTCCCCATGGCGTCTCTCTCCCTGCCTCAACCGCCGCCGGCGTTCCAGTGCGCAATCTGCGAGAAACCCGAGAACGCACTCAAGGCCGGACCCGCCTGCGAAGCGTGCCCCGCCTACCGAGGCTCGCACTACTTCCCCTCTGGCGAAGGCTCGAACACCGCTGACCTCGTCATCGTGGGCGACGTCCCCACGGCGCCCCGCGTCTTCCTCGTCGGAGGGAAGGCCACTCCGGGGTTCGACACGCAGCACTACTCGTTCAAGGAGGACGGCGGCAAGGTCCTGAAGAACGCGGTTCAAGAGGTACAGAAGCGCAACGCGGCGTTCAAGTTCCTCACGACCCGGTACGTGTACGGCGTAAAGTGCGCCGTCGACTCTCCGAGCAAGGCTGTGATCACGGCGTGCTCGACCCCCTTGAAGGTCGAGCTCAACCGGATCGCGGCGACGCGCAGGGCGACCAACCCTGAGTCCACGCTCACGGTGCTGGCCTGCGGCGTCCACGCGCTTCACTCCCTCGGCATCCCGGTGAAGGGGGAGAAGGAGGCGCTCGGGCGCGTGTACCAGAACGTGCAGTTCGGCGACGCGATCCTCACGGTGATCTTCACCCGGTCGATCAAGGCGATCGGGGCCGCCGTCGGCAAGTACTCCTCCCTGCTCGCCGACGTCGAGCGCGCCATGCGCCTGGCGACGAACTCCGAAGTCCTTCGGATGCCGCGCACGGAGGTCGAGAAGAACTACATCTACCCGAAGACGATCGAAGAAGTGCGCGCTGTCGTGCGCCGCATCTACGAGTACACGCGGCCCGGGGTGTCGCACCTGGACTGGAAGATCACCTGCGACACCGAGACGAACACGCTGCACCCGCACTGGGACGGGCTCCAGCTCGTCGCGGTGTCGTTCGCGTGGGACGAGGGGCAAGCCACGACGATTCCGTTGTGGCACAAGGAGACGCCGTACGACCCGCAGGCCGCGTACGAAGAGGTCTGCTGGTTGCTGCGAAGCGGCAAGCCGATCATCTGGTTCAACGCGAAGTACGACTTCAAGGTGTTCTGGAAGAAGGGGTGGCCGCTCGGCGATGTCGGCAAGATCGCCTGGGACGTCTACCTCGCCGAACACACGCTCGAGGAGGACAAGAAGGGTCTGTACAGCCTCAAGTACATGACCAAGCAAGACTTCCCGGAACTCTCGGGCTACGAGGATCGGCTGCACGATGAGCTCGAGAAACAGGACACGACCGGCCTCACGACCGTAGAGGTCAAGGTCGGAAAGGTCATGAAGCTGCCCCCGGCGGTAGCGGAGGCGCTCGAGCGCGCGGTCAAAGGGAAGTACGTCAAGAACGCGAGCTTTCAACTCGCGGCGCTCGAGAAGAAGATCGCGAAGCTGGCGGCGGACCCCGAGAAGGCGTCGGACTGGGCTGACCTCCGTGTGCTCGCGCACGCGAAGAAGTCCGGCGAGTTCTCGGGCAAGGCCGAGAAGGAAGCCAAGCGCGAGCAGGAGATCAAGGGCGGCTTCGAGAACGTCTCGCTCAGCGAGATGTACTTCTACGCAGCTGTGGACGCCGACGTCACCCGCCGCGCGGCGGTTCGCCAAGCGATCCGCATGGCGGAGGAGAACGACCGGATCAACCTCTGGAGGGAGCAGATCCGCAAGGAGATCGCCACGGCCATTCCGGGCAGCGAGATCGCCGGGCGCCGCGTCGAAGTCCTGTGCCCGAACCCGAACCCGCTGAAGTACCTCGTGCAAGAGCACGGCGTAAAGCTCCAGACGGAGCTGGCGAAGATCGAGTACCAGGGCATCACGATCGACCAGAAGTACCGAGAGTGGGGCGCGCGAGCGCTCGAGACCACCGTCGGCACGACGACCCAAAAGGTCTACGAGCTGTGCGGAGAGTCGTTCAACGTGAACAGCGGGCGCAAGCTCGTGAGCTACCTCTTCGAAGACGGGTACAAGCACCCCGACCCGGAACTCGCAGCGCAGATCGCCGAGGAGAACCCGAAGACCGTGTTCTACCGGGGCGGGCGCATGTTCTACCGCCCGGGGCACTACACGGCGAAGGGCGCGGTGCAGACGGGCTCGGACGTCTTGAAGCACCTCGTGCAGCGGTACAAGTGCCCGCTCGCGAACTTGCTCATGTCGCTGAAGAAGGCCGACAAGGCCCTCAACAGCTTCTTCGTCAATATCGGCAAGCTCTCCACTATGTGGGGCGATGGCCGGTTGCACCCCGGGTACAACATCACCGGGACCTCCACGAGCCGCCTCTCGAGCTCGAGCGGCATTCGCGGGATCGGCTTCAACAACCAGAACATCCCCAAGGGGCTGATCGGGGCGTTGAAGAACTCCTACGGCGAGCTGATTCGAAACAGCGCGGGCGACATCGTCTTCGAGGGCGTGAAGTGCAAGAACCTCTTCATCCCCGATGACCCGTCCATGTGCTTCGGCAACGCGGACGCCAAGGGCGCTGAGGTCACGGTGTTCGCCGGGTACTCGGGAGACGACGCGCTGAACGCCGCGCTCATCGAGGGGCTCGACGCGCACTGCTTCTTCGCCTCGCGGTGCCTGAACCCTGACCTCGTCGCCGCCGGGCTCACCGGGGTCGACCGCAAGCTCGCCCTCGCGAAAGCCGGGATCGACGACGACCACGCGTGGTCGTACGAGGATTTCTACCTCGGCAAGGACGACAAGCTCGCAGACAAAGCGTACGGCAAGCGGCTCAAGGCCCTACGCGACAACATCAAACGCCTGGTGTTCGGCATCCTTTACGGCGCCGGCATCAAGAAGATCGCGGACATCGCGGGCATCAACCTCGAGCTCGCCGAGCAGATTCAGAAGCTGCTCTTCTCGGAGTTCCCGACCATCCCGACCTTCGTCGAGCACACGACGTGGGAGATGGGCATGTTCGGGCTCGTCGAGAGCTACACGGGACGTCGCCGGCGCTTCAGCCTCGGCAAGTACGCTCCGAAGTCCTTGAAGTCTCGGTCTGAGCGACAGGCCGTGAACTTCATGATCCAAGAGACCAGTTCGACGATCGTGCTGCGCGTCTTGTACAAGATCGCGCGCATCCTCGAACACGACTACAAGGGCCGCCTGCTCTTGACGGTCCACGACTCGATCGGCTTCCAGGTGCCGCGTAGGTACGCGCACGAGATGGTGGACCTGTTCCAACAGGTCGGCACGAAGGAGGTCGCCAAGGAAAATCCCTGGCTGAAAGCGCCGTATCGCTGGGACGTCGAGCTCGGCGAGAGCTACGGCTCCGTCGTCGGCGCAGAGAAGTTCTGCCAGGGGCTGCCGCCGCCGGAGCCGCGCGCAGAGCTCGAGGGATTCACGGAGGAGGAGGTGTTCGACGCCCTCCGAGACCCGGATAGCCACGACATGCCGGAGAAGACGAAAGGAACCACCCCATGATGGAACGAAGAAGTAGCCCCTCGCAGGTAGTTCGAGACGCTGTCTCGCTCACGCGTAAGGACTACTTGGACTTGCTGTTGAAGCGACTCGCGACGCCTAACAACGCTGGCGGTTACTATCCGCGTCGCACGCCAAAAGACCTACGCCGTCTGCTTCTCGAAATCCCGTGGATCGAGACGAACCACCGACGGCCGGACGAGTCTTTAGGCGTGTTCCAGAGCGAAGCCATGGACGAAGGAATCGCCCCCGCGCTTGAGGTCGGGGCCTTACTGGCGACGGAAACCGTGTTTTTCATCCAAGACGAGCGGGACTTTTGGGGTGGTTATTACCCCTGCGTGATGCGGAGTGTGGAGACTTTACCGCGTACGCGCCGGATCACCCTCACGGTCGGTCGGGATGCGCTGAAGTTCGACACGGTTTGGACTTTGGCCCCCGGGACTTACAACGCACATCCCACGCCGCATCTTACGCCGCCAGACCCGATGCGGGCGTCTACGTTCCGCGTCGTCTACCCGAATCAGCTGTACGTGCGCGCACTGTGCCTAAAGCCCGAGGCATAGGCTCCTAGACACCGTCGGGCAGCTTGGGGTAAGATACAGACATGGCAAACATCTCTAAGCTGCCCGACCTCGCGTTCATCGACGTCGAGACCACGGGCCTCGAGCCCCACAAGCACCGCGTGATCGAGATCGCGGCGGCGCGTATCGACCTCGCGACGAACCCGCACCTGTGGGCGGACACGCCGGTGATCCAGTCGTTCAAGATCAAGCCCAACGAGTCCTGCCTGATAGACGCCCAGGAGGAGGCCCTCGCCATCAACGGCTACAAGGCCAACGTCGCGTCGTGGGCAGACGCCCCCGAGATGGACAGCGCCGACGCCGCCGCTGTGTGGCGTCAGATCTGGGAGGTGTGCCGTTACGCGTCGCTCGCGACGCAGAACGTCCCCTTCGACAAGGGCTTCGCCATGGCGGAGTTCAAGTACCACGGCATCGTGAACGCCGAGCCCTGGGCCCGGCGGTTCTGTGACATCCAGAGCTACTCGATCGCCATCGCCCTCCAGTACGGGCTCACCAAGTGGGGCCTGAGCGACGTGTACGCCGCGCTGGTGAAGTACGAGGGCTACGAGGCGATTCCGACGCACCGGGCCGCTGGCGACGTGCTGGCGGGGTACCGGATCACGCGGCGCGCGCTGCGGAAGCTGGTGCCCGCGCCGAATAGCGGCGCACAAGAGGGTCGGTAGTCCCACCCGGGCGGTGTGTCGAGAGACACACCGCCCCGTTTTCTTTAGCCCCGAGTCAGTCGTCGTCCGACTCGATGCTCGCCGTCAGATCCACTTCTTTGTTGGCAATTTGCAGGGCGATTCGCGCGAAGTTCAGCGCGTGCAGGAAGTCGTCGGGCTGCGTCGGCGCGTGACGCCAGACCTTCCGCCCGATGCCGGTCTCGCCGATGATCTCTTCGTACTCCGCGAGGATGTCCTTGAAGGGCACGGCCATGATCGTGTCCGGCTCCTTCGGGAACTGGAACTCTTTGCGGATCAGCGCCGTCATCAGCGAGTCGATCGCCTGCGTACGGTTTACCGTGTAAAACTTCCCCTTCTTGTTCCACGAGATGTAGCCGGCCGACGTACCCGAGTACCGAAACTTCACGACCCGGATCGGGTTCTGAAGCCGGTGTCGCAGAAGGTCCGTCCCCATGTTCCCTTCGCCCGCGTCAGCGCCGATGAACATCTGGTAATGCGTGCACTCGTCGTAGTACCTCAAGGCTTCCGCCATCTCCTCGAACTCTTCGACGGGTGAGGTGCCTGGGAACATCTTGTAGTAGAGCAGGCGCGTGCGGCCGATGCCCATCTTCCCGATGATCGTCAGCACCGTGCGGGACTTGATCGAGACGGCGCCATCGCTGCCGGTGATCGCCGTGCCGCCGCCTGACCAGTCGATGCCGGCCGCGATCTTCGTGACGCCCTTCACGTTCTCGCGCGTGGGCTTCGGGCAGATGGGGGGCCCGTCGCAGGCCTCGAGCAGCATGTTCTGCGTCACGAGACGGCGCCCCTGCGAGTCAGAGACCCCGAGCACCTCGTTGCGAAACGTCGCGATTGGGTAGGCGTCAGGGCCGTCGAGCGCGGAGAGCACCTCACGCCACTTGATCAGCGCGTTCGTCCACTCCGTAGAGCCCTTGGGCCACGCGGCGGGGACGTTCTGCGGCATCATGAGCCGCGAGATGTGAAAGCCCTTGGTCTGCGTGACGATGCCGTCGGAGTCGGGCGGGCGACGGTTCATGTCCACCCAGTTCCCGAGACGCGGGTTCAGGTAGGCCTGACACCCGAGGCACACGGGGCCGTAGCGCCCGCACTGCTTCTCGGAGAGCAGGATCGAGGACTTGCCGCAGCTCGGGCACTTGATGACCCACTCGCATTGCGAAGAGCCGGCCCACATCGCCTCGATGCCGTTCTCGAACGTCTTGGGGGTTCCGCAGTAGGTCTCGTAGGAGTACTTCGAAGCGCGCAGGCACTCGACGACGACGGGGCGGACGACGTCGAGGAGCATGTCTTGCACCTCGTCGATACACTGCGACGTGATGATGGCCTTTTGTCCTGGGCCCCCGCGCATCACCGGGCGATGGTTCGCCACTGTAAAACAGTGTACGGCCTCGTCGCGCACTTGTTCTTGCGACACATGCCGCGCGTTGAATGAGATGACTTCTTGGGCGAAGTCCTCGTGAACCTGGATGAAGTTGAAATCGCGCTCTACGAGTTGCTTAGCGCGTACGAAAAGAAATGTCTCATACTCTTTGAGGGGCTGCGCCCACATCCAGTGGTCTTCCGTAACGCGTAAGTCGATGCCCGTGTGTGAGAACCGAACCATTCCTCCCGTGTGCCGCTTGTGAAAGACCTCCGTCGGCCGCGACCACTCTATGACGCCCCGATCGTTGACGTCGGCGACTTCGTCATCTAGTCCAAGCTCTTTTACACTGACCCACCCCGTACGTGTCAGTACTTCTGCTTTATCATCGAAGCACAACCGATCACACGACTGCCCACGGCAGCGATCTGCGTCGTCGGACGCGTAACTGAAGACGATCTGCGAACCGTGTGCGAAATGCCTAGCCAAGACGCGGTTCGGCGCCGAGGGGCTGATGAAGATGTCGCGGATCAGCGGGGAGAACGCGATGAACTTCCCGATCCTCGCCGTCGAGAACGTCTGCGTCTGCTCCTTCGTCGGAGCGATGAAGAACGTCTTGAAGTGCGGGATGGCCACGCTCTCCGACAAGGAGAACGACGCGAGCGTCATGCTCTTGCCGACCTGTCGACAGGTCTTCAGGAGCAGACGCTTCGGGGAGGCGTCGTAGATCGCCCGAAACATCGGGTAGTCGTTCAACCCGAAGGGACGACCTTCCCAGTGCAGCAGGCGCTCGGCGTAGCCGGAGCGGGTGAGGGACGCTATGACTTCGTCAGACGAAGCTGTTGAGGACCGCATGTTGTCGTGCTCGCCGCACGACGCGCTCCTCGACGTACAGCTGGCACTCGATCAGTCGGTGGACCTGGACGTCGACGTCGCTCGTGGGGTCTGAAGCGAGTGTACGGCGTAAAGTCTCGTCGGGGTAGTCCTTGAGCTTCGCAAACGCAGCGTAGGCCTTCGCCGCGAGCGTATCGGGGCCCCGCGTGATCTTCTCGAGGACGTCTTGCGCGAAGTGCAGCTCGATCGGGGAGACGCACAGGCCCTCGTCCAAGAGGACCACGGCGACCGCCGGGTCGACGGTGTCGGGGTCGAAGCCGTGGTCGTCGGTAATGCGTTGGCCTGTAAGAGCTTCCAGCTCTTTCACAGCCCAAGCGAGCTGCTCCGGCGTCGGGTGGTGGATCGCCTCGGGGTTCGCCCCGATCCCGTCGCACGCCAGGGCGAACGCGAAGAACACGTCGTGGTCCGTCGCCCACTCCCGCGTCTCGGTCGCCGTTTGCGCCGCGAGCAGCTTCGCCATCAAGCGGTCGGTCGTCGGGATCTTCCGACGCTCGAGCTCGATCTTGATCGTCTCGACCTCCCACGCAGGGAGCGTGGGGCCGAGCAAGAGCTGCGCGGCGGTCCAGGCGACGGAGAGTTCGAGGTCCGCGTCGCCCAGCATTTCCGACAGAGAGTTCATCCGCCGAGCTTAGACGACTTGGACGCCCGCCGCCTTCAACTGCCGCGCGAAGTCCGCCTTCATGTCCGCCGGGAGCGTCGCCACGACCTCCGCGACCTTCGCGCCGTCCACGACGCCGCCCGGCGCCACTTCGGCGAGGCAGTCCTTGCCGAGGGCGTCCGAGTAGAACGACGCCGGGAGCCGCCCGAGGTGGTCGGGGTCGACGCGCGAGCCGCACAGGTCGAGCGTGGCGGAACCGGTCTTCACCGTGGTGTTGTACACGGTGCGAAATGCGTCGGGCACGAGCCGGGTGATGTTCGCGGCCTTGTCGAGCTCCGCGAGTTTCAGGGCCAGCGCCGCGCGCTTCTCGGGCACCTGGAAGCCGTAGCGGTCGGTGAACGCCACGGTCGCCAGCGTCTCGTACGCCGAGCGGGCCGCCGCCGTCTTGGAGAGCTTCGCGCGCTCCGCCAGCGCTTCTCCCAGCCGCTTGCGGTCCGTCTCCGTCTCGCCGGCCCACTGGGTCGAGCAGTCGTCGAGGGTGACGCCGTGCTGCTCCGCGAGGGCCGCGAGCTTGTTGAACACGCGGAAGCGCGTTTGCGGCACCATCCGGTCCATCTGCGCGAGGAGGGCCTGCTCGGCGAGCTTAACCTCCTCGGCGTTGCGCACCGGGTACTCCTGCCGCTCGGGGAAGAGGCACTCCTCCGGCTCGAGCGCGGCGACCTTGGCGATGACAGGCGCGAGCTGCGCCCGGTCCACGCCGTACACGTCGAGGGCCTCCTCGATCTCGTCGAGCACCGCGCGCGGCATGAGCGAAGCGGTCTTCGTCATCGCCGAGGCGTGCTTCGCGTACAGGTACGAGACGACGGCGTGCGCCGGCGAGTGTACGGGGTAAAGCTTCGGCCCGGCCCAGGCGAAGGCGTGCTCGGGGATCGCGTCTGCGGTGTCCTCGAACTCGGCGCCCTTGACGAGGCCCTTGGCCCCCGGGCAGAGCTCGAGCAGCGAGCGGATCAGAACGTGGCCCGGGTCGTGGTAGAGGTCATGCGACATCGTACGAGAAGCATACGACGTCTCGAGGCGCTACACACTCTCCGGATCAAACGTCGGGCACACCTCGTACACGCTCGCCAGCGCCGCGCGCTCCGTATCGGCAGCGGCAGCGGCGGTGGCAGTCGCGGTCGCGAGCGCCAAGCCGAGGGCCGTACAGCGGGCATCGCACGCGACGACCCGCGCATTGTAGGCAGCGCCCAAGGCGAGTCGCTTCTCGAGGAGAATCTTGTAGGTGCGCTGATCGGCGGTAAAGGCCCCGAGGCCCAACACGAAGTCCTTGACGTTCGTCGACCCAGTCTCCGTGAGCGCGATGACGACGTCCCTCGCGGTCTCGAGCGTCGTAACGTCTTCGATCAAGAAGTCGAAGATGGCCCGGTCGAGCGCGCAGTCGCGGATGCAGTCGTCCTTCGCGACCTGGGCTGCGTCCCGAGCGGCGTCTGCGGCGATGCGCGCGTCGCGGGCGGTGACGTACACGGCGGTACGCTCCGCTTCGACGCTCGCGCCGGCCTGCGGCAGCGTGATCGTCGCAGTCGGCGACGTCACAAACGCCCCGTAGAACTGCCGCCACTCGGTGACGAGCGAGGAGAGCCTCGAGATCACCTGCTTGTACGCCGCGTCCGCCGTCGTCAGCGTGTCGTACTGGAGCGTGATCACGCTCGTCAGGTACTCGGTCTTGTTCTGCCGGATCGCCGTCGTGCGGTCGCGCGGCAGCCCCGTCAGCTCGTCAATGCTGGCGATGCGCGCGAACTCGTCCCCGGCGATTCGAATCAGGTCCGTCGAGACGACCTTCACGTACTTCGGCGCCGTCGGGTCGGCTTGCCGAATGTCGTACGGCGTAGCGACGCGCGCGAGCACGTCGTCCTTCACGTCGCCCGGGTCCGTGATCGTGACGACGAACAGGTTCTTGAACGGCAGATCGCCCGAGTCCGTCACGATGGACGTGACCTCGAACTTGATCGTGCCTGCGACGAGGGGAAGCGCGCGGCGGGTCTGCTCGACGACGGGGATGGTGCTCATGTGTCTGCCGAGGTTACCAGATACGTGCTCTCACCACCGAAGGCTACTGCGGTGTCGCTCTCCCAATCCGTCAGGACGGAAGCCACGCGCTCCCGAACGAACGCGACGAACGCCGCCGCAGTCGACTGCCGGTCCCAGGTCTTCTCCGTCTGGCTTACGCGGTAAAACCCGAGGCCCTGGTCCAGCGCCTCGGCCTTCGTCGTCGGGTAGACGACGAGGTCGCGAGAGAGGGCGACGTTCTGGTACGTCTCCGTTTCGACGTCGACGACGAAGAGGTTCTTGTCGATACCGCCCGACGCCGTGATCGTGAGGACGACCCGGTAGGTGGGCGGCGTGGGGTACTCGTTGACGGTGAGAACCGCCCAGGTGGTAGCTGACATCGTTCAGGGCCCCACGGTGTAGGTGATCAGCACGGTGAACGCCGTGTTGTTGATGCTCGCCGCGCGCTGCAACGCCGCCACTTGCTGGCGGCTGACGAGGAACAGCTTCTCGGCGGCGTCGTTCGACGGCGAGAGCACGGTGCAGCGCACGCTGCGGGCGAGGGCGTTCGTCGTGTTGCGCGTCGACGCGCCGTTCTCGCCAAGCGTGATGTGTGCGCCGCTGCGACGCAGATGCCAGGCGAGGCCCGACGCGCGCGTGGGGAAGTAACGGGGCTCGAGACCAGGGAAGGAATCTTCGACTTCGATCCACTGAAACGCGTAGGAGCCCCCGGTCTCGTTCGAGACGAAGGCCGTACTCACCCGTGCGGAAGAGCCCACCTGCGCCAGGATCTGAAACTTGCCATTGTTACCCGATGAGGTAAAACCGCTCAGCGTGACCCAGCGTCCCACATCCTCTTGGGTGAACGTGTACCCAGGGAGCTGGATCAGTCCCCCGATGAAGCACTTTGCGCTGGAACCTTGGACTCTTATCCCAACTTGTGAGATGATGAAGTCATTCGAGTCGTACGGGGGTTGGGTTTGGATCCAGTGGGCAGGGGGTGTGACAATGCGCAGCACATCTCCCGCGAGTGCGAGGGAGAGCAAGTCCCCGCCGCCGGCGCCGCGTGGCTCGAAGTACGACAACTCCGCGTTCGGAATGGCCTCGAGATCCACCAAGGTTGCGATGCGCTCGAAGACGTCATACCCGCCCGCGTTCCGCATCACGTACAGCGGCGCGAACGACAGAGGGTCCGTTGCGATGGGTGGGTCCGAGGGCGGGACGTTCACAGGGACCGTGACGGCCCACTGCGTCGCCTGATAGCCCGTGCTTCGGACGTAGCCTTGTTGCTGGATTCGGACCGTTACGGGAGTCGTCATGCTGCACTTCGTGGGGATTGATCAATCCCTGAATGAGCCGGGACTTGTCATCATCGACGTGGACGGCGTCCTCGTCGTAGCTGCGGCTCTAAAGGTAGTCGCGCGGTGCCGTGGCGCGCGGCGGCTGCACACGCTGGCGGCGTGGTACGACGCCCACCTTCCGAACGTGGTGTACGGCGGCGCGGCCATGGAAGGGCCCTCGCTCGGCAGCGAGCATCGGGAGTTCGACCTCGGCGAGGCTTCGGGCATCGCCAAGCACCGGCTCTACGTCGGCACCGGTCTCGAGCCCCTCATCGTCGCCCCCCTCCAGCTCAAGAAGTACATCGCGAGCTCCGGGGCCACGAAGCAAGACGTCATGAACGCCGTAAAGAGCCGCTACGGGTTCTCGACGGATAACGACAACATCGCGGACGCCTACGTCCTCGCGCAGATCGCTCGTCACCTGACGCTCGACATACGCCCACCGACCCGCGCGGCGGCAGAGGTCATCGCCGCCCTACGCTTTGAGCCCCCCGCCTCTGCACCCGCTGCGCGGGGTCGTAAGACTCGTTCGAAGTCGCCCTTGAACGTCTGACCAGGAGTGAATGATGCCGTATGATGCCGCCTCGGATGCCGAGTTCGTGTTCCGTATCGAAGCGCGCAACCGAGAGAGACTCCACAACGACTTCTTGCGGGAGTTCGCGGGACAGCAGCCCGACTGGGGACCCTTGGGATATGTCACCTTCAAGCGCACGTACGCGCGGCGCCTCACCGCCGCGCAGCGCACGTGCCGCGAGCAGTTCGGAGTCCGGCACGGGGCGACGTCGACCGAGGAGTTCTGGGAGGCGCTGCGGCGCGTGACCGAAGGCACCTTCTCGGTGCTGCGCCAGCAGGTTCGCCAGAGCGGTCAGCGCTGGGACGAGGCCGAGGCGCAAGAGAAGATGCGCGTGATGTTCCGGTTGATGTGGGAGGGCAAGTTTCTCCCGCCGGGACGCGGGTTGGGGATGATGGGCTCCGAAGCCGTCGAGAAGAAGGGCGGGGCCTGCCTCTTCAACTGCGGCATGGTCGGCACGGCCAACATCGACCTCGAGTTCGCCGCGCCCTTCGTCATGCTCATGGACTACAGCATGTTGGGCGTCGGCATGGGCTTCGACACCCAGGGCGCGGGCAAGATTCGGATTCAGACCCCGGTCTACGAAGACGTGGCGCACGTCATCCCCGACTCGCGGGAGGGGTGGTGCGGGGCTCTCGAGAGGTTGCTCAACGCCTTCGTGGGCAAAGGGTCTATCCCCTCCTGGGACTTCTCCCAGATCCGCCCCGAGGGCGCGCCCATCCACACGTTCGGCGGGACCGCGAGCGGTGAGGGCCCGCTCAAGGAGCTGCTTTACGGCGTAGAGCTCATCTTGGCGGATGTTCAGGGCAAGGTCATCACCTCGACGGTGATCGTCGACATCCAGAACAGGATCGGGCGCTGTGTCGTCGCGGGCAACGTGCGGCGCTCAGCAGAGATCGCGCTGGGGAGCCCCGACGACGAGGCCTTCTTGGCGCTGAAGGATCCGAGCGCCTTGATCGCGCTGGACACCGAGCAGCGCGCCATCGCGCGCGGCAACGAGGAGTGGGCCACGCTCGAGAAGCAGATCACCGAGGCGCGGGCGTCGATCCAGGGTCGCTCGGCCCTGGACCCGGAAGTGCTACCCGTCGAGCGAGACATTCGCGGGTACGTGAAGGCACAGAAGGCGCTCTTGAAGACGCTGCCCGCGTGGCAGCAGCTCGAGAACCGCGTGCAGGCGCACCCGCTGCGCAAGTACCGCTGGGCCTCGAACAACACGGTGATGTGCGGGATCGACCAGGACTACACCGAGCTCGCCAAGCAGACGGTTTCGAACGGCGAGCCGGGGTACGCGTGGCCGGAGGTCATGCGGAACTACGGGCGCCTGTCGGACGCGAAGAACACGTCGGATGCGAAGGCGATCGGGACCAATCCGTGCTCGGAGCAGACCCTCTGGGATGCTGAGTTGTGCAACCTCGTCGAGACCTTCCCGACTCGGCACAAGTCGCTCGACGAGTACAAGCTGACGCTGAAGTACGCCTATCTCTTCGCCAAGGTCGTGACGTGCATCCCCACGCACAACCCGACCACGAACGCGGTGATCGCCCGCAACCGGCGCATCGGGCTCAGCATGGCGGGCATCTGGGAGATGTACGAGAACCTGGGCCTGCGTCAGTGCACGCGCTGGTGGGGCGAGAGCTACGCGTACATCAAAGAACTCGACGAAGACTACTCGGGGTGGATGGGAGTCGGGCGGTCGATCAAGGTGACGAGCGTGAAGCCGGGCGGCTGCCGCCCGTGGTACGCGCTCACGACCACTGACCAGGGAATCTTGACCCTCGAAGAAATGCTCCGCGATCACCCCGAAGACATGCAGTGGGCCGAGATCAAGACCGGTGCGAACGCGGTGCAGGGCGCAGGCCAGAAGTCGCGGCTCGCGAAGACGTACGTGAACGGTAAAGCCCAGGTCCTGCGCGTAACGCTGAGCTACGGCCTCGAAATCGAATCGACGCCGAACCACCAGTGGTTCGTCACGAGCCGTGAGGACCGGGCGCGGAAAGACCGTTACCCGGTGGTGAACGAGTGGCGCCGCACGGACGAACTCCAAGAAGGCGACATCCTCGAAGTCGCACTGGGTACGTACCAAAAGGAGACGCACGCGGCTCTGCACCGCGTAAACTCCGTTGCGATCAAGATGCGGAACGACGCGGCGAGGATCGCGCAACCCTCCGAGATGAATCCAGATATCGCGTGGCTCCTCGGATACCTCTGGGGCGACGGTGCGCAGTCCCCCGCGCAGTTCCGCCTGCGCTTCTCCGACGCTAGTACGGTGAATCTCGACAAAGTAGCAAGGGTCTTGCGCGAGCAGTTCGGGGTCGAGACGGAGAGCCGGCAGCGAACGGCGCCCGAGCGCACCGACCACGTGGTCGAAGTCGGGTCGAAGATGCTCTGGCACTGGCTGATCCGAAACGGCGTCTGGAAGTACTTCGGGGACAAGATCGACGTGATCCCCGAGGTGGTGCGAACTTCGAGCCGCGAAGATATTCTCGCGTTCCTCGCGGGGCTGTTGGACTCGGACGGGTGCGCGTCCCTGAGCGCCTCTGGGGGCAAGGCGATCTGGACGACGGCCGACCGCGCATTCGCGTCCCACGTTCAACATGTAGGTTGGACTGTGGGCTTGGGCCTGGGGCGTTCCCTCCAGATGCTCGGCGCATCGTTTCAAGGCGAGCGCGAGATGTATCACTTGACGCTTGGCACAAAAGTAGACCAGAGCGCTTTCGCGCGACTGCGTCAGCACAGCACGAAGCTCACGCGCCTCGAGAACGACCCCCGTTTCACGGGGTGGAACTGGGACAAAGAGGATGTCAAGAGTCTCATCGTCGGCAAGGTGAAGAAGATCGAGGCCCTCGGCGAGATGGACACCTACGACGTCGAGGTCGAAAATACGCACTGGTTCTACGCGGGTGCCGTGAAGAGCCACAACACCATCCCCCTGCTGCTCGGCATCGAGGGCGGCATGAAGATGCCCATCTCGCGCTTCTACATGCGCACGATCCGCATCGAAGCGGCGTCGCCCCTGGCGCGCGCCATCGCGGACGCGGGCTACCGCGTCGAGCCCGACCTCACGACGCCCCGCACCGTCGTCGCCTACTTCCCCTGCAAGGAAGAGAAGGCCAAGCGCGTCGCCCGCGACGTGACCCTGTGGGAGCAATGCGCGCTGTTCACGGCGCTGCAAGCGCGGTGGTCAGACAACCAGGTCTCGGCAACCCTGACATTCAAGCCCGACGAGGCCGACGACATCGAGAAGGTGCTCAACGTCTACACGGGCAAGTGGAAGTCCGTGTCGTTCTTGCCCTTGTGGGATCATCAGTACCCGCAAGCGCCGTACATCCCGTGCTCGGAGGCCGAGTACCTCGCGGCCAAGGCGGCGGTCAAGCCCCTGGTGCTCGAGGAGGACGTCCACGACTCCGAGGACAAGTTCTGCTCGGGCGGCTTGTGCGAGCTGCCGGTGACGTGAGCGGCGCGCCAGCGGCGCGTACGGCGTAAAGAGAAAGGCCCGGCGCTCCGAGGAGCGGCCGGGCCTTTCGCCGTTAAAGGGTCCGAGACTCAGGTGTGGGCAGTAATCGCGGCCACGATGCGAGCAGTCACAAGTGACGTGGTGAGTTTCACTTGCGAGTCGAACGCCACCTTCATCGAGATGTTGCGCGTCGCGTCGCAGTTGACGATGACGTGCACCGTCTTGTCGAAGTAAGCCGCCCCCGCCACCGGCTTGTAGTTCCGCGCGCTCTCAATCGTGGTTTGGATCGAAGGCGTCGCGTCGTAGACTACACCCGGAGAAGCTCCGAGCACGAAGGAAGAGATCGTTCCAGCGGCATCCGCGTCGGTGAATGCGTGCCGAATCGTGAGCTCGAGCTGGTAGGCTTTGACGGACTGGCCTGCAACGGTTGGGCCTTGAAAGGTCTCGCCGTTGGCGTCCGTCAAGTCCGTGAAGGTCGCGATGGCGGTACCCGAGGTACCCCACACGACGTCCACATGCGGGATCGGGTTCCACTGCGTGTACGGGACGCCGTGGTGGTGATTCGCCGTCGCGTCGACCGGCGACGCGGTCTCGACGCCGTCGAGCAACACCTTGTCACCCGCCGCGAGGATGTTGTCCGTGTGCCGCTCAACACCCCCCTTCGTCCAGATGGCGAGGTTCGACCGCAGCTCACACGACGCGAGCGGGTACGTGTTGTCGTCGATGACACGGAGAAGCAGCGAGCCGCCCGCCGGGGACGCCGCGAAGGCGACGTCGATCACCGGGACCAACGAGTCGCCGTAGTGAAACAGCTTCATCCGGTGGCCCACTTCGTCCGAGCCGAGCGTGATGCCTTGGAGGATCGTAAGGCTGCCGCCCGTGATGCCCGTGAAGTCCGGTGGAGTCCCATCGAGAGCCAGGAGCACCACGGACGGGGTACCGGTCTCGAACCCTCCGAAGATGTACAAGCCGTCGTACGCCCCGGCGCCCGTGATGCGAGCATACAGCATCCGGGTGATCGTTCCGCCGTCGAGGTTGTGCATCGCGGTCTGAAGACCCGCCGCGAGCGCCGTGGCGCGCGCGATCGTGTACGACGCGAGCAGCAGCCGCATCGTGTTCGGGAAGGCGTCCACCCCCACGATGGTCTCGGGGATGTTCAGGACGTCGTTGCCGCCGAAGTCGAAGCCCAGCGGCTCGAGCAGCTCGAACGCGGTGGCCGTTGCGCGGTCGAGCCCCGCCGAATAGGCGGGCGAGGGCGGCGCCGCCAGCTGCGCGCCGATGAGGCGTGCGCCGCCGGCCGAGATGTCGACCGGGGAGACCTCCCCGAAGTCTTTCTGGATGGCGCCGTAGGCGTGCATCTGGTGCCCGCGCTCGCTCACGCGGTATGCGACGCCGCCGGCCTGCGTTGCAGACGCGGGGGCGTTCAACAGCGTCTCGATCGCTTTGCGTACGGACCCGGCAGGGATGTCGAGCTTCAGGTTGCCAGCGCTGTGTGTGCTGGCGTAGCCCTCGCTCCCTACGCGCCGCGCGCCGCTCGCCGTCGCCGTTTCCGCCGCCAAGTCCGCCACGATCGCGTCGAGCGCGTCGTTCACCGTCCCGGCGGGAATCGACGTCGGGGCGCCCGAGTCATTGTTCCACAGCCCCGAGCCGTCATACCCGACGAGGCTCGAGCCCGACGACCCGAACGTCGTGCTGCCCAGCGACGCGAGCACTGTCGAAGCGCCGCCGAGGCTCACCGAGCCGCCCACGGCGAGCTTGGTGCCGTCGATGAAGACGAAGCACCCGCCGACCAGCATGCCGAGGGGGATGGCGTACGGGATCTTCTCCGGCTCGCGCGCCGTGTTGAAGAGGTTCGTTCCGACGAGCGGCGTCGTGTTGGAGACCGCGCCGCCGATGCGGTCTACCGGGTAGTGCGTGGTGGATTGACGACGACCACCGCCTCGTCCGTACGGCGGCACGCCCGGGGGCACCGCCGGTTCGACGAGGCCCTTGGGATAGCCAATGGCGAGGCCTTCGCCTTCGCGCAGGTAGTTATCGGGCGTTGAGAAGAACAGAACGACTTGGGCCGGCGTGACGGTATGCACCTCGGAGTCGTAGGACCCCTGAAGCACACCGTTTGTAAAGTCTGTCGGCGCCATCGTCCCCGGCGACGTCGTTGACGCGCGCAGGTAGTTCGCGACGCCGTAGCTGCCCTGAGACGTGAGGTCGGCGTTGATTGCGGCAATCAGTGTGTTGAGCGACGTCGCTCCGCCGTTCGTGCCGTGGCGGATCGTGATCTTCGTCTTTGGCGTCTGCGTGATCCCGAAGGTCACGACGTTTTGCACCAGCGTCGGGTCAGCAATCAGGTCGACCGTGATTCGGTTCGCACCGATCGAGAAGGTGTCCGCGACTGCGAAGTCGTCGGTATCCGAGTAGCCGCGTTGGCCCGTAACCGTGTAATCCGCCGTGAGCGTCAGGTCGTTGACGAGCAGCGTCCCGGAAAAGGGGAGAAACGCCCCCGGAATGGTGACGAAAATGCGTCCGCCCGTCGGACGCCCAGGTCCCGTGGAATCCCTGGGCGAGAGTGCGGGGTGGACGTTCAAGGTGCCCCCAGTCATCGTCAGCGCGTACTGTCCGAACACCGGTTGCGTCAGTGTGAACACCGCATCAGACCGCAGCAGCAACGCGCGGTCGTAGTCCGACAAGTACCGCTGGTCCTCCGCCTCGCGTCGCAGGATCTCCGTGCGACGGCGGAGGTTCTCGAGCGGGCGGTTGTCCGTGTCGATCCACACCTTCTCGCCCGCCTGAATCGGCTGGATCGAGGGGGCGTCGCTCTGCCCGGTGTCCGAGCCCTGCTTGAAGGAGACGTTCTCGTCGGCGTTCGGCATGTGAGTGCGAGACCTTTACGGCGTAAGGGACGTCAGGGAGGAGGAAGGCGTCAGGAGGTGACGGCGATGCGCCACGTGTACGTGACGGTGATCGCGCCGTTCTTGGCGATCGACGGATGGATCTGCCGCGCGAAGAGCTGGCCGTTGCCCATGAAGATGCCGACCTCCTGCAAGGGAAGCACGACGTTCCCCTGAGTCAGCGACAGCCCCGCCGTGAGCACGAGCTCCCCGAGCGCGGGCACGACGCTGCGGTTCGCGACCGTGAGGGGCATCTGGTCAGTCGGGGCCAGCAGAGGAGCGCCGAGACCAACATCCCCCACAGTCGGAGGAATCCCGTTCGTCCCGGCGACGAGCTTCGTCATCTGCCAGTCCGTCGGACTCCCCGTGTCCTGTGTCCACAAGTACAGCGGGGAGTTCAGCCCGTCATAGACGATGGTGTTGCGGATCGCGTACGTGCGCTTGGGGCGAGAGCCGTCGGCGTAGCGGACGTCGATCTGCAAGTCTCCGCGCAGGCGCAGAGAGGATCGGATGACATTCGGAGACTTAGGGCCTGTCACGGGCCAAGGGTAATCTGAACCGCGCGATCGAGGAAGCCCATCTCGTACGCGAGTTGTCCCGGGGCGCGGCGCGTCGTCGGGTCGGCGCCGCCGTAGACCAGATGCGTCTCCGTCGGGTCGAGCGGGTCGCCAACGAGACGGATGCGTCGCACGCAGTACAAGAAGTGGCTGAGGTTCGGCCCAACCGGGAAGTCCGGCGAGAGAATCGCCACGGTGTTCGTCGCGGTGTTCACCAGGTAGTCCAACCCCTCTTCGGGGCGGCGCGGCGGGACGGTCGAGAGAAAGATCGCCGGGTCGAAACGGAACTTGACCAGGTTCGACTCGACGTCCCCTACCGGGAGCGCGTGCACGATCGCGTAGACGCCCGGGACGCCCGAGAAGCTCTGCGTGTCGACCGTGTACCGGTACGCGTCGTTGTACCTCGGCAGCGCCGGCGGGCCGTATACGAGCGACGCATACACCATGCGGATGCGCTCGTCGTAAAGCGGGCCAAACGTCACCGAGAACGTCTCGACCAGCCGCACGATGTCCCGGAACTCCGTAAAGCTGTCGAAGTAGATGTAGGTGTGTGCCGGCTTTGCTTCTTTGAGCAGGCGCGTCACATCACTCACGAAGGCCGACGGCACCTTCGCGCTCTTGTCGATGCGCACGCGCACGGCGTGATACTTCAGAAACCGGTCCATCATCACGAACGCGACGGTGTGCCGATAGAGCAGCGGCGGCAGCTCGACGTCGACCGAGAGCGGGGGAACGCGGCCCACGGACTCCGGCGGCGGGAAGCGATCGAGCTGGATCGTCACGCCGTCCATCGCCACGGTGCGTACGGGGAAGAACCCTTCGAACCCCGGCGAGCGGATGCTCAGGTGTTGTCCGACGTCGTTGATCCTCGCGGTCGGCACGCCCGCCGCGAAGTTCAGCACCAGCGAGTCGCCGCCGAACCAGATCGCCTGCCCCGCGCGTTGCACCCCGGGCTCGCCCTCGTCATCGACGCCGTACGCGACGCCCACGTCGCCGTAGACCGCCGTGTCGAGAGCGCCGTAGACGTGCTCGATCAGGCGCGGGGTGACGTGCCTTCGGCCGCCCGCCTCCACGATCTGCTGGAGCACCTCCTCGGGGATCGAGACGTTGTGCCACCACGTGGGATCTTCCACGTAGTCGACCACCTGAAAGGCGTCCGAGAACGGTTCGAACGCCTTCAGCCGAAGCGTCCCCACGCTGGCCGGGTCGATGATCGGCGCGCGCATCAGAACGCCGAGGGGCAGCTCGTACGTCGCGCGCGACGTCGTCACCGTCTGCCGGCCCGTCCTCGAGAGGGACCACGCGAGGCCCGTCGCGTCGCGAAAGCCGAAGGGTGCGTCGAGGGTGACCGCGTTCGACGCCTCGATCGCCGCGATGGGGAACGTGCCGAAGGGCAGCGTGAGCAGCGCCCCGACGTCCGCGTCGGTGAAGAGGTACTCGTCGGTCGCGAAGCGCCGGTTGATCGCGACGTGCTCGTACTGCCACTGAAGGTCCACCACGAGCGGCGGCGGGGGCGTCACGCGGGCGAGCGTCGAGTTCAAGACCGCGACGACGGTGTACGTCGTAAAGAGCAGGCCCTCGCGCACGCGCAAAGCCGCCCCGACGTCCGTCGAGAGGAACCCCGCCGTGGGCGCGGTGAAGTACCCCACGCCGTCGAGGGAGCCGCCGATGCCGATGACCGAGTCGGTCACGGCGCCCGCGACGCCCGAGGCGTGTACGCCGTCGTCGTACGCGAGCAAGAGCTCGTCGTCCTCTTGCACGACCGGGTACCCGGCCATCGAGTTCAGCGCGCTCTCGAACCGCCCGAGCGCGGGGCCCAGGAGGAACAGCTGCGAGACGCCGCGCAGGAACGTCCGGTACTGCTCGTTCGTCGGCTTCTTGAAGTCGAGCATGAAGCCGAAGTTCGCGAACAGGGCGTCGTGGTCGACCAGTGCGTCGACGAGCCACATGCCGAGCGTGGGTTCGACGCGCTGGACGTCCTTCGCGAAGGGCGCGGCGTACTTCGCGTAGAGGGACGCGTCGAACGAGACGCTGCCCGGGTCCGCCGTGATGCACACGTACGCGACGCCGCTCACCGTCACGACGTCCCCGACGGCGTACGGCGTGAGCGTCGTCCACACGCCTGCGGGGGTGAACGACTGCGAATCGACGAGCCGCTGCCACTGGTAGTCCGCGCGCGCGAGCTGCACCGGGAGCCATCCCGTCAGCATCTCGAGCGTCCCGTTCTCGTAGTCCACGCGGTAGTCGACGCCTTCGACGACGACCTCCCCCGCAGGCCGAACGACAGGAACGGCGACCGGGTGCGCGCGGCGCGCCGTGACGCGGACGGTGCCGGGCGTGAGGACCGTGCGGTCGAGCGTCATGACGGGTTTCGCCCCCGCCGTGTAGAGCCCCGAGTACGAGACCATCGTCGTGGCCGCGATGCCCGTGACGGCGCCAAAGACGAAGGGGCGATCGAGGGTGACGCGACCCAAGGCGGCGTCCGCGATGATCTTGTAGTACCCGTCGTTCGCCGGGTTGTCGGAGATGACGTAGAGGTACATCCCGACGACGGCGTCCCACTGCGTCGGGTCGAATACGACGCCCGAGAAGTGGCTGCGACGCGCGCGGTACAGCGTGAAGGCGCCGACGTTGACCAGGTCTCCGATCGTGTACGCCGTCGTCGCCGCCCACGTCCCCAGGAACTCGAAGTTCAAGGTGAAGTCGACGTCGTTCGTCCCGGTAATGGTGTCGGCTTTGTACGCCGCCGTCAGGCCCGGGTGCGCGGGCACAGGTTCGCCTACGACGCGGTCGTTGAAGGGGCGGCGGACGACGGAGAACTGCGTCGGGCGCACCGAGAAGTCCTGGAAGAACTCGGGGCGCGAGGGGTTCAGGAAGAGGTCTTTGTCCTCCACCCCGACCACCCGGGCCGTGATCGCGTTCCCCATGCCGAGCACCCGCAGACGGAACGTGTCACCGACCTTCGCCTCGAGCGCGTTGAGCGGCGTGCGAAAGCGCACAGGGTGGACGACGTCGCGGTAGTTGATCGGGAAGCCCGGCACCGGGGTCGCGAAGTAGTCCTCGCGAAAGCCGATCGCGCCGTTCTTTACCTGGTAATCCGAGTTGTCGTACAGGACCTTGGTCGGCCGCAGGACGCGGTTCGCGACGCGCGCGGCGCCGGCGAGAACCTCGCTGTCCGCGCCGTACACGTAGCGATCGTCCTCGGGCGCCGCGCCCTCTTGATAGAAGCTCTGATCTCGCCGAATCTCGAGGAGCTTGAAGTACCGCCTGTCGTACAGCGGCATCTCCTTCAGAGACGTGCCGAGGATCGACTGGAGGAGCTCGAGATACAGCTGCCCGTAGTTGATCCGTGCGCCTTCGTAGTACCCTCGGACCTCCTGGTAGTCCCGGAAGAACGAGGGCCAGAAAGCGGAGAGCGCGTCCGCGAAGGACCGCCCGGGCTGATCAACCGTCGACATCGCTAGACTCCACGCTTCTCGAGAACGACGTCGTCCGCAACCGCCAGGTACCGCACGGTCCGGTCGCTGACCCCGAGCAACGTCAGCTGCCGTGCCAGAGAGACCTGGTAGTCCGTCGCGGGCAGGCCGACTTCGGTCGGGTTCAGGAGCTTCGCACCTGTGAGGTCGTTGGGGAAGAGCGTGACGACGTCGGGCGTCGAGTACTGGTACACCTTGCCGTCGGGCGCGAGCAACTCGTACAAGATCGTCATCGGGTAGATCGCCGCGACGTTGGAGTCCGCGTCTTGCGCCGCTGTGGCGAGGGCCCCGGCGTCGGGGACGACGCCCTGCGTCGCGTCGTTGATCGCTGCGAGCACGGCGTCTCGAATCGCAGTCTCGTTGACGGCGTAGGGCTGCGCGGCGACCGACCAGATCTCCGAGGCGTTGCGCGGGATGACACGCGCGCGGTACGTCACCGTCGTAGACAGGTAGACGGGGTGAAAGCCCTTGGCGACGGGGTTCGCCCCGCACGTGCGCTGAAAGTCGTCGACGACGTACGAAGCCAGCGTGTTGAAGCCGGAGAGCGTCTCGTACGTGATCTCGAGCGTCATGCCGGAGAAGTCGAAGCCGGGCCAACCCACCTCGAGCGCCGTAACGGCCTTGGCCGTCTGCGTGTAGTTTGGGTTCAACGCTTCGAGGAAGTACGGGAGGGCGTCCCCGGGGGCCGGTGCGACCAGGGTGGGCCCGTTCGTGCGCTCCGTGAAGAGCAGCAGCCCCGTCTCGGGGTCGCGGTACGGATCGAGCGCCGAGATCGGGTCGATGATCTCCACGGTCTTTACGCGGTACACGGGCTGACCCGGAAGGCAGACGCTGTTGAAGCGCTTGAAGCGGCGGGAGGTCGTCGCGTCCGTCGTCGGACCGCGCACGACCTTGTCGTCGAAGGTCGGGTAGTTGTCCCCGACCGAGTACGTCAGCGCCGGCGTCGTCGCAAACTCATCCGTCGCGACCCGGAACGGGATGCGCGAGGAGATCGTCAGTTCGTTCGCGAGGACCTCACGGACCATGAACTCGAAGAAGACGTCGGACACCCCGACAATCGCACGTAGGACGAGCACGTCTCCCGGGACTACGCCCGCCGTGATGAACGACCCGAGCGGGGGGTTGACGTCGCGCAGGACCGAGACGAGTCCGTCGGGCCGTACGGTGAGTCCGTTGATCGTGCGGCGCTCGACGACCTCTTGCGTCTCGGTGCGCAAGTAGATGTCGACGTGCCCGCCCACGTGCAGCGCCACGGCCGACGCCGGGTCAACCGCGAGGTCGCGCTGCATCTCCGGGTCGCCGTAGCCGACGGTCAGCACCGACTCGAGGCTCGAGTCCACGCCGCGCAGCACCGCGTTGTTCGACCGCGCGTTGACCATCGCGCGCAGCGACATCGCCGTCTCGGCCGTCGCCACGGCGTCCGCCGAGGACTGCTGATCGAGGCCGAACTGGAGGCGCGAGGTGTTCTCCGCGTACGCGAGGAACGACGAGATGTTGTCGACCGCCGTGAACCGCCCCGCGTCGAGGTTGTACGCGACGCCGATGTTCGCGGCGACGATATTCACCGTCGTGGTGTAGTCGACCACGGCGCCCGAGGCGTCCACGTTGGGGCGAAGTGAGGCTGCGGTGATCAGTACGTCGAGCGTCGAGTCGAGGTAGAAGACGTACTGTGCGGTCTTGAAGAAGCGCGTGCGTCGGGGGATCAGCGAGTCAACGCGCTGCGTGAAGTGAAGCGTCACCGCGCCGCGTGCGAAGGCCCCGCGCGTGCGTGTGACGAAGAGGTTCGAGAGGATGGCGTCGGTCGCGTCCCGGACCGCCTCGTCGTCCGCGAGCTTCGAGAGGTCGCGGAGCGAGAGGCGCGCCTGCACCTTCGAGATGAGGTTGCGCAGCACGGCGAACGGCACAGCGTGCCCGTCCACGACGATGTCGCCCGCGACGGACCCTTCCGAGTAGTCCCGCTCCGGCTTCTCCGACAGGAGGACGTCGCGGATGAGCTGCGCCGAGCTCTCCACGTCTTGGGTGTTGATGTCGTAGTCGGCCATTCGTCTTTACCGCGTAAGAGAGGTTAGTAGGCCACGTACGGCAGAAGTACGGAAAGGCGCTCGCGTGCCGTGTTCGAGATCAAGACCCAGATGTCGAAGCTCAGCTCCTCGACCTGTGTGAACTGCACGAGCTCAGCGGAGGCGAAGCGCTCGTTGGCGGGCAGCGACAAGATGCGCCCCTGCGTGAACTTCATCTGGGTGTTCGCGTCCTCGATGTACTCGAGCACGGACACCTGCACCGAGGCCGGGTCCACGACGTTCGATCCCGCGAGGTACGGGAAGAGCGTTCCTTCGGCCCTTCGCCAAGAGTGCGAGCCCTTCGGCGTCATGAACAGCTTGAGCCACTGGTCGGCGAGCTTCTGCATCCCGGCGACGGCGACGAAAGCCTTCGGGCCGTAGGTGAAGTTCGAGCCGTAGCGTTGTTGGGTCGGAAGGATGAGTTGGATGTGGAGGTCAGTCGCCATGTGCTTGCTCAGTACACTCCGTCATCACCCCATCGTCCCGTCGCATAATTGTAGACGTGGGGCCCCACGTTCTGCGTCTCGGGCTGCACGCGATTGAGCACTTCTCCGGCCGTTGCGTGCCCGGAGCTCGAGCCCGCCTCGTCCGCGTCTTGATGCGACACCATTCGCCGGTGCGCGAAGATCTGCTCGCGCGTCTGCGCGATCATGTCCAAGGAGCGCTCGGGTGCGGCGATGTCGACGTAGGCCCCCATGATGAGCGACCGTGCGCCGGCGGTATCCACGCGCCCGATCGCGGTCTGAACTTCGCGGCGACCGGTTACGGCGCGCGGGGCGTCGAGGGGCCGGAAGATCTCGGTGGCCAGGTCGTAGGAGCCTTGTGCGTTGACGAGGGCGAGGAACGGGGCATCGTCCGTCGCATCGTACTGGAAGGGGGAGATCGAAGAGTCCCGCCACCGCCCCGAGGAGAAGTTCGAGGGGCCGAAGACGTTGATCCCGGGGTTCGATCGGCTGAAGACGCGCGGGACGCCTGGCAACGCGGTGAGCAGCTTGTTGACGAGCGTCGCGAGCGCGATGAGCTGCACGCCCGTGTACGGCAGCTCGAAGATGTCCTGCCCCGACCGTGCCCGAAACTCGCCGATTGGCATCGCGAGCGCGCCTTCGAGTCCGATGAACACTGCCGTCGCCTCGAGCTCGGGGACTGCCATGGTCCTGAAGTCGATAGCGGGGCCGATGACGACGCCGCCCTGGCGGTCGATAAGGGCGTGAAGGGCGGGCCCCGGCAAACGAGTCGCCATGTTGCGGACCGCCCGGTCCGTCTTGCCAACGGTATAGGTGTCTGCGTCGATGTACGCTGGCGTGACGTACGTTGGGTTGCTCGGCAACGTGCACACGCCCGGCGCGGTCCGGTCGCCTCGGCGCGTACTCACGAGACGGTCCGAGGTTCGGCGAGAGCGCAGGCGGTCGCGGTCCGTCTTTACCCCGTACGGCACGAGGGCGATGTGCGAGATCGGTCGCGGGGCATCGTCCTCGGGCGCGGTGATGTGCGCGTTGTGCGCGTTCACGTAGCCGAAGGCCGAGTCCGCAAGGAAGCCCACGTCGCTGATGAGCCGTCGCGGCGCAACCGAGTCGCCCGGACGCACGGCGAGGTTCGCGTACTCCGTGACGCGCGTGCGGCGGGCGTTGGCGAGGCGGGTGAGGGCGGCGGAGGCGGTCTCGAAGGGCGTCGGATCCGGCATCCGGGGAGCTTACCTGAGAGACTGCGCGCGTTCGAGCAGCGTCTTGATGCCTCCGAGGGTGTACGACAGTTGCCCCTGGCTCTGACCTGTCACGCGCATGATCTCCGCACCCGTGTGGACCTTGGTGTTGTTGTACCCCGTGCGCATCTCGAAGACTTGCCGTTGAATCGGCGTCATGTCGTGCCACGCGAGGTGAATGAGCTCGGGGTCGTCCATGTGCTGCGCGAACGCCGGGCCCTCGCCCGACTCCATGAACTCGCGCTTGCCCACGAGGTCGACGATCGACTGGAGATGCTTCGGAGCGATGCACATGTGGTCGGCGATCTCGTTGTGCGTGGGCGGGCGCCCGTGCACATCCTCGAGCTGCGACTTCACCCGCTGGTACGTGTTGAACGTCAGCCGCTTCTGCTCGGGGACGCCGACGCTCGACTGCCGTTCGTACGCCGTGCGCGACAGCTTCTGGAGGTGGTTTACCAGGTGCGTCGACAGCGCCGTCCCGTGCGCCGGGTCGTAGGTCTGGAACGCCTTGATCGCGAGCTTGTTCGCTTCATTTTGCAAAAATGTAGCGGGAACAATGCCCGACCACCGCTGCGTCTCGCGCCGAATCACCGGCGTCATCTGCTTGTGCAGCGCCATCAGGTCCGGCTGGGTGTTGGACGCTTTCCACGCCTTCCAGAGGACCTGATCCCGATCCTTGAGCTCAGCTGTCACGTGCTCGGTCCTACTCGGTTACGGATCTTGTTCCGATACGCGACGAGGACGGTGTCCCAGTCTGCTCTCGTCTGAGGGTAGTCGGCCGGCACGCCCGAGGGCTGGGCCGCAGGAGCGATGGCGGGAGGGTCGGTGTACCCGCGCTCCGCCTCGCCGGGCTCGCGCCCGGGCCCCGGGCGCAGCTTGAAGATGCGGCCGAAGTAGATCGCCGTCGCGCGCGTCACCGTCCCCGAGATGTTTTGCCCGTTCGTCGAGCGCCCCACGATGTCGAGCGTGTCGACCTTCTGGTACGCGAAGTCGAGGCGCGGCTCTTCGACATCCCCGGAGTTGATCAACGCCGTCAGCGTCTTGCCCCCGTGCCAGAAGCGAATGTACTGCTCGAGCGTGCACACGGGGCGCGCGGCGAGTTGCATGGCCAGGTGTCGGTTGTCGAACGCGTCCGAGTAGATGAGACCAGGGTTCGGCGAGAGCTCTTCGTTGGGGTTGAGGTTGTGCTCGACGCGGCGGTTCGGGGGCTCCGCCGGATTCGCCGGTTCCTCTTCCCCTTCGGTCCTCGAGAGGCGCGCGGCGTCTTCGATAGCTTGCTGCGCGGCTTCGACTTCCGAGACCGACGCGCCGTTGATCCGGATCGGGTCGATCTGCGCGCCGCGCGCGTACCCGAGGACCGCATCCCACTTGAACACCGCCGGCAACCCGCCCGAACGACGCGGGCGCTCCGGCGTTGCACCGTAGAGCAAGCGGCTGAAGAACTTGTCCGCGTTGTCCTGGTCTTGGATGACGACGCGGATCTCTCGAATGATCTCTGCCGGGGCAGACGTAACGCGCCCTGAGAAGCGGTTCGCGTCGTTGCGCACGTCGTTGATGAACTCGTGGATCGTGCGGCAGTACGAGACCTGAATCTGCGTCGACATGCTCGAGCCGCCGCTCGAGGCGAAGCCAGAGTGATGGATCGTCTGAAGACTCCCGACGCAGTGCATGCGGGAAGTCATCTTGTCGAAGATCATCACCGGGAAGCCCGGGAGCAGGTACGGGTTGAAGCGGAGGTTCGCCGCACCGTTGCGCTTGTCGTACCGCTGCTTCAGGTACTCCTGCTGCGCGTACAGGCGAAACAGGTCGGAGAACGCATCGCCCTGCGCAGCGGTGCCCGCTTGGCTGGTCGTTGCGGTGTGCCCGGTGGTGGGCGCCGGACCCGCAGGGGTGTTGGGCGGGTTGGGGGTGACTATACCCGGTAAAGCCACCGGGCCCGATCCCGAGGCTACACGGCCGAGCGCGTAGCGAACCGTCGTCAAGCGGCTCTGCACGTTCGGAGACAGGGGGGCACCGTTGCGGAAGAACGGCGCGAGGAGGTTCGCACCCTCTTGGTTGAGCTCGACGTGGATGTGGTTGGCGTGGTCCCGTCTCTCCGCCTCGGGCCCTGTGAGATCCCGGTTATCCCACGCAAGTGTCACGCGGCCTCTGGGCCCTAGCCCTGCGGCTTCCCACACCGTACGAGCCCAAACAACGCGCTGAACGCCGAAGATCTCCGCGTTCGCAATGAGGTAGTTCGCGACAGGGTTCCCGATTACCAGGTCTGGACGGTGATTCACCGTGGGGATCATGAAGTCGGCCGCGACGCCAGCTTCGTGCGCGTCGCGCCCACGACTCGTACCCACCCGGGCGACACTCGAACCACGCCCGTACGCGATTACGCGCTTCACCTGCTCTCGGGTCAATCCGGTCCGCAAGAGTTCGAAACGTGCGGCCGGAAATCGACTCGCGATGTGCGACGCGAGGCGCTCGATCCCCGGAGAGGGGCGAAGGTTACGCGGCTCGGGGGGGCCCTCCCATCGCGCGAAGTTTTGCTGCGCGCGCACGTTCTGCGCGAGTGCCCGCCTTTCCGTCTCCGCGTCTGGAATCCATCGGAAGGGCCAGTCCGCCCGCGACTGCGGTCTCCCTTGAATGCTGTTGCGCCTCGCCGCCGCCGCCGCCGCCGCGACATCGAACACCGTCGGAGGTGGTTGCACAATGTTCAGCGGCGCCGAGGCCAACGGCGACCCCGGAATGCGCGTCGGCGTCGCCATCCCCGTCACGCTCGGCGGTTGCGGCGCGGCCGGCTGCGTCGGCGTCGCACGCGACCTTCGCGTCGCGAGCGCCGCTTCCGCTGTCCGCGCGGCTTCTTCGGCGTTGGTCGCGTTGGTGTGCGCTGTGACTGCCGCTGCTGCTGCCGCTGTCGCAGCTGCCGTGAGCGCCGGGTCCGGCGGGTTCGCCGCTGTCGCGCGCGCAGACGCCGCGACTGCCGCCGCGTCCGCTGCGTCCGTTGCCGCTGCGGCAAGGTTCGCGGCGGTGCGCAGCTGCCCTGCTGTGCGCGCCATCGCCGCGAGCGCTGCTGCCTCGATCTGTTCGGGCGTCTGCGGCTCCGGCGGATTCGCGTTCGCGAACTGCCGCATGAACTGGAACCACGACGGCAGCTCCGCGCGCGCCGTCACGGGGCCCTTGTAGAACTCCTCGGGCCAGAGCAGCAGGTTGCGCCCCGACTCCGCGCCGCCGGTGGCGACGTCCCCGGCCGGGTTCGCCGCGCTCGACGCGACCTTGTGGTGCATCAGCGCGTCGGCTTCTTCGGGGAAGCCCACGGTGAGCGCGTGCAGCATGAGCTCGCGGTTGGCGCCCTGCGCTCTGAGGAGCCGAGTCATGACGGCGTCGTTCACGTAGATGCGCGTCGGCTGCGTGATGTACGACTCGTCGTACGTCCAACTGTCGACCTGCGACGGCAAGAGGACGTTGCAGACCGGGACCTCGCCGAACGTGAAGGGCGGCTTCACGAAGTGCTGCGCGAGGCGGATCGGCTTCATGGGGTCGACGGTCGACTCTTCTTCGACGCCCGCGACGGTCGCGGCGTTGTTCGCCGTTTGAAAGAGCTTGTTGTAGATGACGCTGATCGAGACCTCGGAGATCGAGGGGACTTGCGTGAATCCAGCTTCTCTCAGTGTCTCGATCTTGATGGGCTGACGCCCTGCGATCATGTTCGCGACTTCCGTGGTGAGCCTCACGGCGCGCTGACGAATCGCCGCCGGATCAACGCCGCGTCGCGTCGTGACCTCGTTCGCCTTGTCGGGCAAGAGCTTGATGATCTTGCCTTCCTGCGGCTGCCCCGGCGCGAGGTCGGCGAGCGCGACCTGCACGCAGGCCGGGTTGGGGATCATCGCGATCTCCATGTGGACCATCTTCAAGATCTGCTCGAAGAGGTTCCACACAGGCCCGGAGGAGCCCATCTGCGACGCGACCTGACGCTGCATCGCGAGCATCGCTTGGTCGTTGCGCGCCGCCGCGAAGATGGGGAAGACGCCCTTGCGATCCTCGAGGGCCTCGGGGTCCTCGAGCATCGGCAGGCGCACCCAGCGGTTGTGGAAGCGCACCTTGCGCGTGTGCCGCGCGAAGAAGTTCACCATCGGTACGGCACGGCGGTTCGCCGGCACGTTCTCCGAGATGATCCCCTTGATCACGTTCGTGACCAGCTCGTACGGCGCCTTGATCGGCTGCGCGTCTTCCGGGACGTCCCGCGTGTCCGGCGTCGTCGTGTCGACTTCCAGGACTTGCGACTTCGTCGAGAGCAGGCCCTGGTGAAACAAGCTGTAGGGGTAGAGGAGCCCCGGGACCGCGACCGCCGAGGCGAGGACGGACGGGTCGTGGCTGCCGACGATGTCGTCGACCGTCGTCATGTAGAAGAAGTACAGCTGCTGGAAGAGGTGAATGTGCGCGAGGCAGCTGAAGGCAATGGAGCGCTGCCCGGTCGCGCTCGAGTAGCTCCATCCGACGATCTCGCCGTCGACGAGCAGCCGAAAGGTCGGCTCGTCCGTCGCCCACGGGTCCAGGTAGAAGATCTGAACCGGGACGCGGTCCTCTTGCCCGATGCGCTGGATGAGGATGTCCGGAATCAGGTGGATGCGGAACGACGGGATCTGCCAGACACCGTAGTCAACTTCGAAGCCGATCGTCGGCGTCTCTACGCCGTTGACGTAGACGAGCCAGGCCCCGGCGTAGTTCGGGTTGTCCGAGAAAACTGAGCCGGAGCGCGTGGCCGAGGGGTCGAAGGGCATGTCCGGTAGGATAACTACCGGGCGACCACGCCGTCTACAGAATGGCCGCCTGTCCGTACAGGATCGCGGCGCTCGCGGCGCCCACCGCGTCCGTCGCGTTTCGGCTCACCCACGCCCGGTCCAGCAGCGTCGCCCGCTCTGGCTGCACCGCACCGGAGCGTACGAGCTCGTCGAGCAGGGGCTTCCAGAACGGCTCGAGCGACGCCAGACGGTCGTACACGAACACGGCGGAGACCTGGTCGGAAGGCAGGAGCTTCTCTTGCTCAAGATCTCGAGCGGACGGGAGCGTCGCGCGCATCGAAGCGAGGCCTGAGTTCTTTACGGCGTAATAGAGCAGCACCGAGAAGGCGGCGCTCGAGGACGTCGCGCGTAGCGACCCTGCGAGGCCACGCCGAAACATCTCGAAGGCCGCCGAGACGTGTGGCCGGTCTACGGTCGTTCGTGCGAGGCCCGGGTTCCGCAGCGGAGTCACGGGCAGGTTCGTGTGGAAGCTCCAGGCGACCGGCGCGTAGTAGATCGTCACACCGGCGTCCTGCGTGACGGCGAGCGACGCCTGAAGCAGGATCCTCGAGTTCCGGTTGAAGTGGCGTCTCGAGAAGACGTCCACGACGATGAGCGACGGGGTGATCTCTGCCCGGCCCGAGAAACCTGGGCGTGCGGGGGCGCCGACCTGAATCGCCTCGGTGCCATCGACGAGAAACGACGCGTCGGTGAACGTGAAGGGCGCGGCGGGTTCGACCACGAGCGTGAGTGGCGGATTCGGCCCTACGCCGCCCTGCTCCGGCGCGGGGTACTGCGCGCGCAGCGTGACGGCGCCGTAGGCGTAGTTGGAGGCGTCGTACACGATCGGGGTCAGGGAGTCGGCGTACGAGATGTCGACGCCTGCGAGCGTTCCGTAGACCGGGAGCGCCACGAGCGTGAACTTCACGGAGAGCGACGTCGCGAGCGCCGTGACCACGATCGTGTACGCCGGGTCGGCGTACAGGATGCCGTCGGAGTACTCGAAGACGAGGGCGGCGTTGACGTCCACCTTCAGGTGCCGCACCGTCGCGCCCTCGTCGATCGCGGAGATCTCGACGGTGAACGAGTCGGAGGGGGCGAGCAGGGTGTTGGTGAGGGGGACGAAGCTTGAGATCATGGTGTATGGGGGGTGCTCAGGGGGATCGGCGTGGTCGGATGCGGCGGGTTCTGCGTCTCAGGCGTCGCCGCTGGCGGCGCCGGGGGACGGGGCGGCGCGGTGGGCGAGATCGCGTCGTCGATGCGCGCCAAGATGCGCCCCGCGCCGGGCAGGCCGACGGCGTCGGCGGCGACGAGGCCGCCCAGACCGATGCCTGTTGCGATAGCGACGGGAGCTCCAAGCGTGACGCCCAGCGCAAGGCGGCCACTGCCCCCGGGGAGGAACGGCGCAGCCACCCCTCCCGCCGCGAGCAACGCAGTCTCAAACACGCTGTTTTCCTCGTCCGTCTCCGCTACCGGCGTCGGCGCCGGCGACAGCGCATCCGGCCTCGGCGGCGCCCTCCGCGTCCTCGGGTCCGAGGTAACTTCCCCGTTGGGACCGAGCTGCACGACGTCTTCCCCCATGGACGCCACCAGGTTACGCAACGACCCTTCGGACGCAGGCCGCCCGTCGTACGGAATGTCGTGCGGGTCGGCGGCGAAGCGGCTCGTCGCTCGCGTCGGCGTCCAGCCTTGGGTGTAGTTGACGAAGTTGATGCGCTTGACCAAGAGGCTGAACGAGAACGGGATGTAGATCTCCGCGTTCGACGTCAGCGTCATGTTCAAGTTCACCATCGCGCCGCTCACGATCATCGTGTCGACCTTGAGCGCGATGATCTTCTGTCGGCGCGCGAGCTGCGTCCCGCGCATCACCGAGAGGTACAGGCGCAGGAAGTTCGTCGCCTGATCGTCCTGCACCGTGTTCATGAGCCAGCCGGAGTACGACCACATCGGGGGCTGCTGCCCGAAGAACTCAGCGGTGTAGTTGTCCGCCAGGGTCTCCTTGACGTCGAACTTCTCTTGCAGCGGCATGCTCGCCTGCTGGATGAAGAAGTCGAGGTAGCCGTTCGTCCCGCCCGAGTTCGCGTGGCGCGTGACGGTCTGCGTGACGTTCCCCGCCGCCGTGATCCGCTCCTCCTGCCGCGTGACCGGATCCCCTGCGATGCGCTCCGCCAGCTGGCTGCGGACGTGCGTGTCGTTGATGGACGCCTTGAACAGCGCCATCTCTTCGGAGTCGACGCGGATGAACAGCCGCGCCAGCGTGTTTCGGTACCGGTCGCTTCGTAGCCCTGCGTTCAGGGCGTACTTCGGCGTCATCCCCTGGATGTACCCAGCGTGAACGCCGCCCGCGCCCTGGCCAGGGACGTACGCCGCTGAGTTCCGAAAGGGTTGGTTGTCGTCGTCGGGAGGAGCCCGATCCCTACCAGGAGCGTAGACCATGACTGGATTACTCCGTAAAGCCCGAGGAGGGGTCCGCGTTTTCGGTGAACACGGTCATCGGGCCGAGCTCGAACGTGACGACCTTCGCCAAGCGCCACAGGCTGAGCAGCTGCGGGTTCGGCAGCTGGTCCCGGCGAAAGTTGATGAGCGCGTTGTTGACGGTGACGTCGAGCACGTCGATGGCGGTGCCTGGGATTTCTTCGCGGTCGATCATTCGTTACGCTCCCGGCGTCCTCACGAGCCCATCGAGCCCGCGCCCTTGCACGGTGTCCCGCAGCATCCGCGACGCTTCCTCAAGACTACGGCTCGCTGCAACGAGCTGGTCGTTGCCGCCTCCGAGGCCTGCACCTTGGGCAGCGGCCTGAGCTTCGTTGGTGCGCGACTCTTGACGCTCGGCGTCGGAGTCCATCAGAGTCGTGCGCCCTACCAAGTCGGCGACGGTGTCAGAGATGCGACTGTGGGTGAATCGGTTCATGATCTTTCCGATTCCGCCGTAGCCCTCCTCCACTTCCGTACGGATGCGGTCGCGGCGCTCACCGGCCTTGGAAAGCGCCGCGCTCACGCCGCCCATGGCTTCCGTGTCCCCGCGTGCGCTGTTGCGCACGCGCATGAACGCGTCGGCCATCGAGCCTTGTCCCTGCTGTCGCAGTTGCGAGATCTGGCTGTCAGACATGTCCCGAATGCGGGTCTCCATTGTCCCCGCGTTGTAGTTGTCCCCGTGCATGTCATGGAACATGTCACCGAGCACGCCGCCCCGGGAACCCAACACTTCGGCGCCGCCTGATACGGTACGCGCCAGCCGCGCCTGATTGATCTGCTCTTCGCCCACACGAAAGCCTGCGCGCAGCTGCGACCCGGAGGCGCGACCATGTCGGCGATGAATGCGCTCGGCGTCGCGAAGCGCGTCTCCCTGAAGCCCCGAGCCTAGCGCGCTGGCGGACTCGCGCATCTGCCGTACCTGATCCTCGCTGAAGGCCTCCGGGCCCGACGTCGGCATGTCTTCGTCGAACTTCGCGAGTTGCTGGCGCGCCCGCAGCCGCGCCTCTTCCGAGTTGCTATTGCGCGAGACGGCGACGAGCTGCGCGCGCGCCGCAATGTACTCGCGAGAGCGTTGCCGTTGTGCGTCCGTGCTACCCACACCGTTGATACTCCGCAGCTGTCGAGATACGCGCTCCCCGGCCTCCATCGACGCGCCGCTGCCCATCAAGGTGGTGACGCCTGCGCGCTCGCTCTCCCGCGTAGCTTGTTCGAAGCCGCCTTGTCGGCCCCCGCCGGGGCCACTGCGCGCCGCGTCTCTCGCTCGCTGCTCCTCTTCGGGCGTCATCGAGTCGTGCCGCGCAAGGCTCGCGGACTGCGTCACGCTGCGGGAATGCGCGTCCCAGTTACGCGCGGCCTCCTGGTTAGAAAGGCCCCCAGTGGTCGTCGCGATTCGCAGATACGCTTCCCGCTGGTCCGATCCGCGTGTACCGCCCGAGCCCGCGAAGACGTTGCCTGGGTCGATCATTCCTCCCGTAAGACCCATCACGCCCGCACGCCCAATAGCGTTCATCGCAAAGCCAACGCCGCCGGTCTGCTCCATGTGTCCTTGCCCCATGAGCTGGGCTTGCGCTTGACCGAACTCCTGCATAGCCCGCTGCCCTGCGGCGCCTGCACCAAACAAAGACGCGGACTGGCTCCCGAGTTGCTGTCGTTCTCGACTCGTGGTGGACAGCGACATCCCAGTAAGCGACGCGCCTTCGCGGTAGTCACGCACCTGGTCGCGTAGAGAGTCTTCCGACTCTAGGGAGTTTGCCATCATCCCAAAGGGCCGGAGCAGCGCCGAGTTTCCTGCGGCCCTATCCAGGTCCCAAGCGCGGCTCATGTGCCGCACGGTCCGCCCAAGCGGACTACGCTCGCGCTCGTTCTCGATCTCGTTCCCACGCGCCGAGAACCGGTTCATCGCGGTCTGGAACGACGCCGAGCGCAGCGTGCGGTTGTCGTTCCTTCTGTCCTCGTCACTGACGGGTGCGTACCCGTTGTAGTGGTCGCCTGTGAGCGCGTGGCTGATGTGGTGGGTTGTGTCTTCGATGCGGCGCCGCGCGTTATCCGTGACTTCTCCCAACCCAGAGTGGCGCATCGCACTCTCCCCAAACGTCGGCGCCTCCGCATCCCACCTTCGATATTCCTCCTCGCGACCCTCGCGCCGCCGCGTCTCGATCTGCTGACGCTGCCCGCTCCAGTACGAGCCCGACCCCATCTCCTGCGCTCGAGCCAGGGCGGCGGAGGGCGACAGGCCCATGGCCTGCCCTGCGGTCATGAAGCCTGCCGACCCGCGCATGCCGAGCTGGCGCGACAGATTCATGATCTGCCGGTCTTCGGTGTTGCGCTGCGTGAAGGGTCCGTCGGCCTGCATCATGCGGCCCATGGTGTCTTGCAGGATCGGCTGCATGCCGATCGCCATGCCGAGGGACTCGACGCCGCCGCGCGCTGCCATGCCGCTCAGGACGTTCGCCCCTCTGCCCGTCATGCCGAACAGGTTGGTCGACCCGTTCATCATGCCGTTCATCGCATTGACCGAGATGCCGCCCGCGCCGCTCATGGCGCCGGGGGCCATCATCGGCATCTGAAGCATGCCGGCGGAGAACATATTGTTGGAGTTCGCGAGGCCTTGCGCACCTCCGACAAGGTTCATCATCTGCGGGTTCAGCACGCCTGCGTTCTGGCTCGCCGCTGCCTGCCCCATGTGCATCATGCCCGTGCGAAGACCCAGGCCCTGCGTGAGCCCCATCGACTGGAAGGTCGAGGAGCCCATGGCGCCGCCGGTCTCGGCCATCTGCTGGAACGACATGCCGGCCATGCGGGCGAAGGCGCGACCGTGCGTGACGGCGCCCATCGTCTCCCCGAGGTTCAAGCCGCTCGAGCGGAGGGAGCCCATCGTCGACAAGGCGCGCTGAATGTCCGGCTCCTTCGCGAGCTCCATGAAGGCCCCGAGGCTCTTCGCGATCTCGCGCACGCGGCCCACCATCTGCGAGGGGTCCTGCACCCCCTGCATCAGGCCCTCGTGCGAGGCGCTCTGCGTGATGCGCCCGATGTCGGCGTTGTTGAACTTCCCGAACGTCTCGCGCTGAAACGATGCCGAGTTGCCCATCGCCATCAGCCCCGAGGCCGCTTGCTCAGAGGCGTGGTGCGAGAACCCGCTCCCCGAAGCGTGCGAGCTCGCGCCGTACGGCACGAAGGCGTGCGAAGCGTGCTCGATCATGCCGGCCATGCCGCGACGCTGAATCGAGGGCGCGGCGACGTTCTCCATGTACGCGTTCTGCGCGAACTGCCCGCCCCCGCTGAACTCCATGCCGAGGAAGCCCGCAGCGGCGCCAGCGATGGCCCCGAACTTCCCGAAGCGCGAGCCGAGAGCCGCGCCGGCCATGCCGCCGCCGATGTCCGCGCCCATGTGCGCCGCGACGCCGCCGAAGGTCTGGCGCATGGAGAAGGCACGGTCGTTCTGCGCCTGGAGCTGGTCGAGCCCGTGGGAGTACGGGGTGTTGAAGGCCCCTGCCGCTTGCGCCGGGGCGAAGGGAATGGCCCCCTGGCCCTGAAAGCCGCCGTATGCCGGAGGAGGAGCCGGAGCGTACGCGGTAAAGGGCGAGGGGGAACCGCCCACGGCACCGCCCGACATACCCGCATAGGGGTTCGGCCCTGGATAGGGGTTGAAGGGCGCGGCGGCCATCTGCGCCTGCATGATCCCGGTGGGCCCCTGGTACATCTGCGGGGCGCCGGTCATGGTCTGGTACATCTGCCCGGGGAACTGGTTCGCTCCCATGGCCCCCATGGCAGCGCCTGGGCCGCCTTGGGCGAGCATGGCCGTGATCTGCCCCGGGAAGATCACCTGGGGTAGCTGCGGCATGTTCGGGAGGAGCCCGGCCTGCTGCTGCATGGAGGTGTACGGGGACATCGGATCGCCGGGAGGAGGCATGAGGGGAAGGATAGCGAAGCGCGCCGAAAAGAGCCCGCGAGAATGGGTAGAAGGCCTTGGAGGATGCCTATGACACCCACGCAGTACATGCGTCTGTTCCGTGCCCGGCGTATCGCGCAGGGCCTGTGCGGTGACTGCGGAGACCGCCCCTTCGTAAACGGGTACACCCGTTGCGAGCCCTGCCGTCACACCCAGCGGGTATCCGCCGCAGCCCTACGCCTGCGCCGGAAGGCTTCCAAGCTCTGCTTGCGCTGTGGAGCGCCTGCGAGGGGGCCGTACTGCGACCCCCACAGGGAGGAGCGGAACGAGATGGAGCGCAAGACCCGGGCGGCCCGGGGGGGAGTCTAAAACAACCCCCTAGAGCGGGTATAAGAAGATGTAGGCAAACGGTGCTTACACCACACCGGCGTTCCTACGTGCCGGAATATAAAAGAACGGGGGACTGAGCCATGAACATTGTGAAGAGCCTTGTTGCGCGTCGTTCGGCCTTGCTCGTGACCGTGGCCCGCAAGACCTACGGGTACCTGCGGCAAGAGGGCTACGCGCCCAAGACCGCGATGGCGGGGGCCGCGTTCGTCGGGGGCGCCGCCACGCAGCTGCCGATGGCGGCGTGCGTGATGACCGCGAAGATCGTCGCGGGCCCCGTCGGAGCCTTGGTGGTCTATGGCGTCTTCGGCGTGGCCGAGGTCGCCATGTGGAAGTCTCACGGGTCCGAGATGTTCCAGCCGGCCGGGCTCCAGGACCTCGTTCGAGAGGCGATCCTCGAGGACGCGATGCTGGCGCAAGCCCAGCCCGCCTTCGCGAACTAGCTCGCCAGGGAACGCCCCCGGAGCCGCAAGGCTCCGGACGGCGTTCTCTTTACCTGGTAATCCGAAAGGGCTTAGCCGGGGAGGGTATAAGGATATGTGAGCACCCTACCAGGTGTTGCATCCTCCTTCGCCTTCCCGGCCAAGGAGGCACCTGCGAAAGCAGGTGAGCCCAGCGAGCGAACGCTCGCCGTGCGCGCGCTGATCAGCGCTGCGCGCGACCCTCTGAGCGCAGCCGCCGTCGCGGCGGCTGTGCCTGGCACGACCATGTGCCAAGCGCGGCGTATCCTGCGCCGCGAGCATCGGACGCACGGCAACGTGCGTTCCCTCTCCGGCCTGGGGTGGATCACCCCCGGGGCCGAGAGACCCGCCCAGGCGCGAAGGCTATTCGCCTACCTCCTGGCAGTTAAGTCTCCCGCGAAAGCGGGAGACGTCGTTGAGCGCGCGCAGGCCGCGCGCCGCCCCTGGGGATACGCGAACCAGGTTGTCAGGTTCGCGCAAATCTCGGCGTGGCGACGCCGGCGCGAAGCAGCGATTGACGCCATCGCGACCGCCCTTCGGGGCGTCGACGCAGCGCAGTCGCGTTGCGCCGAGAGCGCCCTGCGCCGAGAGATGATCGCCTTGGTCCTGCTCGAGGGCCCGGGCGAGACGCTTCGCTACGCGCAGCTCATCGCAGCCTTCGAATGCAAGTTCGAAGGCCGAACGACGCCGCCCTCGGGCGTCAAGCAGGACGCGTACTACAAACGCGTCTCTCGCGGCGTTCGCGTCGCGATCCAGCTGGGCGCAAGCCCAGAGCTCGCGGCGCGGCTGCTGCGCCAGACCGCCCCGGCGAAGCTCGCGAAAGCGCGGGCCGCCCGTGGGTAGGGACGTCGGGCGAAAGCCCGGCGTTTCTTTACGTCGTAAATGGGAGGTTGGGGGAGGGTATAAGGATATGTGAAGACCAACACAGACTTCAATGCCCTTCGCCACGCTCGTGTCCAGTGCGGGCTCTCGCAAGAGATGCTCGCCCGGAAGCTCGAGGTCAGCGTTCGGACCGTGTGCCGGTGGGAGGCTGGGACGTCGGTCCCACACCCCGCCGCCCAGAACCGACTCGCCCGCGTGTTCGGGTTGGAGCCCGACTGGGAGCTCTAGCCTCCCACACCGCCGTAGCTACGTGGCGGTATAGAAAACAACGGAGCGCTCGCCTTCTTTAACGCCTCGAACACCGCCGTACCTACGTGGCGGGATAGAAAACAACGGAGGAGGAGACAGGACAATGGACAACGTGAAGTTCGGGATTTCGAAGGTCTGCTCGGCCTTTGACGTCCGCTCGGTGGGGACGAAAGTTCTCGACTGGGACGCCTTCCTCGATAAGCTCGAGGAACAGGTCCGAGCACACGAGGCGGACGTCAAGACCCCGGACAAGGTTCCGGGGCAGTACTTCCTACCCCTCGCCGGGGGCATCGGCCTCGTCAGCGCTGGCGTCGGCCCGCGCTCGGCCGCCCCCGAGGCGTACGTGGTGCGCGTGCACCGGGGGCGCTGCGAGGCGTTCCTGAAGCGGGAGCACGCCGCGCCCGTCGCCGGCGTCGCAGTCGTCGTGTACACGATGCAGGCGTACCGTAACGACCCGGAGGTCGACTTGGTCGAACTCGGGGAGCTCACGGAGGTCGGCTCCACCCACGTGGTGGTGGCGGTCCTCGCGTTCGCCGGGCCCGCCCCGGCGCTCGCACCCTATCGCCTCGTATCGAACCTCGCGGGCGGGAACCGCGAGGCCGAGACTTGGACGCTCGAGGACGCCCGGGCGAAAGCCCGTGACGCGAAGGCCTACGACGACGCCTGGTGCGTCGTAGCCGACTGATCTCCCATCAGCCCTCACCCTCCCAGCTGTCCCTGGGTGAGGGCATTCCCAATGGCCCCGAACGATGTCGCGTCGTTCACAATGGGGCCGTCCGACCTCGCCTCGAGCTGTGTGTCCGGGTTCGCGGATGCTCTCCCGGACCAGCTCGAGGCTCGGCCGGCGTACGACTCCCCTGTACGGTAGAGGGTGGCGGCGCGACAGCTGGCGTGACGCAGAGCCTTGTGCGCGGGAGCTCGTACGCAGGCGCCTTACGGGGCGTCTGCGTACGGGCTTCTTTTCTTTACGCCGTAAGGCTCAGTAGAACAGCGGGCTGCGATACCCAAAGTCCCCCGGGTACCGATACCGGCTGTCGTACCGGTCATACCGGTCCCACCGGTCGAAGTGTCGGTCCATCTGTCGCTGGAACCGCTCAGCCGCCAACTCGGACCTGACGTTCTCCAAGTTCCTGCGCGTCTCTTTGACGTGCTCAGGCTCTTGGTACAGGTCCTCGATCTCGTTGATGCGCCGCGACGTCGGACCGCTCTGACGATCGACGTGGGCGTTGTGCCCGAGGTACCCGCCGCCGAGCGCCCCCGCGAGGCCGCCGGCCAGAGCGCCGACGCCCCCGTGCCCGCCCGCGAAGTGACCAGCGAGCGCGCCGAGACCGGCGCCCGCCAGGCCGCCGAGCGTACCGCCGCCGACCATGTTGCTGGACCTGCGGTCTTCGACCGCGCGCGTCCGGTCCCGCTCGACGCCCCGGTCCGTACGCCGCCCCTGCTCCTCGAGCGTGGCCTTGAGCTTCGCGTAGTACGGGTCGACACCCCCCAGGCGCTTGACCTGATGGGTCACCGTCTGCGCGTCGTACGGCGTGGTCACCGTGTGCCCGCTCGGGGTCTTGAACTGCACGGTCCCCGGCTTATCGCCGAGGGACGCCTCCGGGATGCGCTTGGAGAGCTCGTCGAGCTCGAAGGCGCGTTTCAGGAAGGCGGCGTGGGCGGGGGGGAGGATGGGGCGGCGGGGCATAGCAAAAAGGTAGGGGGAGGGGAGGGTATAAGGAAGTGGGTAGAAACGGCTCATTAAAGGAGTAGGACAATGAACATCGCATACAAGCCTTGCATTGTGTTCGCCTCGACCTCGACCCCGGAGAACCCCTACACGCACGGCGCGCTCCGGCGCCGCATTCGCGAGCTGGATGCGGACGACCGCCTAGTAGAGGCGCAGAGGGCGCTCGGGGAGGCGGCGAGGGCGGAAGACGCGCAGGCCCGAGCCTGCGCGGAGGCCACCTGGCGCCAGGCCTATGAAGACCGGAAGGACAACCTCAACTTGGGGAGGCTCGCAGCCTCCCTTAGAGCACTACGGAACAGCTAAAGAGAAGGCCCGGGCCGCGAGGTCCGGGGTGCCTTCTCTTTAGCCTAAAAGGTACCTTGGGGGAGGGTATAAGGGTATGTAGCCTTCTAGGACTTCTCTCACACCGGCGTTCCTACGTGCCGGGATATAAAAGAACGGGGGACAGAGCCATGAACAACAACGAATGCCTTGCGATTCTCTGCCTTGCGTCCGAAGACTCCGGCCTTGAAGACCGCGTCCGCGAGGCCATCTCAGCTTACCGCCCCACGCCCCGGCAGTGGCGCGCGGCCCACGCGCTGGCCCGTGCGCACGGGCACTGGTGGGCGGGCGAGAAGCCGCCCGCAGGTAGCATCGGGGAGTGCGTCGCGGCGCTCTTCGCCGCCGCGAGCGAAGACGACATGGGCGGGGTCGCGCCGGTGGTCGACCGACACGGTTGCCTCGTCCACACGACCGCCACGGGTCGTCTCGAGTGGTCGGTGTCGCCGTCGGGCGCCGTGCGCCTCGTGGTCACCCGCAAGGGGGACGTCGAGTGCGTCGAGGTCCGGATCACCGACGGGGGCGCCGTCTCCGTCGCCTTCGTGCCCGAGACCGCCCGCAGCCGCCACTGGGCGACGGCGGCGGCGGCGACGGCGGCGGTCGCGGGCAAGGAGGGCGCGGAGGTCGTCCGCCGCGCCATGCCCCCGCTCCTCCAGCGCGCGGCGGAGCAAGGCGTGGCGCTCGTCGCGCCGCACGCCGACGCGTTGGCGGCGGCGCACGACGCGGTCGACGCGGACGCGGCGGTCGTCGCCACGACGCCCGCGTTCGAGGCGGCGCGGGACGCGCGGGAGCGGCGACAGGCCGCGCGTGAGGCGGCGTGCGTCGACGCCTCCGCTGCGTGGAAGACGGCGGACGCCGCCAAGGAGGCCGCGCACGCGGCTTACATGGTGGCCTACGCTGCGTACAACGCGCCGGAGGCCTTCAAGGCCGCCTGCGACGTCATGTACGCGGCCGAGCAGGCTGAGCGCGCGGCCCGAGACCGGGTCGAAGTGGCGTACGCCGCGCGCCACGTCGACCACGAGGGCGTGGGCGAGCAAGAGGTGTGGGACGCGTACTGGGAGGCCAAGCAGGTCGCCCAGCGCGCGCACAACGTCAGCGCGCTCCGAGACGCGTACGACGCCGCGTGCGCGGCAGCGCGCGCGCTCGCCGAGAAGGCTGACGCCGAACTCGACCGCGTGTTCGCACCGCGCGCCCCGGAGCGCGCGGCGGAGGCGTCGGCCGTGCCCGAGGGGTTCCGGCCCTGGGGGTCGCGCCGCGCGCGGCACGTACGGGCGAGCGCCTAGAGAGACAGCGCCCCGGGCCGCAAGGCTCGGGGCGCGGTCTCTTTAGCCCGCAGTCTTCCTCGAACGCCACACGCTGTAGTACGTCCCCCACCACGCACCCAGCAGAATCGCCGCGAGATACCTGCGGTCGTGCATGACGGCGCTGATGTTGATGACGCCGTTCAAGTGCGTGAGGCAGCTGAAGAACGCTGCGCGGGCGGGGCGGTCTTTCGCGACCGAGCGTAGGTAGTGGACGTAGAAGAGGTCCATGGAGAAGGTGAGAGTGAAGACCGCCAAGAAGAGGAGGGCTGTCACCCGTCGTCCCCGAACTTCCTGACCTTCTCGAGCAACTCCGCCTGCTTTTCTTTGGCCGCGAACGCTGCCTGCTGCTCCGCCCGAGTACGCTCGCGCTCTTCGCGTACGTACGACGCGGCGTAGCGATCTTGGTAGAGCTCCGACTCGTAGACCTTCAGGTTCCGGCCCACGTCGTCGGACAACGCTTTACGGCGTACGTCGATGACGTCGGGCTTCGTCGTCAGCTCGTAGAGCTCCCCTACCACGCGCTCCAACATGCGCGTCAGCAGCGAGACTTCCGTGAATCTCAGGTTCTGCTCGCGCGAGAGCATCGCCTGTAGCACCGCGTCGTTGAAAGAACCCGCCCGGGGCAGAGCGACGCCGGCGGCCATCGCCCTTGCCCGGATCATACCGGACGGGCGACTCAGAAACCGTCGTCGGCACCTTCGCTGAGCGCCGCGTAGGTCTTCTGGTCGAAGTCCATGAGGCACTTGTAGACCGCGTCCGTCACCGGCCCCTGAATGACCTGGTCGCAGAACTGAAGCCTGCGGTTGTACGCGTCGGCGTGCTCGGACCGAGGCGCATCGGACCTCGCGAAGGGCTGCTCCTTGTCGTTGTAGCTGACGAGGGAACAAGCCAGCTGCACGCGCAGCGTCGTCTGCTGCATGACGGCTTGGTCGTTCGTCCGAAGGTCGTCGCGCGCCGCCGCGACGCGCTGGTTCGAGGAGAAGTCCCTCGAACGAAGCACGAGCTTCAGCTTGCCCCGATACAGCGTGTACGTCTTCTCCCAGTACCCCTTCTCGAGCACCGTCGTGAGGATCGCCTCCGCCTCTTCCGGCGTCAGCTTTGCCTCGGAGATGTTCTTCTCCCATCGCTCGGCCGGCGTGAGCGCCAACCAGTCGTTCGCCTTCTTCAGCGCGTCTGCGACGGTGACCGCGCCGTTGCCTTGCGCGAGCAGCTCGAGGGCGAGGCGGTCGGCGGGCTTGGAGGGGTCGAGGGGCTGGGCTTGCGCCGGAGGCTCGGGTTGGGACATGTCGATCCCCGGCAGCGGCAGCGCCGTCGACGGATCCGGCAGGCCCGTCATCGACGGCTTTACGGCGTACTCGCCAGGACGAACGAGAGGTTTGTCAGCCATTTCAGAATCTCCCAGTACTTGTGGTATGAGTAGCGCCGCTAGCATACCCGTTAGCTGCAAGAAAGAAAGCACAGGCCCAAGATGGCTAACATCGCCACCACGCTCCGCGCCTCCAAACTCCTCTCCTCGACGGCGCACGGCATCGCCCGCTCCGTCCGCCCCGCACAGGTCTCGATGGCGCAGATCGTCGAGACCGTCTTCGCCGGGACCCCCGAGGCCTCCAACGTCGTCATGGTCGAGGCCCCGACGGGCACCGGCAAGAGCCTCGCGTACGGTCTGCCCGCGTACTTGAGCGGGCTGCGCGTGGTGATCTCCACCGCGAAGAAGACGCTTCAGAAACAGCTGAACGAGAAGGACTTCCCGTTCCTGCGCGAGAAGCTCCAGAGCACGCTCGCCGTCGTCCCCGCGCACGCCCTGCTCAAGGGCAAGGGTAACTACGGCTGCCAGCTGCGCGTCGACGAGCTCAACGACAACGAGCAGTTCGAACGCTGGGCCGCGATCGAGCGCGCGACGTTCCTCGAGTGGTTCGCGCAGTCGGAGACGGGCGACCTCTCCGACGTCCCGCGCCCCGTGCCCTACCAGATCGAAGCACTCATGCGCGTGAGCGAGTGCGTGCGGAAGTCCTGCCCGCACGCGGAGGCGAACTGCGGGTACACCCACGCGAAGGACAAGGCCATGTCGGCGAAGGTCCTCGTCGTGAACCACGCCCTCTTGGCCCACGACCTCGCCATGGGCGGCGGCAAGCTCCTCGGCGCGTACGACGCGCTCGTCATCGACGAAGCGCATCAGGCGCCCAAGTTCTTTCGGGATGCGTACTCCCTGCGCCTGCATCACAAGCAGCCCGAGGCGATGCGCAGGCTCTTGGACGGCTCGGAGTACGAGCTGCCCGAGGTCGTCGACCGCATCTACGGGGAGATCTTCCAGCGGATCCCCCAGACGTCGCAGGCGCTGCCCATGTCCGACAACGTCGCGCCCTACTTCGAGGATCTTTACGAGGTAATCGGGCGCGCCCGGCAGAAGATGGAGGGCAAGGGCTTGCTCGAGGAGGAGCAGACCTTCGAGAGCGGGGACTACGACGTAGCGCGCGCCAAGGCGAAGCTCAAGGCGGGTGCGGCCATGGTCGACAAGGTGAAGAAGCTGGCGCAGATCGCGCTGGGCCGTCACGTCGAGCGAGATGAGGAGGGACAGATCCTGAGCGGCGGAGACGTCGAGTACCTCGTGTACATCGAGACCAAGGGGCGCGGGTCGGTGCCCGAGGTCGTCGTGACGCCGCTCGAGATCGGACCGCTGATCGCCCCGCCGCTGCTCGGGCTGAAGAAGGTGGTCATCACGTCGGCGACGCTGTCGACGAACAACTCCTTCGAATACATGGCCCGGGAGTTCGGCTTTCACCCCAGGCAGCTCAAGGAGGCTGTGATCCTGCCCGCGACGTTCAACTACAAGGCGACGTCGTGCGCGTACATCTCGGCTACTTCCCCGGACCCCTCGGACCGCAGCGACTCGTACTTCGACAAGCAGGCCGCTGAGATCCACGAACTGCTCGTCGCGTCGAAGGGCGGCGCGCTGGTGCTGTGCGCGTCGTACGACGACATGAACAAGCTGCACAGCGCCCTGCGCACCAACCACATGCCCCTGCCGTACAACATGGGCCTCCAGAACGGGCCGCCCGAGCCCTTGATCGAGTGGTTCCTGAAGACGCCCAACCCCGTTCTTTTCGGCGTGAAGACCTTCTGGGAAGGCGTCGATCTGCCCGGGCTCGTCTGCCGGCTCGTCATCATCCCGCGCCTGCCGTTCCCGAACTTCGGGGACGTGCTCCTGAAGGCGCGCAAGCAGCAAGTCGCAGACCGCTTGATCGAGGCGGGCTTCGACCCGAACCGCGCGTCGATGCAAACCTGGGCGGACTTCGACCTCAACGAAGCAATCTTCGACCTAAAGCAAGGGGCAGGGCGCCTGATTCGTTCGGAGACTGACATGGGTGTTGTTGCGGTCCTCGACAAGCGGGCCTACTCGAACACGAAGGGGTACTCTCACAAGGTGCGAACGGCGCTGCCGATGCCGACGACGAGCGACAAGAGCAAGGCCTTGGCGTTCCTGGGCGGGTTGGCGGGCATGTACGAACAGCAGCTGAGCGAAGCTCAAGGGAGTTCGAAATGAGCGACTCGAAACGAAGGATCTTCGAAGAAGAGCAAGAGCAAGAGCAAGAGATTCAGGCTGCTCGGTCCCGCTTGGCCCAAGCCGAGGCGAAGATTCGTGAAGCGCGGATCGCGCGCGAGCACGCGCCGCCGTCTGCACCGAGTAAAGAGATCGACGCCGAGGCACTCGGCGGCCTCTGGGCCTTCTGGGGCTACGACAGCTACCCCTACCTCATAGGGGGCAAGGTCGTGAAGGGCTATGCCTCCGGCGTCGTCAAGGTCGAGGGGTACGGCGACCACACCTTCAAGCCGAAGATGCTGATCTTGGGCAAGGACGGAGAGGCGCTGCGCGACAAGCTCAAGGCGCTGACGACGGAGCGCGACGACATGCTCAAAGGCGTGGAGGAGACGTTCCGCAAGAAGCTCGACGCGCTACTGGCGGCGAAGGGGTAGTCGGGGTACCCTCTTCCCGTGTTCCCCGACGTCTCCGACCTCACCCCCGTCCACACGTGCCGCAGGTGCCGAGCCTTGCTGAAGCAAGGCGACGCGATCCTGCAAGTACGTGTCGCGACGGGGGTTGAGGGCGGGCGGACGTTCGTGCAGGATCAGCCCGAGGCCGTGCATTTCGACTGCGCGAATCCTCAGATCTCTTTGCCCGAGGCCCTGCGCGTCGCGCGCCACACTCTCAAGCTCGGAGACCCCCCGCCCGTGCCTGCCGCCGCGCCCGAGTACCAGTGTCTCCGCTGCACGAAGACGTTCGTGCGTGAAGATCGGCTCCTCCTTCTTTACCGCGTAGAGGGCGTCGCGCTCGACCCGCTGCACAGCGCTCCGGCGATTCGGTGCACTGAGGGGTACGAGTGCGCGCACGCGGACTGCGCGGACCCGAAGCTGATGGGGGCCCGGAACCTCATCCTCGTGAGCGGGTGATGGCGGACAGCAAAGCATCGGGGATCCTGAGCCCCTGGGGTCTCAAGAAGCCCGCCGAGGAGATGAGCGTCGCCGAGCAGCTGCGCGCGAAGATCCGCGCGGGCAAGACCTCGGTCTCGGTTCGAGGGCAGCGGTACAGCGTCCTCGTCACCGTCCCCGGAAAGTTCAAGGACCCTGCGGACACCGAGAAGGCGGCTGGGCACATCCTCGGGGAGTTCCTGGCCGAAGCCCGACCCGGGCTTTCGCCGCACCTGCGCCGCCTGAAGCTCTCCTATGTCGAGGGCGACATCCTTGGCCCTTGCTCACCGCTCGAGTTCGGCCCTCTGAAGCTGTACGCGGCGGCTTCTTCGTCGAACGCGGCGCTCGCGCTGAAGATGTCCGTAGACCGGTTGGCGACGGCGCTGACGTTCTACCGACACGAGTCCCCGAAGCAGGCCGACGTGATGGTGAAGTACGGAGTGGAAATCGTCAGGGACGTCTGAGAAGATCGGCCCATGCAGAACAAGACGCCCTGCGCCAAGTGCGCGCATTACGACGCCCAGAAGAAGTTCACCCCCAAGGGGGAGAAGGACTCCTGGCTCGGCTGGTGTGTCGCGCGGTCCGAGTACCCGAACCCGGTGCCGGACGGCATGACGCTGCCCGAGGGCGCGAAGCAGGTTCCGGCTGGGACGGACCGCAGCAAGCCGTACATCGTGGCAGGTGCCTCGGTGCAGGCGCGCTGCTCGCTCGTGATGGTGAAGTGAGATGAAGCCCCCCACCGCAGCCCCCTTGCTCTACGTCCCTGGCGCCGACCGCAAAGCGGACGAGCTCGCTGAGACCTACAAGAACCTGAACGTCGGAGCGTTCGCGGAGACCTCGGTCGAACGCGAGCGCGACCCGAGCGACCCGTTCGGGCTCAAAGAGATGGCGCCGCTGACGGACAACTACCAGGCCGCGCTCGACCCCACGCAACGCCTCGTGCGTTTCTTTTCGCTCCTGTGCCAGGAGGGCAACCTCGGGCCGCGCGCGGGGGTGTTCATGATGGAGCTGACGGCGCTGAACGTCCTCAACGCCGACGACGTCCCCTTGTCTCCGGAGGAGATCAACGAGGTACGGCAGGCCGCGTTCGAGTACTACCAGAAGGTCCGCAAGAGCCTGCCCACCGCAGCGGCCCCCGCGAAGCCCACGCGGTAAAGCCATGCCCGCGCCGCAGCTCACCCACCCCGAGACCCTGTTCCTGCTCGAGCGTGCCTGGTCGCTGTGGCACGCCGCCGCCAAGGCGCGCGCCGAGGGGGAAGAGTTTCACTCCGCGCGCGCCTACTCCCCGCTCGAGTGCGGCATGGAGGCGTCTTCGGAGATCGTGGACGGAAGGCTGTGTCTGTACCTACGGCACCGCCCCAACGACGCGAAGCTGGCGGAGGCGGCGCCCGGGATCTGCGCGGCGTTCCTCGGGCCCGAGATGGGCGACGTCGAGGTCACGCCACGCCCCGGGTACATCCACTACAAGGCCTCTTCTCCCACGGTCCCACCCTCCATCCTCGGTAAGAATGCTGGCGTACGTCCTGACCCTCCTGGCGATGCTCCAGCCCCGTACTGCACCCGAGGAGCGCCTCGAGATCGCCGGGCGGATCGCGGCGTACGCGGAGGCGTCTGAGAATGCCGACGCTGCCTGTGTGCTCGTCGTCCTGCGCGTGCATGAGGACGGCGTGCACCTGCACGCGCGACGACCCTACGGTCTCCCCCGAGTACGCCGTAGCGCGCGTTCCCACGAAGACCTGGCTTACACCTCTTGGGCCCATAGCTTGGCATCGTGTCACTCTGAAGACGGCGCCTTCCGACGCTACGAAAGCGGAAGCTGCCTCTCCCGACGACGCGTGACGCGCGCGTACGTGCTCGCGACGGCGCGATCTTTACGGCGTACGCGGGCGATGCCCTCGCCCTGAGAAATCCGAGCCATTCGCGGGTATGAGCTCTGCCGAAGCATTTCGCAGCGGCAGGAGCATTATTTTTCGTGGCGAAGCACAAGTATCCGATCACCGACAACTACATCCCCGAGTGGACCGTCGCCCACGCGATCCGCGAGATCGTGGCGAACGGCCTCGACGCCGAGATCGAGCACGGGGCGTCATTCAGCGCCGCGTACGACTCGGGCAAAGAGCGGCTGGTTCTGAAGAATCAAGGGACGAAGCTCTCCGTCTCTTCTCTTTACTTCGGCGAGTCTTCGAAGCGCCACGACTCCCGCGTCATCGGGCAGTACGGCGAGGGGCTCAAGCTTGCCCTCCTCGTGCTCGCGCGCGAGCGCATGGACGTCACGATCAAGAACGGGACGGACGAGACCTGGAAGGCGACGCTCGAGCGCGACGGTAACGACATGAACTGCCTGGTGATCAACATCACCAAGGCGTCGCGGGCCGCCAACGACGTCGAGGTCTCGATCGAGGGCGTCCCCGAGGCGCTGTGGGACGAGATGCGGACGTGGTTCCTGCGCCTGCACCCAGCCTCCACGGTGCACAAGACCACCGCTGGCGAGCTGCTCGATGACCCGGAGTTCATGGGCCGAATCTTCGTGCGTGGCGTCTACGTCACGAAGAGGCCTGGGTACGACTTCGGGTACAACTTCTATAACCTCGACACCGGGCGCGACCGTCGCATCCCGAACTCCTGGACCCTCGACACCGCCATCGCCGAGATGTGGAGCGAGGTCAGCGCGCGCGACGACGCGGCCATGCAACAACGCATGTACAAGGCGCTGAAGAACCAGTCGTCCGAGGAGGGGGTGTTCGCGTACACCATGCCCCCGAAGCTCGTCGACACGCTGGTGAACCTGTTCAAGGACGAGTACGGCGAGCAGGCCGTCCCCGTCACCGGGACGTCCGAGGGCATGGACCTCGGGCACATCGGGCACGTGGCCGTGCCGCTGCCGCACCGCCTCGTCGCGCTGCTTCGGCAGCGCATGCAAGACCCCTCGAGCGTGATCAAGGGCCACTCCGAGAGCGTGAAGACGCGCTGGGCAGCGGAGGACCTGAACGGCAAAGAGCTGACGCACCTCGCCGAGGCGCTTCAGCTCATCATCCCCGACGTACCGAACGCCCCCCAGCGTACGATCGTCGTCTCCTTCGGCACCGACACGGTCGAGGGCCTGCACAAGGGGGAAGAGGTCCTCCTATCCCGTGCAGTCCTTCAGAACTTCGGCAAGACCGTCATGGTGTTGGTTCACGAGTTCGCCCACGACAAGGGCGGCGACGGGTCGGCCGAGCACGTGAACGCCATCCACGTGCTCTCCGAGGCGGTGATCAACCGGCTGCGTCGGGGGGCGTGGCCGGAGCCGTCGAAGCCGGGGGCGTAGGCTCGATCGGCGCCGGCGGCTTGGCCTGCGCCTCTGCGTGCAGGCGAGCCGCTTCCGTCAGGACCGCGTGCAGGGCGGGGTTCAGGAGCGCCGCCTTCAGCGGCTCCGGGAGCCCGCTCGCACGAATCGCGCCCTCGGGCACCTGCCCGGCCTTGCGCGCCGAGTAGTTCCGAACGGCCTTGAGCATGCCCACCGGGTTCAGGCCCGAGGCCTTCATGAACTCGAGCAGGAACGCGAGGAACGGCTTCGTCAGCGCCCACGCCTCCCACTGCTCGGGCGTGCGCTTGCGCGACGCCACGGTGAACATGGCGGTGATCAGCGGATAAACCAGGAGGCCCAGGATGACCTCGTGATTCGACACCAGGAACGAGAACCACCAGGGAGAAGACTTCATGCGGGAAGGGTAAGGCCAGATGCGAGAGCGCGGTGAGGACAGCTTCATCTCCGGGGATGGACAGAGCCCCCTCGCCATGTGGGAAGGCAACGGTACGGGCACCGGCTGGGGCTGTAGCTACGGTGGCCTCGGCTGGGGAGACGGCTACGGGGACTTCGACGGCGATTCCGCAGAGCCCTACAGCTACGAAGAAGAGGTGGAGGACGATTGATGGCCCATTTCAACGCCTTGCGAGAAGCGCTCCACGAGGAGCATCCGACGCAGGTGTGTCACAACAACACCTGCGACATCACCGCAGCCATGGAGGAGGACTGCTTCGTCTGGGCCGCGCACCTCTTGATCGGGGCCACCGAGTGCCCCAGTACGGAGAAGGCGTACGGGGAGGCGCGGGCCGCGATGGGGGAGTCGGAGTTCGACGCCCTGCTCGAGGAAGAGCGGAAGACGGTGTGCGCGATCCGGCACATCAAGTGCGCTACCTGCGGCTCCCTCGTCTACACCGAGGAAGACGAGGACGTCTGCGGCAACTGCCTCTCCCCCGTCGTTCGGGAGTCCAAGAAGTGGCAGGACGAGGAGGACGAACTCGAGGCCAACGACGGCAGTCTCGAGGTCGGGGCGACCTCAGTCACGATCAAGGACAAGAAGGGGTATGACGTCGTCCACTGGGACGAGGACGAGTGGGCCGAGGACCCGAAGCTGGTCGTCCAGATCCTCACGGCGGTGAAGCTGTTCTACGACAAGGGGGCGGAGGCCGTACGGGCCCGTATTCAGGCTTTACCGCGTACAGGGGGGTAGGGGGGGGTCCCTGGGGAGGGGGGGGGGGTATCCGAAAAGGGGGGGTCCCCGGGGGTATAAGAAGATGTAGGCAATAAGGCCTATGACTCGCCTTCGACAACGCCGGCGTACCAACGTGCCGGAATATAAAAGAACGTGGAAGGAGTCTACCATGACCACGACGACGACGACTGATTCGATGACCGTGACCAGCAACAGCACGGATGCGGCGATCCTGCTCCGCGACGGGGTCCCGAGCTTGCGCGGTGAAGTTGACGATGAGAAGTTGCTGGCGCTCGCCAGCAAGCTCGTCTCCCGGATGAGCACCGAGATGGTGCTCCCGGGCCTCGACCCGCTGATCGGCCGCAGGGCGAGGGCCTTGGCCCTGTGCCACTCGGCCTTCCTCGCCTCGTTCACGCCCGACATGACCGAGGAATCGGTCGAGCGCGCCGTGCGCTTGGCGGACGTGTTCCGCCGGCACCACGACTCCCTGGCCGGCTGCACGTGGTGGAGCTGGGAGAGCACCAAGCTCTCGGCGCGCGCCGAGACGCTGAAGTACTTCGATCGGGCCGTGAGCCGGGCGCAGCTTGGCGAGATCTCGAAGGCCCACAACAACGAGATCGCCAAGCTCCGTGAGGAGCTGGTCGGCGCCGTGAACGGCTTCCGCACCGAGCTCGTCGGTGCGGTCAACGGGGTGGCCGCCCCGTTGAACGAGTTGGCCGGCGAGGCCACGAGGACGGCCAACGCGACGACCGCGATGGCAGCGTCGGCGGCGTCGGTCGAGGCCTCGGCCTCGGCGGCGTCGAGCCTCGTCGGCGGGGCGGTCGCCTCGCTCATGACCGCGTTCCAGGCGCCGACCGAGGCGCCCGAGGCGCAGGCGGCGACGGCGCCGACCGAGATCCCGGCGGCGACGGCGCCGACCGAGACGCCCGCGCAGCCGACCGCGCCGGCGGACCCGGTGGCGGCGGCGGAGGCCGCTGAGAAGGCGGCGCGCGCGGAGTTCGCCGTCGCGAAGGCGAAGGCGGACGCGGCGGCGAAGGCTGTCGGTGATGCGCGTCGTGCGGCGAAGGCCGCAGCACAGGCCGCCCAAGCGGCCACCCAGCCTGCTGCGTAGTTCCTCCACCCGGGAGGGCTACGCCGCAGAGCCCCCTACGCGCGCCGTGCGCGTAGGGGGCCTGGGTACTCACGGCAAAGGGAGTCCACCATGGACGTTCTTTTTCCCACGCTCTCGAAGAGCATCTCCGACCACGTCACCAACGGGGTCGAGAACCCGCAGACCGCATCGGCGGTGAAGGCCGCGTTCGAGGCCTTGTCCCCTGAAGACAAGGCCATGATCGACCAGAGCGGCATCAACTGGCCTGTCGTATTCGCGAAGGCCCTCGCCGCAGGGCGTCTCGCGCGAGACGTCGTTCGAGAAGTACGCGGTCTCCGCTAAGGCCGAGGGCGGGGGAGGTAACTCCCCCGCCTTCTCTATTTTTCGTTTGCCTTCGACTCAGCGCGCGACAGGTCGCGCCGCCGCCGCCGTCGCCGCGAGCGCATCGCGCATCGACGGGGCCACCGCGCGCCCCGGGCCAGCGCCGGGCAAGCCCGCGAGGAACTCGTGCACATGCCCGATGCCCTGCTGCGCGTCGCGCAGGAGCTCCGTCACGTCCGGGTTGCCGTTGCGCACGCGCGCAGCGACGCGCAGGCCGTCGTACGCGACGAGCAGGCCGCGATCGACCGAGCCCGCGACCTCGTTGAAGGTCGTGCGCACCGTGGAGATGTTCGGGTCGCCCGACGTCGCGGCGTAGATCTCGAACGCCCCGCGCGCCATGTTCAGCGCCGTCGTGATGTACTGGCCGCCCTCAGCAATCGCCGCGATCGGATCCGTCTTGAAGCGCGCGTACCACGCGCACCCCGAGGACCCGAGCGAGAGGGTGAGGAGAAGGACGAGGGGGAGAAGACGACGCATGGATTGACTCCGGGTAGAGGTCGCGCTGGACGAGTGGACCTTGAGCTTTCAGCACCGAAGCATACCCGGTCTCGAGGAGCGTGAAAGGGCCCTTCAGGAGTTGGAGGTGGTCCCACGGTCCGTCGGACCCCGGAATGAAGAACTCGGGGTACACGAAGTTCGCCAGCTTTACGCCGTGAACCTCGTACGTGCTGCCTTGCACAGGATCACAGACCTCCCGCGCCCACGCTTCGACCCCGCCGTCAACCTCTCTCACGGTCGAGAGATTGAGCTCCGGGTTCATCGCGAGCTCGAGCGCCTCGTGCGACGCGATGACGGTCCAGTCCTCTTTGGCACGCGCGACAGGGTTCAGAAATACGTGCCCTTGCGGGGTATAGGTAGCGCCGACG
>Ga0073899_10000014_pt1 | contig 173356 bp, 170 predicted proteins | sample KloWWTmetaKNB5Ph_FD_88975 | JGI IMG/M metagenome (GOLD analysis project Ga0073899, IMG submission 88975) | Active sludge microbial communities from Klosterneuburg, Austria, studying microevolution and ecology of nitrifiers - Klosterneuburg... | ecosystem: Engineered > WWTP > Aerobic digester... | reverse complement strand
TGCCCATGCTGGAGAGATCGAGGTCGCTAGCGCTTCAGTCGGTCGATCTTGGGATGTGCCCTCAAAACACGAAACGACCCCAGCTGAGCTGGGGTCATGTGGTGGGCGAGGGGGGACTTGAACCCCCACGAGGTTACCCTCACTGGCACCTGAAGCCAGCGCGTCTGCCATTCCGCCACTCGCCCGAGTGGTGGGCGTGAACGCTAGCAACTCCGCTGACCATGCCCAACCCGCACATTCATGCGCAGGCAGGTCGGGAAGTGAGGACGAGATCGACGTTTCTGGGTCGGTTCTGACCTCCCGCCGGCGGCAGGACAAGGGCGATGGGGACTGAAACGACGCGAGGACACGCTCTGAGTCCCCAACGGGCCCACAACCGGGCCACGGGCCTGGGCCGCAACGGGCCACAACCGGGGCCGCGGTGGTGACGGGGACGGAAACGACGCGAGCACGCGCTTTGCGTCCCCAACGGGCCCACAACCGGGCCACGGGCCGGGGCCATCACCCGGGCGACGAGGTCGATGGGGACTGAAACGACGCAAGGACACGCTTCGCGTCCCCATCGGGCCCACAACCGGGCGTCGGGCTGGAGCCGCAACGGGCCACAACCCGGGCAACCGGGGGACGGGGACGGGGACTGAAACGACGCGAGCACGCGCTTTGCGTCCTCATCGGGCCGGGAATGCGTCGGGCCCACGGCAGCCACCTGGCGCTACCGGCGGCGCGGCGGGCCCACGAGCGGGTGGCGGGGTCCAATCGGGCGACGGGGGACGGGGGAATCGCGCCAGTACTCTTGGATTCTCTATGGGAATGCAGTCATTCGAACGCTCGCTAGAGCGTATGGTCGAGGGCGTGTTTGCACGCGGCTCTCGTTCCTCACTGCGCCCGGTCGAGCTTGGGCGGCGGCTGCTCCGTGAAATGGACGATCACCGGAGCGTCGACGTCAAGGGGCGGCGGATCGTCCCCAACGAATTCACCTTTCACCTCAGCCCGCGCGACCACGCCTCGCTCAGCGACATCGAGGATGCGCTGGGTATCGAGCTGGCGGAGTCGGCGCGTGAATATGCCCGCGACGAGAACTACCACTTCATGGGCCCGGTGAGGATCACCCTGGAAGTCGACCAGTCGCTGCGCCCCGGGCGGTTCGACGTGGAGTCGCGGATGAGGGAATCCGCCAGCGGCGGCGGGGTGGGCTCGATCATCATGCCCTCCGGCGAACGGATCTCGCTCGACAAGCCGGTCCTCACCATCGGCCGGCTGCCGGACTGCGACATCACGCTGTCCGACCCGAACGTCAGCCGCCGGCACACCGAAGTGCGCGCCTCGGGCAACCAGTTCGTCGTGGCCGACTTGGGCAGCACCAACGGCACCAAGCTGAACGGCGTACGGATCGACGGCGAACGGCGACTGAGCGACGGCGACATCGTCAGCGTGGGGGGCACGCACCTGCGTTTCGAGGCACTGTGATCGCAGCGACCGAGGATCTCCTCGGTGTCCTTAAGTACGCATTGCTGGCGCTGCTGTACTTGTTCTTCGCCCGCGTCCTGTGGGCGGTGTGGTCCGAGGTTCGCGGCACCGAGGGCCGCCGCGCCCCCCAACGAAGCGGGCCGGTCCTGGAAGCACCGCTGCCGACCGATCCCACGGTGCCCACCGGCGGGTTCATCCCCGCGGCCGCGCCAGCACCGGCCCCGCCGCGCAAGCAGCCCAAGCCGAAGGCCCGCCGCGGAAAGCGCGGCACGGTTGGACGGCTGGTGATCACCGAACCGCGCAATCGCCGCGGCTCGGCCTATCCCGTCGGCGCCGAGATCACCGTCGGACGTGCCGAGACGTGCAGCATCCCGGTGCCCGACGACACCTTCGCCAGCCAACTCCACGCCCGCGTCCTGATGCGCGACAACGCCGTGTGGGTCGAAGACCTGGGCAGCACCAACGGCACCTTCCTCAACGGCCGGCGAATCGCCGTGCCCGAACTGGTCAGCCCCGGCGACCGTCTTCAAATCGGCCAAACGACGTTCGAGGCGGACTGACGTGAGCAGCGAGATCAGTTCCACCACTGGGACCAGCAGCGACATCCGCTGGGGCGCGGCGACGTCGTCGGGCATGGTCCGCACCGGCAACGAAGACGCCTACTTGGCCGACGACGAAGTCTTCGTGATCGCCGACGGGATGGGCGGCCACCAGGCTGGCGAGGTCGCCGCCGAGATCGCCACCACGATCTTGGGTGACCGACTGCGCCACGGAGCGCGCTCATCCGGAGTTGTCGTCGCAGCTGCCATCGAGGCCAACGCGGCGATCTTCCAGGCCGCCTATTCCAACCCCGACCAGCGCGGTATGGGCACCACCGTCACGGCGATCGTCCGCCTGCGCACCTCGGACGAATCCACCCACCAACTGCATCGCCCAATCGTGGCCGCCGCTACCGACCCCGCGGCAACCACCGACATCGCACGAAGTAGCGACGCGGACACGTCAGCCGACACCGACACGCCAGCCAACCCAGCCACCCCGGATGCGCCGGTCGATAGCGACGCGCCGACCGTGCCCGAACGCCACACGGCCAGCTCGCTAGGCGACGACGATGCCCGATTGGTGATCGTCAACGTCGGCGACTCGCGCATCTACGTCGCCCGGCACGGTCAGCTGCGCCGGGTGACCATCGACCACAGCTATGTCCAAGAGCTGTTGGCCACCGGGCACATCAGCGAGGCCGAAGCCCGCGCCCACCCGCGGCGCAACATCGTCACCCGCGCCCTCGGCATCGAGCCGAACGTGCGTGTCGATAGCTGGGTGGTGCCGATGGTCGAAGGCGACCGTTACGTCCTGTGCAGCGACGGGTTGGTCGACGAGGTGGACGACGACGAGATCAACGCGATCGTGACGTCCACCGACGACCCGGAACAGTGCGCAGCCGAGCTGGTCGCCGCGGCCAACGCCAACGGAGGCCGGGACAACACCACCGTGATCGTCGTGGACATGCTGCGCGGACAGACGCCCTCGGCCGCCGACCTGAGCGGAGAGCTGGACCGTGCTGACCCGGGCTGGGCCGACGACCACGACCGGCTGATCGTCGCCGACGCGACGCCAGCACCGACGGTGACCGGTGCGCCACGCAAACGCAGAATCACCGTCGGCAGTGCGCTCTTCGCACTCACGCTGTTGGCGATCATCGCCGGGGTGATCGTCGCAATCATCGCCTACCGCGGCAAGGACGATCCGACGCCGACCACGGTGACCACCACGTCCACCACGGTGCTCAGCAACACCACGATTCTGACCAGCGTGCCGACCACGGCAAGCACGCCCAGCACACCGGCGTCAACACCAACGGTAGCGTCCACGCAGGCGCCCGGAGGCTGACCGATGCCAACCGCCTCGCCTGTCGCCGCAGCGCGGCGCAGCACCGAGCTGGGCCTGGTGGTCATGGCCGCGGTGATCACCGCCGCGGCCTACACCTTGGCCTCGATGGGCAAGAACGCACAGATCCCGCAACGGATCGTCGTGTTCTTGGTCGCCCTCCTGGCAATCCTGGTCCTCGCCCACCTCGCCAACCGGGTGCTGGCCAAGGGCTCCGACGGAACGCTGCTACCGATCGCCGCACTCCTCAACGGCGTTGGCTACGTGATGATCGCCCGACTCAGCGACCGCCTGGCCGGGCTGCAGACCACCTGGACGTTCGTCGCCGTGGCCGCCTACGTCGGCACCCTGCTGGTGGTCCAACGGGCCAGCGACCTGGCCCGCTACAAGTGGAGCTTCCTGCTGATCGGCGCGTTCTTGTTGCTGCTGCCGCTGGTGCCCGGGATCGGGGCGAGCACCGGCGGCGCCAAGATCTGGGTCAGCATCGGGCCGATCAGCTTCCAGCCAGGCGAATTCGCCAAGATCGCACTGGCGTTGTTCTTCGCCGGTTACCTGGCTGAGAAACGTGAACTGATCGCCGCCAGTACCTGGCGGATCGGCCCGATCCGTCTGCCGGAACCGAAGTACCTGCTGCCGATCCTGTTGGCCTGGGGCTTCGCCGTGGTCGTGATGGTCGCCGAAAAGGACCTCGGCTCGTCGCTGATGTTCTTCACCCTGTTCGTCGTGGTGATGTGGATCGCCACCGAACGAGGCAGCTATCTGATCCTCGGTTTGCTGATGTTTAGCGGCGCGGCCTACGTCGCCTGGCGGATCTTCGATCACGTCCAGTTGCGCGTCAACGTGTGGCTCGACCCGTGGACCCGCTACCAAGCCAACGGCGGCAAGGGCTACCAGCCGGTACAGGCCTGGTTTGCCTTGGCCAACGGCGGCACCAGCGGCACCGGGCTGGGGCTGGGTAGTCCGAACAAGATCCCCGCGGCGCAGAACGATTTCATCTTCGCCGCGATCGGCGAGGAACTCGGCCTGATCGGCGCGACCGCCGTGCTGATCGGATTCATCCTGATCATCGGTGCCGGGCTGCGCGTCGCGATCCGCGCCGAACGAACCTTCGACAAGCTGCTCGCCGTCGGCCTGACGACCATCCTTGGCGTGCAGGCGTTCATCATCATCGCCGGGGTGATCCGCGTCCTCCCGCTGACCGGGGTGACCCTGCCGTTCATCAGCTACGGCGGCTCCAGCCTGGTGGCCAACTATGTGCTCCTGGCCCTGCTGATCCGGATCAGCGACGGCACCGCCAGGCGCCTGGGCGAAACCCCCGACGAACTCACCCTCGGCGAACGCTGGCGGGCCTGGCGACTGCGTCGCGCCGACAAGCGCGCCATCCGCCGCGGTGACCCGACCACGGCCAGCCCGCTGGTCGGCCGATGAACAAGCAGATCCGCCGCCTGGCGCTGGGCTTGCTGGTCTGTTACGTGATCCTCTTCGTCCAGCTGAACATCATTCAGGTCGGACGCGAGCAAGCGTTGATGGCCGACGTGCGCAACAACCGACTGACGACACGGGACTTCAACCGACCGCGCGGCCCGATCGTCACCGCCGACGGCACGATCATCGCCCAAAGCGTTCCCTCCCCCGGCGGGGCGTACAAGTACCAACGCGTGTATCCGACCAACGACCTATTCGCCAACGTCACCGGCTACTACACCTTTGGCTACGGGTCGACGCAGCTGGAAAAGACCCAGGACGCGGTGCTGATGGGCGACACGGACGCCCAAAAACTGAAGGCGATCTCCGGACTGTTCCGCGGCGAAAACACCGGCAGCGTGGTGCTGACATTGCGTCACGATGTGCAGCAGCTGGCCGCTCAGCAAATCGGCGACCGCGAGGGTTCGGCCGTGGTGCTCGACCCAAAGACCGGTGCCGTGCTGGCGATGGTCAACAACCCACGGTTCAACCCGAACGACATCGCCGGGGTCCCCACCAAGAAAGCCGGCGAGGTGCTGACCTTGCTGAACCTGAACCCGAGCAAACCGCTGCTCGACCGCACCTATCAAGAGCGGTACATGCCCGGCTCGGCGTTCAAGGTGATCACCACGGCCACCGCCCTGAGCGAGGGAGTGACCAGCCTGGAGCGCAGTTGGCCGAGCGAGAAGGCGTGGACCCCACCACAGACCACCAAGCCGGTCGGCAACTACGGGGGCTCGTCGTGTGGCGGGACGATGGCCGAGGTGTTCTATCGCTCGTGCAATATCCCCTTCGCCCAGATGGCGATCGAACTGGGGCCGGGCCGGATGGTCAATGGAACCAAGGCATGGGGTATCGGCGAGAAGGTGCCGATCGACCTTCCGGCACCGGCCGCCAGCTACTTCGGCGATGCCGCCAACTTCACCCAGAACCTCCCGCTGCTAGCGATCGGCGGTTTCGGTCAAGGTGACGACACGATGGTGCCGATGCAGATGGCGATGGTCGCCGCCACGGTGGCCAACGGCGGGGTGATGATGAAGCCCTATGTGATCGCCGCCAGCCTGGCTCACGATGGCAGCGTGTTGACCCAGACCACCCCCGAAGCGTGGAAGACGCCGATCAGCGCAGAGGTCGCCACGACCCTGACGACACTGATGATCGGTGTCGTCAATCAGGGCACCGGTCGCCAGATGCAACTGGCCAACGGCGTGCAGGCCGCAGCCAAGACGGGCACCGCCCAACTGTTCAGCGACGGTCCGGAAAAGTCGAACGCGTGGATCATCGGCTTCGCTCCCGCCGATAGCCCGCGCTACGCGGTCGCGGTGATGCTGAAGGGTGGCGTCAACGACGAAATCAGCGCCGGTACCGGAGGCAAGCTGGCCGGTCCGATCGCCAAGGTGCTGCTCGACCATCTGCTGGCGACCGAGACACCGGCCGCGCCCCCAGCGAGCGCGCCGTGATCACCGCGGCCCCATACCAGGTCATCAGGTCGCTAGCCTCGATCGTCAGTTCTTCGACAGGCAGGCAGCAGTGAGTGAAACCAACGGGCGCCACGTCCTGAACGATCGATACGAGATCTCCAGGCGGATTGGACGCGGCGGAATGGCCGACGTGTTCCTGGCGCGCGACACGTTGCTGGACCGCCCGGTGGCAATCAAGGCCCTGTTCCCCGAGTTCGCTGTCGACCCGAACTTCGTCGAGCGCTTCCGCCGCGAGGCCCAGTCGGCAGCCAACCTGAACCACCCGAACATCGTCGGCGTGTACGACTGGGGCAAGTTCGGGTCCACGTACTTCATGGCGATGGAATACATCGAAGGCCCGACCCTGGCGGACCTGCTGCGCCGCGATGGGTCGATCCCCTCCGCCAAGGCGGCCGACATCGCCATGGAGATCGCCGCCGCTTTGGCGTTCGCTCACCGCAACGGCGTGGTCCATCGCGACATCAAACCGGCCAACATCCTGCTGGGCACGAACGGCACGATCAAGGTCGCCGACTTTGGCATCGCCCGGGCAATGAACGCACCGGTCGAGGCCAACCTGACCCAGGCCGGCGCGGTGATGGGGACGGCCACGTACTTCTCGCCCGAGCAGGCCCAGGGCGCGCAACCCGACCCGCGTAGCGACCTGTACTCGCTGGGGGTCGTGCTGTACGAGATGGTCAGCGGCCGTCCGCCGTTCACCGGCGACAACCCCGTCTCGATTGCCTACAAGCAGGTTCATGATTCGCCGCAGCCGTTGAACCGCCTCGTGGCCGACATTCCTCGGCCGTTCGAGGCGATCGTCGCCAAGCTGCTGGCCAAGAAGCCAGAGAACCGCTACGCCAGCGCGGATGCGTTGCGCGACGACCTGGCCAGATTCCGCCGCGGCGAACCGGTCGAGGCATTGGCCAGGTTGCGCAACGCCGCGCCCCCCGCCGCCGCAGCGGCCACCGCGATCAGCCCCGCCACCGCCCGGACGCAGGCGATGCAGCGCACCGGAACCGTTCCGATGCCGGTCGGTCCCGCCCAACGCGGCGCGCCGCCCAGACGCGACAGTCGCGGCGCGTGGTACGCGGTGGCGGCACTGCTGGCGCTCGCCGTGTTGGCCGTCGGGGCGTTCCTGATCATCAAGTCGCAGAAGAAGGACACCGCCGCGCCCCCCGACACCAGTGCGCTGGCCGTGACGATGCCGAACGTGGTCGGTAAGCCGCTGGACCAGGCGCTCAACGAGTTGCGTTCAGCCAACCTGGCACCGGAGCCGGTGGAGCAGAACCCGGCCGACCCAGCGCAAGCGGCCGGCAATGTCACCAGCACCGACCCGCCACCCGACACGCCGGTCGTCGCCCAACAGGCCGTCAAGGTGTTCTTTAACCCGACCACCAAGAAAGTCGCCATCCCCGAGCTGCGCAACAAGACCGTGGCCGAAGCGCAAGAGGCGCTCAGCAAGGTAGGCCTCGGTTGGGCCCGCGAAGGGCTCCTGGAAGAAGACCCCTCGGTGGAGGAGGGCAAGGTGATCCGTTCGGACCCGGGTGCCGGTACCGAGGTCGCCGCCGGGCACCAGGTACGCCTGGTGATTTCCAGTCGGACCAAGGTGGCGGTTCCGAACGTCGTCAACCAAGACGGCCAAGCGGCGCAACGCACGCTGCAGAATGCGCCATACAAGCTGGTGGTCACCGTCACCCAGGAGGCCAGCGACATCGTCGCCGATGGCAAGGTGATTCGCACCGAACCGGCGGCCGATACCCAGCTTCCAGTCGGCAGCCCGATCACGCTGGTGGTCTCGTCGGGCCCGCAGCAGGTTCGCGTGCCCGTGCTCACCGGGTTGACCGAGGCGCAGGCGCGCAATCAAGCGCTGCGCGGCAACGTCGGCATCGACGTCACCTACGTCACCCTCGCCCCCGGCGACCCAAAGGTTGGACGGGTGATCGATCAGGGCACGGCGAGCGGGGCGATGGTCGATCCCGGCACGGTGATCGCCGTGCGCGTTGGACAAGCGGCGGCATCACCGTCGACCACCACGACACCATCGTCCACCACGCCGTCGACCACGACCCCGCCAACGTCGACCTCGCCCGCCGACACCACCACAACCGCGTAACGCGGAACGCGCGTCCCCAGGGGTTACGTCAGGAAGTTGTTCAGCAGGTGGTGGCCGCCGTGGGTGAGCACGCTTTCGGGGTGAAACTGGACGCCCTCAACCGCCAACTCACGATGGCGCACGCCCATCACCACCCCGTCGTCGGCGGTGGCGGTGACGACCAGGCAGTCAGGCAGCGTGGCTGGGTCGATCGTCAGGCTGTGATAGCGCGTCGCCGTCATCGGGTTGGGTACCCCGGCAAACACGCCGGCGTCGTCGTGATCGATCGTCGAGGTCTTTCCGTGCATCAGTGTGGGGGCGGGCACCACGCTGGCGCCGTAGACATGGCCGATCGCCTGATGCCCCAAGCACACGCCGAACAGCGGAACGCCCGCGGCGGCCGCGGCAGGAATCAGCTCGCAGATGATCCCCGCTTCCTCCGGCCGGCCCGGGCCCGGTGACAGCAGGATTCGGTCGGGGTGCATCGCCAAGGCCTGGTCGACAGTGAGCTGATCGTTGCGCACCACGACCGGCTCAGCGCCCAGTTCGCCCAGGTACTGAACCAGGTTGAAGACGAAGCTGTCGTAGCTATCGACGACCAAAACGCGAGCCATGCACCAGCCTGGCGCGTCGGGGCCGGCGTTGTCGAACGCGTTCTGCGGCACAACGCGGCGTACACTCGTTGCCCGTGGCACCTCCAAAGCGCAAGACCACCGGTGGCCGGGTGACCCCGAAGAAGACCACCACCCTGTCGACCCCGATCGTCGACGGCCACCGCGCCTCGTCGACCCCCAAGTCGCGCGACGGTGATCACCCCGACATCTCGTCGCGGTACACCCCGCCGAACCCGAAAGAGTTCTACGAAAGCCCGCCGTGGGTGCCGATCCTGATGTTGGCCCTGCTGATCGGCGGCGTCCTGGCGATCATGATGCGCTACCTGGTGTGGAACGACAGCAATCTCCCGATCCTGGTGGGACTGGTGCTGATGTTGGGCGGTCTGTACACCGCTACCAAGTGGCATTGACCGATCCGGTTACACACAGGACCCAACTCACACGCGTGTAACTCTCCCCAGTGTTATCCACACTTCTGTGGATAACTCACGTCGGTGTCTATTCGTAGAGCGGGGCGACGATGTCCATGTCTTCGAGACAGTGCCGCGGCGGCGGCGGATCCTCGTCGGGAGCCATCGTCATCTTGATCTCGACGCCGCACACGCTGCACCGATAGCGGACATTGACCTTGCGCATCTCGCCAGCTGGCGGTGGCTCGGGCATCGGCGCCGACATCGGACGAATGAACGCCATTCCGATCCGCCAAATCGCATAGCCACCCAAAACCCCGATCCCCACCCAGATCACGGTGGACAATGCGGGCATCAGCCGAGCCGTTCGATGATCGTCGCGTTGGCCATGCCCCCACCCTCGCACATCGTTTGCAGGCCGTAGCGCTCGCCGGTTCGTTCCAGTTCGTGCAGCAACGTGGTCATCAGCCGGGCACCGGAACACCCCAGTGGGTGACCGATAGCGATAGCCCCGCCATTGCGATTGACCCGTTCCATGTCGGGGTGCAGTTCCTGCTCCCACGCCAGCACCACCGAGGCAAAGGCCTCGTTGATCTCGATCACGTCGATCTGCTCGATCGTCATCCCGGCGCGTTGCAGGATCCGTTGCGTTGCCGGAATGGGCGCGGTCAACATCAGCCGCGGATCGTCGCCGACCACGGCGAACTCGACGAAGCGGGCCCGTGGCGTCAGTCCAAGTTGGATGGCGCGCCCCTCGCTCATGATCAACACCGCCGAGGCGCCATCGGTGATCTGCGACGAGGTCCCAGCGGTGACTTTGCCGCCCTCCTCGGCGGCCCGGAACACGGGTTGCAGCGCGGCTAACGATTCCATCGTGGTGTCGCGCAGACCCTGGTCGGTGGTCAGCGTCGAGCCATCAGCGCTCCGTAGCGGATGGATCTCGCGTTCGAAGCGGCCCTCGGCCGTCGCCTGCGCGGCCAGCTCCTGCGAGCGAACGCCGAAACGATCGAGGTCCTCGCGGCTCAGTCCCCACTTGTCGGCGATCAGCTCGGCGGAAATGCCCTGCGGCACCAGACCCTGGTCGCCGCTGTAGCGGGCACTGACCCGCGGCCCAAAGGGAAACCCGAACTTGCCGTCGGCCATCGACGCGCCCATCGGCACGCGGGTCATCACCTCGACACCCCCGGCGACGACCACGTCATACGCCCCGGCGATCACTCCCTGTGCGGCGAAATGGATCGCCTGCTGGCTGGATCCACACTGCCGGTCGATGGTGGTTCCCGGAATGGTCTCCGGCCAGTTCGCTGCCAGCACCGCGTTGCGGGCGATGTTCGCCGCTTGCTCGCCGACCTGCATCACGCACCCCAGAATCACGTCGTCGATCACCCGCGGCTCGACGCCGGCGCGGGTGACGAGCGCACTCATCGTCTCGGCTGCCAAATCAACCGGATGCCAATCCTTGAGCGCCCCATTGCGCCGACCCAGCGGGGTGCGCACTGCATCGACGATGACCGCTGACCGGAGGCTCACCCCTGCATTGTGACCATCCGTCCTGATGCGACCCAAACTCTGCGGTCCGCTCGTGGCAACGGGGCTTGCCAGATCTGCGACACTTGGGTGGATGAGCAGGCATTCGATCAATGATCTCAACGCGGCAGTCAACGGTCTCACCGCGCCAAAACGATTTCTCGACCTCGTTGCCGCGCTGGGTTCGTCGACCGCGGTGCGCACGATGACCGACGCTGGCGATTGGCAGCAATGGTCCTACGACGAGGTCCTCGATCGTGCGGCGCGGGCCGCTACGGGGTTGCGCGAGCGCGGTGTTCAGCCGGGCGACCGGGTGTTGATGATGATGCGCAACCGACCCGACTTCCACTGGTTCGACATCGCCCTGCAGTTCCTGCGGGCCACGTCGGTCAGCATCTACAACTCGTCGTCAGTTGAGGAGATCGCCTACCTCGGCTCGCACGCCGGTGCCCGCGTGGCGATCATCGAGTCCGGCGCCTTTCTGGATCGGGTGCTCGCGGCGCGCGGCCAGCTCCCCGAGCTGGAATCAATCTTCGTCGTCGGCGACACACCCACCGATGGCGGCACGGTCGAGGCCGCCGACACACTGCTGGACAACGAACCAGCCGACATGGGCGCGCTGGCCGCGGCGACGGCGCCCAAGGACATTGCCACGATGATCTACACCAGCGGCACCACCGGGCCCCCCAAGGCGGTGATGATCAACCAGTACAACGTGGTGTTCACCGTCGAGTCGCTGCGCCTGGCGATGGATTCTCCCGAGCACAACCCGATGCGATCGATCAGCTACCTGCCGATGGCCCATATCGCCGAGCGAATGGTCGGGCTGTACATGCCGATGGTGCTGGGCGTCAACGTGGCCACCTGCCCCGAGATCGGCGAGCTCAGCACCTACCTGACCGCGGTTCGCCCGCAGATGATGTTCGGCGTGCCGCGCGTCTGGGAGAAGATCTACAACTCGGTGAATGCCGCGCTGGCCGCCGATCCCGACAAGCTGCGCCAGTTCAACGAGGCCGTGGATGCCGCGCTGGTGATCAAGCAAGCCGAACGCGACGGCACGATCACCGAAGAACAGCGCCAGACATGGGACTTCCTCGACGCGGTCGCCTTCGCCCAAGTTCGCCAACTCATCGGTCTCGACGAGATGCAGCTGGCGATCTCCGGCGCGGCGCCGATCCAGCAGCGCGTCCTCGAATGGTTCTGCGCGATCGGCGTGCCGTTCACCGAGGTCTACGGGCTCAGCGAAACCAGCGGTCCGCTGACGTGGACCGCAACGGACAATCGTCCGGGTTGGGTCGGCCCGGCAATCCCGGGTGTCGAGATTCGCCTGGGCGACGACGGCGAGGTCCTCGGGCGCGGCGGGGTGATCTTCCAGGGGTACTTCAATGATCAAGCCAAGACCGACGAAGCGCTCGTCAACGGGTGGTTCCACACGGGCGACATCGGCGAGATCAGTGACGACGGCTATCTGCGGATCGTCGATCGCAAGAAGGAATTGATCATCACCTCCGGCGGCAAAAACATCAGTCCCGGCAACCTGGAAGCCGCGCTGCGTGGCATCGATCTGATCGGTCAAGCGGCGGTCATCGGCGACAACCGCAAGTACCTGTCGGCACTGCTGGTGCTGGACCCGGAAGCCGCCAAGCTGTGGGCCAGCCGACACGGCGTGGACGTCGCCGCGATGGCCGACGACCCGCGGGTGATCGCCGAGGTGCAAGCCGGCGTCGACCGGATCAACACCCAATTCGCCAAGGTGGAGCAGATCAAGAAGTTCACCCTGTTGGCCGACGAGTGGCAGCCGGATTCGGAAGTGCTCACGCCGACGTCAAAGCTGAAGCGACGGGGGATCAACGCGGTGTACGCCGAGCAGATCGAGGCGATGTACGTCGGCGCCTAGCCGACCGTCATTCGCCCACTACCACCAACGCTCCTCGGCAGGTGGTTCGGGGGGAATCTCGACCACCTTGGTCAGCGCCCGGATCATCGCCGCCACATCCGATTCCGTCAGCACGTGGGCAAAGACTCGCTGCACCATCCGCCGGTAGGTCACGCCCGCGTCGCGCCACGTGGCTCGGCCTTCGGATAACAGCACCACGGTGACACCACGCCGATCGGACGCCGCGCTGGTGCGTTCGATGTAGCCCTCGGTGACCATTCGGTCCAGCCGCCGCGACAGGCTGGACGCCACCTCCTGCAGTTCGTGGCACAGATCGCTGACGCGCATCGACCCGCCGTTGCGGGCCAACGCGGCCAGAATCTCGAACTGCGCCAAGCTGATCCCAACGTCGTCCTGCAGGGCGCTGTCGACCTGGCGTGACGCGTTCGAGGCGACGATGCAGAACGTGCGCCATAACGCCGTTCGTTCGGCATCCAGCCGGGGCACGTTACGCGGTGGCTTCCAGGGCGGCGCTGAACGCGGCGACGGCGATGTCGATCTCGTCGGCGCTGACCACCAGCGGCGGCATCCACCGCAGGCAGCGCCCGTAGGTGCCCGCGTTCATCAGGATCAGCTTGCCCTGCTCCAGGCAATGGCGTTGCACGGCGGCGACGCTTGCGGGGTCGTCGAACTCGATGCCGACCATCAGTCCGGGGCCGCGAACCTGGCGAATCACCGGGTGCAGTTCGGCAAGATCCTTCAGCGCGGCGGTCAACTGCGCGCCACGCTGAATGACGTTATCCAGGAATCCGGGTGCGCTGAGTACGTCGATCGTTGCCAGCGCCGCGGCGCAGCCCATCGGGTTGCCGCCGTAGGTGCCGCCGTGGCTACCGGTCGGCCACCTCTGGTCCAGTTCGCGGCGCGTCCCCAGCGCCGAGAACGGGAAGCCGCTGGCGATTCCTTTGGCCATGCAGATCACGTCGGGCTCGATGTCGTAGTGCTCGACGGCGAACATCGTCCCGGTTCGGCCAGCACCGCTTTGGACCTCGTCGGCGACGAACAGGATCCCGTGCTGGCGGCAGCGTTCAACGATTCCGTGAATGAACGCCGGAGGAGCGGGCACATAGCCACCCTCGCCCAACACCGGTTCCAGGATCATCGCCGCAGTTTCATCAGGTGCGGTGTGGGTCTTCAGCAGATGATCCAAGCCGGCGAGGGCGCGATCGACTTCTGCATCGTGGTCGTCGGCCAGCGGGTCGGGGTACGGGGCGGTGAACACACCAGCCGGCAGCGGCGAATGCCCGGCGCGGTACCCAGTCTTCGAGGTGGTCATCGCCATCGTCAGGTGCGTGCGGCCGTGGAAGCTGCCGCTGAACACGATCGTGTTCGGCCGTTTCGTGGCCTGCTTGGCCAGCTTGATCGCCGCTTCGGTGATCTCCGCCCCACTGTTGGCGAAGAAGAACGTATCGATGCCGCCGGGGGTCAGATCGGCCAGCCGGGCCGCTAACGGCTCGAGCAGGTCGTGCTTGTACACGTTGACCTGGGCGTGGATGAATCGCTGTGCTTGGGTGCTGATTGCGTTGACCACCGTCGGGTGGGCGTGCCCGGTGGAGTTGACGGCGATCCCCGCGGCGAAGTCCAGGTAGCGCTGGGCGTCGGTGGTGGTCACCCAGCAGCCACTGCCGCTGGCGACCTGCAGGTCGGTAACCGAGAACCACACATTGGACAGGTGCGACGCCATGGGTGTCACACTATGCAGCCGCGGCGCCCGTCGCCGACGACGTCAGTCCTTCCAGCCGTCGTCGCTCCAGCCCGGGTCTTCGTTCTGACGCTCCCACGCCTTGTCGTCATCGTCGTTGCGTGCCGTGTTTTCACGCGCCGTCTTCAAGGCGTTGGCGGCCTCGTCGTGGCTGTCGTACGGGCCGAGCAGATCGGATGCCGCGCTGCGGTTGTCTTCGGTCTCGACCTCACCGGTGATCACGTTGTAGTAGTACTTCACAACGCCGAACCTACCCACTAGCGCGACGCGGCGAACTCCACCGCGGCTTCCCAGTCGTGGCCGATCAGGGTCCGGTAGGGCATCACCAACTTGGGACTGTTGACCCCCAACGCCCCACGCAGGACGCCGCCGTATCCGTACAGGGCAACGAACGGGCCGGTCAGGTCGCCGTAGACGACGCGTACGTCGTCGTCGCCGTGAGCCCGCCCGAGGAACTGGATTCGGCGGTCAAACTGCTCGCTCCAAAAGAACGGGACCGACGAAAACGGGACGGGCGGTTCACCGTTCAGGTAGGCGGCCACGGCCGTCGCTGCCGCGGCTCCCTGCTCGTTGGCGTTCGTCCAATGTTCGACACGCATCTCCTCGTCGAATAGCGGATTGGTCCAGCGAGCCACGTCGCCGGCGGCGAACACGCCATCAGTGTCGAGCGCGCCAAGCGTCTCGTCGCACACGATCCCATCGGCAAGCGCCAGGCCGCTGTCGTTCAGCCATGCCGTGTTCGGGGCCACACCGACGCCGACGAGGACCACGTCGGCAGGGTGGTGCGTGCCGTCGGCGAGCGTCACCCCGGTGACCCGATCGCCGTCGTGATCGATCGCCGCGACCTGCACGCCGCAGTGGATCTGGACGTCGTTGCGCTGGTGAACCGTGGCCACCGCGGCGCCCATCTGCGCACCCAAGCCACGGATCATCGGAGCCGGTGCTCCTTCCAGCACGGTCACCTGACAGCCGCGAGCGCGCGCCGTGGCCGCCGCTTCAAGACCAATGAATCCCGCGCCGATCACGACGACGCGTACGCCTCCGCCCAACCGGCGGCTCAGGTCCTGCGCATCGGCCAGGGTGCGCAGCACGCACACGCCGTCGACATCAGGTTGACCGGGGAGCCGACGCGGGCTGGCCCCTGTCGCGATGATCAGCGCGTCGTAGGCATCGACCGTGCCCCGGTCGACGTGCACCGTTCGGCTGCCGATATCCAGCCCGACGGCACGCACGCCACGCCGGAAATCGAACGACGGGTTGTCGGGCACTCGCAGTCGAATCCGCTCGCCGTCCCACTCCCCCGCCAACACCTTCTTCGACAGCGGCGGGCGATCGTAGGGTGGGTCCGTTTCCTGGCCGATCAGCGTGATGCTCCCGGCGAATTCCTTTTGGAGCAGCGTCTCGCAGGCGCGCAACCCTGCGAGCGACGCCCCGACCACGACGACATGCGCCGTCTCCGTCGACGTGGTCACGATTGATCCGACCTGTGCGGATCAAACGTGACCACGTGGGGAGACGTGGCGCGGATCAGTCGAACGGATGCAGCGATGAGCCGACCGCCCACATGCTGAAGTACTGGCTGCTGGCCCCGTACGCCATCGCCAGGGCGACCTTGGCACCGTCGACCTGATGCTCGCCGGCGGCGCCGCGCACCTGCAGCGCGGCTTCGCCGAAGCGCAGCAGACCCGATGCGCCGATCGGGTTCGACGACAACACGCCACCTGAGGCGTTGATCGGCAGTGCTCCACCCAGTTCGGTTTCGCCGCGGTCGATCATCTTCCAGCCCTCGCCCGGCTCCGCCAGATCGTGCGCCTCGAGCCAGATCGCCTCGTGCCAGCTAAACGGCACGTAGAGCTCGGCCATGTCGATCTGCTGGCGCGGATTGGTGATCCCCGCCTGGCGATAGACGTGCCAGGCGCAGTCGACCGTCGCCTGCGGACGCACCGGGTCGCGCCCGGGGAATGCGGCCGGTTCGCTGCGTGACGCCGTGCCCAGCACCCATGCGGGTGGTCGCCCATCCGCCGCTGCGGCCTTGCCCCCGGCCTCGTCGGTCAGCACCAGGGCGCAGGCCCCGTCGGACGACGGGCACGATTCCAGATAACGCAGTGGCTCCCACATCATCGGAGAATCGCGGACCTTCTCGATGGTCAGGTCGTGCAACTTCAGATGGGCGTAGGGGTTCTTCAGCGCGTTCTGGCGGTCCTTGACGGCCACCTTCCAGCCGATGTGCTCGGGCGCACCCGTGCGCTGGATGTAGGCGCGGATGAATGGGGCGAAGGCACCACCGGCACCCAAGCTGGCGCCCTTGCCGCTGCCCAGGGCGAACTGGGCGTTGCCCTCCGACTGCTTTTCGAAGGCCACGGCCAGCACGCGCTTGAACCGCTTGGCCTGAATGTGCGATGCGGCAACGACAGCCGTCGACCCACCGACCGATCCAGCGGTGTGGACGCGGAACATCGGCTTACCCACCGCGCCCAACGCGTCGGACAGATACAGCTCGGGCTTCATCACGCCCTCGAACAGGTCGGGGGCCTTCCCCAAGATGACCGCGTCGATGTCGGCCATCGTCATTTGGGCGTCGTCCAGTGCACGGAACACGGCCTCGCGGACCAGTCCGCCGATCGAGACGTCGCGGCGGCGCGACTTGTGATGCGTCTGGCCGATACCGACAACTGCGCAGGGTTCGTTGCTCATTGATCTCCCTCCAGCACGCAGACCAGGTTCTGTTGCAGACACGGGCCGGACGTGGAATGGGCCAAAGCCCGCTTGCCGCCACCGAAGATGTGGTTGGCCGCATACCCGATGCGCGCCAGCCCGGTGGCCATGATCGGATTCGTTGCCAGCGGTCCGCCGGAGGCGTTGACGACAACGTCGTCGGCCAAGCCCAGCGCCCGCCGCAGAATGATCTCTTCGTGGGTGAATGCCGACTGCAGCTCGGCGACCTCGATCGGTCCGTTGCCGACGCCAGCCACCTCGCCGGCCTTGCGTGTCGCCGGTGAATCGGTCAGGTCACGGAACGCCGGGTTATGACATTCGGTGCGGTGATCCAGCCCGGTGATCCACGCCGGACGCTCGACCAGCTGACGTGCCCGATCGCCCGTGGCCAAGACCATCGCCACCGCGCCATCGGTGATCGGCGGCAGGTCGTGGCGACGCAGCGGAGCACGTACGTAGTCGGTGGCTAGCAACTCGTCGACATTGCTATCGCCGGACACCTGGGCGTCGGGGTTGTTCTTCGCCGCGCTGCGACAGCGCACGGCAACCTCGGCCATCTCCCGTTCGTTGGTGATGCCTGCGCCGATCACGGCACGGGCCTGCAAGGCGGCGAAGGTCAGCGGATCGGCACCGATCGTGGCCAGATAGTACGGGTCCATTTCCATCGGGTAGATCAGCGTCGGATCTCCGGTGGACGACCGCCCGGATCCGGTGACTACGGCGATTTCGATGTCGCCATGTTGCAGGCGCAACCACGCTTCGTACAGCGCCCAGGCGCCGTCCATCTCGACGTGCGAGTCCTGCTTCGGTGGCCACGCACCCAAGGCATCCAGGTTTTGGACGAAGCTGAACGCCTGCCCGGTGATGTAGTCGCAGCTACCCAGGCAGGTGAAGTCGATGTCGGCGCGGGTCAGACCAAGCGGCTCGATCGCTTTCGAGATCGCTTCGACCAGCAGCATCGTTTCGGTCATCTCGGTACGCCGGACCATGGGCGTCTGCGCCCAGCCGACGATGGCGATTTCAGGGGTCGTTGCCATCAGTAGATCCTTTGTGCCAGGTTCGGGTCGTCGATATCGGGTTCGCCATTGGGGATCCAGCCGACGAGGTTGCCGAACACGCCGCCCATCGCTCCGCCCCCGGGATTTTCCTCGCCAGGCGAGGCCCACACGGCCGACACCCGCTTGCCCACTTTCACATCGGCGACAGGTAGTTCGATGACCTCTTGGAAGCCAAGGACGACATCGTGTTCATCGAGCAAGACCATGACCCGGGCGAACGGCTCGGTCTCGGTCTGGCCGGGATACTGCACCGGGGTGACGATCACGAAGTTGCTGATCGTCCCGGTCTGCGGCAGGTCGACTTCGTCGGCCTCGGTCAGCACGGTGGCATCGATCGGGCAGTTGCCCTTGCCCCCGGCGTAGACCCGACCACATTCCGAGCAACGCTGACCAAGCAGGCGGTTCTGCTTGCTGGCCGCCGTGGTGCGCACCACCGCCGGTGACACCGGGTTGTGGTAGTTGATCGACGCCACGTAGTCCATCATCCCGACCGGCTCGGCAGCCGGGCCTTCGTCCGTGCCGTCGACTTCGGCCTGTTCACCGGGGATGAAACAGACGATGTCGTTCAACCGCCCAACGCGCTTGCCACGCCAGCGTGGGGCAACGCGCATCCCGTCGCTCATCGCCTCGATCGAACCAGCGTCGACGGCATGGAGCATCGGCGTGGTGGCCCCATCCATGCGGATGAAGGCGAAGCCAAACGGGACCTGTAGCGGATGCTGTTCGGACGGATTCGGTACCCAGGTCCAGGATTCGACCGTGCCGGCCGGGCCGACCTCGACGAAGTCGTGGGCCAGTTCGGCGCCCGTGGCCGGATCCCATTCCATCGGCGGACAGATCACGTCGTTGCCGTTGCGGATCCCCAGGATCTTCTTGTCGGTCAGCGCGGTCATGAACGCGCCGATCACCGGGCCTAGAGATCGCGTATAGGGGAACGTGATCGTGCTGTCTACAAACTGTGTCATGGTCACCTCGTTGCGGGGTCGTCTGAACCACCGCCTGTGGGCACGATATGCGTCGGCACCATCGGCGGGCTAAGCGGACGTCACCCGGCGTGCAGTTGGCCGGTGACGAAGCGGTGGAGGTGTTCGGGTGCCGGGCCAGCCCCGGCGACGTTCGGCACAGCGATCATTCCATCGCGATCGAGGGTCACGGGGGCGACGACATCGGCGGCGAAGTAGCGCTCGGTCGCCGACAGGTCGCCGATCAACGTGAACCCAGGGAGCGCGGCGAGCGCCAGATTGGCCGCCCGACTGAAGCCGGTCTCGAGCATGCCCCCGCACCACAGTGGGATGCCGCTGGCCATCGCCAGGTCGTGGATCTGCACGGCGGTCAGGTACCCGCCAACAGCGCCGGGCTTGATGCACAGCACGTCGGCGGCGCCAAGGTCGAGGGCATGTTCAGCGGCTTCGAAAGAGTCGATCGACTCGTCGAGACAGATCGGCGTGGCCAGCCGGTCGGTCAAGGCAGCGTGACCATGCAGATCGGCGCGGGGCAACGGTTGCTCGATCAGCACCAAGCCGAACTGGTCCATCTGCTCGAGCGCACGGACGTGGTCGGGGTTGTCCAGCCGGTAACTCTCGTTGGCGTCTACTTGGATGGCGACGGCGTCGCCCACGGCATCACGAACCTCGGCCACCACCTCGACATCGTTGCCGGGGGCGATCTTCAGCTTCAGCCGCCGGTAGCCCTGGGCAACGAAGCGGTGCGCGGCGACGGCCGTTGCCTGCGGAGTGGCCTGCAGCCCGATCGCCACGCCGGCCGGAACGCGGTCGCCCGGCGCGCCCAGATAGCTGGCCAGGCTCTGCCGACTGGCGCGCAAGTGGGCGTCGAGCACAGCCATTTCTACGGCGGACTTGGCCATTGGATTTCCGTCGACGAAGAGCAGCCGCTCGCTGATGTCATCGACTGCCACTTCGGTGCCGATCAGCGCCGGTACCAGGACTCCGGCGATCAGTAGCGCCGCGGTGTCGCGCGATTCGGCCGTATAGCCAGGGCGCGGGAGTGCCACGCATTCGCCCCACCCGGTCACCGGGTGGCCATCCACGTCGGCATGTAGTTCGATGATCGACGTATCACGCCGTGACACGGTGTCGCGCGCCGACCGGAATGGTTCGACCAGCGGCAGGCTCAACAGGTGCACCGTGGCACCGGTGATGCGCATCCCCGTCACACCGAGCTCCGATCAAAACGTCGATCGCAGTCAGGAGATTCGTCGGTATGCGACGAATTTCCTGACTGCGATGCAAAGGTCACGGGTGGAGACGAGGGGAATCGAACCCCTGACATCTACCTTGCAAAGGTAGCGCTCTGCCAACTGAGCTACGTCCCCGCTGGCACGGACACGATATCGGGACCGGTCGTGTCGCGACCGCGAAGTTTCGTCCGAAACCGATGAGTACAAAATGGATACCCGAATCGGTACGTACTGTACATTGGAATCGGTACAGATTGTATAGTCCGGACGATGGAGTCATTGCCCGAGGCAACACGTTGAGTTACCTGCCGCGAATCGCCGATTCTGAACTCACCCAGCGACTCGCTGCTGCCGGAGCCGTGGTGATCGAGGGACCAAAGGCATGCGGAAAGACAGAAACAGCGCGCCGCCAGTCGAACAGTGTGGTATTGCTCGACATTGACCTTCAGGCCCAGGCGGCTGCGCAAACCGATCCATCACTGCTGTTGGACGGAGCTGTCCCACGATTGTTCGACGAGTGGCAAGTCGCACCCGTCCTCTGGAACCAGGTGCGCCGCGCCGTCGACAGCCGACAGCAACCAGGACAATTCATCCTGACCGGATCATCCGTGCCCCCCGACGATGTTGACCGACATACCGGAGCTGGTCGATTTTCATTCGTCAGAATGCGACCAATGTCGTTGTTCGAGGCCGGACACGCTTCCGGTCAAATCAGCGTTGCAGAAGTTTTCTCTGCAGTGCCGGTTCGTGCCACAGACTCGGGATTGACGGTGCCGCGAATCGCCGAACTGGTGACCATTGGCGGCTGGCCCGCCCAACGGTCGACCACACTCCCATCGGCGGCGCAGGCCTCGATCGACTACGTCCACCAAGTCTGCACTGTCGACGTTACCCGTGTCGGAGCCACCAGGCGAGATCCGCTGAAGGTTGCCGCGCTGATGCGTTCCTTGGCCCGCAACGTTGCTACCGAAGTATCAGTTTCGACCCTGGCCGCGGACGCGGGCGGTGCCGACTCTGAGTTTAGTCGAGTGACGGTGTCCGAGTATCTCAGCGCGTTGGAGCGTCTGATGGTCATCGAGGATCAGCCGGCGTGGTCGCCACACGTGCGTTCCGCACGTCAGCTTCGATCCTCCCCGAAACGCCACTTCGTGGATCCGTCACTTGCCGTCGCGGCACTGAGAGTAGGCCCGCAACGACTACTCAATGACCTGCAGTTTCTTGGATTCCTGTTCGAGTCCCTGGTCATTCGAGACCTCCGCGTCTACAGCCAGCCGCTGGGAGGAACCGTGTTGCACTATCGCGACAACAAAGGACTCGAGGTCGATGCGATTGTCGAGCTGGCGGATGGCCGGTGGGCGGCGTTCGAGATCAAGCTGGGACAGGGGGCGATCGACCAGGCAGCAGGCTCCCTGCTTCGATTTCGACAAGTCGTCGACGTGGAACGATGCGGCGAGCCAGCCGTGCTCGGCGTCATCACCGGGACTGGGTACGGATTTGTCCGCGAGGACGGTATCGCCGTTATCCCGATCGGCGCTCTTGGGCCCTAGGGACTGCCGTGAGTGAGCGCGATGATGGACGGGTGGCCGACCGCAACGATCCCGCCGTTATTCGGCGACTGATGACCACGCCCGCGACGTGGGCGGTGGTCGGGTTGAGCAACAACCCTGTGCGTCCGGCGTATGAGGTGTCCGAGTTCCTGGTCGAGCGGTTGCGCATGACGATCATCCCGATCCATCGCCGCGCCGACACGGTCCATGGGGCGGCGGGTTTCGTCTCGCTGGCCGAGATCCCCGACGGCACGCAGGTCGATGTCGTCGACTGCTTCGTCAACAGCCAGCGCGTCGGCGAGGTGGTCGATCAGGCGATCGCCGAACGCGACCGCTTGGGAATCGGAGCGGTCTGGCTGCAACTCGGGGTGGTAGACGAAGCAGCCGCACGGCGGGCGGCCGAGGCCGGTCTCGACGTCGTCATGGACACCTGCCCGAAGATCGAATTCCGCCACCTGTGAGCGAGGCGCTGACCGCTGCCCAGCGGATGGCGACGACGATCGATACCCACGACTGGAGTGGGCTTGCTGGGTTGCTCCATCCGCAGTTCCGCTGCCGGTACGTACACACCGGCGAGGAGTTCGACGGTCGCAACTGGGTGCGGTTGAACGCCGAGTATCCGGGCTTCGAGCGCTTCATCGTCGAAGACACGATCGGCGTCGGCAGCCGCTGCGTGATCCGGCAAAAGTCACCGCTAGCGCCGACGGAGTTCGCCAGGAGTTCCAGGTGGCCAGCTTCATCACGACCGTCGATGGGCTGATCAGCGAGATCACCGAGGTGTGGACCGACGTCCACCAAACGCCCCCGCCAGGCAGTCGCCCATCTTGACCCCTCGCTCCACCCGCAGCGCGTCAGCTGTTACGCGGTTAGTCGTCTTTTAGGGCGACGGCGTTGGGGGTGACGTTCATCTTCGGGACGTACTCGGCCACCTCGACGTCGCGGGCTTCGCCCAAGTACTTGGCGTGGAGTTCGCCGCGACAGCGGTCGCAAGGGCCGTAGAAGCGCACCGTCGCTTCGGTGCCACAGCGCGGGCAGGTGATCGTCATCGTCTCCACGACGACGACCGTAATCCGCCAGTCGCCCGATCGGTGGGCGACCTACCATGCGGCATGGCGGAATCGCTGGTGATCAACGGGACCTGTCCGCACGACTGCCCAGACAGCTGCGGGTGGCAGGTCACCGTGACCGGCAGCAACGGTGACCGTCGGGCCGTGCAGATGCGTGGCAACCCAGATCACCCGTTCAGCCAGGGTGAGCTGTGCCCAAAGGTCAACCGCTACCTGGACCGTGTCTACGACGAACGACGGATTCTGCACCCGCTACGTCGTGTCGGGCCGAAGGGCTCCGGCGACTACGAGCGGATCACCTGGGACGACGCCCTGGCCGAGGTCGCGGCCCGATTCCAGCAGGCGATCGAGCGCTACGGCCCGGAAACGCTAATGCCCTACAGCGACGCGGGCAACCAAAGCATGCTGGCGATCTACTACCCGAATCGCTTCTGGCATGCACTCGGCGCGACTCGACTGGAGCGGGCCCTGTGCGGTCCAACCGTGGGTGCCGGGGTGTCGATGACGATGGGCACGGCGCTGTGCCTGGACCCAATGGAGATCCGCCATTCCAAGCTGATCCTGATCTGGGGAACCAATACCCGGTTGACCAACCGTCACCTGTGGCCAACGATCGAAGCGGCCCGCGCCGACGGGGCGCAGGTCGTGGTGATCGACCCGCTGCGGACGATGACCGCCGAGGCAGCCGACTGGTTCATTCAGCCGCTCCCCGGCACCGACACCGCGCTGATGTTGGCGATGATCCATGTGTTGATCCGCGACAACCTGGTCGATCACGACTGGGTCACCGCGCACACGTTGGGCTACGACGATCTCGCCGCGCATGTGGCCGACTGGACACCGCTGCGTGCCGCCGACATCTGCGGTCTTGATGCGGGCGAAATCGAACGGCTGGCGACGATGTACGGGACGATCAAGCCATCGGTGATCCGCACCTTGATCGGCGCCGAGCATCACGAAAACGGGGCGATGATCTACCGGACGATGGCCTGCCTGCCAGCGCTGGTCGGCGCCTGGCAGTACCGCGGCGGCGGACTGGCACGCAGTGTCGGGTCGTGGTGCGGACTGCTGATCGATGATCACGCCTCGATCCGCAGAGACCTGTTGGGCGCCGCCGAACCGCGCTGGGTCAACATGAGCCGCCTCGGCGAGGCGCTGACCGACCCGGCGATGAGCCCACCGATCACGGCGATGTTGGTCTGGAACGCCAACCCGGTGGTTTCGACCCCGAACGTCGAATTGATCCGTCAGGGACTGTTGCGCGATGACCTGTTCGTCGTCGCCCACGAGCAGTACCTGACCGACACGGCGCGCTACGCCGACATCATCCTCCCGGCGACCACCCAGATCGAGGCGGTCGATGTGACGCCGGCATGGGGCCACCTGTGGCTCGGATGGAACGAACCGGCGATCGACCCGGTCGGTGAATCTGTATCGAATAGCGAACTGCACCGCCGACTGGCGGCGGCGATGGGCCTGACCGACCCCGCGTTGTTCGTCGGCGACATCGACGCGTTGGCCGAGATGCTGCCCACCGTCGACCTAAACGCGCTGCGCGCCGATGGGCTGGTCCGCGCCCCCTACCCCGACAGTGGTCTGCCCTACGCCGACGGCATCTTCCCGACCGCGAGCGGACGCATCGAACTGCGCAGCAGCGCCCTCGAGGCGCTTGGCCAGCCAGCCCTGCCGACCTACATCCCGGCCTCCGAGGGCCCCGGCGGTGCGCTCGCCCAGCGCTTTCCGTTCAGCCTGATGTCACCCAAGCAGCACACCCGCTTCCTCAACTCTGGCTATTCGCACCTGCCCAACCACGGCGGTCGCGAGTCGGGGCCATTCGTGGAACTGTGCACCGACGATGCGACGCGCCTGGCGGTGGCCGATGGCGACGAGGTCGAGGTGTTCAACGACCGTGGCTGCGTTCGTGTCCCCGTGCGGATCACCAACCGGGTACGCCCCGGTCTGGTGTCGATCCCCTGGGGGTGGTGGGGCGGTCACCACCCGAATGGGCAAGTCGCCAACTCGCTGACCAACGACACCCTGACCGACTGGGGCGGCGGCGTGGCCTTCTTCGACACCTTGGTCGATATCCGCCGCGTTTGAGCACCGGTAACCTGGCGCGATGGCAGGCAACGAGCTGATCTACGCGTTCCGCGTCATGCGCCTGCCATTGCTGGATGCCGGCGGGTCGCCGATCGGGCGCATCGAGGACATCGTCATCACCCCCGGTATCGAAGGTCTGCCACCGCGCGTCCTTGGGTTTGTGGCGACCAGTCAGCGTCGACGGATCTTCGTCAACGCGGCGCGGCTGGCATCGCTGGATAGCGATGGTGCCCGGCTGCGCAGCTGGGACGTCGACTTGAACCCATTCAAGCCGCGTGTCGGCGAGGTATTGGTCAGCCGCGACGTGATCGACAAGAAGGTTGGCGACGAGACCGTCAGCGACGTGGCCCTGCGACCGATGGGCGACAACCGCACGATCTGGTGGGAACCAGCCAAGATTCGTCTGGCCAAGCGCTCGACCCTGCGGCCGCGACCGAGCTACCGGCTGGTCGACTTCGCCGACGTACCGCAGCTGTTTGCCTCGATGGTCGGCGCCGACGTGGCCGCCGAGGTTGCCCGCTTCCGCGACATGCACTCCAGTGACGTCGCCGCCGCAGTGCGGTTGATGCCGCTCGACCGTCGTCGGCAACTGGCCCAGGCGATGGACGACGAGCGTCTGGCCGACATGCTCGAGGAGCTGCCCGAAGACGAGCAGTTGGGGATCATCGCCGGACTCGATCACGAACGCTTGGTCGACGTGTTGGAGGAGATGGACTTCGACGACCTCGCCGACCTGCTGGCGCAGATGCCCGGCGATCAACGGACGCGCGTCTTGGATGCCCTCGATGAAGAGGACGCCGAAACGATGCGCCGCCTGTTGAGCTACGCCGAAGGCACCGCCGGGGCGCTGATGACCCCCGAGATCATCATCCTCGGGCCGACCTCCACCGTGGCCGAGGCGCTCGCCGAGATCCGCGACCCCGACTGGCTGGTGTCGATCGCCGCCCAGGTCTACGTCTGCCGGCCGCCGTTCAAGCCGCCGACCGGGAAGTACCTCGGCTTGGTTCATTTCCAACGACTGTTGCGTGAACCGCCAAGCACCGAGCTGAGCCAGTGCATGGAGGAGGAACCGGCGATCTCTCCGGATCTCCCCGAACGCGAGGTCGCCGAACGGCTGGCCACGTACAACACGCTGACCGTCGGGGTGGTCGACGAAGCCAATCGGCTGCTTGGGGCGATCACCGTCGACGACGTGCTGGACCGCACCCTGCCACGCAACTGGCGTCATCGGCGGCGCGTGACGGAGACCCGCTCGTGATCGGCGTGCTGTTGTGAGCGGGACAACGTGAAACGTCGCGAGGACCTCACGACGCCGCGAAGCCAGCGACGATTCGGGATCTCCTACGACTCCGAAGCATTCGGCGCGTTCAGCGAATCGATCGCCCGCTATTTCGGAACGGCCCGGTTCCTGGTGATCCAATCCGTGATCGTGATGCTGTGGATCGGGTTCAACCTGGTGTGGGGTCTGAACATCGGCGACATCCGCAAGGGCGGCTTCGACCCCTACCCGTTCATCCTGCTCAACCTGGCGTTCAGCACCCAGGCGGCGTACGCCGCGCCGCTGATCCTGCTCGCTCAAAACCGTCAAGAAATCCGTGACCGTCAGCAGACCGAGAACGACCGGCGGGTTGCCGAACGGACCCAGGCAGACACCGAGTTTCTGGCCCGCGAGTTGGCGAGCGTGCGCCTGATGTTGGGTGACATGGCGACATCGGGTGAGTTAGAGGACCACCTCGATCAGCTGACCAAGGCGGTCGAACAAATCGGCGAGCGACTAGACCGCCTGGAGGCTGGCAGCACCAAGCCGGGCGACCACTGAGTCGACCAGCTTCACCGTGGCCGCTGCGTACTGCTCAGGCTGAGTGATCGTCACCAAGTGATCGTCGGCGATCTCGATCACCTCGGCACGCAGCGCAGCGGCCAACGCACGCTGCTTGCGCGGCTTGACCACACGATCCTCGGTGGTAATCAACATCCCGGCCGGGACATTCAGCGCATCGGCCCACGGACGGGCGTCGTAGGTGCTCAGCGCGTGACCCGCTTGCACCACGGTGAGCGGCTCGTTGCGCGTTGACTCGCCAGCCATCCAGCCCACATATCGGGCAACCGGCCCGCCGTCGACCAGCTTGTGCAGGTAACGGCGGATCAATTTGGCAACCGTGCGCGAGCGCAGGATCGGTCCGGTGAAGCGCATCACCTGCCAGCGAATCCGCTCGCCGCGGGTTTCCAGCCAGTCCAGTGCGGTGGCCTGGGCAATAATGCCGATGATCAACGCCGGGTGACGACGGGTCAGCATCAGGGCGATTGGTCCACCCATCGAATAGCCGACGGCGATCGCCTGGCTGATTCCCAGGTGGCGCAGAACGGCCGCAGCGTCGTCCGCCGCGTCCTCCAAGGCGAACGGCTGCGGGTTCCGGATCCCGCGCCCGTGGCCGTGGTGGTCGACCACGACGAACGAATAGCGCTCGGCGAGCGCCTGGTAGGCGGTGAAGAATTGCAGGTCGCCGGTGGCCGTCCAGCCGTGTAGGAGGATCAGTGTCGGTCGGCTGGCGTCGGCGTGGCGGTGATAGCGGTAGAAGATCTCACCGCGTCCAGGGATCGTCAGCGACGAGCCAGGTGGCGTCCACGGAATTTCGTACGGAGTCGACATCGGCTTCTATGTTACCGGCGGGTCACATCGCTGTTACCAGGAAGACGGGCGAGCCAACCCGGTGAACTCCTGGATGACGACACCCAGGTCTTGGGCGAGTTCGAGCATTGCTGCCGCTGACGATGGATCGTCGCCAAGCAGTCGGGCACCGGGTGACAGCCGACCGGCCAAGGTCTGGATCATCGCTGCAGCCGCAACCGCTCCGGCGATCTCCCCGGCTCGCCCTGCAGCGCCGCTGACCACGGTGAGCCGCGCCCCGTCATGATCGGCACCACGAACCTCGACGCGCACTGCGCCCACCGACCCACCGGTGTGCGGCGGCGTCAGCATCGGCAGTCGCGCCGTCAGCCGATCGCGTCGAGTGGCCGACACCCGCGCCGACACCCGTCCAGCCTGCGGGAAGCAACGCTGCAAAGCCCGTGGATCGGCCAGATCAGCGCGGTAGCAATCATGAGCGCCGATCGGATCGGGAAACCAACACAGCTCACGGCCACTCCCGCCGACGCGCTCGATCCACGCCCCGTCGTGCCAGGCGATGCTCGTGCGCCCGAGCGAGCGGTGATGGCGCACCGCGCACGCCGGTCCGCCGGTTCCATGGACGGCGACGTGAACTTCTTCCAGGTTGGGGACCTGCGCCGCCAACGAGCGAGCCAACAGACCGGTCAGGCCGGGGGACATTCCCGCCCCGATCACCAGCGGCACGCCCATCGTGCGGGCTTGGCTGTCGAGGCTGAGCAGTTCGTCGACGTCATCCAAGAAGTCGCCGACCGACACAACCGGCACCTCCTGGCTGATCAGATTGCGTGCCAGGTCGGCGTGCGGGTCAGGTGTACACAGCAGCACGGCATCGGCGGCACGGATCTCGTCGATCCCATGAATATTGACCCCACCAACCTCGGCGGCAACCTGCTTGGCCACCGATGGACGAACATCGTTTAGCGCCAATCGAATGCCTCGGGTGCTGAGCGCCTTGGCCGCGGCCCGGCCGGTGATCCCGCAACCAACGACGGCAACGATCGGGCTGAAGTCGCTCACGTCGAAGGGGGCTGAGCTCGGCGCACCTCGCGCCACCCGCCCTCTTGCGGTGGCGTGCCGCCCTTGCCTCGGAAGCGCAATGCTCCAGCGAGGGCAGCGGCCATCGACAACGCAAGCATGGCCCGACGCAAGGCTTTCACGAGCCGCACCCTAGTGCTCGGATCACCCCACCTGTCTGCGCAGCCTGGTCGATCGCAGCATCACCGCTCCGACGAGGACCACCAGACCAGCAAGCATCGTGACAAGCCACACGTTCGATCCCGTCGACGGAAGCAATCCCCCACCCGATGATGGACTCGTCGTCGGCGTGGTCGGTGACGTGGGCGTCGTCGTGGGCGTCACCGGCGTCGTCGTGGGAGTCGTCGTCGTGGGAGTCGGCGGGGCGGCGTTGACGTTGGCGTGCGCAGGGTCGGTTGCCGACAACGGCCCACAGGTTTCGCTGCCATCGGAGGACAGCTTGGCCCAACAACCCTTGACCGTCCCGATGTTGCGGTACGGCCCGGCGGTGAGCGCCGCTGACGAACCCGTACAGGTCATCGATTCACCGACCGCGAGCACAGCGCGGGGGCAGGACACGGAGACGCCCTGATCGTCGGTGACGACGATGCTGGTGATCACCACGTTGCCGGCATTGGTGACGAGATAGGTGAAGTTCATCGTCGACCCGAAATCAACGTTCGGACCTTGGTCGGGCGTGTTGGCGTCGGCACCGTTCACCGACTTGACCAGCGTGATCCGCGGATCAGCGACAAAGGCGTTCGCCGGATTGTCGTCCGTGACCGTCTGGCCGGTCACGATGCCGCCGTCGGTTGCGATTGTCGATGGGCCAGTTCCGGCCACGCTGCCAACGTTCGTGTAGGGCCCGGCGGTATCGGCGACGGCACTGCCAGTGCAGGTCATCGACTGTCCGGCACCCAATTCCGACAACGGGCAGGTAACGATCACGCCCTGATCGTCGGAAACAGCGACGGCGGTCAACGGCACATTGCCGGTGTTGGTGACCAGATACGTAAAGCTCATCGTGTCGCCGATCTGAACCACCGCGGCGGTGGCCGTGGAGTCCGCATCGGCGCCATTGACGGACTTCGCGATGCTGATCGACGGCTGCGACCCAAAGTAGTGCGACGGGTTGTCGTCGGTGACCGCGTCGACCCCAACCAGCGGTTCGCCGGTCTCGTCAAGTGGGGTTCCGACGACGGAGCCGATGTTCGCGTACGCTCCGGCGACCGCCGTGCCCGTCGCCGTGCAGGTCATCGAAGCACCCACCGCCAAGCTGGTGGCCGGGCAGGTGACGGCAACGTCCTTGTCGTCGGTGACGACAACGTCACCGAGGGCTGTCGATCCAGTGTTTTCGACACGATAAGTCCAGGTCACCGCGCCACCCACGGCAATGAAGGGGCCCGGGGCAACGTCCGCATCGACGGTATTCGTCGACTTGATAATGCTGATCGAAGGGACCTCCGTCGGCAGCGTGAAATCGACGCTGTCGTCGTCATCCTCGCCAGGCAATTGCGATGCATTGCCAGGGGTTGAGTCGGCGTCAGGCGTCAGGTTGGACATCACCTGCGCAGCGTTGGTAATCGTGCCAGTTGCGCCGGCCGAGATGCGTGCGACGATCGTCAGTTTCAGCGTTTCGCCGATCTCGACCCGACCGATCGTCCACGTCGACGTCCCCGGGTCGTAGCTGCCGCGATCGGCAACCGACGACACGTAGCTGAGCCCGGTCGGCAATTGGTCGCCGACGGTGACATCGACACCGGCCGCGCCACCCTGGTTGGTCACGTTGATTTGATAGGTGACCGTGCCACCGGCCAAGGGTGCGCGAGGGGCGATGATCGACTTCGTCAGCGCCAGGTCGGAACCGATCTGCAGACCGACCTTGGGTGCCTCTGTCGGCAGCGGGATCGCCCCACCGTCGACCCGCCGTGCGGCCATCGACACGCTGTTCCAGACGATGCCGGAAGCTCCCTGCGGGGCCTTGACGTCGTAGGTGATCGGTACCGCCTCCCCGGCGGCAAGGGTTCCGGGGTAGGTAAACCGCAGCGCACGAACCTGGGCCGCTGGCATCGACGCCGACCAATCGTCCGTACACCCAGCGGGTCCATCAGCTCGTGCCCCATCGGCGTCGAAGAGCTCGCCGCGGCACGGGTTGGTCGAGGCCGAGTATTCGACGGTTGCCCCAGAGGGCAGGGCAACGTTGCCGGCAAAGATCGTCTGCCACTGCGAACCACGACTTCCGGTCCCAGGCCCATTCGCCGTGTCGCCGACGTACGGCAGGATGTCGTAGGCAACGATGTTGTTCAGTTCGATGTTGCCGGTGTTGGTCAGCTCAACATGGAACTGTGCCGTGCTGGCCGGCGAGGTCCAGCCAACCGTCGGCGGTCCGGCGAACTCGGGGTCCAAATCGCCCTTGACGAACTTCTTGGCCTGCATCGCTGCCGAAGCGATGACGACGTAGTTCGCCGAATATGGGCACAACGTGTCGGTTTTGTCGCCGTTGCCGTTGAGGTCGTCGACATCGGTGACCGCGCCATAGGTGCAGGCCTCGAATGCCGTGGTGGTGTCGGAGACCTGGGCGGTGTTCGTGTAGGTCCCGATCGGGGTGTTCGGGCGGACCTGAGCCCGGAACGTGACCGTCATATAGCTGGCCCTGACGTAATCGAGCGTGTTGCCGGGCTGCGGCCAGGAAACCCTGACCAACGTCCGTCCGCTGCCGTTGAAGTCGGGAATCGTTTCGATGATCGCCGCCGACGTATCGGGGAAGGTCGGCGGGGCGCCGTTGCTGATCTGCAACGAGCCGGGCACGTAGTCCAGATTCGCCGGAAGCAGATCGGTGATCGTCGGCGCTCCCGGCGCGGTGCCGCCGAAGTTCAGCACACTGATCTCAAAGGTCACCTGGCCGCCAATCGGTTGGGCCTGATTCTGCGCCCGCTTGACGATCAGGAACTGTGGTGCCACGGGCAGGATCTTCTTGAACGCACAGACCGGGCTGATCGGGTATGTCGTTGTGCCGACGGTGTACGAGCCGTCACTGAAACAGTTTTCGATATACGCGTCGCCACCCTCCGTGGTGGGCAGGGTTGGGGTGACGTACGTGACCCCTGCCGGTAGTGCCGTCGGGACCGTGGTCGGAGTGGTCGCGTAGAACGTCACGCCGAAGTTTTGCGACGGTTGCAACGTCCCGCTGAAGGTCGTGGTGGTGATCGAGGTGCCTGCCGGCGCAGAGAAAACCTTCTGCCCCGCACCAGCGAAGGTGAACACGCCCGTCGTACCGTCGGACAGGGTGTAGGACAGGGTCACCGGTGTCGTGAGGTAGTAGGCGCTGCTCACCGACGTCAGCAGCTGGCCTGGCGTGGTACAGCCATCGCTCGTCGGCGACGTCAACATGCATGGCCAGTGGTCGGTGACGGTGAACGAGGCGGACAGCGATCCCGTGTTCTGGAATCCCGCGGACCAGAACTCAGTTTCCCCCGGTCGTGTCGTCAAGTCCGAGTTCGCCGTCTTGTTCACCGCGAACCCAGGGCTCCCCGTCCCGACCTGGCGGAACCCGTGCACCGCGTCGTCACACTTTGTGACCGATGTCGTCGGGTCGTTGTACGCCGACGCCGTGACGCACGCCGTGTTGGTGACCTCGTCGCCGTCGACCACGGTCCAGGTGTCGTTCGCCGGCTGGGTGGCCGGGTATCGCACGGTGATGTACACCTCTTCATAAGTCATGTTCCCGGACGTCGGATCGGTCCACGCCGGGCAGGTCACGGTCCCACCGGTGCCGCTGACCGGATCCTGGCCCGACACGGTGCACGAACCACTTGCGTTCCCCCCATAGGCCTGCTGATACACAGCCGAGACGAAGGTCGCCGCGCTGGGCAGGGTGTCGGTCAGGACAGCGTTCTGCAGACCACTGGTTCCGGCCGGCAACGGGGCGAGGTACGAGAGGTTCGAGGCACTGATCAGATAGGTCACCTCGTCGCCGGGGTATGGCTCGGGGGCGTTGTCGTTGGGGAACCGAGACTTTCTGATCGATACCTTCGGCGCGCTGGTCACCGTGACCGTCGCGTCGCTTGGCGCGGTGCTGACGGACGTCGCGTTCGACGCGCTGAACGTGGCTACGGGCTGGTACACGTCGCCATTGGGTGTCACCAGATTCCTTGAGTCCAGGATGAGCATGACCTGACCGCTGGAGCCGGCCGGCAACGGCGACACGAACGTCCAGGTCGCTTGTATCGCCGTCAAAGTGGCCGACGGGGTGTATCCGCCCGTATCACGGGTCACCGACACCGGTAGCGGAGCGATCCCGGTGGGCGACGACACGGGGATCGGCACCGTCAAGGTGGCGTCCAGACAGTCGGTCTGATCCGAGGCACACGACCAGGAAATCGTCCACGTCATTCGCTCGCCGGACTTCACCGTGGTTGGCGACGGGGTAATCGAGACGTCCAGCGTCGGTGTGTTCGCCGCCGCCAGGATCGGCGCCGCGACCGTGGGGGCCAACGGCGACGGGCTCGTTGTCGACGGCGCGGCCGACGGCACGGACGGCACGGGGACCACGCGGGTGTCGGTAGGCGCGGCCGATTCCTGGGTGGCGGCGGTCTCGGCGGAGATCGTCGTTTCCGCGGGGATGGCCGCTGTCGGTGCCACGGTGGATGGCTCGGGCAACGTGGTGGTTGGTTCACCGTCCGGAGGCGGGCTCGGCGACGCGAACGCGCTGGGGATGGCGATCCCGAGGAGTGCGACTGCGGTCAGTACGGGCAGGACGGCCGTCCGCACGGCGAGCCCCTTCCGCTGGATCCAACTGGGCAACCTGTCCATTTCACGCACTCCGCCGTCGGGACGCCGAGGTGCTGGCAGATCGCCAGCATCACGATGCATCGCTTGTCGGCGGAAAAGCTAAGCATCGCCGAACCGACGGTCGACCTGGCCAACATCCGCTTGCGTCGGTAATGATGGAACTCGCGTAGTTGCCGCGTAACAACGACGTTCGACTGTTCGCCTCGCGTCGACGAATGCCAGCTCTGCACGGAGCCAGTGACACGGACTGCAGGCCACCGCGGCGGCGTTACCTGGTGCTACTGCGGGTTTGGCGATGTGGTGGGGCTAACAAGAATCGAACTTGTGACCTCATCCTTATCAGGGATGCGCTCTAACCGACTGAGCTATAGCCCCGCGATGCGCGGTAAGGGGTTGCACGATACCGGCCTGGGCCTGGTCACTCAACTTCGTTCGGTGAGTCTTGCTTCGGTGAGTCGTCGACGATTGGTGCGCCGATCGGCCCGACGGTGTCCCCGGCGTCGGGCATTGGGACCACGGCAAGGTCATCGACGTCGATGTCGGCCGGCGGCACAAGCGGGGTAATCCGTTCGTCGCGGGTGCGGACCTCTTCCTCCAGTACCGTGACACGGATTCCACCGACCAGATCGGTGATCAGGTTGAACAGCGTGGCCGCCAGAACGGCGATGCCGGTGAAGGCGATCGCCACGAAGATCCCCGCGATCCAGGCGTTGTGGTAGATCGCCCCGCCGTTCAGCTGGAACGTTCGCCAGCCAAAGCTCTCGAAGAAGCGTTCGATGTTGTCGACCGTGCCGGTGGCTCGGGCGACCTGCCACAGCAATACGCCCGAGGTCATCAGCACCACATAGATGAACGCGTTGAAGACCAACGCCACTTTGAACACGCTCCAGGTGTCGACGTGGCGGATGATGCGTGTGACTCGCCGGACGCGTGGTTTGCGCCGCCGCTGAAGAACGACCGGTTTGCGCAGCGGCCGCTGAGGCTTGACTGGCAAGCGCATGATCTCGGCTGTGGAATCCGGATTCGGCGGCCCAAACACGGGGTCCAACTCCGTTGGCTCCCCGACCGGCGCTTCCCCGGCCGTCTGTTCGTCGCCCTGCTCCTTGACCACCGTCGGCCGTGTCTTGGTGCGTCGATCGCGCAGCCACGCGGCGCGATCGACGGGCACATAGACCGGCGGCGGCAGATCGCTGCCCAAGGCCACCGGTGTCTCCTCGAGTTCTTCGGCCTCTCCGTCGCCAGCACCTGTCTCCGCCGCATCCTCGACCACGACAGACTCGGCCGCGGCAGTCTCGAACACATCGGGCTCGGCCACGACGGGCTCGACGGCCTCGTCCACCTGGGCGTCGACCAACGGTCGCCGAGCCATCAGGAGAACCTGGTCGTGGTGGCTACACGGTGCACGTCGCCAGTGTACGCACCCCCGCTCGGCCAGGCAGGTCGTGCCCCAGCAGTGGTCGGCCGATCGGTGGCTTGGGCCTGCGCCGTGACACCGTCCACGATGACGACGACCGAGCACGTCACCCCATCCGCGGCTTCATCGATCGCCAGTGACACCACCGTGGCCGAGTTGCTTGCGGCAACCTGGCGTGCTCCCGCGTCGCCGAGGGTCACCCCGGCGAGCGCGGTGGCATCGGCCGCGGCCTGGGCCCGTTGACGGGCGATCATTCGCGACCCCAATTTTCCAACACCGACCAGCGTCAGCGCGGCCAACGTGACCACGATCAGCAGCAGCGGTATCGCTTGTCCAGACTCGCGTCGATCCATCGAGCTATCCCTTCGTCGAGATGGCTGCGGGCCGCGCAGGCCGATTGGCTGGCTACTCCTCGTCGGTCGCCAGGATCAGGGCCACCGAGGCGACCGATTGTCCGTCGTCCAGATTCATCACCCTCACGCCGGTGGCGTCACGACCCTGTGACGAAATCTCGCGCACGTTCATCCTGATCGTCACGCCAGCATCGGAAACGGCAACGATGTCGTCGTCGAGGGCGACCATGAAGGCCGAAACAACCTGACCCTTCTTGCCGGTCAGACGGATGCCGATGACCCCTTGCCCGCCGCGGCCCTGGACGTTGAACTTGTCCAATTGGGTGCGCTTGCCGTACCCGGCGTCGGTGACCATCAGGATCGCCGCGTCGTCGCGGGCGACGTCAGCGGAGACAACCTCGTCGCCGGCCTTCAACTTCATGCCGCGCACACCGGCCGCGGCCCGGCCCATCGCCCGCACGTCATCTTCGGCAAAGCGGATCGTCATCCCCTTGCGGCTGACCATGAAAATGTCGTCGCTACCGCTGGTCTCGATCACCCTGACCAGCTCGTCGCCATCACGCAGGTTCAGAGCGATCAGGCCATCTCGGCGCCCGTTGTCGTATTCGTTGAACGCCGTCTTCTTGACCACGCCCTGGCGGGTGACGAAGAACAGGTAACGCTCGCCAGCGAAGTCGCGGGTGTCGACGATCGCCTCGATTCGCTCGCCCGCCTGCAATGGCAACAGATTGACGATCGGCATGCCCTTGGCGGTGCGCTCCCGCTCGGGAACCTCGAGGGCACGCAACCGGTAGACCCGGCCGCGGTTGGAGAAGAACAGCAGATAGGCGTGGGCCGTGGTGAAGATCACGTGACGGACGATGTCGTCGGTCTTCAGCTTGGCCCCCGACACACCACGGCCGCCGCGGCCCTGGGTCTTGAACGAACCGGCCGGAACCGCCTTGACGTACTGCGCCTCGGTCATCACGATGACCAGTTCCTTGTCGTCGACCAGGTCCTCGATCGAGATCTCGCCCAGATCGTGGGTGATCGGGCAGCGGCGCGGTGTGGCGAATTCCTGCTTGATCGCCAACAACTCGTCCTTGATCACCTGGTTGCGCACACTGGGATTGTCCAAGATGTTGCGCAGCTCGATGATGCGGGCGCGGATGTCGTCCATCTCCTTTTCGATGTCGATCCGGCTCAGCCTGGTCAGCTGACGGAGCTGCATCTCGAGGATGTCGATCGCCTGCGCCTCGCTGAACTCGAATGGCTCGGCCATCAAGCCGGCCTTCGCCGCGGCGGCGTCGTCGCTGGCCCGGATCAAGGCGATCACCTGGTCGATGACGTTCAGCGCCTTCAGTCGGCCTTCCAGGATGTGGGCCCGCTTCTCGGCCTTGTTCAAACGGAACTGGCTGCGCCTGGTGATGACGTCGACTTGATGGCGGATGTAGCCCTCGAGCGCGTCGGCCAGATTGATCGTGCGCGGCACGCCGTCGACCAACGCGACCATGTTGACCCCGAAGCTGGTCTGCAACTGGGTCATCTTGAACAAGTTGTTGAGCACCACGTTGGCGTTGGCATCGCGCTTCAGCGAGATCGTCAGCTCGGTCTTGCCCCCCGCCGAGCCGTCGTTGACGTCGGAGATGCCTTCCAGATCACCGGCATCGACCAATTCCTGAATCCGTCCGGCGATCGATGAACAGCTGGTTTGATAGGGCAGCTCGGTGACCACGATGCGGAACCCGCCGCGCTTGGTCTCCTCGATGCTGGCCGTGGCGCGCATCTTGATACTGCCGCGACCAGTGCGGTAGGCGTCGATGATCCCGGCGCGGCCAAGGATCGATCCCCCGGTGGGGAAGTCGGGGCCCTTGACGAAGGCCATGAGGGCATCGGCCGCGGCGACGCGGTCGTCCAGCAACTGCGGGTTATCGATCAGGTGGATGGTGGCATCGATCACCTCGCCAAGGTTGTGCGGCGGGATGTTCGTGGCCATGCCCACGGCGATGCCCTGGCTGCCGTTGACCAGCAGGTTGGGGAACCGCGCCGGCAGCACCACTGGCTCGAGCGTGGTGTTGTCGTAGTTGGGGATCATGTCGACGGTTTCTTCGTCGATATCGGCCAGCAGTTGCATCGCCAACGGGTCGAGGCGGCATTCGGTGTAGCGCGAGGCGGCCGCCGAGAAGTCCGGCGAGCCGTAGTTGCCGTGGAAGTCGATCAGCGGGTGGCGAAGCGAAAACGGCTGGGCCATACGGACCAGCGCGTCGTAAATCGCCGAGTCGCCGTGCGGGTGAAACTTGGCCATCGTGTCGCCGGTGACACGCGCCGACTTGACATGGGCGCGGTTCGGGCGGAAGCCCTGTTCTTCCATGTCCCAGATGATCCGCCGGTGGACCGGCTTCAGCCCATCGCGCACATCAGGCAGGGCACGCGACATGATCACCGACATCGCGTAGTCGAGGAAGCTGCCCTCCATCTCGACTTTCAGTTGGATCGGCTCGACGCCCTCGCGTTCCGGTACGTCGTTGTTGGGGGTTTCGTCAGACATCTAGAAATCCAGGTTCCGCACTTCGCGTGCATTGGTGATGATGAAGTTCTTGCGGCTCTCGACGTCGTCGCCCATCAAGACGCTGGTGATCATCTCGGCTTCGGCAGCTTCGTCGACCGTGACCTGCAACAGGGTGCGCGTCGCCGCGTCCATCGTCGTTGGCTTCAGTTCCTCCCAGTCCATTTCGCCCAGACCTTTGAGCCGACCGAAGTCGTTCTTGTGGTTCGGGTGTTCGGCGAGGAAGCGGGCTTTGGCGTGGTCGTCTTTGATGTACACCTTCTCCTTGCCGACCAGTGTCGAATACAGCGGTGGCTGAGCGATGTACACGTAGCCGGCCTCGACCAGTGGGCGCATCTGGCGGAAGAAGAAGGTGAGCAGCAAAGTACGGATCTGGCTGCCATCGACATCGGCGTCGCACAGGGCGATGACCTTGTGATAGCGGGCCTTGGAGACATCGAACTCGTCGCCCACTCCCCCGCCGATCGCCGTGATCAGCGCCTGGATCTCGTTGTTCTTCAGCATCCGGTCGAGCCGGCTGCGCTCGACATTCAGGATCTTGCCGCGGATCGGCAGCAGCGCCTGCGTACGTGGATCACGGGCGTTCAGCGCCGAGCCACCGGCCGAGTCGCCCTCGACAATGAACAGTTCGCTTTCGGCCGGATTGGTACCGGTGCAGTCCTTCAACTTGTCGGGCATCCCCGCACCGGTCAGTGCCGTCTTGCGACGGATCGCATTGCGCGCGTTCTTCGCTGCGTTGCGCGCCTGCGCCGCGGCCTGGGCCTTCTTGACCAGTTTGTTGGCCTCGGTGGGGTTTTCTTCCAGCCACTCGGCAAGCCGTTCGTTGGTGGCCTTCTGGACGAACGAGCGCATCGCCACATTGCCCAACTTGGCTTTCGTCTGGCCCTCGAATTGAGGCTCGCGCAGCTTGACCGCAATGATCCCGGTGATGCCCTCGCGGATGTCCTCGCCCAACAGGTTCTCGTCTTTTTCCTTGAGCAGGTTCTTCGATCGGGCGTACTTGTTCATCACCGAGGTCAACGCGGCGCGGAAGCCCTCGATGTGCATCCCGCCCTCGGTCGTGGAGATCCCGTTGGCGTAGCCGTGGATACCCTCGTAGTAGCCGGTGTTCCACTGCAGGGCGATGTCGATGGTCTGGCCGTCGTCGTCGAAGTCCTCGTAATGGCAGACCTTGCTGAACAGCGCCTCCTTCGACGCGTTCAGGTGCTTGACGAAGTCGACGATGCCGCCCTTGTACATGAACGTGACCGTTTGCTCTTTACCTGGCCGCTGGTCGGTGAAGACGATCTCCAAACCGCGGTTGAGAAATGCCATCGTCTGTAGCCGGTCGATCACCGTGCGGGTCACAAACTCTGTGCCCTCGGCAACAAAGATTGTCGGGTCTGGCCAGAACGTCACCGTGGTGCCCGACTTGCGCGCTCCTGGCCCGCGCGTTGGTGTGGCGCCGGTGATCGTCATCTTGCCTTGCGGTTTGCCGCCCTTGGCGAACTCCTGGATGTGATGTTGGCCGTTCTTGTCGACCTCGATGATCAGGCGCTCGCTGAGGGCGTTGACCACGCTGACGCCGACGCCGTGCAAACCGCCGGAGACCTTGTAGCCATCGCCGCCGAACTTGCCGCCGGCGTGCAAGACGGTGAGGACGACCTCGGCCGCGCTCTTGCCCTTGTGCGGCCCGGAGGGATACGGATCGACCGGCACACCGCGCCCGTTGTCCTCGACCCGGCAGCCGCCATCAGCCAACAGCGTGACGCCGATTCGCGTGCAATAGCCAGCCATGGCCTCGTCGACTGAGTTGTCGACGACCTCCCAAATCAGGTGGTGCAGGCCGGCCAAACCGGTGGACCCGATGTACATTCCCGGACGCTTGCGCACCGGGTCGAGACCTTCGAGAACCTGAATATCTTTGGCGCCGTAGGAGGCGCTTCCTTTGCTGGTGTCAGACGACACTCGTACCTCGATCGCAGTCCGGCCAGCGCCCGCCCGAAAACGGTGTCTGACCTGGGGTTATGTGGAGGCGACCACCGGCCAAGAAGCTGAACGCTGGCCCGGGATCGCGGATTTCCCAAGTCTACCGGAGGGGTGTCACGGAGTGGCGGAATCCCGCCCCGCAAACGCTGTCGTTACAAGGTTCTGGGGCGGTTCGTAAAGCGCCGCTCGGTGGGGCTCCAGAACCATCCACCGCCAGCCTTCGTGCCCCCGTCGACGGGCACGTTGTGACCGGTGACAAAAGACGACAGATCCGACGCCAGAAACAGCGCGACACGGGCCTGATCCTCGGGCCAACCGAGCCGCCCGACCGGCGCCCACGACGGCCACAGCTCAGTGTCGTTCTCCCACCCGGTGATGTAATCGACCTGCGGGGTTTGGGTCAGGTCCGGTCCGATGCCGTTGACCCGAATCCCTTGACGTCCAAGCTGACCAGCCAGGCAGACGGTGAAATGGGCCGAGGCCGCCTTCATCGCCCCGTAGACCGGCTCGGCCGGATAGCCGCGCATCCCTTCGACCGAGTGGATGTTGATGATGTTGCCCGAGTGCTGCGCGATCATCTGGTCGGTAAACGCCCGGGTGACCAGAAAGAAGTGCAGCAGGTTGATCTCGTACATCGCCTGCCAAGACTCCGGGCCCGAAGTCGGGAATCGAACGAGCGGGCGGTAATCACCAACGTTGTTGACCAGGTTGTCGATCCGTCCGTGCTTGCTCAGCACCTCGTCGCGCATCCGGGCGACATCGCCCTCGTTGCGCACGTCGGCGACGATCGCCCGTGCCGTGCCCCCCGCTGCGGTAATCTCGGCGACCGCTTCGTTGGCCACATCGGCGTCGATGTCAACCACCTCGACCAACGCCCCGTGGCGGGCGAACAACCTCGAGATCGCCCCGCCAATCCCGGTGCCACCACCGGTGACGACAGCGACCTTGCCGTCGAGCAGCCGGTTGTAGTCATCGATCGGCGGAACGTCGTTGATATCTGGGTCAGCCATCCGGCTAGTTCAGCAGGGTTGGGAGCCGCCCGGCGAGACGCGCACCACCAGCGTCTCGATCGTCGCCCCGGCGACTTCATCCAAACGACGGATGATCGTGTCGGTGAAGAATTTGACCTGTGTAGCCCACGCCGGTTCGTCGACCTCCACGACCAACGTGGTGCCGTCTAAACGCACCGGGTTGACATGGGCGGCAATCGGTGCCCCAACCGCTTCCACCCAGCGTTCGAAGACACCACCGACGGCAGCGATGTCGGCAGGCACGGAATCATCGCGGCGCAACGCCTTGACCACCCCGGTCAGGCTGTCGCGCAAGGACACTGGATCGCGACTCACCGCAGCAGCGTAGGTGCTCTAGACAATCGACCCGTTGTGGATCCGCTGAACCACATCGGGAGCTGCGGAGGCGGGAAGGTCGCTGGCGGTGGTCAGAACCACCTGACCGGGGGGCAAATGGGTCAGCAACGCCGCGGCGCGCTGTGGGTCGAGTTCGCTGAGCACATCGTCAAGGACCAACAACGGCGTACTGCCAGCGCGCTCGGTCACCAAGCGATGGGCCGCCAAGCGCAGTGCCAACGCCAACGAGCGTTGCTCTCCCTGCGATGCCTGGATCCGCGCCGGCATGCCGCGCAAGAACAGCTCGACATCGTCACGGTGTGGGCCCACGGTGGACACCCCGCGGCGCACATCCGCGGCGCGTGATTCGGCCAAGGCGTTCGCTAACCCGCGGGCCCGCCAGCCTGGCTCGTAGCGCAGTTCGATCGGGGTCGTTTGTCCGGCCAGTTGCTCGTAGGCCTCGGTCACCATCGGTGCCAACTTGGCCACCAACGTGGCGCGTGCCAAGCCAAAGCGATCGCCCAACTCAGCGAACTTGGCATCCCAAACATCCAGGGTGAACAACGCATCATCATTCAGCCGACCATTGAGGTTCTTCAGCAACGTGTTGCGTTGTCTGAGGACCCGCTCAAGCTCCAAACGCATCGCGTCGTACTTGACGGCCAGGGCCACCAGCGTGTCGTCCATGAACCGGCGGCGAACCGCTGGGCCTTCCTTGATCACCGCCAAGTCATCCGGGGAAAAGACCGTGACCCGCATCACCCCGAGCAGGTCGCGAGTTCTGCGCAACGGCTGCTTGTTGACCAGCACCTTGCTGCGCCCGGTTGAGGCGATCGACAACTCGATCAGCACCTCACGATCCTCGGCGGTGATCTGGGCGCGGATCACCGCTTGATCGGCTCCGACCTTGACCAGTGCCTCGCCGGGTGCGCCGCGAAAACTGTCCAGCGTGGCCAGGTATCCGAGCGCCTCGACCAGATTGGTTTTGCCCTGACCGTTGCTGCCGACGACCGCGGTGACGCCCGCGTTCAGCTCGAAGGAAGCCTGAGCGTAGTTGCGGAAGTTGCGCAGCTCAACTCGGGTGACAATCACGACCCGCCCGTTACGGCACCCGCACAGGCATCAACAGGTACAGGTACGTGTCGTCGCCAACCCCACGCAGAATTGCCGGCTTCAACCCGTCGTTGGTCGACAAGGTGACCGATTCCGTACTGCACGCTTCGACACCAGCGACGAGGTATTCCGGGTTGAACGCCACCGTCAGCTCGTCACCAGTAGCAGATGCGTCGAGTTCCTCGTTGGCGTTCCCGACGTCCTGGGTGATCGCCGAGACACGCAAACCATCGGCCGAAATCGCCAACCGCACGGGCGTTGCATCCCGAGCAAGGATCTTGACGCGGCGGATCGCTTCGATCAACGGCTCGCGCTCGACGGTCAGCACGTTCGGATGACCCGGCGGAATCAGCTGGCGGTAGTTGGGGAACTCGCCATCGATCAGCCGCGTCGTCAAACGCGTTGACCCAACCTGGAACGTCGCGTCGCGATCCCCCAGGCGCATGGTGACGTCGCCTCCCGCACCCAACAGGCGCTGCAGTTCGTTCAACGCGCGGCCCGGCACCAGCACCTTTTGGCCCTCGTTCAACACGTGTTGACCGGCCAGATCACAGACCGCCAGACGGTACGAGTCAGTGGCCACCAGACGAACCCCATCGGCCTCGGCGGTCAACAGCACACCGGTCAGGATCGGTCGCGAGTCGTCGGTGCTCGCGGCGCGCACCACCTTGCGCAGCGCCTCGCCCAGTTCCGCAGCGGGCAAGGTGGCCGCAGAACCGGTCGGCTCGACCAACTTCGGAAAGTCTTCGGCGGCCAACGGCCGAACACTGAACTGCGACCGACCGCCGCTGATACTGACGCTGTCGTCGTCCAGGGCGACTTCGATCTTGCCGCTGGGCAACGAGCGAACGATGTCGGACGCCAGCCGCGCCGGCAACACCGTGGATCCATCGGACGCTCCGCCGACGTCGATTCCCAACTGGATCGTCAGGTCCAAGTCGGTGCCCGTAACCGTCAAGCGGTCCCCGGCGACATCCAACTTGACGCCCATGAGTACGGGAAGTGCTCCTGTGCGACCGGTGGCGGCTCGGCCTGCTGTGGCCAACGCCTCGGCCAGGACATCTCGTTCGCAACGAAACTTCACAGCGGGGCCTTTCTTTCTGACGGAGAGTATTGAGAAATAGCAGTGGTAATAGGGGCTGTGGATTGTGGACAACCGATGGTTCGGCCAGCGTAGAGGTAGTTTCGCCACGCACAGCGCTGTCCCCACGCGCCCACACCTATGAAATGACGTGTGTGGGATTCAGTGGACAACAGGCCGCTGTCCCCCGAAGCAACCGTCACCTGCACAGGCTCGTCCACAGCAACGTGTGTACGACGCCGTTGACCTGCGGCGATCATGCCGTCTTCAATCGGGTCGTCAGATCCATCACCTGGTCGTAGACCTGCTGACGCTCGCGCATCAGCTTTTGGATCTTGTCGACGGCGTAGATCACGGTGGTGTGGTCGCGGCCACCGAACAAGCGGGCGATCGCCGGGTAGCTCAACTCGGTGAGATCACGGACCACGTACATCGCCATCTGCCGGGCGATGACCAAGGGTCGCTGGCGGCTCTTGCCGCGCAGCGATTCGACGCTGAACCCAAGGATCGAAGCGATCTCGCTGATCAGTTCCTCGTCGCTGCGCTTCTTGACTTTTGAATCAGCGAGCAGATCGCCAAGCAGATGTTCGGCGTCGTGCACCGTCAGTGGAACGTTGTTCAAGCTGGCGTAGGCCGTGACCCGGGTGAGGGCTCCCTCGAGGGCGCGGATGTTTGACGTCACCCGGGTGGCGATGAACTCGAGGATGTCGGCGCGTACGGGACTGCGTTCGCGTTCGGCCTTGTTGCGCAGAATCGCCAGGCGGGTTTCCATGTCCGGCGGCTGCACGTCGGTGATCAGTCCCCACTTGAATCGGCCACGCAGCCGGTCTTCCAAGGTGGGGATCGCGTCGGGCATTCGGTCGCTGGAGATGACGATCTGCTTGTTTGCCCCATGCAGCGAATTGAAGGTGTGGAAGAACTCTTCCTGCAGACCCTCTTTGCCCTCCATGAACTGGATGTCGTCGATCAACAGCACGTCGACCTCGCGGTAGCGGCGTTTGAAGGCGTTCTGCTCCTTGTGTCGAATCGCCTCGACGAACTCGTTCAGGAATGTTTCGGTGCTGACGTAGCGTACGACGTCGTGTTGGTAGTGCGATCGGACGTAATGCCCGATGGCGTGCAGCAGGTGGGTCTTGCCCAGTCCGGCTGACCCGTAGATGAACAGCGGGTTGTAGCTGCGCCCGGGCGTTTCGGCGACCCGTTCCGCGGCGGCCAGGGCGAACTGGTTGGACTGGCCCTTGACGAATGTTTCGAACGTATAGCGCGGGTTCAGGCCGTCGGCATTGACGCCGTTTCCGCTACTGCCGCGATTGACCGAGCTGGTTGCCAGGTTCGGTACCGGCGCCCCGTAGCCGGTACTCGCCGAGGCCGATGGCGGCTCGGGTTGGAGCGGGTCGGGACCGCGCAGGATTTCGTCCGGATCGGCCTCGACGACGTCGACCACGATCTCGTAATCGCCTCGCCCAACCTCGTCCAGAGCATCCACCACCAAGGGCATGTAACGCGTCAGAATGCGTTCACGCGTCAGGCTATTTGGCGCGTGTAAGTGCAGCAGACGGTCGCCGTCCAGCGGATCGTCCACCTCGGTGACCAGCTGAAACGTGGACAACCAGACGGCTTCCGACACCTGGGCGCGCAGCAATTGAGCGACTGCCGTCCACAGCTGTTCACCATCGCTCACCAGGTCAACCCTCCCACAATCCAGTCGTTCTCCACACCGTTATCCACATGGTGTGGAGACAGCGATGTGGTGGTCCGGGGTGGCCATCTGACCGCCACGGATGAGTGGTTCACCGTAGCAGCCTTGTCGACCCTGTGAACAAGGGCGAGATCGCCGCGCCGATTCGGTTGCGGACCGTATGGCGCGACCCGTAACCTGACGGTTTGCCGAAACGGACCTGACGAGCGCGCCTGCGACAGGACTTGTTCATAGATGTTTCGGGAGGAATCACAATCTGCCCCGACGACAACCATGTCGTCACCGCCGAGTGCCCGGAGGTCTGCGTGAAGCGCACGTTCCAACCCAACAATCTGCGTCGTGCCAAGAAGCACGGGTTTCGTCATCGGATGAGCACCCGCGCTGGCCGCGCTGTGCTGAAGTCGCGGCGTGACAAGGGCCGCCACCGTCTGTCGGCTTGATCTGGCGCATCCGAGACCGCGCCACGTTTGCGCGTCTGACGTCGAACGGACGGCGGACTCGGGCCGGAGCACTCTGGTGCCGGTACCTCCACGACCCTCAGGCTTCGCCACCTCGGGTGGCGTTCGCGATCGGCCGCGCCTACGGGCCGGCCGTGGCGCGCAACCGCGCCCGACGTCAATTGCGCGCTCTGCTGGCTGGCGACCCGCCACCTCCAGGGTGGTATCTGATCGGCGTGCAGGGCGGCGTATCGCCACCCATACCAGAACTCATGTTCGCTACGAAGCGGCTGCTTGCCAAGCTACGCAGCGACGCTCCATCCTCGACCGACTGATTACCCAGTACCAGATTGCGATGGAGGGTCGTCCCTCGCCGTGCCGGTTCACGCCATCGTGTTCCGACTACGCTCGCCAGGCACTTTCCGTGCACGGCAGCCGTCGGGGACTGTGGCTGATGGTCCGTCGGTTCGCTCGCTGCCGTCCGTTTGGCCCTTCTGGTTTTGATCCTGTCCCTGAACGAAAGTCACACTAATGCTCGCTGCTGGTCTGTTTGACGTATTCGCCACGCCCCTGGCGTGGTTTTATGAGATCACCAATAACTACATTCTGGCGATTTCAGCGATGGCCCTAGTGATCATGATCATCACTGCGCCGCTGGTGCTGAAAAGCACGAAGGGGATGCTGGAGATGCAGCGTCTGCAGCCGGAGATGCGCCGGCTGCAACAGGAGCACCGCGGCGACCGGCAAAAGCTGAACGAAGAGATGATGAAGCTCTACCAGGAGCACAAGGTAAACCCAATGGCCTCGTGCTTCCCGCTGCTGCTGCAGCTGCCGGTGTTCTTCATCATGTTCCGGATCCTGCACAAGCTCACCGAAAAGGGTGTCGACGGGACCTTCGATCCGAAATACATCAGCAAGTCGTCGGCGCTGTACAAGTCGCTCGACTTGAAGAACGAGATGATCTCCTTCGGCCTCGATTTGTCGAAGACACCGAAGCAGATGATCGCCGACGGCTTCGGCAAGGGCTGGATCTACGCCCTGCTTGTCGTGTTGCTCGGCGTGCTGTACTTCGTCCAGCAGAAGATGGTCGCCGCTCGGGCAACCACCGCGCCGACGATGTCGGCGACACAGCAAAAGATCATGCAGTACCTGCCGGTGGTGTTCGCCGTGTTCCTCGTGTTCTACCTCACCGGTCTGGTGATCTACTACATGGCCCAAGCCGTGTTCCGTATCGGCCTGCAGTACTACATCACCCACCGCTTCTATAAAGGTGACGAATCGCTGGGACGTCAGGCAATGGCTGCCGGCGAGCGTGCCCGAGAGATTGCCAAGAAAGACGGCGGCGGCGCCAAGGGTGGGTTGTTCGCTCAGGCTCGGCAGGAGTTGGCCTCGCAGCGCGGTGATGCACCGCGAGGCGCCAAGTCAGCGTCCGCAGCGCAGTCGAGCCAGGCGAGCAGCGCCAGCAAGCGTGTCACGCCACCAAAGAGTAAGCCAACCAATGCGCGCACCGGCGGCCGACCGCAATCGAGCGGTAAGGCCGGCCGACCAGGTCAGCGCCCGAATCAGAAGAAGAAGTAGGACCGTACGTCATGGAATGGGTCGAATTCACCGCAAAGTCTGTCGAAGAAGCGAAGGCACTGGCCATCGAGGAGTTGGGCGTTGTCGAGGAGGACGCCGAGTTTGACGTGCTCGATGAGCCCAAGCAGGGTCTGTTCGGGCGGGTCCGTGGCGAGGCACGAATCCGCGCCCGCGTCAAGCCGACACCAGTTCGGGCCAAGCAGGATCGCCGCCGCGGCAAGCGTGATCACGCTGCGGCCACCGAGGGGGGGCCAGCTCCCGACACCGCCGCCGCGGTGGAGGATGTCAAGCCGGCAGCCGACGCTCGTCCGGCGCGCCGTCCACGCGCGCCGAAGCCAACCATCGAGCAGCGTGATGCGCCGGAGAGCAGCGCGTCCGCAGCGGTGCGTGCTCCCCGTCCGGCGGTGAGCGCCGACCAGGTTGGTCAGGAAGCAGTCAAGTTCATGGACGGATTGGTCGCCGCCTTCGGTGTCGAGGGCGTCTCCGAGCTGGTTGTCGTCGACGAGGACCTCGAAGTGCGCGTCACTGGCGCCAATCTCGGTTTGCTCGTCGGACCGCGTGGAACCACGCTGCAGGCGATCCAAGATTTGGCCCGGGTGGCGTCGCAGCGCCGTCTCGGCGACCAGGACACACGGCTGCGGATCGACATCGGTGGGTATCGCGAACGTCGCCGCGAGGCGCTGACCGCCTTCGCCACCAAGATGTCGGACGAGGTGATCGCCTCCGGCACGGCTCGCGTCCTGGAGCCGATGGGTTCCGCCGATCGCAAGGTGATCCACGACACGCTGTCGTCCATCGAGGGCGTGGAGACACGCAGCGAAGGCGACGACCCGTATCGCCGTGTCGTCATCGCTCCCGCCTGATTCCAATTTGGATGATGAGTCCAACGCAGCGTTGACCGCTGCGTTGGACGTGATTCGTGACCGAGGCCCGATCGGTGAGCGATCGCTGGCCGAAGCGATTGCCCACGCCGACCGCTTCGTGGCGTTGGTCCCTGCAGACGCGACGTCGCTGGTTGACCTCGGTTCCGGGGGTGGACTTCCGGGATTGGTCATCGCCGTACGCCGTCCGCAGCTGCTGGTGACGTTGGTCGAACGGCGCCGGTCACGCGCTGATCTGCTCCGTCGGGCGGTGATCTCCCTTGATCTCCCCCTCTGCGAGGTGCGCGACGTGGATGCCAGTGTCGTTGCCGCGGAGATCGGCCTCGGTCGCAACCACGCCGATGTTGTCACGGCTCGAAGTTTTGCGAGCCCGCCGATCACCGCCCGCTGGGCCGCCAAGATTGTTCGCCCAGGTGGGATCGTGCTGGTCAGCGCCCCGCCAGCGGGCGACGATGAGCGCTGGACGAGCTCGTTGCTCGATGCCTGGGGCCTGGTTGATGACGGGCTGCACCGAGGTATTCGCCGGCTGATCCGCACGACGTGATGTTCCACGTGGAACATCACGGGCGGGCGCGGCTGTCAATCGATCAGACTCCACGTGGCGCATCAGGGGCTCGCCGCCGGCGACGGCTGTTCCACGTGGAACAGCAGCGGTCGAGGACGCCGGCGGCGGGATCTCGTCGACAAATTGCTCGTGTGTCACGTTCTGTACGGTTCCACGTGGAACAATTGGGTGCCGGCTCTCCCCTGATCGGTGACGTTCCACGTGGAACGACCAAATCGCGGCTACGGTGAAGCCGTCCCTCGTGACCCTGTCCCCCGTCTTGGAGTTGTGGATGACCGACGACCCGACCAGCCCATCCCCTGACCAGCCAATTGCTGAGCCGAATGCGGCGCGCCATCCGCTCCCTCGAGTGATCGCCGTCGCCAACCAGAAGGGTGGCGTGGGGAAGACGACCACCACGGTCAATCTCGGCGCCTGCCTCGCTGAAATGGGCCACCGCACCTTGATCATTGACCTCGACCCGCAAGGCAACGCTTCAACGGGCCTAGGTATCGAGAACCGCGGGCTCGAAACCTCGATGTATCACGTGATCATGCACGAGGAGCCGCTGGACAACTGCATCGAGCCGTCGGCGGTTCGCAATCTCTTCGTCGCCCCGGCGAGCCTCGATCTAGCCGGCGCCGAAATCGAGTTGGTCCCGGCCTTCAGCCGAGAGAACCGACTACGCCGAGCGATCGAAGCGGTGCTCGATGACTACGATTACGTGCTGATCGACTGTCCCCCATCACTCGGGTTGCTCACGGTCAACGGTCTCAATGCCGCACGTGAGGTGTTGGTCCCGATCCAATGCGAGTATTACGCACTCGAAGGACTTGGCCAGCTCCTACGGAATGTTGATTTGGTCAAGCGCAACCTCAATCCGACCCTCGAGGTCTCGACCATCGTCTGCGTGATGTACGACGCGCGGACGAAGTTGGCCGAGCAGGTGGTCAGTGAAGTTCGCGAACACTTCGGCGACAAGGTGCTGCGCACCGTGGTGCCGCGCACCGTGCGTCTGTCCGAGGCTCCGTCATTCGGCCAACCGATCATTACCTTCGATTCGACGTCGCGTGGGGCGACGGCCTATCGGTCTGTGGCACGGGAGGTGCACGATGGCTCGTCAGAGCGGATTGGGTAGGGGACTGGGGTCGCTGATCCCGCCGAGCGAGTCGGGTGTCAGTGCCGCCGCAGGGGACGACGGCCCGCGCCTGGAGGAGATCGCGGTCGGCTCGATTGTGCCGAACCCGAACCAGCCACGTGTCCACTTCGACGAGGAGAGCCTTGCCGAATTGGCCGCGTCGATCATGGAGATCGGTGTGCTCCAACCGGTGCTTGTTCGATCCACCGGCCCCGGCGCGTATCAGCTGATCGCCGGAGAGCGACGCTGGCGGGCGGCACGTCGAGCCGGACTGGCGGTCATCCCGGCGGTCGTGCGGACGACGGATGATGTCGGCTCCGTCGAGCAGGCGTTGATCGAGAACCTCCACCGTCAGGACTTGACGCCCTTGGAGGAGGGAGCTGCCTACCAGCAACTGATCGAAGACTTCCAGCTGACCCACGAACAGGTCGCGGCGCGTGTCGGGAAGAGTCGCTCGGCGGTGTCGAACATGCTCCGGTTGATGTCGCTGCCGGCCACCATTCAGCACCTGCTAGCCGACGGACAACTGTCGGCTGGACACGCGAAGGCGTTGCTCGGTACCCCTGACCGGACGTTGCAGGAATCGCTGGCCCGTCAAGCGGTCGCCGACGGTTGGTCGGTGCGAGCGATCGAGGAAGCGGTCCGCGGTGGGGGATTGCCCGTGGAAGCACCCACCCCGACTGCAACGACCCGTCCGATCACGACGCCGGATCCAACACGCCGCCTGCGCGCCCCGGGACTGCTTGAGTTAGAGAACTTACTCGCCGATCACTTATCCACACGGGTGGCAGTCACGATGGGGGCGAAACGCGGCAAGATCACCATCGATTTCGCTGATCTCGAGGATCTCGAGCGCATTTATCACCAGATGACCACGCCACTGACCGAGGAATAGCCACTCTCCGTGGCAATTTGCCGCTCCGCGTCCTTCAAGCCTCGACCTCGCGGCTTAGCTATACACACAGATATGCACAAGTCTGTGGATAAACCCTCGATCGAGGTGCTCAGGCGCGCCCGGTGGCCCAGTGGGCGACCGATTCACTGACCACCTCGCCGAGCAGTGTGCTGGAATCGACTGCGTCCCGCACCGCACCGAAGACCACCAGTACGGCCGGCATCCGTGTTTCGCGCAGAATCGGTAAGCGCATCCCGCTGACGCGCACCGGACCGAACGCTGTGTCGGCCAGCCTGGCGGCGACCAACTCTGCCAACGCAAGTCCGCTGGGTGACTCGAAGCTGGGGACGCGGTAGTAGTAGACCACCGTGTCGGCAAGTTCCGGACTGGCCTCGAATCCCACGTAGACGTGGGCCTCGAAACGATTCGCCCGTTCTGCCTGGGTGATCGCGTCGGGGTCACTGAGTGTCAGCACCGTGGCGCCGCGGCTGCGCAAGGCCAGGGTCACGTCGCGGTTCACCACCGAAAGCCCACCAAAGTGACCGACCACTACGCGTCGGCTGCCGATCGGGCCCAATCGATCGCGTAGACGTTCGCGTTCGCGGATCAGGGCCACGACGGGGCCCGATCCGGATTTGTCGCACAACGCAGTGAGCGTGCGGGCGGTGTCGGGTCCGCACACACCGTCGGCGGTGACACCGCAATTGGACTGAAAGTCGGTCAACGCTTTGGCAGAGGTCGGTCCGAAGATGCCGTCGACCCGGCCGCTGTCGAACCCGAGTCGGCCGAGCATCGATTGCAGTGTGGCGACATCGTCGCCGCGCAGATTCGGCGACGTCAGAAAGATCAGCCGGTCACCAAGCTCCCACGAGGCCTCGACCAGCGCCGTCCAGGTGTGCTCGTCGCACACCCCGGTGGGGTGCAGGCCACGCCGCGTCTGGAACTGACGAACAGCGTCCGCGGTAGCGGGGCACAGGTGGCCGACTTCGCCAACATCGAATCGAAAGCCAGCGGCGTGAAGCCGCCGTTGTAAGTCTCGAACCGCCTCGCCGCGCTGACCGATGGTCAGTGGGAGGATGGGAGGAATTCGTTCAACTCCTGCAGCAGTTGACCCTTGCCCTTGGCGCCGACGATGCGCGACTTGACCTCGCCATCGTCAAACACCAACAGGGTCGGGATACTCATCACGTTGAAGCGCATGGCGATGTCGGGGTTCTCGTCGACGTTGAGCTTAGCGATGGTCAGATTGCCGGACTGCTCGACGGCGATCTCGCTGAGGATCGGAGCAATCATCTTGCATGGGCCGCACCATTCCGCCCAGAAATCGACAACAACGGGGGTCGTTGAACCATTGACCGTCTCGTCGAACGATGCGGTGGTAAGAGTGACGATGCCGTCAGCCATGGCGGTTCCTTTCGATTGGGATAACGATGCTAGTGGTTGGCTTCCAACCAGCGTTCGCAGTCGATGGCGGCCATGCACCCACTGCCCGCGGCGGTGATCGCTTGGCGGTAGATCTGGTCCTGGACATCGCCGCAGGCAAACACGCCGTCGACGTTGGTGTATGACGAGTCCGGCTTGGTGATCAGGTAACCGTTGTCGTGCATCTCCAGATGGCCACGGAACAGGTCCGTATTCGGCCGATGCCCAATGGCGACGAACAAGCCACCGACGTTCAGGGTGCGCGTCGAGTCATCGACCGTGCTGCGCAGCACGGCGCCTTCCAGTTTCTGGTCGCCGATCAGTTCCTGGACCACCGTGTTCCAGACCATCTCGATCTTCGGGTTGTTCAACGCGCGGTCTTGCATGATCTTCGAGGCGCGCAGCTCGTCGCGGCGGTGGATCAAGTACACCTTGGAGGCGAACTTGGTGAGGAACGTGGCCTCCTCGACGGCACTATCGCCCCCACCGACAACAGCGATCTCCTGACCGCGGAAGAAGAATCCGTCGCAGGTGGCGCAGGTCGACAAACCATGGCCAAGCAGGCGCTTTTCGCTCTCGAGCCCGAGCATCAACGACTGTGCCCCGGTGGACACGATCACGCTGTCGGCGCTGAACTGCTGATCGCGAACCTCGATGTGGAACGGGCGGGAACCGAAGCCGACCTTGGTGACCTTCTCGGTAAGAAACTCGGCACCGAAGCGCAGCGCCTGCTGACGCATGTTCAGCATCAGCTCGGGCCCCATCACCCCGTTGGGAAACCCGGGGAAGTTTTCGACCTCGGTGGTGAGCATCAGCTGGCCACCCGGCTGATCGCTGGTGCTGCTCGGCTCGCCCTCGATGACCAGCGGATTGAGATTGGCGCGTGCGGCATAGATCGCTGCCGTCAGCCCGGCTGGACCGGACCCGATGATGATGACCTGACGATGGCTCATGCCGTTGGAGTGTGGCGCTTGCTCATCAGAAAAGCACCGAGGCCGACCATCAGCGCAGCGACCACGAAATACGAGATCCACACCGCGCTGTTGTGATCGACCCGGGCGACCAGGCGCACCAGGCGCTGCACGAAGCGGATCGTCAGAATCGCTCCGACGACGGCGGCGATCAAGCCGATCACGCCGGCGATCAACCCAAACACCACAGCGCGCACCACCGTGACGACCTTGAGGGTGGCGTTGTCGCGCACCAGACCGACGTAGTGATCGACCTTGTTGGTGAGATTGGCAGCCCAGTTCGGGTCGGTCAACGGGTTGACAGGCATGAAGCCGATGCTAACGCGCTTGGCTAGGGGTTCGCCGTGGCCAGCGTTGTGCAGTCGGAGGCGGCCAGCGCCTGAATCCGTGGGCCCGTCTCGACCAACACAGCATCGCGGCCCTGATACAGGATTCGGGCGACGGCGACGCTGTCTTCCGGCAGACAGTCGAGTTGGATCGAAGGATCAGCGGTCTGTTGGCGAATCTGCCGGTACAGATCGGCCAACTCGGCGGGGGACTCGGCAGCGAGCACTGCCGACATCGCCGTGGGTGCCTGACCGGCGTTGGTCGCCGCATCGGTAGCGGCATCGGTCGAGCTCTCGGATTTCGCGTCGGATGCTGCGCCGCCGACACGCTCTTCCGTCGAGGCGGCCGGGGCGACGGCCGGCGCCGCGCTTTTCGCGACGGACTGATCGGTCTGGCGGGCCTCGCTCGCTTGGATCGCCGTGACGGACTTTTCACCGGAGTCGCCGGTCAGGCTGCGAATCGCCAAGGCGGCTCCGACCACGACGACGACTGCTGCAGCGATCGACAGCACTCGGGTGCTGCGCCGCCGACGCTGCTGAAGATCGATCACCGTCGCGCCGGTATGGATCTGATCGAAGGTTGCCATCGCCGCGGCAATCGCCGACTCGCGCCCCGTCGACGGCGCGTCAGCGTCGCGCAACGCGCCGCGCAGGACCTCGGGCAGTCCGTCGGGCAGCGGTTCCGGGGGGAGCGAGTCGTTCATGATCCGAAACTTGGACGTTCGTCGATCCCGGGCTGGTTCCCGATGGCGGCCAGGTAGTTGGAGGTCAGCAGGGCGCGGCCGCGGGCGATGCGGCTTTTCACGGTGCCCAGCGGGATCGCCAGGTCCTCGGCGATTTCGCCGTAGTCCATGTCGGCGACGTCGCGCATCACCAGCGGGACACGGAAGTCATCGGGAATTCTTTCCAGTGCTTGGCTGAGTGCGAGCCGGTCGACAACCAGGTCGAGCGCGTCGACCGCCTTGGTGTCGGGGAGCGAGACCGGTTGATCGTCGATGTCGATGCTGCTGGTGGGGTGCCGGCGACGACGGCGCAATTCGTCGAGGCTGGCATTGGTGGCGATGCGATAGCACCATGTCGAAAAGCTCGACCGCCCATCGAAGCGGGGAAGAGCGCGGACGATGGCGATCAGCGTGTTCTGGCTGACGTCGGCGGCATCCGCATCGTTCCCGGTGATCCGTCGGCAGACCGCATAGATCCGGTCGTACTGGTGACGCAGCAGCGCATCCATTGCCCGCCGGTCGCCACCTTGGGCAGCCCTGACGAGGGCAGCGTCGTCTAGTTCGGCGACCATGAAATCTCGCCGATCCGCCCCCGATAGGGGTTCCGTTGGCAGTCGCTGCTCTTGCCGAGTTCGTTGAACATCACGAGCGCGTATCGGCTTGGGGTGGCGACGGCGACGTCGACCGTGATTGGTTCACTGCCGGCCAACTTCTTTACCGGTTGGCCGAAGCCCGCCAGGCTGGTCGGCCGCGGACCATCGGGGGCGGCGAACACCTGCAACTGATAGGGGGCGCTGCCGATGGCGATGCGCAGCGTGCCGCTCGCCGTGCTGCCCAGATCGACAACCAACCCGACCCCGGCCTTGCCGCCGAGGAATCGGTCGGAATAGCACAGCGTCGACCACGACGTTTGCGGGTTGCCGTCGAGCACGCTGGCAGCCCCGGCCGCCGTTTCGGTCCCATCGCCGTCGGGGTCGAACAGAGTCGCGCTCATCCCTGCTGATGGCGTGGCGCCGGTGGAGTCGGGACCGAGTTCAGACGAGCTGGATGGGGGAGTGAAGGGCTGCTTGGTGTCGTCATTACCCAACGTGGCCCACAGGATCAAGCCGATCACGAACGCGGCGAACAGCAGCCCACCGACGATCAACATCGACGGCGAACGACGCTGCTCGAACATCCGGTTGGGTCGCTGTTTGGGACGTGAGGGGTCGGGCGGCGTGCGATCGACACGGATTGGCGCGCCCGCCGGACGACCTCCGTGAACCGGCGTATAGCCGCCGGTTGGGGGCCCGTTGCGCCGCGCCGGCGGAGGACTACGGCGTTGCGTCGGTGCCGCGCTCGGCGGAGCAGCCGGCTTGGGCGGAACGGCAGGCTTGGTCGGAACGGCAGGCTTTGGTGTGGGGCGTGGTTGTTGGGCGATGGCCGTTAACGCGTTGCGCACCTCGGCCCCGCTGGCGGGGCGATCGAGCGGCTTGCGTTGCAACAGGCGGTGCACCAACTGGACCAGGCCGCGCGGCAACGTTGGACGGAGCACGTCGAGTCCGGTTGGATCGCGGTTGAGGCGGGCCAGCGCGGTGTCGGCGTCGGTCTCTCCCAAGAAGGGGACGCGACCGGCGAGGCATTCGTATAACACCAGCCCTAGCGAGTACAGGTCGGCCCGACCGTCCAGTTTGAAGCCGCGGACCTGTTCGGGCGACAGGTATTTCGCCGTCCCCATCATGATGTGATCGCTGGTCAAGTCGTCGGCATCGGCCAGACCCTTGGCGATCCCGAAGTCGGTCAGCAGCACCCGACCATCGGGGGTGATCAGGATGTTGCCCGGTTTGACGTCGCGGTGGACCATGTTGGCCTGATGGGCGGCGTCCAATGCAGCGGCGACGCAACTGCCGATGTGCATCGTCAATTCCGGACTGAGCCGCTTTTGATCGTCCAACAGTTGGCGCAAGCTCTTGCCGTTGATCAGCTGCATCACCACGGCTTGGCGGCGGTGACCCTCGATCACGTCTTCGACACTGTCGTACACGGCGACGATGTTCGGGTGACTGAGCTGGGCGACGGCGATCGCCTCGCGACGAAAGCGCTCGGCAACCACCGGATCAGACGCCAGAGCCGGCTTCAGCAACTTCACCGCGACCTGACGGTTGAGCATCAAGTCGGTTCCCAGCCACACCTCGGCCATCCCGCCTTGTGCAAGTCGTCGCTCCAGCCGGTATCGCTTGGCCAGTACCGCTGCGGGTCGCGGCGGTGGTGGCGGTGGAGTTCCAGATGACGTTGCAGACATGGGCGCGCTCAAACGCTAGTGGGGCGCGACCATCCCAGACTTGCAATACGCAATGGTTTCGCAGCGATCAGCGCACGTTGCGTCAATCGTCTGAGTGGAAGGCGATGCCGATCGTGCCCCGGCCGGCGTGAGCCCCGACCACCGGGCCGATATCGCCGACGATGATCTGGCCGTCGAAGTGCGGGCGGAGCATCTCGACAAAGGCGTCGATGTCGTCGCAGTCGGCTTGCAGGACCGACAGGTTGCGCACGCCGCGATGGTTCTTCAGTTTCCCGGCGACGAACGCTAAGGCCTTGCCACGGGTGCGTTGTTTGCCGGCTTCTTCCACCTTGCCGTTGCGTACCTCGATGATCGGCTTGATCGCCAAAGCCGAGGCGAGCAGCGCCTTGGCACCACCGATCCGGCCACCTTTGCGGAGGTTGTCCAGCGTGTCGAGCGCGCCGTACACGTGGGTGGTGTCGGCTAGCGAGGTCGCCAGCTCGACCACCTGTTGATGACTCGCTCCGGCGTTGGCTTGGCGGGCGCACTCGGCCACGATCACGCCCAAGCCCATCGTCACGGTACGGCTGTCGATGACCTCCACCTTGATCTCGTCGGCCACCGACCGGGCGGCGAGTTCGGCGCTTTGCATCGTGGCCGACAGGGCTCCGGACAGGTTGATGACCACCACGCTGGACGCGCCGTCGGCGGCGAGTTGGCGGTACATCTGCTCGAACTGCCCAGGCGCTGGGGCGGCGGTTTCGGGCAGGTCCCTCGATGCCGCGCACAGCCGCCAGAACTCGGCGGGTGTCAGGTCCTGGCGGTCGACGTATTCCTTGCCATCGATTCGGATCGTCAACGGAACGATGCCGATGCCGAGTTCATCGGCCAGCGACTGGGGGAGGTCACAGGCGGAATCGGTGACGATACGAACGGCGCTAGTTGTCATTGGCGGCAACAGTAGTGGCCCGCACCCGGCGTGCCTTTCGCCAGTTGCGGCTCCACCAGATCAACACCAGGAGGGCAAACCCGACGGTGGCCAGATTGCCGAGGCCACTGAGCGCGCTCACTCGCGCGGTGCCCGGGATCGGCGGAACCAGCAGCGTGGACGCCGCCGGGGTCAGGACTTGGACGAAGATCGGGAACTTGCCTTGCGAGCGGGCGACCACGGGGATCTCCAGCTCGGTGACCGCCTCCGGGGCCAGCTCGGCGATCTGATCGTTCTGCGGGAAGGTCAGCTTGGCGGCGCCTGACGACATCCGGATGCGGACCTTCAGCGGCAGGTCCGAGGTGTTGCGCAGGCGCAGATGCAAGGTGGCCTCGTTCCCGCCGAGGGTCACGCTGAATGGCGCAGGGGGAACGACCGCGTTGAACACCTGCTGCTGTTCTTCGTCGATGGTGTCGAGGATCGCGGCAACTCGGGCGTCGCTGAGCGCCGACGTCGGTAAGGCCTCGACTCGTTGATTCCACAGCTCGCGACGCGGGTCAGTGATTGGCAGCATCGATGCCACATCGGCCGACTTGGCGCGGTAGGCAACCTGTTGTTCGATCCGTTCGCCGACGTTGGACACGCCAGCCGCGGGGAGGCTGACGAGGACGCCACGCATCGGCGTGGACGTCGTGGCGATGTCGTCGATCGGTGCCCAGCTCAGCTCGGGAACCTGGCGAATCAGGTCGATCGTCGCGTGGAGCACGTCGCGATCCGGGACACCGATCGTGTCGGTGGCCACGATCACCGCGCGGTTTCCCAGATCGCGTTCGGCGCTGGCCTGCTGACGAACGATCAACAGGTCGCTGACGGCGCGGATCGCACTGAGCTTTGGGTCGCTCGATGGCTGCCCAAGGATCGTCGAGATGCGTCGGTCGGGGACCTTGATATTCAGCCTGGTGTCTCCGGACGTGGCGGCGCGAACCACCTTCGATGGGTCGAAGAACGCCCCGGGGCTACCGCGCAGGCGGTCGAATTGAGCAGAGGTGGTGAGCAGCAGGGTGGCCCCATTGGCCAGCACCAGGTCGGCGCCATCGGGGGAGAGCGGCCGGTCGACCACGTACGCGGCTCGCGTTGGTGCGACGGCGAGCAGTCGGCGGCTGAGCTGGTCGCCGCTGGTCAACCAGTTGCCGTACACGGTGGCTGCGCCACCGCTGGCGGCATCGCTGGGATCGAGCGGCAGTGCCGGTTGGCTGCCGATCGACAGCCCGTTGGCGCGCTTCTTCAACTCGGCGAAGAGGTCGGGCCGTTGGCCGGCCAATGCCTCCGCGGCGCTCGGTGCGATGTTCAGAAAGATCGGCAGCCCGTCGCCGGCGGTGTCGGGCAGGGCGGTGATCAACCGCTCGATCTGGGCGATGGCCGACTCATCGAGGCGAGGAGCGCCCTGGTCGTCGATCGTCACCCTGGCATTCGTGCCGATCGCCAGGCCGAGGCGCAACGGACCGCCGGTGACGTCGGTGCGGTGCACGAAGGTGATCAGCTGCGCGACCACGGCGCCATCGTCGAGGACTTCGATCCGGAGCGGGGCCGTGCCGCTGAGCGGCAAGCGCAGCGCGTTCTGCAGGCGGGTTGTGGTTTCGGTCGGCACGGCGATGAACAGATTGGTGGCGGTGCGCGGTACCTGATCGATCGGCAGAGTCACCGTGTCGACGATCACGGAGATCAGTCCGGAGGAGGCATCCACCAGCTGATCGCGACTGGTTGCCGGCGCGCCGATCGACACCCGCACGCTGGCCCGCGGGCTGAGCTGGCGGAGGTCCACGGTGGGTGGCACGGCCAATGACATCTGAATCGGTACGCCTGCGGTGACGTTGTAGTCCTGTGCACTCACGCTCATCTGCACCGCTGGACTGACCGGTTGGCGTTGGCCTGGCTGCCTCGCCGTCTCCGTGGCGGCGACGCGGGGCACACTGATCAGCACCACCGAGCCGAGCAGTGCGGCGAGGCCGATCCACGATCGATGGACGATGCTCACAGGGCACGCTCGCCGACAAGGAGCGGATCGGGGAGGGCGACAAAGCCGTGGGCGCGGTACAGGGCCAACGCGGCGATGTTGTCGTGGTGGGTGTTGACCAGTGCGTCGCGGCAGCGGGCTCGGGTGAGCCAGCGCAACGCGTCGCTCAACAACGCATGGCTCAGGCCGCGGCCTTGGTGGTCGGGGTGCACCGCGAGCCGTTGGATGTAGCCGCGGCGGTGGTCGCGACCGGAGATCAAAAATCCACCGAGCGCTACGTTCGTCTGCCGGCTGCGGGCGAATGGTGTCGCCAGGGCCACGTCGTTCAGCTCGTCGGGCCCGAGTGCCCAGCGGAATCCAAAGGCCGACAGGTCGACCGCCGCGGCATCTTCGAGGTCCTTGGACGTTAACGATCTGGTGAGCCGACGCGGCTGGTGAGCGCGGCGCATCGCTCGAGCCTGGCGGCCGGTCAGCGCATCGTGATCGGCGCGCAACATCGTCAACCGTTGAGCGTCGTGGAAATCGGCGGCGGCGAAGGCCGACCATTGGTCCACGGTCAGCGCGCTGGTGCGCACTCGGCGGATGTTCAGCGAGCGGAGGTGATCGCACCACAATTCGACGTCGAGCGCGGTGACCGGCATCGCCGAGGGGACAATCTGGAACAGCCCGGGCTGATAGGCGACGGGAACCGCCCGCGCCCGACAGGTCGCGCCAACCAGGGCGATCGGTTCGCCGTGCTGAACCCTCGCCGACGTCTCGCGATCAGCCGACTTCATTGCCGTTGACGGTAGCTGCTCCTACGGCCGGTGGCAGTGGCGCGGATAGCGTCACGCAGGTGACCGTGCTGTTCGCCACTCACCCTGAATACTTGGATCACGTGGCTGGCGCGCACCATCCGGAAAGCCCGCAACGGCTGCAGGCCGTGGCCCGCGGCGTGCATCGCGCCGACCTCGGTGAAGGGATCGTGCTGATCGAGCCGCAGCCGGCTGCAATCGATCGGCTTGAACTGGTGCATCCGGCGGACTATCTGAACAACATTCGCCACCTGGTCGAGCGTGGTGGCGGGCAGCTCGACATGGATACGGCGGTGAGTACCGGCTCGTGGAATGCGGCAACACGCGCCGCTGGTGCGGGGTTGACCGCGATCGACGCGCTCCGCTCTGGGTCGTCCGATGCCGCGTTCTGCGCCGTTCGCCCGCCTGGGCACCACGCCACGGCGATCGAGTCGATGGGCTTTTGCTTGATCAACAACGTCGCCGTCGCCGCTGCATCGTTGGCGGAACAGGGCGAGCGGGTGATGGTGGTGGACTACGACGCGCACCATGGCAACGGCACCCAAGACATCTTCTACGCCGACGATCGGGTGCTGTATGTCAGCCTGCATCAGTGGCCGCTGTATCCCGGCACGGGCCGCGCCAGCGAACTCGGCGCGCCGTCGGCAGTGGGCACCAACCTGAATATCCCGTTGCCGGCGGGCGCCACCGGCGACGTCTACCTGGCCGCCTTTGATCGCCTGATCGCGCCCGTCGCTGACGCGTTCGGTCCGACCTGGGTGATCATCTCGGCGGGGTTCGACGCGCACCGCGACGACCCGATCACCGAATTGGGTCTGACTTCGGCGGACTATCCAGCGTTGACCGCGCGGATCCTGAGTGTGGTGCCAGCAGGCCGACGGCTGGTGATGCTCGAAGGCGGCTACGACCTGGCCGCTCTGGAGCGCTCGACGGCCGCCGTGTTGCGGGCGATGGCTGGCGAAGCGGCCGACCACGACGAGCCGGTCACCAACGGTGGTCCAGGGATGGCCCAATTGGATGTCATCGAACGGTTGCTGATCGATGCCGGGACGATCGAATGATTCCCGATCGGTTCGCCCCCGTATTTGCCGAGATGGCCGAGCTCACGGAACGCTTCCGCGCTGCGGGCCACCGGCTGTACCTGGTTGGCGGGACGGTACGCGACCTGCTGATCGGCGACGGCTACGACGCCTACGACTTCGACGCGACCACCGACGCCCATCCGCCGCAGATCAAGGCGTTGCTGCATGGGTGGGCCGACGCGGTGTGGACCCAGGGCGAGCGATTCGGCACGATCGGCGCCAAGCGCGGCGAGCGGATCTTCGAGATCACCACCCATCGCGCCGAGGCGTATCACGACGATTCACGCAAGCCGGATGTGCGGTTCTCGACATCGATCGAGGAGGACTTGTCACGCCGCGACTTCACGATCAATGCAATGGCGCTGGAGCTCACCGCCGAGACGCCGACCTTGGTCGATCCGTACGGCGGCGCAGCCGACCTGATGACGCGCACGCTGCGTACCCCGCTGTCGCCGCAGGAGAGCTTTAGCGACGACCCGCTGCGGATGATGCGCGCCGCGCGGTTCATCTCTCGGTTGAAGATGGAGCCGGTGCCGGAGCTGGTCGAAGCGGTACGCGAGATGGCGGGTCGGCTGTCGACCACCGTGTCCGCCGAACGGATCCGCGACGAGCTGGACAAGCTGATCGTTGTCCCCTCCCCGTCGGACGGCTTGCGGTTCATCGTTGCCACCGGCTTGGCCGACGAGTTCTTGCCGGAACTGCCGGGAATGCGCTTGGAGCAGGATCCAATCCATCGCCACAAGGATGTCTTCAGCCACACCCTGGCGGTGATCGAGAACGTTCGGCCGCCCAACGAATGGCCCGACCGTGATTTCGACTTCCGCCGGACTCGGCTGGCCGCTCTGTTCCACGACGTCGGCAAGCCGCGAACACGCGGTTACGTGAAGGGTAAAGGCGTCACTTTTCATCATCACGACGTGGTCGGTGGGAAGATGACGCGTAAACGGTTGACCGCGCTGCGCTACAGCAACGACGACATCGAGGCGATCACCGAGCTGGTCTTCCTGCACCTCCGTTTCCACACCTACGCGATGGGTTGGACCGATTCGGCGGTGCGTCGCTATGTGCGTGACGCCGGCGATCTGCTGAACGAGCTGAATGTCTTGACCCGTTGTGATTGCACGACACGCAACGAACGCAAGGCGGCGATGTTGTCGCGGCGGATGGACGACCTGGAAGCGCGCATCGCCGAGTTGGCCACCAAGGAAGAGCTGAAAGCGCTGCGCCCCGAATTGGACGGCGTGCAGGTGATGGAACTGCTCGGCATCCCGCCGGGCCGCGACGTCGGCCGGGCGCTGGCGTTCCTGATGGAGATCCGCCTCGAAGAGGGCTTGATCGGCCACGACGAGATCGTCGTGCGCCTGAAGGAATGGTGGCAAACGCAATGAGCGACACGATCGAGCAGGCGATCGCCGAGGCCAACGAGATCCGCTGGGACTTACGTGGGCTGGTCGACACATTTGGTGGAATGAACGCGGTGTTGAGCCTTGCGGTCGAACGCGCCGCGGCATTACAAACACGGGCCAGGGGAACGATCGCATCGCTGGACGCCGCCGCCCTGGTCGCAGTGCTGGAAGAGATCGCCGCGATTCGCGAGTTGGTGGTGCGCGCCGACACGTGGGCCGAGCTGCGCTACTTGACCGATTTGGACGACGAAGTGCTGAGCGCCGATGTGCAGCGTGCCCGCGAAGGCGCCACCACGGTCGACAACAGCCTGCTGTTCTTTGCCCTCGAATGGGCGGCGCTGCCCGCCGCGCAGGCTGGCGCGCTGATCGCCGATCCGTTGCTGGCCGCCGATGCCAACCACCTGACCTCGTTGCGGGCGATGCAGCCGTACCTGCTGGCCGAGGGCGAAGAAGCCGTCGTCGCCCGCAAGCGGGTCACCGGATCATCGGCCTGGACCCAGCTGTACAACGATCTATTGACCGGACTCCGACCGCGTCTGAATGGCCAGGAGGCAACGTTCGAGGCGGCGATGTCGGCGCTGTTCCACGCCGATCGGACCGTCCGTCGGGGTGCCGCCGAGGCGATCACTGCCGCGCTGCAACCGGGACTGCGCACCCGCTCCCACATCCTCAACACGCTGCTCGCCGACAAGGCGCTGGATGACGAACTGCGCGGCTTTCCGACGTGGGTGTCGTCGCGCAACCTCGAGAATCAGGCAACCGACGAGTCGGTGGACGCGCTGGTAGACGCGGTGGTCTCCCGATACGACCTGCCGCAGCGCTGGTACGCGCTGAAGGCCAGGATCCTTGGACATCCGCTGGCCTACTACGACCGGATGGCCAGTGTGCTGCAGGTGCAGCCCGGTCAAGAGCGGGTCTATTCGTTTACGGAATCGCGCGATCTGGTGCTTGCCGCCTACCGCTCGTTCAGTCCCGAACTGGCGGATGTCGCCGGCGAATTCTTCGACCGTCGCTGGATCGATGCGGGCACGCGACCGGGCAAGACGTCGGGTGCGTTCTGCCACTACGTCGTGCCCAGTCATCATCCGTATGTGTTGTTGAACTGGACGGGAGAGCAAGGCGACGTGCTGACGATGGCTCACGAGTTGGGCCATGGGGTGCATGGATCGTTGGCGCGTGGTCAGAACGTGTTCGCCCAGAGCACGCCGTTGACACTGGCCGAGACGGCGTCGGTGTTTGGCGAGCAGTTGACGTTCGACGCGTTGATGGCCCAGGCGTCGACGCCCAACGAGCGACTCAACCTGTTGGCGTCGTCGATTGAGGGAGCGATCCTCACCGTGTTTCGCCAGGTGGCGATGAATCGATTCGAGGATGCGATCCACACCGAGCGGCGCGACGTCGGCTCGTTGTCGACCGCCCGCTTTGGCGAGCTGTGGCTCGCGACGCAGGCCGACATGTTCGGTGGGTCCGTCGAGCTGAGCGACGACTACGCCAGTTGGTGGAGCTACATCACCCACTTCACCCACGTGCCTGGCTATGTCTACGCCTATGCGTATGGACAGCTGCTGGCGATGAGCGTGTTCCAACGCTCCCGCGAGCAGGGTGCCGATTTCACCTCTCGCTATCTGCACATGCTCGGCGCCGGTGGTTCGCTGCCGCCCCACGAGCTGGGGTTGATCGTCGGCTGCGACCTGGCCGACCCCAGCTTCTGGGACGCTGGCCTGTCGCTGATCGAGGCCCAGATCGACGCTGCGGAAGTGGCTGCGGTGGAAGCCGGGCGCATCTAGACCTTCCGGGCCGGGGGTTCGGCAGATTCGGGTCGTTGTCTTCTTGATGCGGTGAGGCTGCAGTGGACGCGGGGCGTTTCTAGATCTTTCGACCGGGGGTTCGGCAGATTCGCTTGGTTCGCGTGCTCGGCTGCGTTCGCGTTCGTCTTCGTGCCCGTGTTCGGGCTCGCGGTTGTCCGCGCGGCGCGGGTTCGGTGCTCGGCGCTTCGGGCGCTTCGCCTGTGCCTTGCTCGTTCGGCGGGGCGACGCGAACGGCGGACTACGGTCCGGGAATGGCTGATGATGGTGCACGGATCCCTTCGTCGGGGCGCGATGCTGAGGAGCTGTTGGCGGCGATCGACGCCCTCCGCGCCGGCGATTTGGACTGGCGTGGCGGGCGGGCGTTCAGCCTGGTGTACAACGCTGGCGATCACGAGCACGAGCAACTGCTCGAAGCGGTAGCGGCGCGTTATGTGCACGACAACGCGCTGAACCCGTTCAAGTATCCAAGCCTGCTGGAGATGGAATTGGGCGTGATCGGCATGGGTGCCGAGCTGCTCAACGCACCGCTTGCTGATGCCGGTGCGCTGACGTCGGGTGGCACCGAGAGCTTGTTCCTGGCCGTGCAGGTAGCCCGCGATCACGCCCGCGTTGAACGGGGCATCGCCGAACCGCAGATCGTCGTGCCGTCCACATCGCATCCAGCGATCGCCAAGGCATGCGCCTATCTGGATGTCGAACGGATCGTCGTGCCGGTCGGTGCGCACGGCCGTGCCGATGTTGCGGGGATGGCCGCGGCGATGACCGACCGCTGCGCGATGGTCATCGGCTCGGCGCCGTGTTACCCATACGGCGTGATCGACCCGATCGCCGCGCTGGCCGAACTGGCGGGGGAGCGCGGCGTGCTGTGCCACGTCGACGCCTGTGTCGGCGGGTGGCTGCTGCCGTGGTGGGAACGACTCGGCGCACCCGTGCCGGCATGGGACTTCCGTGTTCCTGGGGTCACGTCAATCAGCGCCGATGTGCACAAGTACGGCTACACGTTCAAAGGTGCATCGGTGATCATCCACCGCACCAAGGAGCTGCAGCGCCGCCAGGTGTTTTGGTATGACGACTGGCCCGGCGGGCTGTACGCATCGGGCACCACCGCGGGCACCCGACCAGCCGCGCCGATCGCCGCAGCCTGGGCGGCGATCCAGCACCTTGGCGTCGATGGCTACACGCGGCTGGCCGCGCTGGTACGCGACACGACCCGCACCGTCATCGCCGGGATCGAGGCGATCGATGGCCTCCGTCTGACCCACGAGCCAGACATGTCGCTGATCGAGTTCACCAGCGACGGTGCCGACATCTTTGCCATCGCCGACGTGATGGACGACCACGGCTGGAACCTCGATCGCCAACAAGGCGGCCTGCACTTGATGATCTCGCCGTATCACGCCAACGTGATCGACCAATTCCTGACCGACCTCGCTGAAGCAGCGGCGACGGCCGGTACCTCGCGGGGTGTCTCCTCTACCTACGGATCGAGCGCCACGTAGCTCGCACCAACCGCCGCGGGCCCTCAGGGTGGTGCGTTCGGCTGGGCGACGGATCGCTGCACCGATCCGCCACTTCGCTGTCGGGTCTGGTCGATCCGGTTGGGCGTGCCGACAAACACGTTGCCGTTGGGTAGCCGGATCGTCAGACGGCGGTGATCATCGAGATTGAGCTGCCAGCGTTCGGCGTGGAGCCGGGAGTGATGCCCTGAGCAGATCGGGGCGAGGATCGCCAGGTCGGTGCGCTTGGCGTCTTCCCAAAACAGGACGTGGTGAATGTCGCATCCGTCGAACGGGGCATCACAGCCCGGCACGGCGCACGTGGCGTACATCGCCCGCAGCGCCCGTCGTTGATCGGGGCCGGCGATTCGCGATGTTGCCCCGAGATCCAGCTTGCCTGGCGCCCAGACGAGGTCGTCGCCGTGCATCCAGACCGTGTTGACCCGTGCCCGGCCGACCAGTTCCTGCAGCGTCGCCACCGGCAGCTGAATCGGAAGCCCCCAATCGATGACAGGCGCTGCACCAGCCGGAACTCTGGTGTCGACCACGACGGTGATTTCGGGCTGTCCGAGCCGGACGCCTTTCGTCCCAAGCAACAGGTCGATCAGCGCGTGGGCGCGCAGGAATGCCTGCCGCTCGATGGGTAGATCGGGAGCGTCGGCAGGAATGTTGCCGCCATGAAACTTCGCCTCGGTGATGGCACGAACTTTGTTGAAGATCTTCAGCCCGGTGAGCGGATCGGCACTGAGCTTGAAGTGGTGCATCCCATCGTCGCTGATCCAATTGTGCAGCCGCACAGCACGCCGCTGCGCTTCAACGAGGGCCATCCCGTCATCTGCGGTGATCGCCCGCTCCTGATTGCGCAGGTGCTGGTCGAACTGTTCAGGCGTCGTCCGGCGGGCGACCGCAGCGAGGTCATCGGCGTCGGCTAGCAGTGTGGTGCGTTGCTGAGCGGTCAGCCGCCCGAGTGATCCCTGCAGCCTGTCGAGATGCGCGGTGCTGACCGCCCCGTCGTCGAGCGCCGCGCCGATCTGGGGAACAAGATCGCTCAAGTGCATCCGTTCGACGGTCCGTTTGGCATCACGCGTTCCGGAGCGGAGGTGAGCGGCCAGATCGGCCGCCGGGTTGGGGGAGTGCTTGGCCAATGCACGGGCCAGCTCGAGGCGCCGTCCGGCGATCATCGACTCGAGTTGACCGTGGGCCGTGACCGCATCGTCCAACTGGTCGCGGCTGGCCGAGGTCACACAGACGCCATACGCCAGGTCGACGAGTTGGTGCACACGGTGGACATCCATGCTTCCTCCGATCGATCAACAACGAGTTGGAGCTGCCGAAGCAGCGATCTGGCGGGGAAGCCGAAGTACTCAGACCATCGTACGAAAGGGGTGTGACACAGTTTCCGGGCGAGGATCTACCTGCCGAGCAATCGAGGCAATGCGGGCGTCGAAGGGCCGATGTCGCCGAAGACGTCGCGTAACCAATGCGCCCGCTCGCTGAACCAGAAGCGCAACATCGCCACGTCGCCACCACCGAGATCGCTGATGCTGCCGTCGCTGGTCAGCCATCCGGCCCACGACAGATGAACGCCGTCGAACTCACTGGCCACCGACCGCCAATCGGGCACCAGGTGCCGACGTATTGCCGTGCGCGTGGCGCGCTGTCTAGGAACCGCGAGCAGCTCGGTCAGCTCGGCGCGCCGCTGGTTGATGCCCGGCAACTCCCAACCGCCGAGCCTGTTGGTGGCTTGCCGCGGATGGGCGCGCACAAGTCGTGCCCAATCCTCGGGGCGGTTGATCTCGAACACTCGCGCTACGGACCGAACGGGAAGATCGACGATGCAGGTCTGTCCAAAGTCGCTCATCTCCCACGCGGCGAGCAACTCGTTGACGACCTGCACCGGAGGTTCGCTCACCGTCCACAGTCCGGCCCAGGTGAATTGTCCCGGCTCGTAGACCCGTTCGTAGTCGACGAACAACGGTGCCATGCCCGCCTGCCAGTCGCCCTCGGTTGACCACCACTGCTGACGCTCGAGGTCGATCGGCTGATGCAAGGCGGTCCCGAAGCGTGCCGTGATCGCCTCGGCGATCGGCCGCCGATCGAGCGCATGGCGATACGCGCCCGCCACCGTTGCCGCTGCGCCGCCGCTCCACGGACCGACGAAGAGGTACCCGGTGAGGACGGAGAGTTCGAGGAACTCGCCAAGCGAGAGCTGCTCGACCAACTCGACGGCGGCATCGACGCTCGTCGGCGAGGTCCCCTGCTGCACCCAGCCGATCGCATCCGGAGAGCGAACGCGGCTCTCCAGCGCGAGCAGCACCGACACACCAAGCGGGGCGTCCAACAGCGCCTCGACGAAGTTGTCGGTAATGGACATCTCGTCCACTGTATGAATTGCGCCCGCATTGATGTCGGAGCATTTCGAACCCTTGGTGAACGGGCCGCGCCCTGCGGGCAAGAATCGGGTATGCAGGTGCCCACGGCGATGTCAGACAGCGCGCCAACCGCGTTGTCGATCGATCAGCTGTATCGCGACAACGTCGACGCGGTGTTCCTCTACCTCGCCCGGCGGCTCGGTCGGGATTTGGCTGGCGATCTCACCGCCGACACTTTTCGAATCGCCATCGAGCGCCTCGATCACTACGACCCATCACTCGGGTCCCAACGTTCGTGGCTGTTCGGTGTCGCCACCAACCTGTTGCGCCGCCACTGGCGCACCGAGGAGCGGCGATTGCGGGCCCTCAGTCGCCAGGTCCACGCGGGCATTCCATCGATCGACCCTTTGCAGCGCGTCAACGAACGGATCGACGCGGTCGCGTCTGTTGACCGGTTGATGGCGGCCGTTGCCGAACTGCCCGGCGATGACCGCGATCTGCTGGCGCTGGTGGCCTGGGAGGGCTGCTCGCACCGCGAGGTGGCCGACATTCTGCAGATCCCGATGGGCACGGTTCGGTCCCGTCTGCACCGTGTCCGCGGCCTGCTGCGTGCGCTGATCAATACGAGCGACACGGAACGTGAGGATCAAGGAGCATGACGATGCATGAGATCAACGATTTCGCCAGGCGCCGCCCGAACGTGGCGGTGCTATCCGACGACGAGCGCGACCTGCTCTGGGCCCGAGTGGTCGGAGCTACTCCGTCGGTGGATCCGATCACCGACGAGCCGCATCACGAGGCGCATCTGCACGGCGCAACGAACGTCGCGGTGATCGGTCGGGTCGATCGATCGACACGACACGGATCGCGTCGGGGTGGTCTGCTGGCGGCCGCCGCGGCCGTCGCCGTGCTCGGCATCGGTGCCACCGCCGCGCTGTTCGGACGCAGCAACTCGAAGTCACTGACGCCCGCCGCCGCCGGACACTCCGCGGCCGCGATCACCCCGACCGGACCCCTGCTGACTACGCGCCTGCCGGCGATCAGCGACCCGCTGATTCTTCCCTCGCAACCGGGTTGGGCGATGACCAACGCCTTTGCTGCCCAGATGCTCCCGAACGATCAGTTCAGCCGCGCAGTGGCGCTGGTCGGTGATGGCCCAACCTACGACGCACCGCTTTTCGCTGCATCGGTTGCCAAGACAGAAATATCAGAAAGCCCAAACGCAACCACCGCAACGATCCCGACGATCGATGCGCTCTTCGCCGAGGGTCAGCCGGTGCAGGTGGCCGGTACCACTGGCGCTGTCTTCGTGACCCATGTCGACGACAACTCTGGAATCGCCGGACCGATGGTCTCGCTCCTCTGGAAGCTCGACGCCGGCCATCATGCGGTAGTCAACGGCGTGCGGCTCAGCCCTGACCAGGTGGTGGCGATGGCCAATCAGTTGACCTACGACGGGACCACCTTGACGATGGCTGCGCCCGAAGGTTTTCGTTCGCTCCCGCTGACGGCCGCGCCGGCCGACTGGAGACACCTCTCGTATGTATTCACCCAGGGCGACAAGCGATTCGAGGTGGTCGGGGACAACGGCGGGATGAGCTCGCTCATCGGAACGATCGCCGCAGAAGTGCGCACGACGCGTGTCATCGACGGGGTCGAGACTGCGGTGCGCGTCGACAAGGCCGGCGGGCATATTCGGATCAGCTGGCTGTCCGGCGAATGGTCGTTCTACGCAATGGCCGATGGCTTCGCCAATGTTGATGACGTTGCCCAGACGCTGGGATCGCTCACCCTTGTCGATCCGGCGAGCTTCGAGACGGCAGGCCGTGACATGGGGCTGGTGATGGCGGGTGACCATCGCGACCTCGCCGAGCGAGTGCTGTCCGGTGCTCCGCTGTCCGACGAAGCCATCGCTGCGGCGGCCGATCTGCAGATGGCGATGTCGCTCGACAACTACGGATTCCAGTTGTTCAGCGGGGCGGCGTGTGCCTGGGGTTCGCAGTTGAAGAATGCGATCGATAGTGACGAGCCAGCGTTTCGCGACCAGACGATCGCCGAAATCCAGGCTGCAATCGACCGCAATATCGGCACTCCATTCGAGCGGGCGGCGACGCAAATCGCCACTCTGCTGATCCAGTCGGGACAGGCCAATGACGCAGCTGCATCGGTCAATGTGATCGCCCCCTGCCCGATCTGGTCGATCAACCGCTGACGGCCCACGGCTGAAGCCAGCGTGATGATCGTGGGTTTCGGGCCCTGACGTCCGGGCCCGAAACCCACGAACGACGCCGCGGTCGGTCGACACAGCGGTTCAGTCGACGCCGCGGTCAGTCGAGGAACAGGCGCTCGGTGTCCAGGCCGACGTCGTCGGACGACGCCACTCGGGCGGCCAGCTTGCGGCGCACCGAGGCACCGAGGGCATCGACGGCCAGCACCCGTCGGGCGGTGGCGAAGTCGTTGCGGTCGACGTTGACCACCCGCCCAGCCTCGGCCACGGTGACGCCGTGCGAATCGCGCTGGATCAGCCGCATCTCGTCGCCGGCTCGCATCACACCATTGGTCACGATCCGCAGCAGGTAGCCGGTGTAGCCGGTGTCTTGGACCATCACCGCCAGATCCTTGCGGTCGTAGCGCGCCGCCAGCTTGTAGCACGGCGTGCGCGGCTGACAGACCTGGGCGATCACCGTCGCCCGCCCAGCGTTGACCGCTAACACGGTGCCAAAGAGTGACATCGTCGACGGCGACCTCACGAGCACCGCCACCGGACGAACGGGGCCTCCACGCGGGCAGACTCTTGCCGGGCAATCGGGCAAAGGGCTGCCCGCGCCTGGCGAATCAGCGCAAGCTTGGGTGTCATGTGTTACTTCGCTCGGGCCAGCACCGCGTCGGCGTGTTGGGCGGCGAGCTTCTTCGGTGCGACCGCCAGCCATGAATCGACGATCAGCTCGCGCACCACGGCGGCCTTCGATTGGCGCAGCTCGATCAGCAACGCCGGGAACGAGCGGAAGTGGTGGATGGTGAACACGCCTGGCAAGTTGGCTTCGAGGATCGCCGCCTTGTCCTGCATGCCGTCGGTGTGGATGCCGATGATGTCGCCTTGGGGAACGCGTTCGTCGCCGAGTTGGGCGATGTCCTTGGCCGACAGTGGCCGCGGCCAGCAGAATCCCTTGCGGCCGACCAGCCAGGTGCGGTTGCCCCACTTCAGGCCCTCGGTGACCTCGGGCAGGCTGAGGCAGAACTTCTCGACCGCGGCGATCGTGCGCATATCCGCGAGGTTACGGTGAGGCGATGAACGTCGAGCTCACCGAAGTCGTTCGACAGGAACTGGTCGACGATCCGACGATCGACATCACCACGGCGGGGCGTCGCTCGGGTGAGCCGCGGCGGATCGAGATCTGGATGATGGACATCGACGGACAGCTGTTCATCACCGGGACGCCGGGCCGTCGCGACTGGCTGGCCAACCTGCGACGCGACCCACAACTCATCGTGCATCTGAAACGCCACGCGCACATCGATGTCGATGCGACCGCCACAGAGGTGACCGATGAGGCGACGCGCCGGCGGGTGATCGAGCACCTCGCCACCGAGTGGTACCGCGGTCAGGCGCCGGTGGACGAACTGGTGGCGACCGCACCGATGGTCGAGATCACCATCAGTCCCGGGTGACCGATCGAGACGGCTACGTGCCGATCTTGCGGGCGCGCACCACCAGCACCGAGGGGGCGACCGCGCCGCGGCCCGACATCAGTTCGTGAACCATGTCGAAATGGAAGTTGGCCCGCTCGAAAGTCATGTACAGATCGGCGAACGTGCCCTGGGCGCCGTAACGCTGACGTGCCGCGCCGTCGGCGTCGAACATCGTCGCGATCGGATGGGCGACGGCGACGATGAACGGGGCGTTCGGCTTCAGCACGCGATGCACCTGACGCAGTAGGCGGGGCACGTCGTCGCAGCGATCCAAACTGTGAATTGCCATCGCCATGTCGAATGTCGCGCTGGTGGCAAATCCCAGATCGGCCAGCTCGACCTGCTTGCACTGCACGTGGGTCTCGGCACGCTCGGCCGCAGCACGAACGGTGTGGAGGCGATCGAGTTGTGGGTCGACGGCCACCACGTTGGCTCCGTCAAGCGCGGCGCTGACCGAATTGGGTAGCCCGTTGTCGTCGACCGAGTCGACACCGACGACCAGCACCTTTTTGCCCGCCAGATCGTGAAGCAGGTTGAGTTCCGAATCATCGCTGACGTTGTGGCCGTACCGCACGCTCATGGCCCCCAGTGTGCACGGCGTCCACCCGGGAGTGGCGGATGGGTAGGGTTTGGCGCAATGTCATTTGGAGTCGGAACGCTGCGCAATTCATCGGCGCTGGTCGATCACCGCTTGGCGCGCCGCCATCTGATCAACGAGTACCGCCGCGGTCGGCTGCGCGCCGATCAGGTCTGCGATGCGCACCCCGAACTGATCCGCGCCGCGAAAAACGTCGGCACCGAATCGTCGCACCGATGCCCAATCTGCGACGAACGGCAGCTTCGCCTGGTGACCTACGTGTTCGGGCCGCGCTTGCCATCGCACGGACGGTGTGTGTCGACGGCCAGCGAACTGCGCGCGTTGACGATGCGCAGTGACGAGCTCACGGCCTACGTCGTCGAAGCGTGCAACGCCTGCCGCTGGCACCACCTGCTGCGCGTCATCCCGGTGGCCAACCGCGGCCGGGCGTCGCGTACCGGTTGACCGAGTCGAGTACCCCAGCGTTCTCCCGTCGAGTCGCCCTGCACCCCGAGTTCCGTGTCCCAACGCGCCAGGTGTTGGCGCTGTAGGTCACGGAGCGGAGCGGAGCGGGCGGCAGCTCGGGACCAGGGGCGCTGGTTAGAACGGGCTCAGGCCAAGTCGGTTGCGCACGCTGATCGCCTCGGCGACATGCCCGTGGCCGTGGCCGATGACCGGCCACTGCGCCAGCCACCACACCGCCTTGTCGGCCCACATCCGATGCAGCCAGGGCACCTCGTCGACGCTCAGTCCGGCCTCGACGCGCAGCCGCCGACTGGTCGATGGAACGGTGTCCATGGCCATCCCGCCGACCCGATCCAGCCACCGGGCGGTGGCGTCGAACACCTCGTCGACGTAGGTCAGCAACGCAGCGTGATCGAGCCCGGCGGTGATCGTTGGATCCTCGCGTTCCGACAGCGCGGCCGTGTCGGCGGCGCGCCCGAGACCAAGCGCGCCGCGATGCTCGGTAAAGAGCGGGGGCCGGTCGAGGATTGCCGTCTGCACCGCCAGGTCCTGATGTCGAGCCAGATGCAGAACGATGTGGGCAATCGAGGAACCGCCGCCGTCCACCTGCTCGGCCCAATTCGCCGCAGGAACGATCTCGATCACGCTCGATGACAGCTTGGAACGGACGCTGGCGAGGTCGGCGCGCAGGTAGGTGAGCAGGTCCACGTTCGTACCGTAGTGGTGACGACCCTACAGTCGCCGACGATGACGACGCCTGAGGATTCAACCGATCGGCACAGCGCCACTGATCGTGACACCGCCGCGGTGAGCGCCTGGTTGGCGCAGCACTTCGGCTGCCCGGTGGTGCAGATCAGCCGTCAGCCGCGCTGGCGTCCGGTGTGGTTCGCCACCATCTCCACGGCGGATGGGACGCAACGCAACGTGGTGGTCCGTGGCGATCGCACCGACATGACGCTGATCTTCCCGCTGCGCCACGAGATGACCTTGCAGTCGATGATGTTCGAGGCGGGGATCCCGGTGGCCGAGGTGCACGGCTGGATCGACGAACCGATGGCCTACGTGATGGACGCGGTCCCGGGACGCAACGACTTTGCCAAGTCCACGGAGGCCGAGCGCGACGCGGTGGTCGATCACTATCTGCAGATCCTCGCCGAGCTGCACTCGCTGGACGTCGAGCCATTCGCCGCTGCGGGGATCAGCCGCGCCGCGACGCCCGCCCAGTCGGGCCTCCTCGGAGCGTCGGCCTACGAACGCAACTGGCGAACGATGAAGGCCGACCCCGACCCGTTCACCGAGTGGTGTCTGGGCTGGTGGAAGCGCAATGCCCCGGACAGCCGTGGTCGTGAGGCGGTGATCGTCTGGGACAGCGGACAGTTCCATCACCGTGATGGACGTGTCCAGGCCGTACTGGATGTGGAGATCGGACATATCGGCGACCCGATGATGGATCTGGCCGCGTGGCGCAGCCGCGACACGATCATCGGCTACGGCGACTTCAATACGTTGTACGCCCGCTACGAACAGCTTTCCGGACGAGAGGTGGACATCGATGCGATCATGCGCCACCACTTTTTCTTGACCCTGACCAACCAACTCTCGGTCGGGCCGAGCACGCGCCGACCCGGCGTGGACACGGACTTGATGACCAACCTGCAGTGGTGTTGCGAGACCAACCTGTTTGCCACCGAGGCAATCGCCCAGATCGTTGGTGCCGACCTGCCCGAGGTGGACCTGCCGGAACCCGCGTTAAGCCGGACCGCCGTTGTCGCCGAGCATCTCGTCGGACGGCTGCGCAGCGTCGACATCGCCGACGAGTTCGTGAATTATCAGCTGCGCACGATGTTCCGCACCGCCCGTCACCTCGCCCGCCGCGTCGAGATCGGCGAGCAGTTGGAGGCCGACGACATCGCCGACCTGACCGTGCTGCTGGGCCATCGCCCGGCGTCGTGGACCGAGGGCGCGGCCGATCTGGAACGGTTTGTCCTGGCCGACGCGGCCGCCGGCAACCACGACCGGGCGTTGCTGGAGTTGTTCCACAAACGCAACCTGCGCGCCCACATGCTGCTCGGCCCGGCCGGTTCGGCGATGACCCGCCACAATCCCCCACAACCGTTCCGCTGAACGACCGCGGTCACCGCTGGACGCGGACAACCCCACAACACCCATCTGTCACGATCGGTTTATGGCGCCGCGCCGCTACGCTTGCCAGGTCATATTGGCCCTGCCCCACACCGGGGCCCCGGCTCGGCCGGGTCCGAAGGGAGGAATACACGCATGCAGCGTGCTTACGAATTCATGGTCATCGTCGACGGCGATGTCGAAGAGAGCGATGCTCACGGGTGGATCAAGTCGTTGACCGACTCGATCACCACCGCAGGGGGCACCGTCCACGGCAAGCCGGATTGGTGGGGCAAGCGTCAGTTCGCCTACCCGATCAACAAGAAGGAATACGGCTATTACATCGTGTTCAATCTCGAGGCGCCGGGTGGCGCGCTCGACGAACTCGAGCGAACGCTCCGCCTCTCGGACGTCATCGTCCGCCACAAGCTCATCCGCTTGCCCGACGCCGAGGCTGCCCGCCGCGGCATGGGCTCCGCAGCCTGAGGGCTGCGTCGCTAGGAGGTATCACCCATGGCCGATAGCACCGTCACCCTGGTCGGCAACCTGACCAAGGATCCCGAGATCCGATTCACCACATCCGGCCGCGGCAACGCCAGCTTTGGACTGGCGGTGAATCGTCGCTGGCAGCAGAACGGCGAATGGCAAGAGCAGACATCGTTCTTCAACGTCGTTGCCTGGGGCACACTCGGCGAGAACGCCGCGGCTTCATTGCTGAAGGGCACCCGGGTCATCGTCACGGGCCGCCTCGAGCAGCGCTCGTACGAGACGCAGAACGGCGAGAAGCGGTCGATCGTCGAGATCGTCGCCGACGAAATCGGCCCCTCGCTGCGCTGGGCGCAGGCCAACGTCGAAAAGATCGCCCGTGAAGGCGGTCAGAGCGGCGGCAACTTTGGCGGTGGCCAGGGCGGTGGCTCGCAGGGCTTTAGTCAGGGTGGTGTACCGAACCGCGCGCCCGATCCCGTGTACGGCGACGAAGAGCCGTTCTGATCCTCGTTTGTTTCAACCAATTCTGATTTTGAAAGATCGTCTACGACATGACCAGTAAGAAGAACAAGTCGCGTGCTCCGAAAGCGGAGAACCCGAAGAAGTTCAAGAAGAAGACCAGCATCCTTGTCACCGACAAGGTCGAGTTCATCGACTACAAGGACGTCAACCTGCTGACCCGTTTCGTCAGTGACCGCTCCAAGATCCGCAACCGTCGGGTCACGGGCAACTCGGTTCAGCAGCAGCGCGAGATCGCCAACGCGATCAAGAATGCGCGCGAGATGGCCTTGATCCCCTACGCCAAGCGTGTCGCCCAGTCGCGCACGGGCGGACGCGGGCGTGGTGACGGCGAGGGTCGTGAGGGCCGCGATCGCCGCGACTCGCAGGACCAGAACATGGAATCGATGCAGGACCAGACGGTCGAGGGTGTCGAGACCGACGAGACCACCGAAACGGAGGACTGAGATGAAGGTCATTCTTCGTCAGGACCGAGCCGGGCTGGGTAAGCGCGGCGACATCGTCGAAGTCAGCGATGGCTACGCACGCAACTTCCTGCTTCCCAAGGGTGCAGCGTTCAAGGCCACCGATGGTGCCGTCGATCAGGCCAACGCGATGCGTCGGGCGCGCGACCTGCGTGACGCCTCCGACCGCGAAGGCGCCCAGACCATCGCGTCCAAGCTGGTGGCCACCACCATCGTCATCCCGATGAAGTCGGGTGTCGAAGGCAAGCTGTTCGGTTCGGTCACCGCCGCCGACGTTGCCGAGGCGATCGAGGCCCAGACGGGCATCGTCATCGACCGTAAGCAGTTACACCTCGACCACATCAAGGCGCTCGGGAGCCATTCGGTCACCGCCAAACTGCACGCCGACGTCGAATTCCCGATCACGGTCGACGTCACCAAGAAGTAACCAGCGCTGCATCGCAGCCACGTGGGCAAATCGACCGGCCGGGCTCGCCTGGCCGGTCGATGCCGTTTTCGGACTGCCCACAGCCGTTGGCCTCTACCCACAGGCCGCCCACAGCCACTTCACAGGCTGTCGGCACTGGTTCTCCACAACACGGACGGTGTTGAGTTAAGGAGTACTCGTCGACGCCGGCGTCGACCCGTCATCAAGGGAGCAACACACGTGACAGACACAGGACGCGCCTCGCGCCGATCAGTCGGCAGCCGCGTGCCCCCGCACAACTTGGCCGCCGAGGAGAGCCTGCTTGGCGCACTGTTGCTGTCCAGCGAGGCGGTCGACCAGGTCGGCGAGATGGGCCTGGAAGTCGAAGACTTCTATAAGCCCGCGCACCGGTACGTGTTTGCCGCGATCCGTGGTCTGTCCAATACGGGTGCCCCGGCCGATGCGGTCACCGTCGCCGACGAGCTGCGTCGTGATGGACTGCTCGAAGACATCGGCGGCTCGACGCTGTTGTTGCAGTTGCAGAACACCACGCCAGCCGTGTCCAACGTGCGCCGCTATTGCAAGATCGTTCAAGACACGGCGCTGCTGCGCCGGCTGATCGGGGTGGCTGGCGAGCTCGCCGAGCTGGGCTACTCCGAGCCGGACGATGTCGACAAAGCGCTGGACGACGCCGAGACGCGGGTTTTCAATATCGGCGACAAACGGCTGGCCGTGTCGTATCGCCAACTCGGCGAGCTGCTTCCGGGATTCATCGACCACCTCCAAGAGATCGCCAGCGGCGACCTGTCGACCGGCACCGCCACCGGGCTCGACGATCTGGACGATCTGCTGTCCGGCCTACAACCGTCCACCTTGAACATCATCGGTGCACGTCCGGCGATGGGCAAGACCGCCCTCGGCTTGGGCATCGCCGTCAATGTGGCGCGCACGACCAAGAAGCCCGTGCTGATTTTCTCGCTGGAAATGGGCCACGCCGAACTGACGCAGCGAATCCTCAGTTCCGAAGCCGAGGTCGATTCGAAGAAGATGCGCTCCGGGGATCTCAGCGACCAGGACTGGGGGCGTATTGGGCGGGCCTACAACCGCCTCGAGATCCCGCTGTACCTGGACGAAAACCCGCGCGTCACGGTCACCGAGATCCGCGCCAAGGCGCGGCGTGTCAAGCAGCAGAACGGCGGGTTGTCGTTGATCGTCATCGACTATCTGCAGCTGATGAGCGGCGGCGGAAATCCCGAGAACCGCCAGTTGGAGGTCAGCGAGATCAGCCGTGGGCTGAAAGTGTTGGCCCGCGAACTGGAGGTGCCGATCATCGCCCTCAGCCAGCTGTCTCGAAACCTGGAGACCCGCGGCGACAAGCGCCCGATGCTGGCCGACCTGCGCGAGTCCGGCTCCCTCGAGCAGGACGCCGATGTGGTCATGTTTCTGTATCGCGACGAGGTGTACAACGTCGATTCACCCGACAAGGCGATGGCCGAACTGATCATCGCCAAACACCGTGCTGGTCCGACCGGCGTGGTCAAGCTGATCTACCGAGGTCAATACACCAAGTTCGGCAACGCCACCCGCGGCCTCTAGATCAATCTGCGAACGAGAAGGTTTAGCAGCACTGCAGGCGGGTATCACGCTGGTGCTTGGCCCGACGAACGGATCGCCGGGAAGCTACTGGAGGCAGACATGTTTGCAGCACTTGGCGTGATCCTGATCGTCGCTGGCGCAGTGATGAAGTGGGCGATCAAGACGAAGGCTGATGGCGTTGATATCGAAATGATTGGCACGATCTTGATGGTCGGTGGTGCCTTGAGCTTGGTGATCGCCGCGATTCAAGGCGCGGGTTGGATGTCGTCGAGCAAGACCCGGTTCGTCACCGAGCGTCACATGTCCGATGACGGCCAGCACTTCGTCCAGGAGACCCGCGCCGAATAGCCGATCAGGCAAACTAGACGAATGCTCTTTGCCGACAACGACGCGTTCCTCGGCGACAACCTGATCGTTTGGTTGTTGCTTGCACTGGGGGGCGCGTTGTTTGTCGGCAATGTGCTTGCCCTGATCAATCCCCCGTCACGCAAACGCGACGCCGACGATCTGCAGCGGGCTCCCCGCGGCCGCAGCATGGTGATGGCCGCGATCGGATTTGTCGTGATGATCGCCGCGTTGGCGGCGCTGCTGAACAAATAACGATTTCGGCGCTGTCGCCAGGCGCTAGTCGTTGTCGAACTTGTCGAGGATGTGGTGGGCGGCATCGGCCAACTTGCCCTTGACGCCACCCTCCTCGGCGATCTCCTCCAAGCGGGCGTCGATGACTCCCAGCCGGGCCCGTTCTTCATCGAGCACGCCGATCTTGCCGTCGCCGTCGACGTCGAACGCTTCGATCTCGGTCTGATCCGCTTCGGTCGATTCATCGCTCATCCACCCAGTATGACCGCTGGCGGCGGAAACTGACTGCCTCGCAGGCGTACGGTGACCCCATGGAATCGCTGCATCCCGGCCGAGCCGTCTCGGCCGCCGTGCTTGTTGCGCTTGCCGCGACCGCTGCCGGCGGCAATCAATGGTCGGTGCGCAAGATCGACGAGTTCAACGAGCCAGGCGGCCGTGCGTTGCTGAGCCACCTGGCACCGTTTCGCTGGCGCGTCAGCGACTTCCCAGGCAGCGCGGCAATGAAGTTCAGTCCGTACGCGGGGATCATCGTGTTCGTCGCCCTGCTCGTTCTGCTGGTTCTACCGGTTGCTCGTCGAGCGTCCGGCCCAGCGTTGTGGATCGGCGTCGTTGGTGCCACGTTGTTCGCCACCTTCATCAGTATTGGCGTGGTCAGCTTCGTCAATTACGGCGCACTGTTTGGCAGTGCGGGCGGACCAGTGCGGGCGAACCGGCTGACGTGGGCGGGGATCGAGGCCAGTGCCTCGTCGGGATCGTTTGCCCTGGTCGTCGGTCTGCTCGGCGGGGGACTAGCGGCACTGGTCGGCGGTCGACGGGTGAGCGTCGCCCCGGCACCTTCCGACCCCGACGGCACGTGGGGTGGCCAGGTGTACCGCGGCCCGAACGACACACAAGCGATGTGGGTTCCCACCCAGGCTGGGCATGGTTGGACGCCGCCACCACCTCCGTCTGCCGACTACGCCTGGACGGAGTCCGAACAGGCGGCATCGTTCGACCATTACGGACTCGCCGACGAAACGACCGTTCAGGAGATCCAACCCAAACCGGATAGATGACTGACCCCAAACTGTTTGCATGTCCTTTCATGCATTGATAGGATCACTTAACAGTGTTCGGAAACTTTCTGATCGGCCTGCGCGAAGGGCTCGAAGCGGCGCTGGTCGTCGGCATTCTCGTTGCCTATCTCGTCAAATCCGGACGCCGTTCGCTGCTCACCCAGGTCTGGGCCGGCGTCGCAGTAGCGGTAGCGGTCTCGCTCGGTGTGGGCGCGGTATTGACCTATGGGCCGAAGGGGCTCAGCTTCGAAGCCCAAGAGGCGATCGGCGGGACGATGTCGCTGATCGCCGTTGGCTTCGTGACGTGGATGATCTTTTGGATGGGGCGAATGTCGCGCCAGATGAAGGGAGCCATCGAGGGTCGCATGGAGCGGGCGATCAGCACCAGCAAGCTCGGCCTGGTCATGGTGGCCACGCTGGTCGTTGGCCGTGAGGGTCTAGAGACTGCGCTGATCCTGTGGTCCAACGCCCAATCCGCTGGAGCATCCAGCCAGCCGTTGGTCGGAGCGATTCTTGGTTTGGTCGTTGCCGTGGTGATCGGCGTGCTGATCTACCGCGGTGCGCTGACCTTGGATCTCGGCAAGTTCTTCCGCTGGACCGGCGCACTGCTGGTGATCGTCGCCGCCGGTGTGTTGGCCTACGCCGTGCACGACCTGCAGGAAGCGGGGATACTGCCCGGGGTGCACGAGTTGGCCTTCGACGTGTCCGCCCAGGTGCCGCCCGCTAGCTGGTACGGAACGTTGCTGAAGGGCACGGTCAACTTCTCGCCAGCGACCACCTGGCTGGAACTGATCGCCTGGAGCGCGTACATCGTGCCGGTCATGTATCTGTTCGTGCGCATGGCCGGCACCAAATCGCTGGCACCCGAGGCGTCATCACCGGCTCGCCCGACGGCACCCGCTGTCGCCGCCTCGCGTTGACGACGGCAACCCCAACACCGACCCCCAACAATCGAATCCCGGAGTTTGTATGAAGCCCTTCACTAGCGCCGTCACCGTTGCCCTGACCATCGTCGGGGTCAGCGCGTGTACCGACAACACGGCATCCGAGGGCGGCCCGATTGCGGTCGTCAGTACCGACACCGAGTGCAAGGTGGCGCGCACCGAAGCCAAGAGCGGCAACCTGGTCTTCGACGTCAAGAACGGTGGCGACAAGGTCACCGAGTTCTATCTGTTGGGATCCGACGGTCTCCGAATCATCGGCGAGATCGAAAACATCGGTGCCGACGCGACCCGCAAGTTGGTTGTCAAGGCGGCACCCGGCAAGTACTTCACGTCGTGCAAGCCGGGCATGGTTGGCGATGGGATCCGCGCCTCGTTCACGGTCACCGACTCGGGCACCGATATGTCGGCCGCCAGCGACGTCGCCGAACTACTGGCCACGGCCACCGATCAGTACCGATTGTACGTGCGTGATCAGGTGGCCACGCTGGTCGAAAAGACCACCCAGTTCACAGACCTGTACAAGGCCAACAAGGACGACGAGGCTCGCGCCCTGTACGCCCCTGCACGGGTTCATTGGGAGAGGATCGAACCGGTCGCCGAATCGTTTGGCGACCTTGACCCACGCCTGGACCTGCGCGAAGCGGACCTCGAGGCGGGCCAGGAATGGACCGGCTGGCACCGCATCGAAAAGGATCTGTGGCCGCCGAGTGCCGGGTACACGGCGATGACCGCCGCCGAGCGGGCGACGATCGCCGACCGGTTGGCGGCCGACACGGCCGATCTATCGAGGCGCGTTGAGCAATTGACGTTCAACCCCGACCAGCTGGGTAATGGTGCCAAGGAACTGCTCGACGAGGTTGCGACCGGCAAGGTCACCGGCGAGGAAGAGGCCTGGTCGCACACCGACCTGTGGGACGTCCAGGCCAATGTCGATGGGGCGCGGATCGCCTTCGAGAACCTCCGACCGGCACTGCTGAAGAAGGATAAGACGCTGGCCGAGACGTTGACGACCAAGTTCGCCGAGCTGCAGACCTTGCTGAACCAGTTCAAGCGTGGCGACGGTTTCGTCTACTACAACGAATTGACCGCCGAGCAGGTCAGCGAGCTGAGTCGGACGGTCGACGCGCTGGGCGAACCGCTGGCCACGCTGACCGCTGCAGTGGTGCTGTAGGACGATGACCACCAGGTACTCGCGGCGTGGCTTCCTCGGCGTGGCAGGTGGCGTCGCCGCGGCCACGGCGTTGCCGCTGACCGGGTGCGCCGCCGCCAGCTCAGCCAACGATGCGGCCGTCCCGTTCTACGGAGCGCACCAGGCCGGCATCGTCACCGCCTCCCAGGACCGATTGCACATCGCCGCGTTCGACGTGACCACCGAGAGCGTCGATGAGCTGCGCGACCTTCTGCAGCGCTGGACGGCGGCGGCCGCCAGGATGACCGCCGGGCAGGATGTCGGCGAGTTCGGGGCGATGGACGGACCGTATCTGGCCCCGCCGGAGGACACCGGCGAAGCCTTCGGTCTGTCGCCGGCCCGGTTGACGATCACCTTCGGGTTCGGCCCGTCGCTGTTCGCCACTGACGATGGCGCCGATCGGTTTGGGCTGGCGGCCAAGCGTCCGACTCACCTTCACGAGTTGCCGCACTTCCCGGCGGACAACCTCGACCCCCGTCGCAGCGGGGGCGACCTGTGCGTGCAGGCCTGCGCCGATGACCCACAGGTCGCCGTCCACGCGGTTCGCAACCTGGCCAGGTTGGCCTTCGGTGTCGCCGCGGTGCGCTGGTCGCAGCTTGGGTTCGGGCGCACGTCGTCCACCTCTACCGCGCAGCGGACGGCGCGCAACCTGTTCGGCTTCAAAGATGGCACGGCCAACATCAAGGCCGAGGAGCGCGACGCCGTCGACCGCTTCGTCTGGGTCAACCCAGCCAACGAGCCGGCGTGGATGAGCGGTGGCACCTACATGGTCGCCCGGCGGATCAACATGCATATCGAAACCTGGGACCGGACCTCGCTGAAGGAACAGGAGATCGACATCGGCCGCGACAAGCGCGAGGGCGCGCCGCTGTCGGGTGGCAAGGAGTTCACCGAGGCTGACTTCTCGGTCACCGGACGCGACGACAAACCGCTGATCGATCGCCGCGCCCACGTCTTCTTGGCGCATCCGGCCAACAACGGCGGGGCGCGGATCCTGCGTCGTGGCTACAACTTCACCGATGGTTCGAACGGTCTCGGTCGGCTCGACGCCGGCCTGTTCTTCATCGCCTTTGTCGCCGATCCGCTCACGCAGTACATCCCGATGCAGACCAAGCTGTCGCGTGACGACCTGCTGATGGAGTATCTGCAGCACACAGGATCGGCACTGTTCGCCGTGCCCGGCGGCGCGACGGACGGCGGCTTCATCGGCCTCACGCTGTTCGACTGACGCGGATGCGTGTTCAGCCGGCGGCGATCGCTGCCCTGATCGGTCCGTCGACCTGGCCGACGATCTCCATCCCGACAGCCGCGGTGTCCTCGACGATCAGATAGCCGCCGTAGCCATTGGCCAGGCTGAGCCACGGGACGGCTCCGTACATACCGGGGTCGACCACCCGTTGCGTGTCGGCGTTGATCCACCAGCCCATCCCATATTCGGAACCCACCGGCCCGGTGGTGCCGTCCGGTTTGGTGACGATCCGTGCGGAGGTCATTCGTTCGATCGAGCGTTCCGACAAGACCTGGGTATCGCCGCACTTGCCGCCGTTCAAGTACATCATCAGCAGCTTGGCGTAGTCGGCGGTGGTGGCGTAGGCACCGCCCTCCATGTTCGGATTGTTCGTCGGCTGGAGCACCGATGGATCGCCATCGAATCCGGATGGATACGACGTTCCATTGCCCTTGAGCTGGGCGAACGGGCTGTTGTAAGCCAGCGTCGGCAGCGCGCATGGCACGGTGTAGATCTGCTCGATCAGCGTTGCCCATGGTTTGCCGGAGACCGCCTCGGCGACCGCGCCGGCCACCTGCCACTGGGCGCCGCCATAGCGAAACACCGTGTCGGGCGCAGCCACGCTGGGGTCATCGTCGGGGGTGCTAAAGATGCTCGCCGCGCAGTCCTGCATCGTGCCTTGCGGGATGTATTGGCAGCGGTACGCATCGGGAAGCCCATCGCCGAACAGGCCGATCAAGCCCGAGGTGTTGGAGATCAACTGGGCGGTGGTGATCGCCGGATTTGCGCTGCCCCATGGAACGTACGCGGCCACGGGCTTGTCGACATCGATCAGGCCAGCGTCGTTGAGGTGCATCAGCACACCAGCGGTGACCATTTTCGACGCGGAAGCGACCAGCGAGATCCGATCGGCGCTGAACTCACCCCAATAGTGCTCGTAGACGACACCGTGGTCGCGCTGGACGACCACCAGACCAGCGCCGTTCAACCGGTGTTCGTCGATCTTCGCTTGGACCAATGGAACAACCGCGCTGAAGTCGTATACCGGCGTGGTTGCTGGCGTCGTGGAGGTCGTGGGTGCAGCGTTGGTTGCTGGTGTCGTGCCGGTTGAGGGTGCCGTGGTCGTTACTGCGGCTGGCGTCGTCGTCGTTGCTTGTGTCGTGGTGGTTGTTTCGGACGGCGGTGGGGTGGTCGGCGAGGCACCGTCGTCGCTGCCTGAACAGCCAGCGACCAGCGCAATCACGACTGGGAGGGATAGCCAGCGGCGCACCGCGCTCACGATGGACCGCGGCGGGATGCCGCCATCGCCAGCGCTTCGGCGCAGCCTCGCCAGGTGTCGGCGACGATCGACGCGGCGGGCTGCACGCTGTCGATCCGACCGGCGACCTGGCCCAAGTTGCACACGCTGGCGTCCAAATCGCCCTCGAAGTACAGGCGTTGCACGGTGGTCAGCCCCGACCCGCCACTGACCTGACCGTTGGCGATCCGCTCGGCCTCCACGCCGTCGAGGACGCGCATCGAGCTGCGCGCCGTCAGCGGAACCAAACGCGTCGCCACCTCGTTGGCGCCGGCGATCGCCTGCTTCAACCCAGGATGTGCGGGGCATTCCGCAGCCATCAGGAAGCGGGTTCCCATCTGCACCCCATCGGCCCCAAGGGTCATCGCCGCGGCCATCGAGCGTCCGTCGCAGATCCCGCCGGCGGCGACCAACGGGACGTCGAAGGTCTCGGCGACCAACGGCAATAGCACCATCGTTGACGGGCCTCGTTCGTTCTTGAATCCGCCACCTTCGACCCCTTCGACGATCAGCCCGTCGACGCCAGCGTCGATCGCTTTGCGTGCTGTGTTTAGCGAACCGATCACGTGCAGCACGGTGATCCCCGCAGCATGCAACCGTTCGGTGAACTTGCGCGGATCGCCCGCCGAGGTGGTCACCAAACGAATGCCCGCCTCGCTGAGTAGATCGATCACCCCGAGCACCCCATCGAGGTCCGGCCACATCTGCAGCGCGATGTTCGCCGCGACCGGCTTGTCGGTCATCGTGTGCACCCGGGCGACATCGTCGCGACCCGATGGTGATGCCGTCTCGATCACCCCGAGCCCGCCGCCGTTGGACACGGCGGCCGCCAGTGTGGCGTTGGCCAGAAACGTCATCGGTGCCTGGACGATCGGGATCTCGATCCCCAGGAGCTCGCACAGTCGATTACCCATCGCCGCCACCGTAGGCGGTGCGCAGGTACTGATCGTTCGCAAATCGCTGACGGGCCCGCAAGCTGATAGGGCCCGCAATCGGAGCGGGTGACGGGAATCGAACCCGCGTTCTCAGCTTGGGAAGCTGATGTTCTGCCTCTGAACTACACCCGCAGAAGCGCCCAGGTTAGCCGCGCCCGTTCCCCCTGCCACTGTCCCCTCCCACCCGGAGATGGGGACTGAAACGACGTGGAACGGGCTTGCGTGCCCCCATCGCGGGAGCGTTACGGCTCGAGGACCACCTTCAGGGCTCCGGACTTGCGGTCGGCGGCGACCTTGAATGCTTCGACGGCCTTTTCCAGCGGGAAGCGGTGGGTGATCACCGTCCGGGCGAGGACCGGGTCATTGGCGTGCAGATTGATCGCGTCGCCGAAGTCGCTGCCACCTTCGTAGCGGTTGTACATGATCGAAGAGACGACGTTCAGCTCTTTTAGCAACGCCGGCACGCCGGGCACCGACAGACGGTCCATGTGCGTGCCCAGGATCACCACCGTGCCGCCGGGCCCAGCCATGTTCACGCAGTCGTCGACGGCTGAGTCGCTGCCGGCGGACTCGACCATCACGTCGTATTCACCGCTGCAGGGGCCGATGCCCAACGCTTCGGCGGCGGCGATCTGCGCTGGATGACGGGCGGCCAGGCCGACCTCGGCGCCCAACGCCTTCGCGCCGGCGGCGGCCATCAGGCCGATCACCCCGCCGCCGATCACGCCGACGCGCTGGCCAGCGCGGACCCCGCCAAGACGCAGCCCGTGCAACGCCACCGCCGTCGGCTCGACCAAGCAGGCGTCCGACACCGACAGACCCGTGGGCAGTTCGAACAGCGATCGTTCAGGCACCATCGTTTGGTCGCGCATCCCACCGTCGATACCGATCCCGATATTCGTGGCCATCCCGGCGCGGCAGCGGTGGTAGTTGCCCCGCGCACATTCGTCGCATGTTCCGTCAGGAGCCACCGGCTCGACGGCCACCGGCGTGCCGTCGTTGAGGCGCCCGGCGAACTCGTGGCCCAACACGACATTGCCCAGGAAGGCCATTTCGACCAGTTTGATGTCGCTGCCGCAGATTCCCGAGCTGACAACGTTGACCTGTACCCCGTCGCCCGTCGGGCGTGGGTCGTGGCCAACCACGACCTGGTCGCCGCTGGCGCGCACACTGCGGATGGTGTCCGGCCCGGCTTGATGAGTGCTGCTCATGTGGCTCTGCCTAGCATCGGCGCCGTGATCCTTTCCGACCGGACGTTGCGCGAGCAGATCGGCGCCGGACGCATCGTCGTCGAGCCGTTCGACGAGACGTGCATCCAGCCATCGTCGATCGACGTCAAAATCGGCAACGACTTCCGCGTCTTCCGCAATCACACGGCGCGCGTTATCGATGTCAAGCAGGACATGACCTCGCTGACCGAACTGGTCGAAATCGCCGACGATGGCGTGTTCGTCTTGCATCCCGGCGAATTCGTGTTGGCCAGCACGTTGGAACGGATCGGCGTTCCGCACGACATGGTGGCGCGCATCGACGGCAAATCGAGCCTCGGCCGGCTCGGTTTGATCATCCACTCCACCGCCGGGTTTATCGACCCAGGATTCGATGGGCACATCACCCTGGAGCTGACCAACATCGCTACGTTGCCGATCACCCTGTATCCGCGGATGAAGGTCGGCCAGGTCAGCTTCATGATGATGACCACCGCCGCCGACCGCCCCTACGGAAGCGGTGCATACGGCTCGAAGTACCACGGCCAGCGTGGTCCGACCCCGAGCCGCTATTTCGAAAACTTCCCCACCGAATGAGAAGTGGTCGGACGGCGCTATTCGGCCCATCTATGCTGCCGTTATGAGCAAGAAGGCGTACCTCGAACACCTGCGCAACGTCCCGCTGTTCCAAAGCTGTTCAAACAAGGACCTGGAAAAGATCGCCAAGGCCGGTGACGAAGTACGGATGCCAGCGGGCACGCTGATCGTCGATCAGGGCCAGACGGGTCGCGAAGCCTTCGTCATTCTGAATGGCACGGTCACCGTCAAGCGCAACGGCAAGAAGGTCGCATCGCTGGGTACGGGCACCGTGGTTGGCGAGCTCTCATTGCTGGACCACGGACCGCGCACCGCCACCGTGGTCTGCGAGACCGACTGCGATCTGCTGCTGCTCAGCCAGCGCAACTTCATGGGCGTGCTCGACGACGTGCCGACGTTGTCGCACAAGCTGCTGGCCACGCTGGCTGGCCGGATCCGCGAACTCGACCGCCGCTACTACGGCTGAACCGGCGGCGCCGCAGCAGCGGTGCGGGCAGCCTCGGATTGGCGCACCAGGCGATCTACCACGGCCAGACCGCCCAACAGACCGATCCCGGCGGCGATGATCGCTAGGCGCCAAAGGCGTCGCTGCGACGCCACCTTGTCCAAGCTGTCGCCGACCTGAGCGATCGAGCGGTCCAGCTCGGCGGGGACCTCGCTCAACGCGGCCACCGTCTGGTCCAGTTTGGGTACGGCCTCATTGAGCGTCACGCCGGTGCGTTCGAGATCGGCGCTGATCCTGTCCAGCGATCCTTCGGCCGCTTCCAGGCTTTCCCGAACGCCCTGCACACTGTCGATGAAGCGGATGCTGCTCAGCGCCTTGCGGGTGCTTTCGCTGACCGACTTGGTCGCGACCACCGCTTCGCCAACGGAGCCGATCCCGTCGCCGACCAATCCGACGACGCGCTGCAACTCGGCGGCCGAATCCGCCGTGTTGGCGGCGACCACCCGGGCGGTCTTTAACGACTGCGAGGTTCGGGTCAAGCCAGCCGCGGTGGCCGCCGCCAAGTGACCGACGGCGATCCACGCGCTGAGCATCGCCACCACGAGCGCAACCATCGAGACCCACAGCGTCCGGCGAGTGTTCATCGGCGCGATCATTCCCGATCGCCGACGGGCAAGGCGCGGATGGGGAGTGGGTTGTGAGGAGCGGGAGCGCCGTCCACTAGCGTCGTTGCTGCCATGAGTACGCACGCGACACCTGACGCTTCGCCGCCGGATAACGGCAGCAAGCGCATCAAGCCCTTCCAGATTGTCATCGGGATCGGCATCTTCATGGGCCTGTTCACCTTGGTGTCGGGCATCTTGCCGCAGTTCACCAAGTGGCACACCGAAAAGACACCATCGCGACAGGTCTTCGGGGGCATCCCCGGGGCGTTGCAGGTGGCGTTCTACACGGTGATCCCGGTGATGCTGGTATGGGGCGCCATCGCCTTCGCCAACCGGGTGCGTAACTGGGAACGCGGCGGCCCCGACCGTCGGCGGACGACGCCGAAGAACATCAAGAAGCGGTTGGGCGACTTCCGCGCCGGCGTGTACATGCAGACCCTGCTGCGCGATCGCGGCGCGGGCCTGATGCACAGCATGATCTACTTCGGGTTCCTCGCCCTGCTGGGTGTGACTACCGTGTTGGAAGTCGATCACCAGTTGCCGGTGGGCATGAAGTTCCTTCATGGCCGCACCTACATGGCGTACTCGTTCTTCGGCGACCTGGCGGGTGTGGTCTTCGTGGTGGGCATCGTTTGGGCGATCCTGCGTCGGTACGTGCAGCGCCCGTACCGGATCCGGATCAAGACCAAGCCGGAACACGCCCTGATCCTGGGCACGTTCCTGGTGATTGGGCTGAGCGGGTTCCTGGCTGAAGGCACGCGCATCGCCGCCGAGGGTCAGCCGAGCTACGAGAAGTGGAGCTTCGTCGGCTACCCGGTCAGCGAGATCTTCCAGAACCTGTCGCAGACCTCGCTCGAGCGTTGGCACCAGGTCAGCTGGATCGTCCACGTCGTTGCCTTCGTCGTGTTCCTGGCGATCCTGCCGATCACGATGCTGCGGCACATGTTCACCTCGCCGCTGAACATGTACCTGAGCGCCCGCGATCGTCCGAAGGGGGCGATAAAGCCGATGCCGAACCTGGCCGAGACGGAGCTGGAGACGTTCGGCGCATCCGTGGTCGAGGACTTCACCTGGAAGCAGCTGCTCGACACGGATTCGTGCACGATGTGCGGTCGCTGCACCAGCGTGTGTCCGGCGCACGCCACCGGTAAGCCGCTCGACCCTCGCGAGATCGTGTTGAAGACCGGCGAAGTGATGGCGGCCACCGCCGCCGGTGGTCCGGTCAGCCCGCCGATTGGCACGGACAAGGAGATCACGATCTCGTCGAATTCGCTGTTCGAGCGGATCACCGCCGAAGAGGTCTGGTCGTGCACCACCTGTCGGGCGTGCGACGAGATCTGCCCGGTGAACATCGAGATCCTCGACAAGATCCTGGACATGCGCCGCTACCTGTCGCTGATGGAGAGCAACTTCCCCAGCGAACTGGGCGGCGCGTATCGGTCGATGGAAAACCAGTCGAACCCGTGGGGCATGAACCAGGCCGAGCGCGGCGACTGGGCCAAGGGGCTGGACGACGTGAAGATCGTCGACCCGGGCGAGACGCTGGACACCGAGTACCTGTATTGGGTCGGTTGCGCTGGATCGTTCGACGACAAGAACAAGAAGGTCACCCAGGCGATGGCCAAGCTGTTGCGTCGGGCCGATATCGACGTGGCCATTCTGGGGCCCAGCGAGATGTGCACCGGCGACCCGGCGCGGCGCAGTGGCAACGAGTACCTGTTCCAGATGCTGGCGATGCCGAACGTCGAGATGTTGAACGGGATGGGTGTCAAGAAGATCATCACCCAATGTCCGCACTGCTTCAACACGTTGAAGAACGAGTATCCGCAGATCGGCGGTAACTACGAAGTCGTCCACCACTCCCAGCTGCTCGAGGAACTGATCGCCAGCGGCAAGCTCGACATAAGCCAGGCCAGCCTGGACGACCGGATCACGTACCACGACTCGTGCTACCTCGGTCGACACAACGACATCTACATGGCGCCGCGCAAGGTGGTCGGTTCGATCAAGGGCATCGAGATCGTCGAGATGCCGCGCAACGGCACGACGGGGATGTGCTGTGGCGCCGGTGGGGCGCGGATGTTCATGGAAGAGTCGGTCGGCACGAAGATCAATGACGAGCGGGCCAAGGAGGCGATCTCCACCGGGGCCACCCGTGTCGCCACCGCCTGTCCGTTCTGCTACATCATGCTCGACGACGGGGTCAAGGCCGCCGGCAAGGAAGATGATCAGGTCAAGGTTGCCGACCTCGCCATCCACGTGCTGGAAGCGATCGAAAATGGCGAGCGCAATCTGGCCACCCTCGAGGCGCCGATCGCCAGCGACACCCCCGTGGTGATCAACCCGATCGCCCGCAGTGAAGGGGCCAACAAGATCGCCCCGCTGGCCGCGACCACCGCTGTCGCCACCCTCGATCCCGCCGAGGTCACTGAGCCCGCGGAGGTCGCTGAGGCTGTGGAGGTCGCTGAGGCTGTGGAGGCCACTGCGGTCGCTGAGACCGCGGAGGTTGTCGAAGTCGCCGAGCCCGACGCGGCGATTGCCGACGTCACGGAGGCAGCGCCGGCTCCCGCCGGGGTGGCCACGTTGGCCGCGGTTCCCGAGGCGGGCGACGTCACCGAGTCGGTGGCCGAAGCGCCAGTCGAACCGGACAATCTGAAGCTGTTGATCGGGATTGGCCCGAAGAACGAAGCGGTGCTCCACGAAGCTGGAATCACGACGTTCGAGCAACTCGCCGCGCTGAGCATTTCCGAGATCGAGGCGATCATGCCCGACAACCAGGATGCGCGCATCTCCCGCGAGGACTGGCCCGGTCAGGCGCGCAAGTTTGCCGAGGCAAAGGCCCAAGGCATCGACCCGGCCACGATCGCCGAGGGCGACCAGATCATCTGAGCCGTCGCCAGGACCGCGTGTTCGTTATGCGGTGCCGGCTTGCGCGGCGACCGCCGCGGCGGCAGCCTCGACCGCTGCTTGATCACCGAGGTAAGCAAACGAGGTCGGCCGCAGGAACTGGTCGAACTCGTACTGGCGAGGCATGCCAGTAGGGATGTTGATCTCGGCGATCTCGTCCTCGGACACGCCTTCCAAGTGCATCAGCAGGGCGCGCAGGGAGTTGCCATGGGCAACGATCAGCACGTTGTACCCGGACATCAACTGCGGAGCGACGACGTCGTACCAATACGGCAGGACGCGAGCGACGACATCTTTCAGACACTCGGTGGCCGGCAGCACGTCGGGCGGCAGCAGGCGATAGCGCGGATCGTGCGCGGGGTGCTCGGGACTGGAGCTGTCGACGGCGGGCGGCGGCACGTCGTAGCTGCGGCGCCAGAGCTTGGTCTGTTCGGCACCGTGGCGTTCGGTGGTCTCCTTCTTGTCCAGACCCTGAAGCGCGCCGTAATGACGTTCGTTCAGCCTCCAGTTGCGCAACACCGGTAACCACATCTGGCCCATCGATTCCAGGGCCAGGTTGCACGTGTGTACGGCGCGGGTGAGCACCGAGGTATGGGCCACGTCGAAGCGCAGTCCTACCTCGGCCATCGTCACCCCGGCCTGGGCTGCTTCCGAGCGGCCACGCTCGGTCAGTGGCACGTCGTGCCAGCCGGTGAAGAGGTTTTCCAGGTTCCAGGTGGACTGTCCGTGTCGAAGAATCACCAATGTTCCGGTCACAACCGCAACGTTAGTGATCAGCGATCGTCCGGCGGCTTTTGATCCGGCACCGTTTGCGCGGCCGGCGTGCGGGAAGGTAGACCGAGGAAGTGACTCAGATCCAACGTTTGCTCGATGCCAACGAGGGCTACGCCGAGGCGCGTGCCAATGTTCATGACGCTCGTCCAAGCCGGCATATCGCGGTGGTCACGTGCATGGACGCGCGCATCGACACTTTCGCCGTGCTCGGCCTGCATCTCGGCGAGTCGCACGTGCTGCGCAACGCCGGCGGACGAATGACCGAGGACATGCTGCGCAGCTTGGCCCTGTCGACCCACTTCCTCGGGGTCACCACGGTGTTGGTGATGCAGCACACCAAGTGCGGGCTTGAGGGCGCCACCGAAGAGCAGATGCGCGAAAAGGTCGGCGCCGATCTGACGTTCATGGCGATCCACGATCACGAAAAGGATCTACGTGAAGACCTCGACCTGATCATCAACACCCCGTACCTGTCGCCGATCACGATGATCGCCGGATGCATCTACGACGTCGAGACCGGCAAGCTCGGAGGCGTTATCCGCCACGAGCGGTAGCCCGCAGCGGTAGCCCGCGTCGCCCGCCCAGCGGCCCACCGTCAGGGGCACTTCTTGCCGGATTTCGGCGCGTTCTTGACCGGGTCGAGCAGATAGTTGTCGACCGTCGATCGAGAGCAGGCGTTGACGTCATAGCCCGTGTGTTGATCGGCGGTCACCTCAAGGAGGCGACCGTCCTCCAGCGTGGCAGCCATCACCCGTGAGCTGTCCAGCGGTGTCGATGGGTCGCCCGTGGTGCCGATGACCAAGATCGGGCCGGCTCCCTTGCCGGTGATGGCGACTCGTGGATCTGTCGATTTCGGGAAGTAGGTGCAGAAGTACGAGCCGGTCTCGCCGGGGGCCAGACGGGGGGCCACCTTGTGGACTTTGGCTGCATCGGCGTCGTCTTCGGCCACCGTTGGGCGGTCGGCAGTATCCATGCAGGTGATCGCCTGAAACGCCTCGAGGTCGTTGGTATAGGAACCATCGGCTTGGCGCTGGAAGTACTGATCGAAAAGCCCCAGCAGGCCAGCACCGTCCCCCTTCTGGGCATCGGCCAGGGCCATCGCCAGGGTTGGCCAGTACTGCTCGGCATACATCGCCTGGACCGCGGCGCCGATCAACACACTCTGGTTGGCCGGCGAGCGCCCGCTGGAGGTGGGGATCGGTTTGGCATCCAGATCACGCATCAGCTGATCGAAGGCCCCCTCGGCGTCGCCGCCGTTGTGAAACGCGCAGCTCTTCTTCGAGGAGCACTGCTTCAGGAACGTCGCCAGCGAAGCTTCGAAGCCCTTCATTTGCTGGAGGCTGCCTTCGTTCAGATCGGCGGTTGGATCCGCAGCACCATCCAGCACCGCGGCGCGCACGGTGTCGGGAAACAGCGTCGCCCAGGTGGCGCCCAGTTCGCTGCCATAGCTGAATCCGAAGTAGCTGATCTTGTCCTCGCCCAGCGCCTTGCGGATCGAGTCCATATCGCGTGCGGTGTTGTTGGTGCCGATGAACTGGATGATCTCGGCGTTCTTCGAGGCGCAGTCGTCGGCGTAGGCCTTGGCCAGATCCTGCAGCGACTTCTTCGCCGCATCGTCGGCAGGGGTGGGGTCGGGTTCGGCGTAGAACTTGTCGTAGTCGGCGTTCTCGATGCAGTCGATCGCCGGCTCGGACAGCCCGGTGCCGCGCGGATCCCAGGCCAGGATGTCAAAGCGCTTGAGCAGCTCGGCGCCGTAGATCATCGGTGCGTTCATCGCCAGCACGCTGCCACCAAAGCCGGGGCCGCCGGGGTTGACCAGCAGGGTGCCAATGCGCCGTTTGCGGTCGGTGGCCCTGCGTCGGGCGAGATGCAGTTTGAATTTGGCCCCGTCGGGTTTGGTGTAGTCCACCGGAACCTCAAAGGTGGCCTGTTGCACGGAACCCGAGCCGCTCCAGTCGATCGTGTCGGCATCGCCGGACGTGATAGATGGAGCAGTCGAGTTGGGCGTCGCCGCGAGAGACACGGTCTCGGTCGAGCTGCATGCGGCGAGGCAGATCACAAGCGCGATCGATACGAGCGCGGGGGCGGGGGACGAGCGACGCATTGCGCTCATGGTACGAGCGACGGATCGTTCCGTATCCTCACCCCAATGAGAATGCCGCCGCATCGGATGCTGCCTGGGGATGCCGAGGCGGTCAAAGGAGCCCGGCTGAAGCGCGGCGCACTGCTGCGTGTGTGGGCCTTTGCTCGTCCGTACCGGACCGTACTGGTCGTGTTCCTCTTGGCGATTGTCGCTGCAGCGGTCCTCGCTCTGGTGCCGCCGCTGGCGATCCGGGCGATTCTGGACCACGCGATCCCCGAGAAGAACAAGGGTGCGATCGTCGCCCTGGCGAGTCTGGTGGTCGGAGCAGCGCTGTTCGATGCGGCGTTGGCCATCGTTCAACGGTGGTGTTCGGCGCGGGTCGGCGAGGGATTGATCCACGATCTGCGCGTCGCCCTGTTTGCCAAGGTCCAGCGGATGCCGGTGGCGTTCTTCACTCGCACTCAAACCGGTGCGTTGACCAGCCGGTTGAACAACGATGTGATCGGTGCCCAGAACGCGGTGACGTCAACGCTCGGCAGCGTGGTCAGCAACGTCGTCGTGCTGATCACCACCCTGCTGGCGATGATCGCTTTGGAATGGCGGCTGACGCTGCTTTCGCTGGTCGTCCTTCCGTTGTTTGTGGTACCGGCCAAGCGCGTCGGGCGGCGCTTGCAGGTGATCTCGCGCGAGCAAATGAACGTCAACGCCGAGATGAACTCGCAGATGGCTGAACGGTTCAACGTCGCCGGGGCGATGCTCGTCAAGCTGTTCGGTGGCTCGTCGCGGGAGATCGACCTGTTCGCCAAGCGGGCGGGCAAGGTGCGCGATGCCGGTGTCAAACAGGCGATGTATGGCCGCGTCTTCTTCGTCGCGATGGGCCTGGTTGGGGCACTCGGCGCGGCAGCGATCTACGGCGTCGGTGCGTTCTTGGTGGTCGACGGACGGATCACTGCCGGAACGCTGGTGGCACTCGCTGCACTCGTCACGCGGATCTACCAGCCGCTCACCGGGCTGACGAACGCGCGCGTCGATCTGATGACGGCGATGGTCAGTTTCGACCGCGTCTTCGAGGTGCTCGACGCGCCGGAAGCGATCAATGATCGGCCAGGCGCGGTCGACTTGCTCGACCCCGTCGGGCGGATCTCGTTCGACGACGTGTGGTTCCGCTACCCGAAGGCCGCGGACGTTACCGTTGCCTCGCTTGAAGCGCCGTCGTCGGTCGGGGCGAGCGATGCTGATCGCGATGTGCTGCGCGGTGTCACGCTGACGATCGAGCCTGGTGAGACCGTGGCCGTGGTGGGCTCGTCTGGATCGGGAAAGACAACGATGGCCTCGTTGATTCCGCGGCTCTACGACGTGACTGGCGGGCGGGTGTGCGTCGACGGACACGATGTGCGGGACCTGACCCAGACCAGCTTGCGCGCTGCGATCGGGGTGGTCAGCCAGGATCCGCATCTGTTCCACGACACGATCGGCGAGAACCTGCGCTACGCCCGGCCCAACGCAACCAACGCCGAACTGGACGCGGCGTGCAGGGCGGCGCGAATCGATCAGGTGATCGCCGATCTGCCCGACGGCTACGACACGATGGTCGGCGAGCGCGGCTACCGGTTGAGTGGCGGCGAGAAGCAGCGCCTGTCGATCGCCCGGCTGTTGTTGAAGAACCCGGCGATGATGATCTTGGACGAGGCCACCAGCCATCTCGACAACGAGAATGAGTCGCACGTGCAAGAAGCGTTGGACGAGGCGATGCGCGGCCGCAGTGCGCTGGTGATCGCCCATCGTTTGTCGACGATCCGCGACGCCGACCGCATCGTTGTGCTGCACAACGGCCAGATCGTCGAGCAAGGCACCCACGCCGAACTGCTCGCCGCCGACGGCGTCTACGCCGCCCAAGTTCGCGCCGGCGAGTTCACCCCCGCCGCCCCGTAACCCGACGTTTGGTGCCAGGCACCAAACGTCGGGGTGGTTCCCCGCCCGCCTCGATGTGCCCGACGTTTGGTGCCTGGCACCAAACGTCGGTTCGTGCAGGTCAGGCGGCATCCGCGAACTCTGTCACACCCCTTCGTCATGATGGTCGGTATGCAGATCGTGTTCAGTCTTCTTCTTGCCGTGGCCGTCGGCGCGGTGGTCTGGCTGGTCGCCACGCGCCGCCAAACCGCCTCCTCGCAGGTCGATCCCGTCCAACTTCAAGATCTGATCAGCGATGCCGTCAATCAGGCTCATACCCAGGCTGCACTGCGCGCCGGACAGGAACTGCGCGGCGTGGCCGTGCAGCTGTCCGAGGTCAACCGCGAACAGCTCGGCGCCCAATCGAGCCTGGCCGAGCAGTCGTTGGCTAGCCGCCAGGAGCTGATCGAGCGCGACCTCATCGCCCGTCAGGAGCTACTTGATTCCAAGCTCAACGAGGTCCAGTCCGGCGTACGGACCGACCTTGATCGCCTGTCCGAACTGGTTCGCCAGCTGGGCGACGCAACGTCGCAGCGCTTCGGCGAGGTCGATTCTTCGCTGCGTGTCCACACCGAGGTCACCCAGGCGCTGTCGTCCACCGCCAACAGCCTGCGCGAAGCGCTGGCCAACTCGAACAGCCGCGGCCAGTGGGGCGAACGGATGGCCGAAGACGTGCTCCGCCGGGCGGGGATGACCGAGGGCATCAACTACGTCAAGCGCACCGCCGTGCAGGGCGAGGGAAGCGGGATCCCCGACTTCACCTTCGTGTTGCCCAAGGGGCAGGTGGTGTTCATGGACGTCAAGTTCCCGATGGCCGCCTATCTGAAGTATCTCGACGCCACCACCGACGCCGAACGGTCCACGTACCGCGCCGCGTTTTTGCGTGATGTTCGGGCCCGCGTCAAGGAGCTGGCCAAGCGGGACTACGCCCAAGTCGATGACCGGCAGGCGATGAGCCAGGTGTTGTTGTTCCTGCCGAACGAGACGATTAACTCGTTCATCCACGAGACCGATGGCAGCCTGGTCGACGAGGCGATCCGTCTAGACGTGCTGTTCTGTTCGCCGCTGACGCTGCTGGCCTTCCTGGGTGTGATCCGCCAGGCGTTCGACAACTTCGCTCTCGAGCAGACCAGCAACGAGATCATCGGCCTGCTCGGCAAGTTCCAGCAACAGTGGGTGAAGTATTCCGACCAGACCGACAAGGTCAAGCGCAGCTTCGACAGCGTGGCGAAAAACTTCGAGGAGCTCACCACCACCCGCCGGCGGATGCTGGAGCGCCCGTTGCGCCAGATCGACGAGTTGCGCCGCGAGCATCAATTGCCGATCGACGGACAGCTCTTCGCCCTGGACGACGCGTCCGACATGCTCGACGACACCGCTGACGCCACCGCCGGCCAGCTGGCTCCCCGGCTGCGCAATGTGCGCGAGCTGGGCGCCTAATCCGGCAGACTCGCAGCCATGAGCCAGCCGTCGTTCGACTTCGGTGACGACGTCGGTGCGCTAGACGAGGGCGCCGAGCCGACCTACTCGGTGTCCGAGCTGGCCGAGGCGATCAATGCCCGGTTGCGCGGCGGGTTCTACGACGGCGTGTGGGTGCGCGGCGAAATCCAGGGATACCGCGCCGGGGGCCCGCACCGGTACTTCCGGTTGGTCGAGAACGGCGACGATGGCAAAGCCTCGATCAACGTCAGCCTGTTTGCGCCGATGATCAACAAACTGCGGCCGATGCTCGAACGATCGCGCCTCAAGCTGGTCGACGGGCTCAAGGTGCGCATCTATGGACACCTCGACTTCTTCGCCCCGAGCGGTTCGCTGGGTCTGAAGATGGCCGGGATCGACACCCGGTTCACGATCGGCGACATCGAACAGCAACGCCAGGACACGATTCGCCGACTGATCGCCACGGGGCTCTACGACGCAAATCGGCGTCTGCCGCTGTCGCCCGTGCCGCTGCGAGTCGGGGTGGTCACCAGCGCCGACAGCGCGGCGTGGGCCGACTTCCGCAGTCAGCTGGAAGCTGCCGAACTGGGATTCTATGTACGCCTGATCCATTGCCGAGTGCAGGGCGACCAGGCCGTGCAGATGGTCAGCGCGGCAATCCGGACGCTCGGACGCTGCGCTGACCTGGATGTCGTCGTGGTCATCCGCGGGGGCGGAGCGCGCAGCGAACTGGCCACCTTCGATCATCCGGCGATCGCCACGGCGATCGCCCGTTCGAGCCTGCCGGTCTTCACTGGGTTGGGCCACGAGATCGATTCCAGCGTCGCCGACGAGGTCGCCCAGCGGCGATTGAAGACACCCACGGCCGTGGCCGCCGAACTGATCGAGATGGTCCAGCAGTTCTCCCGTCAGACCGAGCTGTGCTTCATGGCAATCCACCAGCGCGCTGCCCGGTCGGTCGAAAGTCAAGCGACATATATGGAACACACCGCGGTGGCGATCCATCGGCTGGTGGCCGCAGCGGTCCAGCGCAGCATCGAGCGGCTCGAGCTGCGCCAGCAACGCGTCGACGCTGGGGTAACCGCCGCCCTCGAGCGTGCCGCACAACGACTGAACGTGGGTGTCCAGGCGGTTGGTCGCACAGCGCAGCGGATTCCCAACGAGGTCCGCCATCTCGACTCGATCGCCTCTCGAGTCCGGTTGCTCGATCCGGTGCATACGATGGCCCGCGGCTGGTCGATCACCAGAACGACCGACGGTCGGGTGGTACGTAGCGCCGCCGACCTGCAGCCCGGCCAGCAGATCGTCACCGCCTTCGCAGCGGGGACCGCAACCAGCACGGTCGACACCGTTCAGCCGAGCCAAACCGAAAGTGATGCAGATGGGTGATCACCAAGACGCCAACGTCGCCCCGGCCTCGGGGTACGCGCAGGCGCTGACCGAGCTGGAAGAGATCCTCGCCCGCCTGGAACGGGCCGATGTCGATGTCGATGTTCTGGCCACCGAGGTCAAACGGGCGACCGAGCTGATCGGCTTCTGTCGGCAACGGATCGGTGCCGCCAAGCTGCAGATCGAGCAAGCGGTCGCCGAACTCGACACCGACGACTAACGACCAGGAGGACACGATGAGCAGCACGAACTATCCAGTCAGCAAGACCGATGACGAATGGCGTCAGCAGTTGACCGACTACGAATATCAGGTGCTCCGCCAGGCCGGGACCGAGCGTCCGTTTACCGGTGAATACACCGACACCGAAACCGTTGGCGTGTACAGCTGCCGGGCGTGCAACGCCGAACTGTTCCGCAGCGATCACAAGTTTCACAGTCACTGCGGGTGGCCGTCGTTCTATTCACCCCTTGCCAAGGACGCCGTGGAATACATCACCGACACCTCGATGGGCATGCGCCGCGTCGAGGTCCGCTGCGCCTCGTGTGGCTCGCACCTCGGTCACGTCTTCGAGGGCGAGGGCTACGACACGCCCACCGATCAGCGGTACTGCATCAACTCGATCTGCTTGCGGTTGCAGCCGGCCGATGGCGGAACGAAAAGCCCGACGGACCAGCCGACGGCCTAACCTGCCGCTGTGCCCTCGGTCGACGTTCCACAGTCGCTCATCGATCTGGCGCGTCTGATCGAGCGACGGCTCACCGACGTCCTTGACGTCGAGCAGCAGCGGTGGAGCGCCCTCGATGCCGATCTCGCCGAGCCGATCGGCGAAATCGCCAGGATGGTCCTTGGCGGCGGAAAGCGGTTGCGGCCAGCGTTTGCGTACTGGGGTTTCGTCGGCGCCGGTGGCGACCGCAGCGACCCGCGGATCATCGACGTTGGCGCGGCGTTCGAGCTGATGCACGCCTTTGCGTTGTTCCACGACGACGTGATGGACGACGCCGATACTCGCCGTGGCAAGACCACCACGCACACGGTGTTCGCTGACCAGCATCGCCGCGGCCATTGGGGCGGCGAGGCGCGGCGGTTTGGCGAGGGCGTGGCAATCCTGGTGGGCGACTTGGCGTTCGTCTTTGCCGATCGGCTGATGACCGGTGTCGACAGCGCGGCCTGGGACATCTGGAACGAACTGCGCATCGAGCTGAATATCGGCCAGTTCCTGGATATTCAAGGCAGCGTGCGCCACGAGCGCCGCCTGGAAAAGGCCGAGCGGATCTGTCGCTACAAGAGCGGCAAATACACGATCGAACGTCCCCTCCATCTGGGCGCCGTGGTTGCCGATCCAGCAGCGGCACCGACCCTGCTTCCGCTGCTGAGCGCCTACGGATTGCCGCTCGGCGATGCGTTCCAACTGCGTGACGACGTGATGGGCGCCTTTGGCGACGAGGATCTGACCGGCAAGCCTGTCGGCGGCGATCTGCGTGAAGGCAAGCCGACGCCGTTGCTGGCCCGTGCAGTGGCCGCGGCGAACTCGGCCCAGCTGAAGGTCCTCGACCTCGTTGGCACGGATATCGAAGACGAGCACGTCGCCCATATTCAGCAGGTGATCGTGGATACGGGCGCGCTGGCGGCAACCGAGGAGGCGATCACTTCGCTCACCGATCAGGCGCTGGCTGCGTTGGCGAACATCCCCTATCCGGCCGACGTCATCGACGAATTGGCCAAGTTGGCGATCTTCGTCAGCGTTCGACAGACCTGACCCGCAAACGGCACGTAGGATTTCAGCGTGATTCGACGTGTCGCCGTGCTGATCGCGGGCATTGCCGTGGCCACGGTCGTCAGTTGCGGCTCGCAGGACGAGAAAGCGACCAATACCTTGCCGCCCGTGTCGACGACCACCACCACGACCACCACGATCGCCCCGACCACCACGTTGCCGGAGTTCTACGAAGTCAAAGCCGGCGACATCCTTTCCGAGATCGCCAAGCAGTTTGGGATCTCGCAGACCGATTTGATGGCCGCCAACAACATCACCAACCCGGACAAGATCCGTTCTGGTCAGAAGTTGAAGCTGCCCCCGCCTACCGCTACGACCGTCCCGGCCAGCTCGACCGGCTGAGCCCGCGTCGGTCGCTGTGACCACAACCACAGTGGCCAAAGGCCTGACGTCGCGGCGACGCAGGAGTACCGTGAATCCATGAGTTTCTGGCCCACCAAGGAACACTGGAGCGTGGAGATCCCGATCGATACGCCGCACTACCGGATGGCCGCGCTCGACGAGACGGGCTTCGTTGCCCTCACGCCGGCCGACTTCGAGGTGCCCGAGCGGGAGTATCTCGATCTGGAATATATGGATTGGAAGAGCGGCGGCGACACCAACTTCGCCCCGCTGGCGTCCGCTGACGGCGAGCTGGATTGCCGTGGATTTTGGGACAAGGGCAAGACCGACAAGGACGCGCTGTGGACGTCGAACGCCGACAAGGCACCGACGCTGAAGCGATACGTCGATTCGATCGGCGCCAATTTCGGGCGAGTCCGGATCATCAAGCTGGAGCCCCAGGATCGCGAGACGGCGCTGCGCAGCTTCCACCGCGACGACAACAACCGCTTCAACCCCGATGACGAGGGTTGGGTGGTGCGCACCTGGGTGGAGTTGACCGATAACCCCGACAGCTACATGCTGCTGATGGACCTGGACGATGAGCACTTGCCGATCCGCGCGACCGAACGGCGTGTCCCGTTGACGCGCGGCGCCCGGTTCGTGGTTGACACGCAGCGCTTGTGGCACGTGGTCGTGCACAACGGCACGGCACCGCGCTACGCGCTGATCACCTCGATCGAGAGCTCGCCGCAGGTCGAGCAGTGGATCGACACGCAAGTCCCTGCGCTGGTCTAAGCACCCGGCGGCTCTAACGTCGCCGTGTGACGATCCTCATCGACCGGCCGCGATTTGTCGCCCATGGTCGACGCTGGTCGCACTTGATCTCCGACAACAGCATCGATGAATTGCACGGTTTTGCCGACGCGCTGGGCATTCCGCGGCGCGGCTTCGAGGGCGACCACTACGACCTCCCCGAGGAATACTTCGACCAGGCGTTGGCGGCCGGCGCGCGGCTGGTGTCATCGGGGGAATTGATCCGGCGCCTGCTGGCCAGCGGGCTGCGGATGCGCAAACGCAAGGGCGACAGGGGCATCGCCCGCTCGACAGGGGTGCAGATCCCCGGGTGGCCGGCGGTCGATGTCGAGACGATTCTCAGTCGTCGAGAGGTCGCTGCTGACACGGTGTTCGCAGTCGTGACGTTCGTTCGCGACAGGCATGGCGACTTCGCCATCGTCTACAGCGTCAAGCGCAACCAATGGGGATCACCCGGCGGTTGGCGCGAGCCGGGCGAGGAACCACGGCATGCCGCGGTGCGCGAGATCGCCGAGGAGACCGGGCTGATCGTGGCCTCCGCGGCCTTGATGCCTCGCGGCTTCCACCGCTTTCATCGCGACGATCGCCAGCCGAATGTGCTGCAGATCTACGAGACGCAGTTGGGAGATGTCCGCCCGCCGCTGAAGGCGACATTCGATGACGTCAGCCGGACCCGCTGGGCGACGTTCGCCGACTTCGAAACTCTGTGCGCCGGCGAGTTTTGGTGGCCCGTCGCCGAGTGGCTGTATGACCCGAGCGGGCCATTGATCCGCCACGCAGGTAGCTGAAACCGACCAACCTGGTCGGTTTCAGGCGCCAGCGTCGGCGAGGCGGTCAGGGTCGGGGGAAGTGCCAATTCGGTTGACTGGGCACGACTGCTAGCGGATCGTCGGCAGGGGGAAGACCGGGTTGCGACCCGTGCGGGCCAATGACTGGTAGTGACGCTCGGCGAAGCGCCAGCGGCCGTCAGTGCCGCGGCGATACACGTCCTGGTACAGGCCGAAGGCGTTGGTCCACATCCCGCTGGCCGCGTCCTGACGCAGTTCGCACATGAAGATCCGCGCTTTGGCCGAGTCCTTGTCGCCGCCGGGGTACAGCTCATAGTGGGCGTTAAGGACGACGAACTCGAAAAACTCGAACTGGGCGATCTGCTGATCGATGAACGCGCCGATCTCTTGGCCGCCGGTAAAGGTGAACAAACCGTTGTTCAACGTGTCGACGACGATCGTCGTGTCGGGCTGAAAGATCGGATCGAAGTCGGCCCACGCTCGGCGATTGACCGCGTCGGCGTAGGCGGCGATCACCCGAGTGAGGGCAACGTAGTCGTCGGTTTCCGTCGGTGCGGTCGCTGCCATGGATGAATCCTTAGCATTCACCCGATGGTCGCATCGCGCTCGCACCGCCTGATCCCGATGTCGGGGCGCGATCCGAACGAACGCCATCGCGCGTCCACCCCGCTGGAGTTGCTGTTCGACCTGACCTTTGTCGTGGCGATCAGCGTCACCGCCAATCAGGCCGCCCAACTCCTGGCTGCCGGTCAGACCCGTGCCGCGCTGGTTGGCTTCGGCTTCGGGATGTTCGCCTGCATCTGGCCGTGGATCAACTTCTCGTGGTTCGCCTCGGCTTACGACACCGATGACTCGTTCATGCGTCTGGCGACGATGGTCCAGATGGCTGGCGTGCTGATCATGGCCCTCGGCCTGCCGGAGATGTTCAACGGACTCGTCCATCAGACCTTCTCCAATCGGGTAATGGTCGCCGGTTACGTGGTGATGCGCATCGGGATGATCGCCCTGTGGATCCGTGCCGGTCTGCACGACCCGCGCCGCCGGCGCACGTGTTTCGCCTACGCCAAGATGCTGGCCGTCGCCCAGATCGGCTGGACGATGCTGGCGGTCCTTCAACCCACGGGATTCGGGCGATGGCTGATGTTGATCGTGCTGTACGTCATCGAGGTCGGCGGGGTCTATGCGGTCGAGTCGCGCTACGAATCGACCGCATGGCATGCCGAACACATCGCCGAGCGCTACAGCCTGCTGACGATCATCACCCTCGGCGAAGTCGTCCTCGGCACAACCACGGCGATCCGCGCCCTGGTCGACACCACCGGCTGGTCCGTCGATGCCGTGCTGGTGGCCGGGGCAGGGGTCAGCCTGACGTTCGGAATGTGGTGGGTGTACTTCATCACGCCGTATGGCGAGATCTTGTCCCGTCGTCGGCGTGCCTTCGGGTGGGGCTACGGGCACCTGGCGGTCTTCGTCGCGATCGCCGCCGTCGGTGCTGGTCTGCAGGTCGCTGCCCATTACGCGTCAAGGCAATCGGCGCTCGGCCCCGTCGCCACGATCTTGTGCCTGGTGGTTCCGGTGGGCGTGTTCGTGATCACCGACTTCGCTCTATTCCACCACCTGCTTCCCGGACGAGACCGCTTTCACCTCGTGCTGTTGCTGTTGACGATCGGCGTGGCGGTGGCCAGCCTCGCCGCCGCGGCGACCGGTGTCGGGTTGGCGTGGTGCCTGGCGATCGTGATGATCACCCCATGGATCACCGTGGTTGGCTACGAGTGGCGTGGCCACGCGCGTGTGGCCCGGCTGCTGGCTCAGCTGGAGAGTGATTGAGGCGTGGGATCCAATCCGGCGTCGAACTCGGCCTGTAGTTCGTCGCCGCGTTGACCGACAAGGAACCCGGTCCGTGTCCTGATGCGCCAGGGGGTGGCGTGGTAGGTCACGGAGTTAAGCGCTGGCCAGTTCGGCGACGTGGCGGATGATCTTGGCCAACTCGAAGTCTTTCGGGGTATAGACGGCGGCGACGCCGGCGTCGAACAGGCGCTGCTGATCGGTGTCGGGGATGATCCCGCCGACCACCACCGGGGCGTCGACCCCCTCGGCGCGCAGGCCAGCGACGATCGCTGGGACCAGCTCAAGGTGCGAGCCGGACAGGATCGACAGGCCGATCACGTCGGGGTCCTCCTCGGCGGCCGAAGCGACGATCTGTTCCGGGGTCAGGCGGATGCCGGCGTAGATCACCTCCATCCCAGCGTCGCGGGCGGCGACGGCGATCTGCTCGGCACCGTTGCTGTGCCCGTCGAGGCCCGGCTTGGCGACCAGGAATCGGGGTCGGTTCGGCAGCGAGCGGACAAACTCGGCAACGTCGGACAGCTCGCCGCCACCACGTCGACCAGCTGCCGCGGCAACGCCGGTGGGGGCCCGGAATTCGCCGAACACCTCACGCAGCGCGCCGGCCCACTCGCCGGTGGTTCCGCCAGCGCGGGCCAGGGCGATCGACGGTTCCATCATGTTCGTTCCGTCGGTTGCTGCGGCGCGCAATGCAGCGAGCGCGGCGTCGACCGCGGCCTGATCACGGTCGGCGCGCCAGGCGCGCACGTCGGCGATCATTTCCTGCTCGACCGCCGGGTCCACGGTCAAGATGTTGCCGGGCGTGTTCAACGGCGAATCGGCCGACTCGGTGAAGCTGTTCACGCCGACGACCTTCTGTTCGCCGGCCTCGATCCGTCCGGTGCGTTCGGCCATCGACGACACCAGTCGGCCTTTCAGCTCGTCGACGGCATCGAATGCGCCACCCAAGGCCAAGACTTCTTCCAACTCGGCCCACGCTGCGTCGGCCAATTCGGTGGTGCGTGCTTCGATGACGTGCGAGCCGTTGAAGATGTCGTCGTATTCCAACAGGTCGCTTTCAAACGCGAGCACTTGTTGCATGCGCAACGACCACTGTTGATCCCACGGGCGGGGCAGGCCCAAAGCTTCGTTCCAGGCTGGCAACTGCACCGAGCGGGCCCGGGCATCGCGCGACAGGGTGACGGCCAGCATCTCCAGCACGATCCGTTGCACGTTGTTTTCCGGCTGGGCTTCGGTGAGGCCGAGCGAGTTGACCTGGACGCCATAGCGGAATCGTCGGGCCTTGGCGTCGGCCACCCCGTAGCGCTCGCGGCCGATGCGGTCCCACAGCTGGGTAAAGGCGCGCATCTTGCAGATCTCTTCAACGAAACGAATACCAGCGTTGACGAAGAACGAGATCGACCCGAAGACACGGTCGAACTGCTCCGGCGCAACCTGCCCGGAATCACGGACCGCATCGAGCACACCGATCGCCGTCGCCAGCGAATAGGCCAGCTCCTGCACGGGGGTCGCCCCAGCCTCTTGCAGGTGATACGAGCAGACGTTCATTGGGTTCCAGCGCGGCGCGTGCTGCGAACACCAGGCGATCATGTCGACAATCAAACGCCGCGACGGATCGGGCGGGAAGATGTAGGTACCGCGGCTGAGGTATTCCTTGACGATGTCGTTCTGCGTGGTCCCGCGCAGGTCCCGAGTGTCAACACCTTGTTCGACGGCGTTGGCAACGTACAGCGCCAGCAACCAGGCGGCTGTGGCGTTGATCGTCATCGACGTGTTCATCTGCCCCGGCGGGATGCCGTCGAGCAGCGTGCGCATGTGACCCAGGTGGGCGACCGGGACACCGACCTTGCCGACCTCGCCGCGGGCCAGCGGGTCGCCGGGGTCGTAGCCGGTTTGCGTTGGCAGATCGAAGGCGATCGACAGCCCGGTCTGGCCCTTGGCCAGATTCGTGCGGTATAGCTCGTTCGAGGCCTTCGCCGTGGAGTGGCCCGAATAGGTCCTCATCAACCATGGATCGTCACGACGCATAGTCACAGTGTGCTCCGTCGTTCGACGATTGCACCACCGTCGGGGACGTTCACCGGCCTCACATCGATACGTCAGCGCAACCCGCGGAAGCAGGCGCGCAGCTCATCGACGAACAGAGCGGGTTGCTCGAACGCGGCGAAGTGACCGCCGCGAGCGACGACGTTGTAGTAGCGCAGGTCGGTGAAGCGCTGTTCACACCACCGACGCGACAGCGGGAAGATCTCCTTCGGAAACACCGACACCCCGGTCGGCACCTCGACCGGGTCCAGGTTGACGCTGTTCAGGCTTTCCCAATACAGCCGGGCCGACGAGGCTGCGCTGGCGGTGAACCAGTAGACACTGATGTTGTCGAGCATCTGTTGCTTGGAGAGGGCGTCTTCGGGATGGCCGCGGTTATCGGTCCAGGCCCAGAACTTCTCGACGATCCATGCGCACTGAGCGACCGGAGAATCGATCAATCCATAACCGATCGTCTGCGGACGGGTCGACTGTTCTTCGGAATACCCCCGGCCCCACCGGCGATGGTCGGCCATGCGCGCCAGCCACGCCTGTTCGTCGGCGGTCAGGTCGGTCAACGTCGCGGGATCGATCGCCACCACCGGCATGTTGAGATGGGCCCCGACGACGTGATCAGGATGGAGCTGGGCGATGCGCGTGGAAACCATCGCGCCCCAGTCGCCGCCTTGGACCGCGTAACGCCGATAACCCAGCTCGGTCATCAGCGTGTCCCATGCGTGGGCGATGCGCTCGATGCCCCAACCGGGCTTGGTCGGCTTGGCGCTGAAGCCGTACCCGGGTAGCGACGGGATGACGACATGGAAGGCGTCGGCCGGATCGGACGGGTTGACCAGCGCCTCGACAACACCGAGAAACTCCACAAATGAGCCTGGCCAGCCGTGGGTCAAGACGACGGGCATGGCATCGGGATGCTCCGAGCGGACGTGGACGAAGTGCACATCCAGCCCGTCGATCGAGTGCAAGAAGTGGGGGACGGCGTTCAGCCGATCCTCGGCCGCGTCGACGTCGTAGTCGTTGGCCCAGTAGTCGCACAGCTCGCGCAGGTAGGTCAGCGGGACGCCTTGCGACCAATCGTCGACGGTGGCCGCTTCTGGCCAGCGGGTGCGACGCAATCGATCGTGCAGGTCGTCCACGTGCTGCGGGTCGAAGTGGATAGAGAACTGCTGCATATCGCTCATGGTCGACCTCCCGGTGCAGCGACGCTAGCCCTCGTCGTGGGGGCGCCGCGTAGCGAGCGAGTGCCTCGCAGGTCGTTATGCGGTGGCCTGGGCGAGTCGGCGGAGGTAGTCGGCGCGGCGGACATCGACGGCACCCAGGGAGCGCAGATGGGGCGTGGTCCACTGCACGTCGAGCAGGCTCGCGTCGGTGGCGTTCAGCCAGTCGACCAGATGGATCAAGGCAACCTTCGAGGCATCCGTTTCGATGTGGAACATCGACTCGCCAGCGAACAACCGATTGATCCGCACGCCATACAATCCGCCGACCAGTCGATCGTCGGCGATGATCTCAACGCTGTGGGCCCAGCCCAATTCGTGCAGTCGGGTGTAGGCATCGATGAATTCGGCGGTGATCCAGCCCTGCGGTCGGCGCGGGTCGGCGCAGCGGGTCATCACGTCGCGGAAGCGGGTATTGAAACGGACCTCGAAGCGTCGTGCGCTGCGGCGCATCGACCGACTGACGATCAGACCGTCGAGCGGGATCGTGCCGCGCGGGTCCGGCGACCACCAGCCGATCGTTCGTTTGCGCAGCGGCATCGGAAAGAGCCCGCGCCGGTAGGCGGCCAACAGCGTGCCAGGTTCCAGGTCAGCCCCCGAGGCGATCAGCCCGTCACTGTCGATGTCGGCTGGGTCGGGAAATACCCATGGCGTGGGCGGTGGTTCGATCGGCATCGACGTCACCCCGGCGAGCCGTCCGCCACCTCGGCTGTCGACCAGAAGCCGGGCAGCGGCGTCGGGATCGTCTCGGTGGCGTAGTGGTGCAGGCGATCCAGACCCTCTGGCTCGTACAGCTCGATCGCATCAAAGATCACCGATGGACCAACGGCGCGCAGCGCCCGATCACTTGGGGTGCCGCGCTTCGGCAGCTGTGGCGTCAACACCAGCACGCCGCGCTGGCCGACCCCCAACACATGCAGGCGACCAAGCAGACGCCATACCGCATCGATCCGCTGCAGCCCGGAACGGGTAGTGACGAACGATCCAGCGACATCGACCCACCATTGGTGTGTGCCGTCGGCGTTGGTGGCCAGGAAGTCGAACTCGACCAGTCCCGACGGGTGCTTGGCCGTGTCGTCGACGTGGAAGCCGGCTTCGACCAGACAGCGCCGGGCGATGTCGTGAACGCGTTTGGCTTCGTCAACCGCACGCGCCTGGAAGTGTTCCTGACGATCTTCGACCGACGCGGTTGGGGACACGTTGGTCGTCTGCGCAGTGCGCCGCTTCACGCGCTGCACTTCGCCGTCGAAGCGTTGCCGAGCCAGTTCGACGTACGTCGGGTCAAGGTCGTAACCGACACCGATCCGTCCGGTACGTGCGGCGGCCACCAACGTGCTGCCGGAACCGGCAAACGGGTCAACGACGATGTCGCCGCGGTAGGTGTACAGATCGATCAGTCGCCGCGGTAGGTCCACCGGGAACGGCGCGGGATGGCCGATCCGGCTGGCCGATTCGGCGTCGATCCGCCACACATCGCGGGTCACATCGACAAATTCGTCATTGGTCATCGTCGATTGGTAGGGCAGGTTCCGCTTGCGTCGGTCGGCTGCGCTGATCGCCCGGTTGAAGCGCCCCTTGGAGGCGATGATCACCCGCTCGGTCATGTCGCGCAGCACCGGGTTCGACGCCTTGGCGAACGATCCCCAGGCACACGATCCCGAAGAGGTGGCCGACTTTTCCCAGATCACCTCGCCACGCAGCAACAGGTGGAGGTCATCTTGGAGGATGCTGATCACGTCGGCGCTCAAGCTGCGGTACGGCTTGCGTCCCAAGTTGGCGACGTTGACGGCGATTCGTCCACCCGGCTCAAGCACCCGTCGACACTCGGCGAAGACATCGCCCAACATGTCCAGAAACTCCAGGTACGACCCGGGGATCTGCCCGCCTTCGCCGGTGACCGCTAGCTCGTACTCCTTGCCGACGAAGTAGGGCGGCGAGGTCACGACCAACGCCACGCTGCTGTCCGGCAGCTGGTGCATGTCGGTGCTGGAACCATGAAAGATCTGCCCATCACCCAACTGCTCGATCAGCTGCGGAGGTCGATTGACGTGCTCGTCGTTGGACAGAGCGGGCGGCGCGAAACGGGCATAAAATGCGCTGGCGTCGTGACCCTCGCGGCGGCCAACGCCGAACGCCGACGTTTGCGTTCGGTCGTCGCGAGGCTCCATCCGGGTCAGGCTACGCGAGCCCACGCGCGGCCACTCGGACCGCTCGACTGAACGGCGATCACTGCAACGTGTCAGCGTGACAAGGTGAACAGCGACGCCACCGCGAGCAACCACCACACGGTGCAGGTGACCAGTGCAGCGGGTTCGCTGTGTGGTCGTTCGATCGACACGCCAAACGGTCGCGTCGATCGCTTCGCAGGTATCCCCTACGGTCAGGCGCCGACGGGGGAACATCGATTCCGCGCCCCTCGCCCCGCGCAGCGTTGGCAGGGGACCTTGGGTGCCACGGACTTTGGGCCGGCACCGGCCCAGGCGGTTGGCGGCCCGTTCTCCGGGGCTGTGCCGGGGATGGCGGTCGAGCGCATCGACGAGGACTGCCTGACACTGAACATTTGGCGTCCTGCGGCCGCGGCCAGCGACACAGCCCTCCCAGTGATGGTCTGGGTGTACGGCGGGGCGTTCGTTATCGGCAGCGGATCGCTGGCCACCTACGACGCCGCCCGGTTGGCGGCCGAGCAGCAGGTCGTCGTGGTCACGATCAACTACCGCGTCGGCCCGTTCGGCTTCCTTGACCTGCGTGCCGTGCCCGGCGGCGAGACCGCCGACACCAACTGCGGACTGCGTGACCAACTGCTGGCCCTGCGCTGGGTCCACGAGCACATCGCCGACTTCGGCGGGGATGCGACGCGGCTCACTGTGTTTGGCGAATCCGCCGGTGCCGGCTCGATCCTTCACCTGCTCACCACGCCCGGTATCGGCGGGGTGGTTCGCCGGGCGATCGCCCAAAGCCCGGGGATCGACTTCACCCAGACGGCGTCGCTCAGCCAGCGAGTAGCCGCGGCCGTGCTGACGCACACCGGCGCACGGACGGTTGATGATCTGCGGCGGCTGTCCACCCAGACCTTGATCGATGCCCAACAGGCGGTCAGCGCCGAGCTGTTGTTCGATCTGGGCACGATGGTCTTCCACCCTGTGGTCGATGACCAGCTGGTTCCGGCGTCACCGTCGGTGGCGATTGCTGCAGGCGGCGCAGCCGATGTCGACCTGCTGATCGGCTACACGACCGACGAACTGCGTCTGTTCCCCGACCCTCGTGCCGACGGATTGGACGACGCCGGGTTGACCCGCTGGACGAGGGACTACCTGGCGTCGCGCCTGGGGGTGAACGCCGACGAGGCCGAAGGCGCATCGCTCGAATCGAGCGCCGCGCAGCTGGTCGCCCACTATCGGCGGACGCCGTCGAGCACCTCGCGCTCGAAGGGTTCCGACGTGTGGGCAGCGATCCAGACCGACGGGACGATGCGTCAGCCGGTGATCCGGCTGGCCGACAGCCGTCAGACGGTCGGCCAGGCGGGGCGTCGGAACACCTTCGTCTATCAGTTCGGCTGGCAGGCTCGGCGGCCCGACGATGACCCGGGTGCGTTCCACGCCATCGATCTTCCGTTCACCTTCGACTCCTTCGACGTCGACGGTTGGGGCCAGTTCGTGGGCATCGATGACACGGGTCGGTGGATCGGTCGCCAGATCCGCGATGCCTGGGCACGCTTCGCTGCCACCGGGGACCCCAGCGCAGCCGACATCCCCTGGCCAGCCTGGAATTCGACGGAGCGCTCGACGATGGTGTTCGGCGGGAGCGACATCGGCGGCGGTCCTGCCGAGCAGTGCGGTGTCGTCGGCGATCCATTAGGCACGCAGCGGGAGTGGTGGCGCGGCCTGTGGCAGCCAACCTGCCGCCCGCCGGGTGTTGCTCGCTAGATCCGCTGACGTTTCGGAAGCGGCGATTTCAGGAGTAGCCGTGCGGCGCAGGCAGGAAATTCGTCGGATAACGACGAAATCTCTGCCTGCGACGGACGTTTGCAACGGACGTTGACGGACGTTGACGGAGCAGGCAAACGCCGGGCAGCGTCAGCGGGCGTCAGCGGGCGTCAGGCGACGCCAGCGGGTGTCAGTAGGTGAAGAACCCGTTCTTCGTTTTCCGTCCCAGATGGCCGGCGGCAACCTTGCGGCGCAGTGTCGGCACGGCGGCATAGTTCGGGTCACGGAACTCGGCGTACAGCGCGTCCAAGATCGCCAGGGACGTGTCCAGGCCGACCAGGTCCAGCAGGGCGAACGGGCCCATCGGGAAGTTGCACCCGCCCTTCATCGCCGTGTCGATGTCCTCCATCGATGCCGTGCCGCTTTCCCACAGGCGCACCGCGTTGTTCAGGTACGGGAACAACAGGGCGTTGACGATGAACCCAGCGCGGTCGGTGACCTGCACGGCGTCCTTGCCGCAGGCGGTCGCGAAGGCGGTGGCGGCGGCGATCGTTTCGTCACTGGCGGTCAACGGACGAACCACCTCGACCAGCTTCATCGCCGGGGCCGGGTTGAAGAAGTGGATGCCGCAGACCTTGTCCGGCCGCTGGGTGGTCATCGCCAGTTCGATCACGGGCAACGTCGAGGTGTTCGTCGCCAGGATCGCATCGTCCTTGACGATCTGCTCGAGCTCGGCGAACAGCGCCTTCTTTACGGCCAGATCTTCAACCACTGACTCGATCACCAGGTCGCAGTCGGCCAGCTTGCCGAGGTGATCTGTGGTGGTGATTCGACCCAAGATCTCATCTCGCTCTGCTTCGGTCGTCTTGCCCCGCTCGACCTGTTTGTTGAGGCCCTTGGCAACCGCGGCGAGCGACGCCTCGGCCGCAGCCGTGGTCCGCGACCGGAGCACGACATCGAACCCGGCGCGGGCTGCCGTTTCGGCCAATCCCGAACCCATGATCCCCGAACCAAGCACGCCAACCGAGCGAATCTCTGCCATGCTGAGAAGCGTAGCTACCAGTGGGTAACCGCACCAATCGTGCACGTCGCCGCGAGAGTCGGCACCTGCGGAACGATTCGTGGCAAGTTGGTTGGGTGGATACGGACAACAAGCGCGCCCAGATGGATGTGCGCCGGGTGTGGAACTTCCTGGGCGAGATCGACAAGCTCAAGATGGTCGAGCGACGCAACCGGGTGTCCGACGGCAGCCGTCGGGAGAACACCGCCGAGCATTCGTGGCACCTGGGGATGGCCACCGCGCTGCTCGCCACTCACGCCACCGAACCGGTCGATGTAGCGAAGGCGACGCTGATGGCGATGGTTCACGACATCGTCGAAATCGACGCCGGCGACACCTTTGCCTACGACGACACCGACACCACCAAGGAGGCCCGCGAACGGGCCGCCGCCGACCGGCTGTTCGCCCTGCTGCCCGACGCTGTCGGGCTCGAGCTGCGCGCCCTGTGGGAGGAATACGAGCGCATCGATACCCCCGAGGCACGGTTGGTGATGGCGGTCGATCGGAGTTCACCGATGATGCTCAATCTGGCCAGCGCCGGCGTGGCCTGGCGAGAGCATGGAATCAACCGGACTCGTGTCGAGCAGCGCAATCGCCGGTTCATCGAGCCGGTGCTCCCGGGCGTGTGGGCCGAGCTATCCGCCGGACTTGACCGCGCCGTCGAGCTTGGGCACATCGACCCCTGACTACGCTCGGATCATGGTGACAGCAATCGACGCCGACAGCCGCATGGCCGGAACCCTGGTCCTGCAGGCCGGCGGACCGTTCTCCGAGAACGACGAGCTCGACCGCACGCTGCTGCAGGCGGTTTCGGCCAAGCGGGTCGTGGTCTTGCCGACCGCCGACGCCTTCGAGCATCCCGAACGGTTGATTGCTGCGGCGATGGCGTGGGGCGAACGCTTGGGTGTGGAGGTCGAGGCCGTGATGGTCTTGCAACGCTCCGACGCGATGAATCAGGGGATGGCCGACATCGTCGCCCAAGCGCACGCCGTCTACCTGGTCGGCGATCAGCCGCTGCACCTCCGATCGGTGCTGAAGGATTCGCCGACATGGGCGGCGCTGGTCAGCATGCTCGACAATGGCGGACTGGTTGTCGCTGTGGGCGGCGCGGCCTCGGCGCTGTGCGATCCGATGGTCGACCCCCGCGGCGGCGCATTCACCTTGGGCCTCGGCCTGGTCCGTGGAGCGGCGGTGATGACCGAAAGCGATCAGTGGTCGCACGAGCGCCTCGCCCGCACCTTGGATCTGGCCGACAAGACGGTGGTCGAACTCCCCAGCGGATCGGCGATCATCCGTCGCCGCGGTCAGTGGGAAATGGTCGGCGAGGCCGTCGTCCACGGCACGCTTCCGTAGCAGCCGCGGCGCGCCGACGGGCGCTGTTGCCCGCAGCGCTTCACGGGAACGGCGCGTTCCCTGGCGTTACGGGGCGCTGGTTGACGAGGCGGCAGCTGTCGAGGACGCCGCCGCAACCGTCGTCGTGGCAGCCGCCGCCGTGGTGGTGGTCGACAGTGGGGCGTCGGTCTCGGTGATCGTGATCGAGTTGACCGTGACCGGCTTGGTGATCCCCATCGGGTTGGCCGGATCGGCGTAGGTGACCATCTTGGTGACCAGATCAAGACCCTCGGTGACATGACCGAACACCACGTAGGTGCCCTGACCGTTCAGGTTGGCCACCTTCGGACCGCCGGCAATGAAGTACTGCGAGCCGGCCGAGTTCGGCGCGTCGGTGCGGGCCATCACCAAGTCTCCGGCCTGGTAGCTGAAGCCGGTGCCCTCGTCGGGGATCGTGTACGGGCTGGGATCACTGGGCGACGAGCCGCCACCCTGGACGATGTCGATCGACGAGTCGGCACGGAAAATCTGCGTCTTGTCGTAGAAGTGATAGCGGGCCAGGTTGACGAAGTTGTTCACCGTGCCGGGCAGCTGGGCGGCGTTCAGCTCGACAACGATCTTGCCCTCTGACGTATCGAACGTGGCCTGGTAGCCCTTCGTCGGATCGATGCACTGCTTCGGCGCAGTCAGGTTGGCCGGCTTGGTGCTCGACCCATCGGCCGCCGCACATTCGCCGGTGCCGTAGGTGAATGGCACCAGCTTGGCTGGCCCGCCCGGCGCCGCGGTCGTGTTGGTTGGGATCGTCGACGACGCGGTGGTGGTCGCCGCGGTGCCGCCGTCGTCGCCGCCGGTCAGCCAGACCAGCCCGAAGATCAACGCCAGACCGCCGATGATCACCGCCGCCCAGCGCAAGCCGATTCGCTTGCCCTTCTCCCGGCGGGCCTGTCGAGCGAGCTCTTCAAGACGCTGTTGACGGTTGGCCTTTTGACGTTCACGCTTGGCGGTACCCACGAGTTCGACAGGTTACCGAACGGAGTTACAACTCGTCGGGCGACTCGCCGTCGCTCTCCGGCACGTCGTCCCACACATCCGAGCCCGGATGATCGCCGTGCTCGCTCTTGGCGATCAGGTAGCCGGTCGCCCGTTCGGCCAACGGGTACCGACTGGCCAGCGCATCGAAGGCCGGGCCGTGACCGTGGACGACCAGGTGGGCCAGTTCGTGAACAATGACCGCATCGAGCACCCACGTCGGAAAGCCAGCCATGCGGTCACTGATCCGGATCGTGCCGGTTTGGTAGGTGCACGATCCCCACCGATGGCGCATGTTCGATACCCATGAAATCGACGTCGGCGTGGGCAGGTCGAAACGACGGGCCAACTGCCGAGCGCGCTGCGCCAGATCGATGTGGTCCGAGCTGTGCTTGCGGGCGAAGCGCTGAACCATGTCGGCCACATGACGGTCCACCTCGGCAGCGCTCATCCACGACGGAACCGTCACCGTCAAGACCTCGCCAACCAGCCGCGCCCCGACGGATCGCTTGCGGCGCGCCGAGCGGACGACCTCGATCTGCCACGACGGCGGATGACCGCGAAACGCGCTGCTCACAGTCCCTCGGGTGCGGCAGCGTCAATCAAGGCGACCGACGTCCCGACGCGGATCATCGATTGACCGTCGACGCTGGCGTTGAAGCCGCACAGGTTCCCGTAGCGGATGAACCCCAAGCCGATCGAGCGGCGCAGTGCGTACAGACACCCCGCGTGACTGATGACCAGGACCCGGCCTGGCGTGCTGGCGGCGATCTGGCGGAGCGCGCTGAGGACGCGCTGTTCGACCAGGTCGGGATCTTCGGCGCCCGCTGGGCGACGGTTGTCCTGGCGGTAGCCGGGCCAGCCCGCGTCGATCTCCTCCATCGTCAGTCCCTGCCACGGGCCCAGCCCGCCTTCGCGCAGCCCGGGGTGAAGCTGGGGCTGGTCCAGGCCGAGGGCGGTGGCGATGATCTGCCCAGTCTCGGCGGCCCGCTCCAGGTCGCTCGCCCAGACGTGTTCGACATCGCCCAACTGGCGCGCTGCGGCCAGTGCCTGAGCACGGCCGGTGTCGGTCAGCGGCGGGTCAGCGCTGCCCTGCCAGCGTCCCTGCAGGTTCCACAGGCTTTGGCCGTGGCGGACCACCAGCAACCGATCGGTCGCCGTGGCCGACGAGCCCCTGGTGGGGTGGGGGGTCCGGTCCATCGAGCCAGACGGTAGCGGGCAGATCGGGCGCGATTCGGGGACCGCTGTACCGCCCGCGGCCGCGGTCGCTCTGGCCTACCCTGGTGGTCATGGCCGTCGTCTTGCTGTTTGCGTCCGCCCGCGAGGCGGTCGGAACGGGGCGGATCGAGGTGTCCGCACCCACCGTTGGGCAGGCGATCGCCCAACTCGTCGAAGCTCATCAGGCGCTGGCTGACCTGTTGCCGACCTGCGCGATCTGGTTGAACGGCGATCGAACCAACGACGACACGCCGATCACGGCAGGCGACGAGGTGGCCGTGCTCCCGCCCGTCAGCGGCGGTTAAGTCGACCCCGGGTGGCCAGGATGGCGACCGCCAGGAGCCCGCTGATCGTCGACGCCAGCAGGATCGCCAGTTTGGCCTCGGCCAGCATCTCGGCATCGGCGAAAGCAAGTTCGGCGACGAACAGCGCCACGGTGAATCCAATCCCGGCGGCCGAGCCGACACCGACCAGCGATCGACCCGTCGATCCCTCAGGCGGATCGGCGATACCGAGTCTGCAGGCCCCACTGCTGGCCAGCCAGATACCGATCGGCTTGCCGGCCACCAATCCGGCGATGATCCCCCAAGTGATCGCCGAGCGCAGCGCCGCCGAGAAACTGTCGGCGGAGATCTGGACGCCGGCGTTGGCCAGGGCAAATAGCGGGATGATCACGTAGCTGGTCCATGGATGCAGGGCGTGCAACAGCCACTCGACCACCGACACCGACGACCTGGCCATCGCCGTCGTTTCGAAGGCAGCGCCCACCGTGCTCAGATCGCCGAGATCGTCTTGGTCGATCAGATCGGCATGGACCCGAGGCGTCACCGGTGCCAGCAGGCCCATGGCCACCCCGGCCAGCGTCGGGTGGACGCCGGCGCGGTACAACCCGTACCAACACACCACACCGAGCAACCAGTAGACCACCGACGGATGAATCCGGGCCGTGCGCGCCGCGGCGACGACGACCAGGGCCGCGGCGGCGACGACCAACCAACGGATCGAGACGCCATCGCTATAGAACGCGGCGATGACGATGATCGCCCCGATGTCATCGACGATCGCCAGACCCAGCAGAAAGGCGCGCAGCGACGACGGGACACGGTCGCCCAACACGGCCAGAACTCCCACGGCCAAGGCGATGTCCGTGGCCATCGGGACACCCCAGCCACGGGGCGCGGTGCCGCCGGCAACCGCCAGATAGATCATCGCCGGGATCACCATCCCACCGAGCGCGGCGACCGCCGGCAGGGTCGCGGCCCGGCGTCCGGCGAGATGACCGTGGGTCACCTCACGCTTGATCTCCAGCCCGACCACCAGAAAGAAGAAGCTCATCAGCCCGTCGGTCAGCCAATGCTGTAGCGACATGCGCAGTTGGTGACCAGCGACCTCGATCCCGGCAGACGCATGCCACAGGTCGTGGTAAGCCCCCTTCCACGGCGAATTGGCCCAGACCAATGCGGCGGCGGTGGCGACCAACAGCAACACGCCGCTGCTGGCCTCGGCGCGCAAGAAGTCGCGCAGCGGCGACAGCATTCGAACGATTCGATTCTTGCGACGCGGCACGGGGAGGAGTTTGCCATCCGTTGGCAACCCCAGCGAGAAGGGAATGTTGACTGATCCGATAGTGTTTCGGACTGCCGTGCAACGAGCCGCTGTTTTGTCACTGCACACGTCGCCGTTAGCCCAGCCGGGCTCGGGTGATAGTGGAGGCATGAACGTGTACGTCCGCGAGTTGGTCTCCGGGCTGGCCCAGGCCGGCGTGGACTGCACCACCTATACGCGGATGACGGACCCGACGACACCCACGGTGATCCAGGTCGAGCCGGGTCATCGTGTTGTCCATGTCCCGGCAGGTCCCTTCGACCTGGACAAGGCCGATCTGGGCCAGATCCTGCAACCTTTTGGCGATGCCGTGCTGGACCTGATCAAGAATGACTTTCCTGCCGATGTGCTGCACGCCAACTACTGGCTCAGCGGCGTCGTTGGCCACCGGCTGAAGCACGAGCTGGGCCTGCCGCTGGTCACCACGTTCCACACGCTGGGCATGGTGAAGGCCGAGGGCGGCGACCCGGAACCCGAGCGCCGCCACCGCGCCGAGCGCGAGATCATCGGCTGCTCCGACGCGATCTGCGTCAGCTGCACGGCCGAGGAAGCCCAGTTTCGTCGGCTCTATGGCGACCCGCCGGGGCGGATGGAGATCGTTGCTCCGGGCGTTGAACATGCCTTCTTTGCACCCGGCGATCAACGCGGCGCACGCCGGGCTCTGGGTCTTCCGATCGATGTTCCGGTGCTGTTGTTCTGTGGGCGGATCCAGCCGCTGAAGGGGCCCGACCTCGCCGTGCGCGCCCTGGCCGCGTTACAGCGCAGCGATGTGCAACTGCTGATCGTCGGTGGAGCCAGTGGTGCCGAAGGTGCCCGCACGGTCGCCGAGCTGCACGAGTTGATCGACGAGCTCGGTGTCGGTGAACAGGTGCACTTCGTCGATCCGCAACCGCACCACATCCTGTCCACCTACTACCGCGCCGCTGACGTGGTGGTCATCCCAAGCCGCAGCGAGAGCTTCGGGCTGGTCGCCCTGGAAGCGTCGGCCTGCGGCGTGCCGGTGGTCGCCAGCGCGGTCGGCGGGCTGCTGACCTTGGTCGATCACGGCGAAACTGGCTACTTGGTGGACGAGCGCAACCCCAATCTGTTCGCCCACTACATCGCCGAGATCATCGATCACCCCGACCATGCTGCGGCCCTGTCGGCACACGCCGCAGCGCGCGCCAAGCGGTACACGTGGGGCTTCGCCGCGGCACGTCTGCGCCGGGTGTACGCCGACCTGATCGGCGCCCAGCGACTCGTCGCCTGCTCGTGAGCGACCTGTACGACGCGGCCGCAGTCGCCGATTTTGAACAGCACATCGACCGCTGGCTGGCCGCCTTCGCTGCGGAAAACCCGGTGATCGAGACGATCGACCGCGGCGAAGACGACACACCACGGTGGTACGTGCGGATGCGCGGTGACGAGAAGGAACACATCACGGTGTGGTTGACCCTCGGCCAGCGCACCCTGCGCTACGAGGTCTACGTGATGCCCGCCCCGCTGGAGAACATCGCCGCCGTGTACGAGATGGTTCTGCGACACAACGAGCGACTGGTCGGCGTGCACTTTGCGATCGGCATCGAGGACGCGCTCTTCCTGCGCGGCGAGCTGCCGTTGACCGCGCTGGATGCCGACGAGCTGGACCGGGTAATCGGCACGATGTACGCCACCGTCGAGCGCACCTTCCCGGCACTGATCCGCCTCGGCTACGCCAGCAAATTCGCCTGACCAACGTCGCCCACCCGCCGATCGTGGGTCTCGGTGTGGACAGGTGGCGCCCAAACCCACGAACGGGGAGATGGGATCAGCGACGGGCAGGCGGCGCGCTGCCGGGAGGGCGGATCGGGTGTCCTCAGCTGGGCGTGGCCGGTGGGTGCTGCGCTTGGGGAAGCCGTCGGTGCCCACCGGCTGATTAGCCTGCGCTCGTGAGCGAGCCAATCGAATCCGCGCCGATCTTCGACCGCGCTGACGGTGTGCGCCTAGCGGTGATCGGCGGCGGCAACATGGGTGCTGCGCTCGTCGGCGGACTGCTGGCCACAGGTTGGACGGTGGACGAGATTGTGATTGTCGAGGTGCTCGCCGAACGGCGCAACGAGTTGGCCGAGTTGCTGCCCCACGTGATCTGCAGCGACACGATCCCGCAGTGCGCCGCGGCGTTGATCGCCGTCAAGCCAAAGGATGCGCCCACGGTGGCCGCCGCAGCGGTCGCCGCCGGGGCTGGTCGGCTGTTGTCGATTGCCGCCGGGGTCTCACTGGCCACCCTTGAGGCCGCCGCAGGCGATGGGGTCGCCGTGGTGCGGGCGATGCCAAACACGCCGGCGCTGGTTGGCCAAGGCGCCGCGGCAATTGCGGCAGGGGCCAATGCCACCGCCGCCGATCTGCACTGGGCCGAGCAGATCCTCGGTGCGGTGGGCACGGTCACGACGGTCGACGAGGCCGATCTCGACGCGGTCACCGGCGTCAGCGGCAGCGGACCGGCATACCTGTTCCTGATCGCCGAAGCGTTGATCGATGCCGGGGTCGACGCCGGATTGGAGCGGCCGATCGCCGACGCATTGGTCCGCCAACTGTTCACCGGCTCGGCGGCGTTGCTGGCCAGTGGCGATGATCCGGCGGATCTGCGCCGCCGGGTGACCTCGCCTGGGGGGACCACCGCGGCGGGTATCGCCGTGATGGAGGCCGGCGGTGTGCGCGAGCTGTTCGCTGCCACCGTGCGTGCGGCCAGCGAACGCAGCCGCGAGCTCGGCCGCGCGTAGCACGTCCGACGGCAACCGGTGATGTGCCTGCCGCCACATCTCGACGAAAACGGGGCGAATCAGCCGCAAATCTCCCGCTTTCCGCCCGATTCCCAATTATTTCGGTGTGACACTTTTCTCACCGGCCCTTCTCGGCGTAGCATGGCCTCGGTCACATGACCCCGGGTGAGGTTCACACGGACGACGCGCCCGCAAGGGCAGCGCCGAAGAGGGCTGGTGCCATCGGGGGGTTGGCGCCAGCCCTCTTCGCATTTCTCAGCACGGGTCGCCGCTCGAGTGGCCGCGGGTAGCGTGCGCCGTGTGGGCCGTGCGTACAACACCATCTCGTTGCTGACCGATCTGGGCCATGGCGACGAGTCCGTCGGCGTCCTGCACGCCATCGCCCGCGACTTGGTTCCTGACGTTGCCGTCATCGATCTGGCCCACGACACCCCGGTCGGCGACGTGCGCACGGCGAGCATGATGCTCGCTCGAGCGATCGGCTATCTGCCCGAAGGGATCGTCGTCGCCAGCGTCGGCGTTGGCCTGGGTGAGCACCGTCGACATATCGCCATCCAGATCGCCGACGGCGCTGGCATTTTGATCGGGCCAGACAACGGTCTGTTGGCACCGGCAGTGGCGATGGTCGGCGGGGCCGATCGTTCGGTGGTGCTGGATAACGATGAACTGTGGCTGCCGTCTCCTGGCGCGGTGTGGCCGGTGCGCGATTTGCTGATGCCTGTGGCCGCTCGGTTGTGCGAGGGGGCCGACCTTGGCGAGGTCGGATCGGACCTGGATCCCTACACCGTCCAGCCCGGCGTTGTGCCGCTGTCGCGCGCTGATGACGACAGCATCGTCGCCGAGGTGATCGGCGTGTCACGTAGTGGCGCCTGCCAGACCAATCTGGACCCTGACGAGATCGCCGACTGGGGCAACGAGATGTCGGTGACCGTGTTGAACGACGATGCCGACGAACGGGTCGCCCATCGGATCACCAACGCGCCCGGTGCCCCTGGATTACCCATCGAACGACTCGGACCCGGCTCGATCGGTCTGATCCTCGACCCGCACGGCCTGGTCACCTTGGTGGCCGGCCATCGACCGGCCACCGACGAGTTGCGCGTCACCACCGGCTCGGCGCTGCGCTTCTGTCGCCTCGACGAGGCCAGCGCGGCCCGGGGAGTGACGACAAAGGTTCAACTGCGCTCGCCCAAACCCTGACCTTGACCGGGCTAGCGTGGCGTCGTGCGTCCCGCAACCACCCTGGCCTTGGTCTTGCTCTTGGCGGCGATTCTGATCGCCGGAGTCGTCTCGCTGATCCGATTGTGAACCGCCCGTGAACCTGGCCGAGATCATCCAGTCCCACCCCGCCGAACATCCGGCGGTCATCAGTGGGGGCACGATTACCACGTACGGGGAGCTGCGCGATCGAGTCGCCCGGCTACGCGGCGGGTTGCGCGCCCACGGGGTGCAGGGTGGCGAGCGTGTCGTGTTGATCGCCGCGAACAACATGACGTTCGTCGAGTCGTACCTGGCGATCGTCGGCATGGGAGCGGTCGCCGTGCCGCTGAATCCGTCCAGTCCGGCCCCGGAAGTAGCCGCCGAGATCGGCGCGACATCGGCGGTAGCCGTCATCGTCGATTCGAGCGCGGCACGTCTCTGGCCCGGGGTCGATCCAGCGACGACGCCGTGCGTGCGTCTCGTGGTCGGCCCGACCGGCACGGAGCCAGGTGGCCGCGACGTGGCCGTCGTTGCCTACGACGACCTGTTCACAGCCGACCCGCTGGATGTCGTCGGTGTCGACCCGCACAGCGATGCCGTGCTGATCTTCACCAGCGGCACCGCCGGTGCCCCACAGGCGGCGCGGCTCAGTCATGCCAACCTGCGCGCCAACCTGCAGCAGATGCATGATGCGCCCGGTGATGTTTCCTCCGACGACGTGTTCTACGGCGTCATCCCGCTGTGCCACGTGTATGGCTTGAACGGGGTGCTCGGGGCCGTGTTGCACGAAGGGGCGACCCTGGTGTTGGCCCAGCGCTTCGATCCATCGACCGCGATCGATAGCATTCGCGATCGCCGCGTCACGGTGGTGGTTGGCGTTCCGCCGATGTGGCAGCAGTTCGCCGCTTTGCCCGATGTGGACCACGATGCATTCGCCAGCGTGCGGATTGCCACGTCGGGAGCGGCGCGTCTGCCGGTTGAAACGATGATCCAGATTCGCGATCGATTCGGTATCGAGATCGCCGAGGGATACGGATTGACCGAAGCGTCACCGGTGGTGACCAACGCCGTCGGCCAGCCGTGGCGGCCGGGTTCCGTCGGGCGTTCGCTCGTGGGCGTCGAGATTCGTCTGGTCGATACCGATGGCAACGACGTGCCCCAGGGCGACACCGGCGAGATCTGGGTCCGCGGTGCCAACGTGTTCACCGGCTATCTCGATCAGGAAGCCACGGCCCGGGTGTTGACCGCCGATGGATGGCTGCGCACCGGCGATATCGGCACCACCGACGATGACGGCAATCTGTACCTCGTCGATCGCAGCAAGGACCTGATCATCGTCAACGGGTTCAACGTGTTCCCCGCCGAGGTCGAAGGGGTCCTCGCCGAGCACCCCGAGATTGCCGAAGCCGGTGTTGTGGGTGTAGCTCACCCGTCGACCGGCGAGGCGGTGAAGGCGTTCGTGGTTCGCGCCACCGGCAGCACGATTGACGAGGAGGCCGTGATCGGCTGGTCCGAGGACCATCTGGCACGCTACAAGTGCCCCTCGAAGGTCCTGTTCGTCGACGAGCTGCCACGCAATCTGTCGGGCAAGATCATCCGTCGCCAGTTGGTCTGAGCGGACCACGCCATCACCCCGCGCAACTTTGTGAACGTGTGCACAACTCCGTAGGGTTGGACCCAGTGCCGAAGCCCGAACGAGCCCGCCGCATCCCCGATGCAACCGTTGCTCGCCTCCCCGTGTACCTGCAGATCCTCACCGATCAGGCCGACGAGGGGGTCGACAACCTGTCCTCGGATCAGCTCGCCGCGCTGGCTGGGGTGAACAGCGCCAAGGTACGCAAAGACCTGAGCTATCTGGGCAGTTACGGCACTCGTGGCGTGGGCTACGAGGTGCCCTATCTCGTCTACCAGATCCGCCGCCAGCTGGGTCTGACCCACGATTGGCCGGTCGTCATCGTCGGCGCCGGAAACCTGGGTCAAGCGCTGGCCGGCTATGGCGGATTCAGCGAGCGTGGCTTCCCCGTTGGAGGACTCGTCGACATTGATGAAGCGAAGGTCGGCACCGTGGTCGGCGGGGTCCGTGTGCGGCACATCGACGAGCTCCCCCAGTTGGTGCAGTCCAAGCGGATCAGCATCGGCGTCGTTGCCACCCCGCCGTCGGGTTCGCAGGACGCCGCAGATCGGATGGTTGCCGCCGGGATCACCAGCATCCTGAACTTCGCGCCGGTGATGTTGGCGGTGCCACGCGAGGTCCAGGTGCGCAAGGTCGATCTGGCCTTGGAGCTGCAGATCTTGTGTTACCACGAGCAGGTTCGCGCCGGCGGCACGCTGCGCGCCGTCTCACGATCGGCCACCGCCTGATGTCGATCGTTGTCATCGGTCTGAACCACCACACCGGTCCGCTGTCGTTGCTCGAACGCGTTGCCATCGCGCCCGACGATGTTCCGAAAGCGATCGCCGGGTTGGTCTGTCGGCCAAGCATTCGCGAGGCGGCGATTCTCAGTACATGTAACCGCACCGAGGTCTACGCCGTGGCCGAGCGATTCCATGGGGCGTACGGCGATATCCGCGACTTCTTCTGCGAGCTCGGTGATCTGGACGCGGCCGAACTGCAGCCGCATCTGTATAGCCAGCACGACCAAGCGGCCGTCGCTCATCTGTTCGAGGTCGCTGCGGGGCTGGATTCGGCGCTGATCGGGGAAAGCGAAATCCTTGGCCAGGTGCGCACCGCGTGGGAGGTTGCCCAACGCGAGGGCGGATCGGGCGCGACGTTGAATCTGCTTTTCCGTCACGCCGTACAGACCGGCAAGCGGGCGCGCACCGAGACCACGATCGGTCGTGGCACGGCCTCCGTCAGTCACGCCGCGGTGGAGATGGCCGCCGAACGGCTGGGCAGTCTCGACGGTAAGCGGGTGATGGTGATCGGTGCCGGCGAGATGGGCGCGGGAATCGCCAAGGCGCTCACCTCGGCCGGGAACTGCATGGTCACCGTGACCAGTCGGACCACCGAGCGAGCCGATACGTTGGCCAAGCGTGTCGGCGGGCGGACCGTGCCATTCGACGCCCTGGCCGGTGAGCTGGCAACTGCCGACGTGCTACTGACGTGCACCGGATCTCCTGCGCCGCTGGTCGACCGGGCACTGCTGGAAACATCGCGTCCAGCGGGCGGACCGTTGCTGGTGGTTGATATCGCTGTTCCCCGCGACGTCGATGCTGCGGTCGCCGAACTTGCCGATGTCACGGTGTTGAACCTCGACGATCTGCGCGAGTGGGCGGCCAAGGCCGTGCAGATGCGCGCCGCGGTGGCCCACGAGGTGCACGCCATCGTCGCCGATGAGGTGGACCGTTTCGAGTTTGAATCCACCGCTCGTCAGGCGGCTCCGCTGGTGGCGAAGCTGCGCGATCGCGCCGATGGTGTGCGTCGCGGCGAGCTGGACCGGTTCGCCTCGCGTTTGCGCGATCTGACCCCCGAGCAAGCCGACACGGTCGACGCCTTGACCAAGGCGATCGTGTCCAAGTTGCTGCACCAGGCGTCGGTGCGGCTGAAGCACGATGCCGGCTCGCCAAAGGGCGAACGCAACGCTGCCGCCGTGCGCGACCTGTTCGATTTGGGCTAGACGTGATACGCGTAGCGACGCGCCGTAGCGCACAGGCTTCGACCCAGGCTCAGATCGTTGCCGAGCAGATTCAGCAGCGCACGGGCCGCGACGTGGAGCTGGTGTACATCGACACCCTCGGCGACCAACGCCAGGATGTGCCGTTGCACAGCATCGGCGGACTGGGCGTGTTCGTCAAGGAGGTCCAGTCCGCGGTGCTGGACGGGCGTGCCGACGTCGCCGTGCATTCCGCCAAGGACCTGCCCACCGCCGAGGTCGACGGGTTAACGATCGCCGCCTTCTGCCCGCGGCGTGATCCGCGCGACTCTTTGGTCGGGGCGACGCTGGATCAGCTGGTGCACGGCGCCACGTTGGCCACGGGGTCGGTGCGCCGCCGGGCCCAGATCGCCCAGCTGCGGCCCGATCTGGTGTTCACCGAACTGCGCGGCAATATCCATACGCGGCTGTCGAAAGTGCCCGCTGGCGGGGCGATCATGGTGGCCGTCGCCGCGCTGCAGATTCTGGATCTGACCGGCGTGATCGCCGAGGTGCTGGAGGTCGACCAGTGCGTCCCGTCGCCCGGGCAGGGGTGCGTCGCCGTCGAATGCCGCACCGTGGACGATGATGTGCGTGCCGTGTTGGCCCAGATCGACGACCCGTCGGCGCGGCGCAACGTCGAGGTCGAACGGGCGTTTCTGGGCTCGTTCGGCACCGGCTGTTCGTTGCCGATCGGGGCCCACGCGGCCGGCAACCGCCTGGACGTGTTCGTCGGTGGCGACGTCGTTCAGCGGGCGACGATCACGCTACGCAACGACCACCGCGCCGCGGTTCGCCAAGCGGTGGAGCTGGCTGGACAACTGGCGCAGCAAACGTGAGCCTGGTCGGGCGACGGGTGATCAATACCCGGCCGGCCGCTCAGGCCGAATCGCTCAGCGAGTTGTTGCGCAGCCACGGGGCGGTCCCCGTGGAGATTCCGATGATCGAGGTGGTCGATGTGCCGGACGAGGTCGAGCGCCTCGCCGCGCTGGCCGATCGGTTGGATCGCTTCGCCTGGGTGGTGGTCACGTCGCCGAACGGCGCGGTGAGCCTCAATCAGGTGCTGTCGACGGCCGACTGCAGCGGACGACGTTTACCGGAGGTCGCCGCGGTCGGTGTGGCCACCGCCCAGGCGTTGCACGTCCCGGCTGCGCTTGTGCCCAGCAAACAGAACGGCGACGGCCTGGTCGCCGAATTCGCCGACGGATCGGGCCCGGTCCTGGTGATCCAGTCGGCCGACGCCGCGCCCACTGTTGTTGACGGTCTTCGCGCCCGCGGCTGGGACGTCACCGCGGTTGCCACGCATCGTGCCCAGCCAGTGACCGTCACCGACCAGCACCGCGCCCGGGCGGCCGGGACCGACGTGTTACTGCTGGCCAGCGGTTCAGCAGCGCGAGCTTGGGCGGCGTCGCTGATCGACGTCACCCCGCCTCTGGTCATCTCGATCGGTCCGCAGTGCACCGAGGTCGCTACGGCTGCCGGTCTGCAGGTCACGGTCACCGCCGATCGACACAGCGTCGATGGCCTGGTGGCCGCCCTGGATGCGCTCGACGGCTGGCCCGCCGATCGGTCTTCGGGGTAAGCGGTCAGTCCAGTGCTGACACGCCATCATCGCTGAGCGCACAGCCCGCTGCCGGGGTAGCCGGGAACCGCTCGGTACGCTGGCCGTCGATGGCTGCCGTCCGCCCCTTCAACGCCACGTTTCCTGCCCGTCGGCCGCGCCGGCTGCGCACCTCGGCGGCGCTACGCGAGCTGACCGCGCAGACTCGCTTGGATACCAAGCACTTGATCGCCCCGCTGTTCGTGCGCGAAGGGATCGACGAGCCGCAGCCGATCGCCTCGCTGCCCGGTGTCGTCCAGCACACTCGCCAGTCGTTGCGTAGCGAGGTGGCCGAGCTGCGCGACCTCGGTATCCCTGGTGTGATCTTGTTTGGCGTGCCAGCTACCAAGGACGCAACCGGCAGTGGTGCCTGGGATCCGAATGGGATCGCCCAGTTGGCGCTCAACGATCTGCGCGACGACCTTGGCGACTCGATCGTGCTGATCGCCGACCTGTGCGTCGACGAATACACCGACCACGGTCACTGCGGGATCCTCGATGGCCCACCCGGCGATCCGTCGACGTCGGTCGACAACGATGCGACGCTCGAGATCTATGCGCGCATCGCCGTCGCCCAAGCGCAGGCGGGGGCGCAAATGGTGGCCCCGAGCGGGATGATGGACGGACAGGTCGGCGTGATCCGCGCCGCGCTGGACAGCGCCGGATTCCCCAACGTGGCGATCATGGCCTACAGCGCCAAGTACGCCAGCGGACTCTACGGGCCGTTTCGCGACGCGGTCGATTGCGCGATCGTCGGGGGCGGCGACCGCAAGGCGTATCAACAGGATTACCGCAATGCCCACGAGGCGCTGGTCGAGGTGGACGCCGATCTGGCCGAAGGTGCCGACATCGTGATGGTCAAGCCAGCGTTGTCGTACCTGGATGTGATCGCCGCGGTGCGCGACCGAGTCGACGTACCGGTGGCCGCGTATCACGTCAGCGGCGAATATTCGATGATCAAGGCCGCCGCTGCCAACGGGTGGATCGATCACGACGCGGTTGCCTTGGAACAGTTGCATGCCATCAAGCGCGCCGGTGCGGACATGATTCTCACCTACCTGGCGCGCTGGTACGCCGAGTCGATCAACAAGTGACGGGAACGGAGTCGTAGATGTCGGTGAACGAGGAACTGTTTCGACGTTCGTGCGCGGTGATCCCCGGTGGGGTCAACAGCAGCATCCGGGCCTTCAAGGCGGTTGGCGGCACGCCGTACCTGGTCGACCGCGCCAAAGGTCCGTACGTGTGGGACGTTGACGGCCGTCGCTACATCGATCTGGTACAGAGCTACGGGGCGATCATTCTGGGCCACGCGTTCCCGCCGGTGGTGACCGCGATCCAGCGCGCCGCCGAGGCCGGCACGTCGTACGGTGCGCCCACGCCCGGCGAGTTGCTGTTGGCCGAAGCAATCGTCGAGCGGGTAGCCAGTGTCGACAAGGTGCGGCTGATGAACTCCGGCACCGAGGCCACCAGCACCGCAGTACGCCTGGCCCGCGGCGTTACCGGACGCGACAAGATCGTGATCTTTCATGGCAACTTCCACGGAGCCACCGATGCGCTGCTGGCGGCGGGGGGGAGCGGTGTGGCCACCCTTGGCCTACCCGGCACGGCGGGGGTACCGGCATCGGCGGTCGAGCACACGCTGGTGGTGCCGTACAACCAGGTACCCGAACTGGATGACAGCGTCGCTGCCGTGCTGGTCGAGCCGATCGCAGCGAACATGGGTGTCATCGCTCCGGCCCCAGGATTTCTCGAAGGCCTCCGCGCCGAATGTGACCGGGTCGGTGCGCTGCTGGTCTTTGACGAGGTGATCACCGGATTCCGCATCGGGCCCGGCGGGGCGCAAGCCAAGTACGACATCCGCCCCGACCTGACCACCTACGGCAAGGTCATCGGTGGCGGCGTGCCGATCGGCGCGCTCGGTGGGGCGGCAGAGATCATGGATCAGTTGTCCCCGCTCGGCCCGGTGTTTCATTCCGGCACGCTGTCGGGCAATCCGTTGGCCACTGCCGCTGGTGCCTCGGTGCTGGAGCATCTGACCGGCGATGTCCACATCGAGCTCCTGGCCCGCGCTCGGGCACTCAGCGCGCTGTTGCGCGACGCGTGTAGCGCCGCAGGGCTCCCGGCAGCGTTCCCGGTGGTGGGTTCGCTGGTCGGCACGTTCTTCGGAGGGACCACCCCGCCGGTCGATTTCGTCGGAGCGAAGCAGACCGACGAGGCGATGTACGCCCGCTTCTTCCACGCGATGCTCGACGAAGGCGTCGCCCTGGCGCCCGGCGCATACGAGGCGATGTTCGTCGGCTTGGCGCACACCGACGAGATCATCGAGCAGATCGGCCAGGCCGCGGAGCGCGCTGCGCTGGTCGCCGCACGGGGCTAACGCGCCGATGCGTGCGCTGCTGTCGCTGCGCTTCGTGGCGACCATCGCCGCGCTCGTCGGCTTGACGGTGCTGGCATGGCTCGCCGTCGGCCGTGAAGGCACCACGGCGTCGCTGCTTGGGCCGGCGCGCGGCTCACAGGAGCGAACGGTCAACCTGCTCAGCCGGGTGTTCAAGACCACCGCCGGTCCCGGGTTCCAGGTCGCCAAAGGGCGGACCACCGCGCCGATGGTGCTGATCTTGGATGCGACGCGGCGTATGGAGATCGCTGCGGATACGCCCGCCGAGATCACCTGCGGGAAGATGGGCGAAATCGGCCAATGCGCGGTCGCCGCCCAGCTGCTTGGGGATGCGGTGGTGTGGTTTGCCCTGGTGCCAGCGCTGCCGCGCAACACCTTGGTGTTGCCCGGGATCAAGGAGCTGCGCGCCGACAACGTCGTGCTGCTGTACAACGGTTGGTTGGTCAAGCGCTCCGCAATCGTCGAACGGATCTGCGACACCGAGACCGACTCGCTCGGCGAGTTCATGGACACCTTCGGCGATCAGGCGTCAGCGACGTACAACTTCGACACCAACCAGATCTCACGGGTCACCTGCCCGAAGGCGACGAAACCGACCAGCACCGACCCGTCCACCACCGTGCCCTCGCCCGAGACCACGGTGCCGCCGGTCGACATCATCCCCTCCGACAGCGTCGAGGAAGGTGTCGGCTAGCTGCCGACTCGGTGACGGGTGACTTCGTAGGTGGCTAAAGCCGCTGCTGCACTGACGTTCAACGAGCTCAGTCGGCCGATCATCGGGATGCTGACGATCAGGTCGCAGCGCTCGCGCACCAGGCGCGACAACCCGTTGCCTTCGGCACCCAGCACCAAGCAGATTCCCTCCTTGGCCAAGTCACCCAAGTCGAACAAGCTGCGGTCAGCCTCGTCGTCCAGACCCACGACCCAGATCCCCGCCTCGCGCATCTTGGCCAGCGCCCCGGGGAGCCCGCCGACGACGGCCATCGGCACGTGCTCGATCGCCCCGGCTGCCGCCTTGGCAACGGTAGGCGTCACGTGCACGGCGCGGTGGCGAGGCAGCACGACGCCACCAACTCCGGCACCGTCGCAGCACCGCAACAGGGCGCCGAGGTTGCCTGGATCGGTCACCCCGTCGACGGCCACCAGGAACGGGGCGCTGGCGCCGCGGCGGCGCATCAGATCGGCCAGTTCAGCTTCGGGAAGTGGTGCGGCGAAGGCCAGGATCCCCTGCGGAGCTTCGCTGCGCGCCTGCGCTTCAAGTCGGCGACGATTGACCTCCTGCACGGGGACGCGCACGCTGCGGGCAATGTCCAAGATGTCGCTGACGACTTCGCTTTCGTCCAGATCGCCAGCCACCCAGATCTCGCGTGTCTTGCGCGTCCCGGCAATCAACAGCTCGCGTACCGCCTGGCGTCCCTCGACCTGTTCGCCACCGAGGATCTTCGGCGGGGTGCGTGTGGGAGCGCCGGCCGATGCCGCCGCACGTCCGCCACGCCCGCCGCCGCGACCCGTGGTGCCGCCGCCGGTGCGCCCGCCCGTGGTGCGCGATGTGCCGCTGGCCGAGCGTGATGTGCGGCCGGCCGTGCCGCGGCCGCTGCCGCTGCCGCTGGCCGTGCCGCGACCGCTGCCCGCTGAGCTCGTGCGCGAGGCGCCGTCGGTGCGGACGCGTCCGGTGCGCGCTGCGCCGGAGGCGAACTTCGATGATGGCCGCTTGCCACCGGTTCGACGCTGGTTCATCCGTGATCCTCTTTCGATTCGCCGCGGTACAACAAGGCCACAGCGAGGCAGGCGATCCCCTCGGACCGTCCCAACGCACCGAGTTGCTCGGCGCGGCGGCCCTTCACGGTAACCGGGCCCATCGCTGCATCGCTCAACAGTCTTTCCATCTGCTGTCGGTGGGGCGCCAGGCGGGGCGACTCGCAGATCACCGAACAGTCGACGTTGCCAACCAACCACCCCGCCTCGTTGGCCCGTTGTGCGGCCAGTCGCAACAACATGATCGAGTCGGCGCCGCGCCACGCAGGGTCAGTATCGGGAAACATCTGGCCGATATCACCAAGTCCAGCGGCGCTCAAGATTGCATCGGTTACCGCGTGGGCAACGGCATCGGCATCGCTGTGGCCTTTCAAGCCACGATGGTGGGCGAAGTGCACGCCGCCCAGCACCAACCGGCGATTGGGATCGTCCGAAAACTGGTGCACGTCGAAGCCCTGCCCGACGCGCATGGGCACACCGGTCACTGTTCGGCCAATCGCTGACGGGCCCAGAGCAAGTCGTCGGGGCGAGTGATCTTGCGGTTGTCGTCCTCGCCGGCAACCACCACGACCCGTCCTCCGGATGCTTCGATCATCGAGGCATCGTCGGTGAACTCGACACCCTCGTCGGCTTCCGGAAGGCGCGCATGGGCGGCACGCAGAGCGTCGGCGCGAAATGCTTGTGGCGTCTGCACGGCGACCAGCGAGGCGCGCCGCGGCGTGGATTGAACGACACCGTCGTCGACAACCTTGATCGTGTCGGTGACCGCCACCCCGGGCACGGCCGCGTCTGCGCCAGCCTCGACCGCAGCGATCACCGCGCGATACAGCGCCGCGCTGGCGAATGGTCGCGCCGCGTCGTGAACGCAGATCACCGTGGCATCGTTCGGCACGCCAGCCAACCCGTTGGCGACCGACTGTCGCCGGGTAGCGCCACCAGCGACGCCACCTTCGCGGTGTGCGTCGGGCAGCGGCACCACCACGACGACCCCGTCGCTGACCGACCGTGCCGTCGCCACCGCGTGATCCAAGACACGCCCCGTACCGAGTGATTCGAACTGCTTCGGAGCACCGAATCGTGCACCCGAACCACCGGCCACAACGATGGTCCACACCGACCGAGAGCACGCCACGACGGCGAGGGTAGTACCGTTCAGCACGATGCCCTACGACGACCTCATGGCTCAGACCGAGTTCTTTACCGAGGCCCCGGCCGAGGTGCTGGCTGAACTGGCGAGCCGCGGCACCGAGCGCGCCCTGATACGCGGCGACGTGCTCTTCCACGAAGGCGACAACGCCGAGTCGATGTACCTGTTGATGTCCGGCCGGATCGCGATCATCATCGCCAATCCACTGGACTCGCGCGAGACCGTGGTGTCGTTGATGGAGCATGGCGATCTGTTCGGCGAGATGTCGATGCTGGATCACCAGCCGCGCTCGGCCACGGCCCGCGCCCTGGAGGCATCGCGTCTGCTGGAGATTCCTTTCGAGCCGGTGGCGACCGCATTCAAGAACGATCCAACGATGTTGTGGGGTGTGACCCGCTTGCTGGCCAGTCGGCTGCGGGCGATGGACGAGGCGCTGGCCGACAGCGTTTTCCTGGACGTCACCGGGCGCACTGCCAAGCGCTTGCTCGAACTGTCCGAAGACCATGACGAGTTCGTTCTCCCGGTCACCCAAGAGGAACTCGCCGGCATGGTCGGGGCATCGCGTGAACGCGTCAACAAGGCGATCTCCAGCTTCATTCGCCTCGGTTGGCTGGAGCAGTCCGACCGTCGCTACGTGATCCGCCAACGCGACCGCCTGCAACAACGCGCCCGCTAGCCCGTCCCACCCCCGTCCATGGGCGCGATCAACGTCGTCCTTGCGTCTCGAACGCGCCCATGGCCGGTTCGGTGGGAAGCCTTGGGCGCGGCGGGTGTGCTCCGTGCGTCTTGAGCGCGCCCATTGGGGGTGAGGGGTCGGGCTTGGTGGGGTGCCAGTACACTCTCGGCGTGCGTTTCCGACCTGTCACTGCTCACCCGGCGCGCTGGTGCGCCGCCCTGTTGGCTCCCGCGCTGCTGCTGGGGGCCTGCGGCAAGGACGAGAAGGCCACACCGACAACGATCCCGTTGCCTGCCTTGGTCACCGTGGCATCGGTGTCCACCCCGGAGCGGCAAGTATTGTCCGAGATCTACGCGATCGGGTTGGAGCAGGCGGGCTTCCGTGTCGCCCGGCTCGATGGCGTGGCGGACGACGCGGCAGCGTTCCAATCCGTCGCCAATGGTCAGGCCAGCCTGTTGCCGCAGTTCAGCGACGAACTGTTGACCCTGATTCGCAAGCAGGCCTCGAACACCGAAGCGATTCCCGCGTCGGTCACCGACCAGGTCACAAAAATCGTCGCCGAGTTGCCGTCGACGCTGGGCGTCACCGCGGTTTCTTCGGCCGAGCACAAGGCCAGCGTGGCCTGCACCGTGGCGGTGATCGCCGAGAAGTCGCTGACGATGATGTCCAGCCTGGCGGCCGTGGCTGACTCGGTCACGATCGGCCTCGACGCGGCGTCGGCGGGACCGATCGACGGCGCGGCGCTGAACACCGCCTACGAAACCACCTTCAAGGTGACCCCACTTGCCGATGACAACGCGGTGCGCACGGCGGTCAACGACAAGTCGGTGCAGTGCGTTGCGCTCAATAGCAGCAGTCCCTTGCTCAACGAGTTGCAGTTGCAAGTACTGATCGACGACAAGGCGATGGTCCCTGGGCACGCGATTCTGCCGTTGGTCAATTCGAAGATGGAAGCCGGCGTACGCGCCGCGATCGACTCTATTTCGATGAGGATCACCACCACGAACTTCGGTCAGTTGTTGAACGCCATCGCCAGCGGGACCAGCCCGCACGTTGCTGCCCGGGCGTTCTTGGACACGACCGTCGCGCCACCGACGGAATCCACCATCGATGCGACGACGATCAACACCACGATCGTGACTGCTGGCGACTCGACGGTGCCGTCAAGCACCTCGTCGGACCCAAGCGCGTCCACCAGTTCGACGTCGACCCCCTGACAAACCCCCTGACAAGCCTGCTGCCGACCGGTGGCGCATAATGGGTGGCGGATGAACGCCAGACACCTGACCAGTCGGTCGCGATGATCGAAGTCCGCAACCTGACCAAGCGGTTCGGCGGTCGTGCCGCAGTGGACGACCTCAGCTTCGACGTCCATCCCGGCGTCGTCACCGGCTTCCTCGGCCCGAACGGTTCCGGCAAGAGCACCACGCTGCGTTGCATGGTCGGGCTCGACCGGCCGAACGCCGGAACGGCCCGCTTCGACGGGCGGGCGTTCACCTCGATGACCAAGCCGCTCGACGAGGTCGGCATCCTGCTCGATGCCGGCTACGTCCATCCCGGCCGAACAGCACGCAACCACCTGCGCTGGCTGGCAGCCAGCAACGGCCTGCCCGTCAGCCGGATCGACGAGTGCCTCGCCACGGTGGGCCTGACCTCGGTGGCGAGCAAGCGGGTCAAGACATTCTCGCTGGGAATGCGCCAGCGCCTGGGACTGGCCGGCGTGCTGCTCGGCGATCCCGGCACGATCCTGCTCGACGAGCCAGGCAACGGCCTCGACCCGGAAGGTATCCGGTGGATCCGCGACGTACTGGTCAAGTTGGCCAGCGAGGGACGCACCGTGCTGGTCAGCAGCCACCTGCTGTCGGAGATGTCGTTGATGGCCAAGGATCTGGTGGTCATCGGCCAAGGCCGGCTGATTCAGCAGTGCCGGGTCGAGGACTTCATCCAAGTGCACGCCGACCACTGGGTACGTGTCGCCAGCCCAAACCTTGCCGCGCTGCTCGACGCGCTTGGCCGCAACGCTGCGGTCTCGCGTATCGACGAACTCGGCAACGGCGTGCGCGGCGTCGATGTGCGCGGCGCCGATGCCCGCCAGATCGGCGAGCTCGCCGCGCAGCTGGGCATCGTCCTGCACGAGCTCTCGCCGCGCACCGGTTCGTTGGAGGACGCCTACTTGGCGGTCACCGCGGGGGCACAGGAATACACCGCCGGACCGCTCGGCCAGTCGCAACCGCCGTTCGTCCTGCCGGGCCCACCGGGTCCGCCGCCCCCCAGCCTGCAGCCGCCGACCTGGCCGCAGCCTGGAGGCGATCGATGAACACCATCCGGAGCGAATTCATCAAGCTGCGCACGATCCGCTCGCCATGGATCCTGACGATCGTCGCCGTCGGCTTCCCGCTCTTGGTGGCGTTTCTCAGCCTGGCGTTGATGCGCGTCTACGACGTCAACCTCGACACGCTGCCGGCGATCTTGATCGGCACCTCGATGGTCTCGGTGCTGCTGGTCGGCGTGATCGGCGTGCTGTCGATCACCAACGATTTCAACTACAACACGATTCGCCCGACGTTTGCGGCGACCCCCAACCGGAACACGGTGTACCTCGCCAAAGCGGCGGTGGTCGCCGCCTGGGCGGCTGCCATCCAGGGTCTGATCCTGGTGGTCGGCTGGGGGCTTGGCGCCTTGATCGCCGACAGCCGCGACATCACCATCTCGCTCAGCGATGTCGACACCACGACGCCGGCCTTTATCGGCTTGATGTTCCTGGCGATCGGCTACGGCTTGATCGGTGTCGGCTTGGGAGCGATCCTGCGCAGCCAGGCTGGTTCGATCTCGGTGCTCGCCGTCTTCCCGGTGGTCGCCGAACCGCTGATCGTCGGTCTGTTGAACATCGCCAATCTGGAGGGTGTCGCTCGCCACCTGCCGTTCCGTTCCGGGTTTGCGATGGTCCAGCTGGATCCGAAGAATGACCTCGACATCAGCAGGATCAGCGGAGCGGTCGGCTTCTGGATCTTCGTGATCGTCATCGTCGCGCTCGGGGCTGTGGTGCTCAACCGGCGAGACGCGTAAGACGCTCGGTGCGTGCCACCTGGATCAGGTCGACGCGGCCGTTGTCCACCAGCCAGAACAAACCAGGTCGGGCCCCAATCGGCGGGCGGCGCGGCAGGGACGCACCCAGTAGGTCGCCGTCCATCTCGTTCGCCGCGCTCGCCACCAACCCCAAGCGGCTGCGGCGCAACGCCGTGGTCCAATGCCCATATCCATGGCGGAGGCCATCGGCGGTGACCGACACGGCGACGGTTGTGCGCGCCCCTCGCCGGCCGATCAAGGCACCGAGCAAACCATCCGTGTCGTCGACCTGATCGGCGTTGTCGACCACGATCAGCAGCGGCGCATCGCACGCAACGCTGAGGTCCGCGCCGCGTGTGTCGAACGATCCTGGCTCGGCTTCGAGCCGAATGATTCGGTGGCCAGTGTGGACGCGCTGCCATGCCCAGGCCATCGTGGCCAACGCCGTGGCTCGTCCACTACCCGGAGGCCCGATCACCACCACGTCGCTGCGCGGCGGGATGCGCAGCGTGGCTACACCCAGACTCTCGTAGGCGACGCCGATCGGCAGCTCGGTGCCTCGATCGTCGCTCCGCCCGGCTGGCAGGGCCTGCAGCTCGATGCTGGTCGACAGCCGCTCGATTGGTGCCGGGCGACTCCTCACACCGGCCTCGTTCGGCGGATCGGGCAGCGCGGCGGAGTGGGTTGGGATGCGCAGCTGAGCGTGCAGTTCGGATCCGCTCAGGATGATTCGTCCCGGGATCGATGGGGTGCGCTGGCGCCCGCTCAAGCCAGCGCAGACCGACTCATGAGCATCGCGCAGGTGCAGCACCCATCGGTGCGCGAACGCGCTGGCCACGCTGGCGGGAATTCCTGACGGTCGCGCCGTTCCGGCCACGGTGACCACCCCGGCATGGGCGCCGCTGGCCAGCACCATGTCCAGCTCGTCGAGCACGTCGGAGGAGCGCGTTTCGTCGAGCGCAGCGCGTGTCTCGTTCAGCCCATCGACAATCAGGACGATCCACGGCTCGTCGTCCATCCTCCCGCCGGTAGCGATCCGCTGCCGAACGGTTCGTCCCAACCGGCCGATCAAACGCTGTAGCCGTTCGGTCTCGTGGATTCGCACGACCCCGCCGATCGTCGGCGCGCTGCCAAGGGTGGCCAACATGTCGCTGCCGACAGCGTCGATCACATAGCAGTGCACGGCCTGGGTAAGCGGCCCAGGCATCGCAAGATGGTGGCTGATCGTCGCCAGCGTGGACGTCACCCCCGAACCGATGCTGCCGCAGATAAGCAGTGAGCCGTGGGGCGGGCCCCAACGCAGAGCGTCGGTCGCCTGGCGGTCGGGATCGTCGATCAAGCCAAGCGCGGTCGAGCCGAACGCGGCGAGCGCATCGTCGTCGACCGCTACCGGCAGCGGGGGCCGCCACGGTGCGGGTGGGCGGACCGAGCCAAGAAGGTCCGCGGCGGTGCACACCGCGGCAACGAGCGTGTCGATGTCGGGGCTCTGTGCGGCCTGAAACACGACGTGTTCGTCGGCGTCAAGGCGCAACACGGCGCGCCCAGGTTGGGTGCGCGCCAAGCTGGCTGGGGTCGTGACGCCAACGACGTCCAACGCGTCGGCAGCGTCGTGCAGGCGCAAGGCCAGGCGAAGGTTGGTGTTGGCGCGAATGTCGTCGCTGATCACACCCGCAGGACGTTGGGTGGCCAACAGCAGATGGACTCCCAGACTGCGACCACGCTGGGCGATGTCGACGAGGGCGTGGAGGAAGTCGGGCTGTTCGGCGGCGAGGGCAGCGAACTCGTCGACGATCACGACCAATCGAGCGAGGCGTAGATCGGGCAGCCTGGAGCGCAGCGCCGACAGGTCGGCGGCGCGGTGCTGGCGCAGCAGACCCTCCCGGCGGCGCAACTCGGCATGCAGACTGCGCAGGGCGCGGTCTGCCATGGTGTCGTCCAGATCGGTGACCACCCCGCATACGTGCGGCAGTCGCGAGCAGACGTCGAACGCTGCCCCTCCCTTGTAGTCGATCAGCACCATGCTCAGCTGTTCGGGAGGACAGGCGATGGCCAGGCCGATCACCAGCAAACGGAGCAGTTCGCTCTTGCCCGATCCGGTGGTACCGGCCAGCAGTCCGTGGGGGCCATCCCGACTGAGATCGATATCGATCAGCCCATCGGCAGCGATCCCGATCGGGGTCCGCGGCGCGGGATCCGGTCCGGCTGCCAACCAGCCGGCGGCGATCGCTTCGGCGTGGAGTTGGCCGCTGCCGCCGCCGGCGGCGACCGAGAGCAGCGCCGTCATCGAGACCGTCGTTGGGATGTGGGTCAGGTCGGCTAACGGATCATCCGGATCGCACAGCTCGGTCAGTCCGGACAGAATCGACGCGGCACGCGCCGCGCTGATCCCGGCCAGATGAACGTCGGCGGAGAACCCGGGACCGGAACAGTCAGCCACCCACTTGCCACGTCCGCCATGGGTGATCGTGACGGCCGATTCGCAGATCTGGGGCACACCGTGATCCGCAGGCAGGATGGCGATCAAGCCGACGCGCTCGCTCAAGCAGCGGCGCACCGAGCTGGTCCGCGCCGCGAGTTCATCGACGACGTCGGTGACCACCACCACATCGGGCCCGGCCGTCAACGCAACGCCGGATAACAACTCGCCGAGCTCGTCGGGCGTTGCCACCGATCCGTCAGGGCGGGCCAACACGTGTCCGACCCCGCTGAGCCACTGCCAACGTTCGGGTTGATCGGTGACCACAACGACGCGCCGATCGGCTGGCCCGACCGAGGCGAACAGTTGGAGCAGCAGAGCGCGCACGAGACCCATGGCTTCATCCATCGGACCGCGCACTGCGAGGCGAGTCTGACCGCTGAGCCGCACAGCCACCGGCTGATCAGCAACCGTGACCAACCCATCGAGCCGTTCGGCGGGGGAGGCGTTGATCTGCAAGCGCACGGCGAGCTCGCCCAGACCCAGCGAGACCTGCCCGCAATCGGCGTGCGCGGCGCGCCGTTGCCAGAGGCGGCTCGACAATCTGCCCAGCGTGGTGACGGCCTCGTCCAGGTCGACGGTTGCGTGCCGGTGGGCGGCGACGAGCTGGTCGCGTTGGGTAGCGACGTCGCGATCGAACTGCGCCGCGGCGGCCCGCTCGGCGGAGCGTCCGCTGCGTTGGTGTCGAGCCTCGGTGAGCCGCTGGGCTAGCCAGCTGCCGACCGCCATCAACGCGCCGAGGGCGCCGAAGAGCACGAACATCGGCTGCCGAAGGATCACCGCGATCACCGCCGCGCCGGCCAGACCGAGTGCCGCCGGAAGCAAACCCGTGGTGTGGCGCGGGTGGTCCACGTGGGGGCTCGGTGCTTCGATCGGAGCAATTGAGTCCGTTGGCATCGTTCGTGCCAATCGAATCACCCGCCGGGTGCGAATCTGCGCCGGTGCGACGGATGCGAGGGCGTCCGCGGGCCGGGCGATCAGCAGACGGCTCGAGCCGACGATGACGGTGCCGCTCGCGACGCGCCACGTCCCGTCGCTGGGGATTCCGTCGATCAGCACAGGGGCGACACCCGCCAGCTGGTGCAGCCGCCAGCCGTGGATCGGATCGATGTCGATCGCGCAGTGGTGGGCCAGCAGGGCCCGGTCTTGGCGACGAATGGTGCAGCCCGCGACCCGGCCAAGCAGATGTCTGCCGGGGCCGAGCCGGGTGTGTCCGCCAGCGTCGGGTCCGCAGACCCACACTGCTACCCACGGCGCGGTCGTGGAGAGATCGTCCATATCCGTGCTGAGGTCATCGGAGCATTCACAACGGCAGCCGAACAGGCAAATTTCTTCCAACGAGGGGATCGGTGAGACCCACGGTGAGACCGGCGGTGAGCTCATCGCCGCAGCGTGTGGCACATGACAACGCCACCTGCCCAGATGCTGTACCGCCGGTTGCTCCACGAATGGAACCGGCTCGATCGCCAGCCCGACACCCGCCGACGAGTCGCCACATGGGGCTTTGGCGCGTCCACTGCCGACGAGATGTTGGATCTCGTCGGGTTCCGCCGCCCGGGGCATGTGCCCGAGGTGACGGTCGACCCGGCAGCCGCCGACGTGGCCCTGCGCAGCCTGCTGGCGATCGCTGCGGGTGACCAGCTGGCCGCCCGGATCATCCTGCAGCGGCTGCTCCCGGGGCTGGTGGCGATCGCCCGTCGTCGCCACGACCCCGACGCATTCGACGAGCTGGTCACCGCCGCCTGGTCGGCGATCGTGTCGTTCAATCCGGCGCGGCGTCCGTCGCACATCGCCTCGACCTTGTTGCGCGATGCCGAGTACCTGGCGTTCCGCAAGGACGCTCGTCGCCGTCAGGTGATCGCCGAACCGATCGCGATCGACGAGCGGATCGCCGCGCCAACCGTCCGCGTCGCATTCGATGAACTGCTCGAGTTGGTAGATGAAGCGTCGCGGTCCGGCAAGCTGGGGGCGCGCCACGCCGAGCTGTTGAACCACCTGATGTCCGAACGGCCATCGATCGACGCAGCGACACAGATGCAGGTTTGCGAGCGCACCGTGCGCACCCTTCGCGCCCAACTCGTCGAGCGCCTACGCGACGTCGCCCTCGCCGCCTAATGGGTGTCTAACCGTGACCGAACTCTACGTGCCGGGTCATTCGCGTTCGCGTCCGGGTGGTTGATCGCCGTGGCTAGCGAACCTCGAGCCCGCGGAACCGTCGCAGCCGAGCGCTGTTGGACACGACGAACACGCTGGAGGCAGCCATCGCTGCGCTGGCCACCAACGGCGACAGACGCCATGACATCGCCAGCGGGATCGCCGCCACGTTGTAGGCGAACGCCCAGAACAGGTTCGACTTGATCACGTGCAGCGTGCGTCGGCTCAGACGCACGGCATCGGCGGCGGCCATCAGATCGGGGCGCATCAGGGTCAGATCGCTGGCGGCGATCGCCACATCGGTGCCCGACCCCATGGCGATGCCCAGGTCGGCGGTGGCTAAGGCCGCGGCGTCGTTGACCCCGTCGCCGATCATCGCCACGACGTACCCGCTGCGCTGCAGATTGGCGACCACAGCGACCTTGTCGTCGGGCCTCACGCCGGCGTGAACCTCGACGATGCCGAGCTGGTCGGCCACGGCCTGCGCTGCGGTGGGCTGATCGCCGGTCAGCAGCACGGGCCGCAGACCAAGGTCGCGCAACGCGGCGAGACCGGCCGCGCTGGTCGGTTTGATCGTGTCGGCGACCGAGACGATCGCCGCGGGTAGGCCATCGATCTGGACGACAACAGCGGTATGGCCGCGTTGCTCGGCGGCGCCCAACTGGCCTGCCAGCGGTCCCGGATCAAGGCGTCCGACCGCAACCCGCTGGTCTTCGACGGTGGCCGCCGCCCCCACACCGGCGGTGGAGATGAACTGCTCGACGGGGGGCATGACGATCGAGTGCTGTTCGGCATAGCGCACGATCGCTCGGGCGATCGGATGCTCGCTGCCGCGCTCCACTGCGGCGGCCAGGGCAACGATTCGCTGGTGATCGTCGGCGGCGTCGCTGGCTGTGACCACCTCGATCACGTTCATCTGCCCACTGGTGACGGTGCCGGTCTTGTCCAGCACGACGGTGTCCACCCGGCGGGTGTTCTCCAGTACCTCGGGACCTTTGATCAAGATGCCCAACCGGGCGCCTCGACCGGTGCCAACCAGTAGCGCGGTGGGTGTGGCCAGACCCAGGGCGCAGGGGCAGGCGATGATCAGCACGGCGACGGCCGGGGTGATCGCCTGACCAATGCTGGCGGTGCGCGCCCACCAGAAGCCCAAGGTGGCCACGGCCAGCACGATCACCGTCGGGACGAACACCGCGGACACGCGGTCCGCTAAACGCTGCACGGGCGCTTTGCCCGTTTGGGCATGCTCGACGAGCCGAGCCATCTCGGCCAGGGCAGTGTCGCTGCCGACGCGCGTCGCCTGGACGATCAGCCGACCGCTGGTGTTCAGCGTTGCGCCGATGACGCGATCACCGATCCCCACCTCGACGGGCAGGCTCTCGCCGGTGAGCAGCGAATTGTCCACTGCCGACGCGCCATCGACCACCAAGCCGTCGGTGGCGATCTGTTCGCCGGGGCGAACCACGAAGCGTTGACCGACGCGCAGCGCATCGGCGGAGATGGGCCGTTCGTTGCCGTTGTCGTCGATCAACGTGGCCTGTTTGGCACCCATCGTCAACAGGGCGCGCAGCGCGTCGCCGGCACGCAACTTGGCCCGCGCTTCCACGTACTTGCCGGCCAAGATCAAGGCCACGGTGGTGGAGCAGACCTCGAGGTAGATGTGGTGCGTGTCGCCGCGGTCGGGGAACAAGGCCATGCTCATCTTCATCCCCAGGTCGCCGGCCATCGTGAACAGTAGGGCGTAGGTACTCCAGGCGAACGCTGCGGTCACGCCCACCGAGACCAGGGTGTCCATCGACGCTTCGCCCTGGCGCAGGTTGCGCAACGCCGAGCGATGGAATGGCCAGGCGGCCCAGGTGGCGACCGGGATCGACAGGACAAAGGCAACCCATTGCCAGCCGCGGAATTGCAGCGCCGGCACCATCGACATCACCACCACCGGCACGCCGAGCAGCGCCGCGACGATCAACCGGCGGCGCACGTCGGCAAGGTGCTGAGCGCGCTGATCGTTCGCTTGATCGTCCGCCGCGGGTGTCGCAGTGGTATCTCGGTCGGGACGTGCTGTGGCCGAGTAACCCATCGCCGAGACGGTGTCGAGCAAATCGGGGACGCTCGTGGTCGATCGGTCGAAGTTGACGTCGGCGCGTTCGGTGGCGTAGTTGACGGTGGCGGTGACACCGGGCACCTTGTTCAACGTTCGTTCGATGCGCGCCGCGCATGCTGCGCACGTCATCCCCACCACGTCGAGATCGACGTGGTCTTGACCGGATTGGTCGTTCGGCTGCAGTTCAACCGTCATGGCGATCAGCGTGTCCTGTGTGCGCCGGGTTGGTGGTGTCGGTCACGACCGCGCCGCGAGGCGAGCGGTTGTTGCCGGGGAGCTGGTCGCCAATCGCGTAGGCGGCCGCGAAGGTCCCTGCGAGGATCACGGCGAAGACCGCAAGTCGCTTGCCGGCACTGCTGCTCATTCGCCCGTGGCGTTCTCGGGGTCGTCAGCTGTGTCGTCAGATGTGTCGAATCCGGCCCTGTCGATCGCCGCCACGATCACGGCGCGGTCCAGGTCGCGCCCGCCGACGGTGACCAGCTTGGTGTCCAGGTTGACATCGACTCGTTCGACGCCGGGCAGACTGCCAACGGCACCGGAGACCGCTGCTTGGCAATGCCCGCACGTCATGCCCGGCACCGTCAGGGTGATCGTCTCGATTGCTGTGTTCTCGGTCATCCTTGATTCCATTCTGTTGTCTGGGTGATGTCGCTATCCGGCCGGCTCAGGTGCGCAGCAGGCGACGGATCGCCGCCGTTGCCTCGCCGACTCGATCGATCGTCGGATCGGTGTGCTGGTGCTGGACGCAGTGCCGCAGGTGCTGATCCAGCAATTCGACGCCGACTCCCTGCAACGCCTTGGTCACCGCCGCCAGCTGGGTCAGCACGTCGATGCAGTACGTGTCGTCATCGACCATCCGCTGCAAGCCGCGGACCTGGCCCTCGATCCTGCGCAATCGAGCCTGTACCGCGTCCTTCTCGGCGTGGTAGCCCGGCAGTACAGATTCCATCAGACAAGTATACCCCCATGGGGTATCGGCGCGACAGCTCGGGTGACGATTCGTGCAACAGTTCGGCAGCGTCACGTTTGCCAGCGCGCAGCCGCGGGTATGTGCGGCGAATCAAATTGGAGGATGATTCGATGAGTTTCAGTGACACAGTCAGCCAAGTTGCGAGCGAGGTCAGCAAGGTGGTCGCCGAGGCGGCCAACACGGCCAGCGAGGTCGGCAAGCAGGCGGTGAAGGGAGGCCGACGCGGCTGGTTGCGCGCCCGCAGCGTCGCTGCCGAGGCCGCCGAGGTCGCCGGCGATCAGAGCCGCCGATACGCCAAGCAGGTCAAGGCCGCCGCCAAGCAGGCGAAGAAGGATGCCAAGGCACTGCGGCGATCGCAGCCCAAGCAGCGTCATCCGATCCGCTGGGTCGCCGCCCTGGCTGCCGTGGGCGCAGCGGCATGGCTGGCGATCAAGAGCTGTGGCGACAAGAACTCGTCAGCGGCCCACTCGAATTCGCCGATCAACGACAAGGTCGACGACGTCAAGGCCTCCGTGAAGGACAAAGCCGCCGATGTCAAGGACGCGGTCGCGAACAAGGCCGCTGACGTGAAGGACGCGGTGAAGGACAAGGCCGCTGACGTGAAGGACGCGGTGAAGGACAAGGCCGCTGACGTGAAGGACAAGGCTGCCGATGCCAAGGACGCGGTCGCGAACAAGGCCGCTGACGTGAAGGACGCGGTGAAGGACAAGGCCAGTGCTGCCGCTGACACGGTCGGCGACGCCGCCCGTCACGCTGCGGACGAGGTTGGCGAGGCCGTCGACGAGGTGACCGACACGGTGTCCGACGCGGTAAAAAAGGCCAAGAAGTAGGGCCTGAGTCTCCTCCAAGAGACGGTGATGCCGACAGCGAGCGCTGTCGGCATCACCGTGTCTGGTGCCCCCCCAGGGCTTCGAACCCTGAACCTGCGGATTAAAAGTCCGACGCTCTACCCTTGAGCTAGAGGGGCGTGGCGGCCGCCAGCGTAGCGACCGACGAGCGGGTGTGGGTCAGCGGCTTGCCCTCAAGCTTGTTCACAAGCCGATCACGCGGATCGGTTCGCCGGCTTGCCAGGCAGCGATGTTTTCGACGATGTGGGTAAAGAAGATTCGGTAGCAGTCGTCGGTGACATACCCGGTGTGCGGGGTCAGCACCGTGTTTGCGGTGCGGCGCAGCGCATCATCGGCGGCAAGGGGCTCCGTCTCGAAGACGTCAAGGCCCGCACCCGCAATCGTGCCGGCGTTCAGCGCGGTGATCAGCGCTGCGGTGTCCACGATCGGACCGCGCGACGTGTTGATCAGCAGCGTCGACGGCTTCATCATGGCCAACTCGTTTGCGCCGATCAGGTGGCGGGTGCGATCGCTGAGCACCAGATGAATCGTGATCACGTCGGCGGTGCCCAGCAGTGTGTCGCGATCGACCAGGTTCACACCGACCTGCGCACAGCGCTCCTCGGTCAGGTTCTGGCTCCAGGCAACGACGTCCATGCCGAACGCCAGGCCGACCTTGGCGACCAGTCCGCCAAGGCGACCGAGTCCAATCACGCCCAGCCGCTTGCCGTGCAGGCCGATCCCCACCCGGGTTTGCCAGCCGCCGGCACGCAGTTGCGAATCGTCAGTGACGATATGACGAGCGAGGGCGTGAATCAGACCCCAGGTGTGTTCGGAGGTCGGCGTGATCGCTCCACTGGTCCCGCACACCACCACGCCATGCGCGCTTGCCGCGGCGACGTCGATCACCGCGTTGGACATGCCGGTGGTGATCAACAGACGCAGGTTGGGCAGGCTCGGAAAGACGTCTGCCGGGAAAGCGGTGCGTTCGCGCATCGCGACCACGATCTGGGCATCACCGATCCGCTCGACCAGTGCTGCGCCGTCGAGGTGTCGATCAACTTGGTCGACGGTGACCCCGTCGAGCACCGACCAATCGGCGAACGCCGTCGCGACGCGCTGATAGTCGTCGAGCACCACGCAGCGCAGCGGTGCACCAGGGGTGGTCGTCGGGGGGTTCATCGGCGGGCCTCCTGCCATCGTTCAACAATCCGTTCGGGGTCCATCACCGTCAGCGTGCTCGGTGGGCCCGATGCGCCGTATCGGTTCAGTTTGCGGATTCGCTCGTTGAGTTCGTCGGTCAGGCGGCGCACGGTTGCCTCGTCGCCGATCGTCGCCAGGTTGTTCAAGAACTGTTCGCGATCGCGGCGCAACGCCAGCGACGGTGGCAGGGCGTCGACGTCCTCGTCGCGCAGCTTGCGGCGGACCCACCAAAGCTCGTCGTGAGCACCGTCGAGGTCATCGATCGGTCGACCGCTGCCCTCCAGGTTGTCAAACTCGCCACGGCGCATCGCCTCGGCGATGGCCTGCTCGGACCAAGACTCCCAGCTGATGCCTGGCGGTTTGCGTTGTGTCACGGAGCACCTCCATCGAGCTCGTTCGCCAATTGGGAGATCGCATTCACGCCATCCCACACGTCGGTGTAGCGCGTCGTCAGCGCCGAGCAGCCCAGACGGACAATGTCGGGCTGGCGCAGGTCCGCAATCACGCGGCGCGCTGCCAGACGGGCCACCATCGTCGGCGCCTGCGCGTGGTGCACGGCGACATGGGCCCCGCGTCGCGTGGGGTCGCGAGGCGTGCTCGTCATCAGACCATGGTGGTCGCAGCGCTCAATCGCCAACCCGGTCAGCGCGGTGGACTTCGCCGCGATCGCGGCGATCCCTGCCTCGGCCGATAGGGCGATTCCTTCCTCGGCCGCGGCGAGCGCCAGCACCGATGGCGTACCGATCAGCATCCGGCGTAGATCGGGTTGCGGGTCGTACACCTCGGCCATGGCGAATTGGTCGCGCTGTCCGAACCAGCCATGGATCGGCTGCTCGATCTGCGCCTGGAGGCGCGCCGCGACGTAACAGAACGCCGGCGCGCCAGGTCCGCCGTTTAGGTACTTGTAGGTGCACCCAACCGCCAGGTCAACCTGGGCCGCGGCGACGTCGATCGGCACGGCACCGACCGCGTGCGATAGATCCCAGATCACCAACGCCCCGGCCGCCGAGGCCCGTGCCGTCTCGGCCGCCAGATCGACCAGCGCAGCGCTGCGGTAGTCCACCAGCGACCGGACACACACGGCGACGTCGTCCAGCTGATCGAAGCCATGGCGGAGTTCGTAGCCCAGCGTTTTGGCGACACCTTCGGCGATGTAGGTATCGGTCGGGAAGTCGGCCGGATCGATGGCGATCACCGGCCGATCGGGTTGCAGTCGCAGCGTGGCGTGGAGCAGTTGGTAGATGTTGATGGATGTCGAGTCGTGGACGATCACCTCGCCGGGACCTGCGCCGATCAGCGGTGCCAGCCGATCGCCGACCCGGCCGGGAAGATCGACCCAGTGATCCCACGAGCCGATCAGATCGCCCGCCCATTCGTTGTTGATCACCTCGGCGAGGCGGGCGACCGTTCGCTTGGGCAGTCGACCGAGCGAGTTGCCGTCCAGGTAGATCAGGCGATCGTCGGGGATCACGAACTGGTCGCGCCACGCGGCCAACGGGTCGTGGCGATCCATCGCCTCGGCGTCGGTGCGGCTGATCATTGCCGGTGCGTCCCCACAACCTTGGCGAAGGGCACCGGGTGGGCGACGTCGAGTTGGTTGTACGTGCAGCTGCGCGGCGTGCGGTCGTCGCGCCACCGAACGAAGCTCGATCCGTGGCGAAAGCGGCCTTCCTGCAACTGGCCGAAGGTAACCTCGGCGACGCGTTCGATGCGCAGCGGCACCCACGACAGGTCTTTGCCGGCGTTCCATCGGCTGCCGCCGCCGGGCATCCGCTGGCCCGACGCCATCTGTTCGGCCCACGAACGCCACGGATGATCGTCGACCGCTCCCTCCGTCAACGGGGCCAGCTCGGTCAACAGTTCAGCGCGTCGCTTTGCGGTGAACGAGGCAACGACACCGACGTGGTGCAAGTCGCCATGCTCGTCGTACAGCCCGAGCAGGAGCGAGCCGACGCCATTGCCGTCCTTGTGAATCCGGTAGCCGGCGATCACGCATTCGGCGGTGCGGCTGTGCTTCACCTTGATCAGCGTTCGCTTGTTCGGCGTGTAGGCATCCTCCAGGCGCTTGGCGATCACCCCATCCAGGCCGGCCCCCTCGAACTCGCTGAACCACCGTTCGGCGAGATCGGCATCGGTCGTGCTCGGGCACAGGTAGACCGGGGCCTGCACATCGGCCAGCAGGGCGTTCAACCGTGCGTGCCGAGCCGAGAGCGGCTCCGCCATCAGGTCGGCACCGTCGGCAGCCAGCAGATTGAAGGCCACGAAGCTGGCGGGGGTTTCGGCGGCGAGGCGGGCCACGCGCGATTCGGCCGGGTGGATCCGTTGCAGCAGGGCGTCGAAGTCCAGGCCACGATCATCGGCAGCCGGAATCACGATCTCGCCGTCGACCACACACCCATCAGGAAGGGAGCGGCGCAGCGGTTCGATCAGCTCTGGGAAGTAGCGGGTGAACGGTCGCTCGTTGCGGCTGGCTAGCTCCACGGTGTCGCCGTCGCGTACCACGATGCACCGAAAGCCGTCCCACTTTGGTTCGTACAGCCAGCCGTCGCCGCGCGGGATCGTTGCCGTCAGCTTGGCCAGCATCGGGGCCACCGGAAGCTGAATCGGAACTGCCATACCGCCAGGATGTCACGCCGGCCCCAGCGCCGTCACCCGTTCGTGGGTTTCGCAGTGATCTGAGCGCGCCGAACCCACCGATCAGTCAGGTCGATCGGACCGCCTGGACGTGATCGTGGGTTTGCGGCCCATCTGTCGGGCTGGAAACCCACGGACGGGGTGGTGTCAGCTGGCGCAGGTCGACGTTCAGAGCCCGCGCCCCGTACAGCGAGGCGACGATGCAGCTGATCGCCCCGACAGCGATCGCCGGGCGCGGACCTGCGGCGTCGGCGATCCAGCCGACGAACGGGCCGCCGATGGGGGTACTGCCCAGAAAGACCATCGCCTGAATCGCCAGGACGCGTCCGCGGTATTCCGGCGCGGCGAGCAACTGAACGATGGCGGTCGACGAGGTCATGAAGGTCATCGAGGCAAAACCCAGAGGAACGCTCAAGACGAACGCGGCGATCAGCCCGGGCGTCACGGCGAGGGCCATCATCGACACCCCAAAGGCCGCGGTGGCCATCACCAGCTGGGAGCTGGTGACCTGGCGGCGCTGCGCCGTCCACAGCGAGCCGGCCAGCGAGCCCACACTGATCACCGAGAACAGCAGCGTGAACGTCCCGTCGCCGCGATGCAGATCGTTCTTCACCAGCAGCGGAACGGTGACTGACAGGTTGAAGGCGAAGGTGCCGATGATCGCCATCATCACCAGCGGCACGAACAGCATCTGATTGGCCTTGATGTATCGCAGACCTTCGGCCACTTGACCCTTGGCGCGCTCGGTGCGCGGCGCGACACGCAGCTCGCTGGGACGCATCATCAGCAGCCCGACGATCACCGCGATGTAGCTAGCGGCGTCGATCAGGAACGTCCATCCGTAGCCCACCGACACGACCAGCGCACCAGCCAAGGCCGGGCCGACGACACGCGAGGCGGTCATGATCGCACTGTTCAGGCTGACGGCGTTGGCCAGCATTTCGGTCGGCACCATCTCCACCACGAACGCCCGCCGGCAGGGATTGTCGAAGGCGGTGATCAGTCCCTGCAGCGAGGCAAGCGCATACACGGCTGGGAGCGACGCATGGTCGGTGAAGATCAGGACTGAGAGGGCGACCGACTGGAGCATCGCCGCCGATTGCAGCCAGGTCAGCAGCGTCCGCTTGTCGGCCCGGTCGGCCACCGCTCCGGCCCATGCGCCGAGTAGCAGAACCGGTCCAAATTGGAACGCCATCAGAAAGCCGACGGCGACGCCACTGGAGTTGGACAGCTTCAGCACCAACAACGTCTGGGCGATCATCGTCAGCCAGCTGCCGGTTTGAGAGATCAGCTGACCGCCGAAGAACAGGCGGAAATTGCGGTTGCGCAGCGAGGCGAAGATGTTGCCGCGTTCGCTGGCGTCGTTGTCCGGTGAAATTGAGGAGTCCGTGGGCAGAGCGGTCGCGGCCATCAGCGACCGTCGACCAAATGTTCCAATACCTCGACGGTGCGTTCCAGGTCGTTGTGGCTCACGTCGGGCATTTCCGCCAGGCGTCGCACGAGCCAGGCGTCTTTGCGGTTGCGTGTCGTCAACAGCAGGTCGATGCCGGGACGCAGGATTTGCACCCGGCTGACACGCCGATCGCTCTGGTCGATCACCCGGTCGACGAGGCCATCCTCCATCAGCCGATCGACGCAACGGGTGATCGTCGGCGGGGCCACTTGTTCCAGCTCGGCGAGTTCGCCGTGGGTCAGCGGACCATCGCGACCGATGGTGGCTAATGCCGACATCAGGCTCGGGCTCAGCCCAGACACCGCCTGCTGGCGAAGCTGACGAGCGAATCGAGCGACGACCAGGCGCAGTCGGCCCGCCAGCTCGGTGTCGACCTCGATGATCTGGACGGCCCTTGTGTCGTCGTCTGTGGCGTGCTCATTGTCGCCTCCCTTGTCGTCGCCCGCGGGTGGGTTCGGGTAATCGTTCGGCACGCTAATTAGCGTAGCGAACGAATGGCGAAACGACGGGCCGAGGTGTCGTCGCGCGGCGGAGCAGGCACCCAGACGTTGAGGTCACATCGCTGGGAACCACACCACGCGCGGTGACGTCCAAGTTGGCGAGAACCGGCGTTCGCCGAATCGAACAGGAGACATTCCTTATGCAACGCAACATTCGCAAGGGTTGGGCGGTGGCCCTAGCCGGTGTGGCCGCCGGCGTCATTGCTGCTGGCACGCTGGCACTGATTCACAACGACGACGGGGCTGCCTCGCCCGCCACGGTCGCCGTGGCGCCGACCTCGACCACGTCGTCGCCGTTGCCGTCGCCCTCGCCCTCGCCCAGTCCAACGACGTCGGTGATCAACCGGACGATTACCGTGAGCGGACAGGGCACGATTTCGGTGAAGCCCGATCTGGCCACGGTCGAACTGGGGGCCCGCGCCGAGGCGTCCAGCGCGGTCGATGCGTTGAGCACCACCAACCAGAAGGTCGACGCGGTGATCAAGGCGGTCAAGGCGGCAGGTGTCAGCGACGACGACATCACCACCAGTCAGTTGTATGTCAACGCCAGCTACGACCGCGATGGCAAACCCAACGGGTTCAGCGCCTCGAACACGGTGCGCGTTCGGGTTCGCGGCGTCGACAAGGCTGGGCCGGTGATCGACGCTGCGGCGAGCGCTGCGGGTGAGAACATCTCGTTGAACGGGATCAGCTTCTCGATGGCTGACCCAGAGAGCGTGCTGGCCGATGCGCGCACGGCCGCGATCAACAACGCGTCCAAGCGGGCTGGCGAATTCGCAGCCGCTGCCGGTGTCAAGGTCGGCGCCGTGCTGCAGATCAGCGAAGTCAGTGTCAGCGTGCCCACCCCGATGTACGAGATGGCCGCCGATCGCACGGCGGCTGGTGCCTCGACCCCCGTCGTTGCCGGCGCCCAAGACATGACCGTCAACGTCACCGTCGTCTACGAACTCACGGCCTAACGCCCCCGCATGGGCGCGATGGATGTCCCCGGCGAGTATCGATCGCGCCCATCAAGTTCATGCTGGCCCGCATGGGCGCGATGGATGTCCGTCGTGCGTCTCGATCGCGCCCATGCCAGGGGCAACGCCGTGGCCCCATGGGCGCGCTCGGTGTCCTCGGTGCGTCTTAATCGCGCCCATGTGGGGTGGGGGGATGGATCGGAGTGTGGGCTGGTCCGATGCCGGGGGTCAACGGCTAGCGTTCCTGAGGATGAGCAACCCGATGGAAGCCAAGTTGGAAGACCTCCGGCAGCGGCGTGAGCAGGCCTACAACGCCGGCTCGCAGCGCTCGGTCGAACGCCAGCACGAAAAGGGCAAGATGCTGGCCCGCGAACGGATCGACTACTTCTTGGATCCGGGCAGCTTCCACGAACTCGATCTGCTGGCCCGCCACCGGGCGCTGTCGTCCGGGCTGGATGAGCGTCCCTACACCGACGGTGTGATCACCGGGTGGGGCACGGTCGATGGACGCAAGGTGTTCGTCTTCAGCCAGGACTTCACCGTCTTCGGTGGTGCGCTTGGCGAAGTCTTCGCCGAAAAGATCCACAAGCTGATGGACATGGCTCTGAAGGTCGGCGCTCCGGTCGTCGGGCTGAACGACGGTGCCGGGGCACGCATCCAAGAAGGCGTCGTCTCGTTGGCCAGCTACGGCGGGATCTTCTACCGCAACGTGCTGTCCAGCGGCGTCGTCCCGCAGATCTCGGTGATCCTGGGGCCCTGCGCCGGCGGCGCGGTGTACAGCCCGGCGATGACCGACTTCATCTTCATGGTCCGCGAATCCAGCCACATGTTCATCACCGGCCCTGACGTGGTCAAGACCGTCACCGGCGAAGAGGTCACCCTGGAAGAACTCGGCGGCGCGATGAGCCACGCTTCGAAGTCCGGTGTGGCCACCTTTGTTGCCGCCGACGAAAAGGCCTGCCTCGACGACGTCCGCCTGCTGCTCAGCTTCCTGCCGTCGAACAACCTGGAAGACCCGCCGCTGGCCGACCTGGGCGACGACCCCGAACGACTCTGCCCGGCGTTGCGCGACATCTTGCCGCCCAGCCCGAACCAGCCCTACGACATGAAGAAGGTCATCGCCGAGGTCGTCGACGACGGCGAGTTCTTCGAATACTTCCCGCACTTCGCCAAGAACATCGTCTGCGGCTTCGCCCATGTCGACGGCCACCCGGTGGGTGTCGTCGGCAACCAGCCGATGGTCCTCGCCGGCGTGTTGGACATCGAGAGTGCCGAGAAGGCAGCCCGTTTCGTGCGAACCTGCGATGCGTTCAACATCCCGTTGCTGACCTTCGTTGACGTTCCCGGCTTCCTGCCCGGCGTCGATCAGGAATACGGCGGAATCATCCGCCATGGCGCCAAGCTGCTGTACGCCTATTGCGAAGCCACGGTGCCGCGCATCCAGATCATCACCCGCAAGGCCTATGGCGGGGCCTACGTGGTGATGGACTCGAAGTCGATCGGTAGCGACCTGTCCTTCGCCTGGCCGACCGCCGAGCTCGCCGTGATGGGCCCGCAGGGCGCGGTTGAGATCGTCTATCGCCGCGAGCTGCAGCAGGCCGCCGATCCGGTGGCCCGCCGTGCCGAACTGGTCGAGGACTACACCGAGCGTTACGCCAACCCGTACAACGCGGCCGAGCGCGGCTACATCGACGACGTCATCGACCCGGCGGAAACCCGCCAGCGGATCGTCACCGGCCTGCAGATGCTGCGCACGAAGCGCGAAGAGCTACCCCGCCGCAAGCACGGCAACATGCCGTTATGAACCGTCGGGACTGGTCTTCGCTCGGTGCGCTCGCTTTGACCGCCCCCGCCGTGCCGACTGTGGTGTCTGCCCCCGAAGTCGGCGCGGTTTGTGTGGGCGCACATGGCGACAGTCGGTTTGGGAGCGTCGACGGACTGTTCAGGAGCTGGGTTTGCTATGGCGGGTAGGGCGGGGATGACGGGCGCACGCATTGCTCCGGTGCCCACGGACGAAGAGGCTGCGGCGATCGTCGCCGCGTTATCGGCGGCGACAACGGCGGGACATGCCCACCCGGTGGAGGAAGAGCGTCGCCGCTCGGTTTCGTGGCGGTTTAGCAGCCGGTGGTGGGCACGCCCGGTGGCATCGCGCCGCGGCCGCCCGTTCTGACCTCGTTCGTGGGTTTCGGGCCCGACAGGTGGGCCCCAAACCCACGATCAGCCGAACGCTAATGACCCGGCACCTACCGTTCAGCCGAACGTTGCGTGCCGGGTACGTAACGTTCGCGGGGGGAGCGACGGCTACGTTGTGTTCTATGAGCATGCCTCCGCCGCCTGGTCCGTACGGATCAGAAGTCCCTCCCTTCCCGGGTCCGCAGGGCCCGAGCGGCGTGTATCCAGCCAGCGACAGTCCGTACCCGCCCGGTTATGTCCCCACCGATGGCGGCCCGCCGCGATACCCGCAGGGCCCTCCCGGTGGCTATCCGCAGGGGTACGCCCCCTACGGATCGCGCAACCGCGAATACGCTGGGTTCGGCAGTCGCCTCGGGGCCTACATCATCGATGGGTTGGTGTCGTTGCTGATCCTGTTGCCGTTCGCTGCAGTGGCAATCTGGGGCGTCGTCGCGGCGACCGCTGACTGCGACTGGGACGAGGTCAGCGACGGGCAGTGGGAGCTCTACTGCCCGCCGGGCGCGTCGATCAAAGGTGGTCCGCTAGCGATCGCCATCGCCGCCGGCGTCGTTGGCCTGGTGCTGATGATCTGGTTGATGTCCCGGTGGGCTGGTCGTGGCCAGACCCCTGGCATGAAGGCCACCCACATCAGCCTCCTCGATAAGGAATCGGGCCAGCCGATTGGCACGGCGCGGGCCTTCGGTCGGCACCTTTTCGCTTGGCTGATCTCGGCCAACATCTGCTACCTCGGGTACCTGTGGATGTTGTGGGACAAGGACAAGCAGACGTGGCACGACAAGGTCGTCGGCTCCGTCGTCGTGCGCAACTGATCGATGGTGCTGCTCAGCGACCCGGCGCTGACCCGCGAGGCGTATGGGCTCGCCGCCGAGGCCTTCGTTGACGTCCTCCACGAGGTTGACGCCACGGGCGCTGACCTCGAGCGCGTCGTCCCCGGTGCGGCCTGGACGTTGGGTGAACTGATCGCCCATACGCTGCGCGCCTTTACCTGTATCGAGGAGTACTTGGCGGGCCCCAGCGAGCGATCGAACCCAACCCCGATCGTCGACGCGGTCGAGTATTACCAGGTGGCCCTGTCGGCCGCGTCGGTGCACGAGGGCATCGTCGCCCGGGCGCGCAGCGTTGCCAGCGAACTGCACGACCCGTTCGGGCAGGCCGAGGCGACCGCCCAACGGGTGGGCGCGCTGGTCGCCAGCACTGCCGACGACGAGCCGATTCACTCGCCTGGCGGGTTGATGGTGATGTCCGAGTATCTGGTGACGCGCACCGTGGAGCTGGCGCTGCACACCGTCGACATCCAGCGGGCGATCGGCCAGCCAGCCGAGATTCACCCGACGATCACCAGATTGATCACCCCGGTGTTGTGCGCCTTGGGCCCGGCGACGCAGATCGTGCTGGCGTTGGCCGGCCGCGGCTCGCTGCCGGCCGGGTTCAACGTGTTGTCCTGACGAGTTGGTGGTCGGTCGAGGGTGACGCCAGCGCTTGCCGGACTGCGCGTTGTGGACCTGTCGACGGTGATCGCTGGTCCAAACTGTGCCCGCTACCTGGCTGACTTCGGGGCGACCTGCATCAAGGTCGAACGGCCCGGCGGCGGCGACAGCCTGCGCGACATGGCCTGGCGTGATCCGCAGGACGGCACCGGGTTGTGGTGGAAGCAGGTCAACCGCAACAAACACACGATCGCCCTCGACCTCAAGCAGGCCAGCGATCTCGACGTGCTGCGCGATCTGCTGGCCGAGGCCGACGTGTTGGTCGAGAACTTTCGTCCCGGAACCCTGGAACGTTTGGGTCTCGACCCAGCCACATTGATCGAGGTCAACCGGCGCTTGGTGATCACCCGTGTCAGCGGGTTCGGCCAGACCGGCCCATACGCGGCCCGACCTGGATTTGCAACGATCGCCGAATCGATGTCCGGATTGGCGGCGATCAGCGGCGACCCCGATGGCCCACCGTTGCTGCCCCCGATTGCCCTGACCGACGAGGTCACCGGGTTGGCGGCGGCATTCGCCACCCTGGTCGCCGTGCACAGCGGCGTCGGCCAGGTGGTCGACGTCTCGTTGCTGGAGACGGTGTTTCAGATGATGAGCCCGCTGGTGTCGCTGTACGCCCGAACTGGCCAAGTCCAGCAGCGGATGGGGTCAGGGCTGCCTTATTCGGTTCCGCGCGGCACCTACCGCTGTGCAGATGGCGGGTGGGTCGGGATCTCCGCGTCGAGCAACCGTGTCGCTCTGCGGCTGATGGACTTGCTCGGCCTGGGCGACGACGACCGGGTGGCCAGCTTCGCTGGTCGGGAGGCACACCGCGCCCTGATCGATCAACGCCTCGCCGACTGGTGCGGGCAACGCTCGGTCGACGAGGTGGTCAGCGAGTGTGCTGCGGCCGAGGTCGCTGCCGGCCCGGTGCTGACGATGGACCAGATCGCGGTCGACGAACACTTCGCCGCCAGAGCCGCGGTGGTTGACGTTGGCGGCGTTCCGATGCAGGGCCTGATTGCCCGACTCAGCGCCACTCCCGGCCGACTGAATTGGCCGGGGCGTGCCCTGGATGCCGACGGCGCGGCGATCCGTCAACGAGGTTGGAACCTCGACGCGTAACGGGAGACGCGCGTCCCCCGGGGTTACGCGTAGGGGACGCCGGTGGCGGCGTGGCAGCGGTAACCGTGCGGATTCTTGGCCAGGTACTGCTGATGGATCGGTTCGGCGTAATAGAACGTGTCGAGCGGGGCAATCTCGGTGGTGATCGTGCCGCGTCCGGCAGCGGCCAGGCGCTGTTGATAGTGCTGTGCCGTTGCCTGCACCACGGCTGCCTGCTCGGCGTTCGACGTGTACACCGCGCTGCGGTATTGCGAGCCCATGTCGTTGCCCTGGCGAAAGCCCTGGGTCGGGTCGTGCTGTTCCCAGAAGATCTCCAAAAGACGCTGGAGGGGGACCACCGCTGGGTCGTAGACCACCATGGTCACTTCGGTATGGCCAGTCATCCCGGTGCACGTTTCCTGATATGTGGGGTTGGGGGTGAACCCACCGGCGTAACCCACCGCGGTGGTGTACACCCCGGGCACCTGCCAATAGATCTCCTCGGCGCCCCAGAAGCAGCCCATCCCGAGCACGATCTGTTCCATCCCCGCCGGCCACGGACCAACCAGCGGATGGCCGTTGACCTCGTGCGCCTCGGGAACCGTCATCCGCTGATCGGTGCGCCCGGGAAGGGCACGATCCGGGCTGACCAACGTGTCGTCGAAAAGTCCCATGCGTCCACCTTAGGATCAACAAGGACGCCAGACTCGCCGATCTGCCGTCGAGTCGCTACCGTGCTCGTTCGTGCCCAACATCGTGTCCATCCGCGCCATGGGCGACCAGGATCACGCCGCGGTCGTGGCCCTGAACAACGCCAACGTGCCTGCGGTGGGCCCGCTCGATGGCGAATCGCTGGTCAGCCTGCTGGCGATGGCCTCGCACGCTGGGGTTGCCGATGTCGACGGCCACCTCGCTGGGTGCTTCATCGTCCTGCCCCCGGGGCAGCCGTACGCGAGTTTGAACTATCGCTGGTTCGCCTCGCGGATGGTCGACTTTGCCTACCTTGATCGGATCATGGTCGAGCCGCGCTGGCGGCGTCATGGCGTCGGACGGGCGTGCTATCAGTGGTTGTTCGATGCGCTGCGCGGAACAGCCGATCTGCTGTGCTGTGAAGTCAACATTCGCCCGCTCAATCAAGGGTCGCTGGACTTTCATCATGCACTCGGATTCAACGAGGTCGGTCAGCAAGACACGGATGCTGGCGCGAAGCGCGTCGCCTTGCTCGCCCGTCAGGTGAACCGTGATGTCGTCGGACGCTGACGAGGTGAGTGCCAGCATTGGCCGCTCGCTGGGCGCGATGCTCAGCGAGATCCTGTCGACCGGCAAGACCGGGCTGATTGCTGGCAGCGACCATCACATCGAGTGGGTCTCCGATGTCGGACGCTTGCTGCTCGGCGCCAGCGTCGACAGCGATCCGCATATCACGGGTTCCGACTGGTTTGCGTTGACGCCCCCCGAGCTTCGGCTGGCCGATGACCGAGCCTTCTCCCAGGCGCAGCGCAGCGGTTCCAGCGACTGGTTCGTGAAGACGTTCCAGCTGCCAGGCGATGATGGGCAGTCGACGCTGATCGAAGTCGAGTCGATGCTGGTCAAGCGCACCGCTTCGCCGTTTCGCTGGTTGGCGCTGTTGCGCGTTCCGTCGGCCGACACCGAAGGCAGTTCGTTGACCGGCAACGTTCGTACCCGCGCCCTGGCGACGATGCAGTTGGCGCGGCGTCTGTCGGCGTGCACCACCAGCCAACAAATCCTGCGTGTGGTCGACCGACTGGCGGCTCCGGCGATGGCGGTCGACACGGTCAGCGTGACGATCTTCGAGGCCAACGGCGAAACGGTCACGCACCGCGACCCGACCTTCGATGAGCACCATTTCACCGACATCGACGGGGGTTTCGGCGCGACGACCACCGCGGTGGGTGCCGCTGCCGAGATGAAGCGGACCGTGATCGTGTCCGACGTCGAGGTGCTGTCTGGCCATTACCCGGTGACGATCAAACGGATGGCGGCCGCGTCGCTGGTCGCCTACGCCGCGGTGCCGATGCTGCGCGAAGACGGCTCGCTCTTTGGTGTGCTGCACTGCGGCTGGCGTCATCGCAGTTGGATCGACGTCGCTCACTTGGAAGCGATCAGCGAGGTGATCAGCAATGCGATGATCACCGTGCGCACGGTGGAATACCAACGCAAGCTGACCGGGACGCTGCAGGAGATGATGCTCCCGCTCCCGGCCCCGGCGATCGAGGGCTGCACGGTGGCCACCCGCTATCAACCGTTCGAGACGATGCTCGGCGGCGACTTCTACGACGTCGTCGAACGTGGCCAGCAGGTCTGGTTCATCGTCGGCGATGTCACCGGCCACGGGCTGTTGGCGGCGCGCACGATGGGCAAGGTGCGCTTCTTTCTGCGCGCTTTGCTGATGAACGTTCAGCGGCCCAGCCAGCTCCTGCGCGCTGCCAGCGAACTGCTCGTTGCCGAACACAGCGACGAACTGGCGACCTGTGCCGTGGTGTTGTGGAATCGCGCCGCGGGAACGCTACAGGTCGCTACCGCTGGCAACCTGGCTCCGTTGGTGGCCGATCACCGTGGGGTGCGCTTCGTCGAGTTGACCCCGCTGCCACCCCTCGGCGTCGTCCGTCACGACACCCCCGACGAGGTCGACGTGCTGGTCGCGCTGACGTCCCCAGCGCAACTGTTGATGTTCACCGACGGGTTGGTGGAGCGGCGCGACGACGTGATCGACGACTCGCTGGAGGAACTGCGCCAGTTGATCGAAGCTGCCGGGGGCACGGCACAGCAGGTGGTCGAGAACGTCCTTGCGCCGCTGCTGTCGACCGCCTCGGACGATGTGGCCGTTCTGTGCGCCGACCTGCGTCCTGGGGGGCACGCCGACTGACGTTGGTTCGTCAGATACCGACGTCAGTCGCTGGCGTCGCTACCGAGATACAGGTAGCCCTCGAGTCCGCTGATCTGGATGACGCGCAGCACGGGTCGCGACGGCGAAGCCAGGATCAGCTTGCGTCCGGCAGCGACGGCGCGCTGATGGGCTTCGATCAGGACGCGCAACCCGCTGGAGTCGATGAACTCGACATCGTTCATCGACAGCACGATGTCGTCATCGCCGTCCGGCAGCGGATCGAGCAGATCCACGATTCGTTCGGCCGAGTGCGCGTCGATGTCGCCGCTGAGGCGGAATCCGGCCGTGGTCGGCTCGATGGTTACGCCGTCGTGGTCGTTCGTCATCAGCCGAGATGCTATCCCGTGCCGGATGATGTAGCGCGACCTGGGAATTCGTTGCTGCGCAGGGCGCCGATCACCACCTTGACCACCCCGACAAGCGGGGTCACGACGATCGCTCCAACCAGTCCACCCGCGGCCGCGCCGGCAAGCGCGGCGAGCATCGCTGCCCACGCGGGGATGTCGATCACGTCCCCGATGATCGCCGGGTAGATCACGTTCGTCTCGATCAGTTGGTAGAGCAGGTAGACGACGGTGGCGATCACGAACGCCGATGGCCCCGATACCAGGGCAAACACGCACAGCGGCAGACCGCCGATGAACCCACCCACCTGCGGAACGAAATCCCACAAGAATGCCCACAGCGCCAAGACGGGAGCCAAGCCCGTTTGCAGGGCCAGCGCCAAGACGAGGACCACGATGCCGTTGATGCCCGAGATCAGCACGGCTCCGGCTGCATATCCGGCGAGGGCAGCGTGGCTGACATCGGTGAGACGCATCATCTGGCGGCGATTGCGGGCCGGGACGCGGCGCTCGATGGCCCGCACGATCCGTCCGCCGTCGAAGGCCAACGACACCGTCAACAGCGCGACCCACATCAAGTCGATCATCTGGGACCCGATCTGCGGCAGGTATTCGATCGCACCACGTGAACGCGACAGACGCTGCGGGAGCTGTTCCAACTGCTTGGCAACGACGTCGGCGGCGTCTTTGCTCTTCAACCAGTCACCAACCAACGGAGCCGATTCCAGGCTGCGGACGACATCTGGCAGCCGTTGAACGGCGCGCGCCGCCGATGTCGGACCCTCGTTGAGCACCGAGATGACCAGGCCGGCCACCGTCGCAGCGATCAACAGCAACACCAGCCCGACGGCAACACCGCGGGACAGATGCAAGCGCCGCTGGAGGAAGTCGACGGGGCGGTCGATGGCCACCGCGAACAGAATCGCCAAGGCGATCCACACGATCGCCAGTCCGGAGCGGGCGAAGATAGCGACGGCCACCACGCTGGTGAAGATTGTGGTGGTGATCAGCGCGACGCCGGTCAGGCCGCGGGGGATGACGACGGGACCCCACGTCCACGCGGTCGTGGCATCGTAGAGGGGCATCGGAATGCGCAGGCCGTGGCGGTGTGGGGAGGTCGCCCAGGCGACAGCGATCGCCGCCAGACACAACATGATCACTGCGGTTGCTGTGCCGCTGATCGCCACCCCAAGCGCAAGGGCAGTGACCACAACACCCAGACCCGGCCGCAGGTCGATGGCTTCGATGCGGCGCTTGCGGATCGTGTTGGCGGTGACGGCGATCGCCGCACCGATCACGGCGACAATGGCCAACTTCCATTCGGCCAGCGTCGTCGCCCCAACCAGCAGGGGGGCGATTCCGATTAGCCAGCCGAGCTTGGGAACGATCAACCAGAACCCGGCCCAGATCCCCACGGCAAATGGGTAGGGGACGCCGGCAGCGGCAGCCAAGGCGACAAAGAGTGCGGCGCTGACGAAGCCGAGAACTGAGATCCGCCGCAGGTAGTCGCCGGCCCGTTCGTCGATGTCGCGCAGCAGGTCCCACACCTGGGAGCGTTCGTTGCGCTGCCATAGGCGCACGAACCCGGCGGTCAGCGAGTTGGCACTGGCGTGAAAGAAGGCGGCGAGGATCACGGCCACCGACAGATCGATCAGTCGCTCGCCGACCATCGGCTGGCCGTTCGAGCCAAACAGGAAGTTGTCTGGCAAGGCCGTCAACCAGTCGGTGATGCCCGCACCGAGACGCAGAGATCGAACGAGCCGATCGAACAACGCATTTTGATTGCTGTTTGAAACGGCTTCGTTGACCCGCTGGGCCAGATCGGCGGCACCGTCGCTGAGATCGCTATAGAGCAAGCCGATCACGCCCATGCCCACGCCCAGCGTCAACACGGTCACGACGGCAATCGCCGGTCCGCCCTTGATGGTGCGCGCCAGACGGTCGTACAGCGGCCGGGTCAACCAGGTCAGCAGCAGGGCGAAGATCAGCAGCCCGACGATGTCGACCAAACGCGCTGCGACGGTTGCCACAGCAACCGTCGCAGCAACAATCCCAAGAGCGATCAGGATTGGTCGTAGTGGTACTCGGCCGGTGCCAGGCACCGGACCGGTTGGCGGCATCGGCCGCCTGAGTTCAGGATCGCTCAGCGTCGGCCCAGGATGAACAGTGCGAGAGCGATGATGGCCAGGATGATCAGGATCGTGTACAGCATGGCTGGGTCTGTACCCGCCCTTTCCCAGCCGAAACGGAACCCGGCGAAATATTCTTGTGGGTCCTCAGCGGACTGCGATGTCGATCTGGGTTTGGGAGCTGCCGCCACTACATACACTCGCCAGATGGACCCGGACCGGATCGAACTCGACCTTCCAGCTCACACACGGCATGCGTCGATGGCTCGTGCCGTGGCCGCCGCACTCGGTGCCGACGCCGGGTTCTCGATCGATGACATCGACGACCTGCGATTGGGTATCGACGAGGCGATTTCGGTGGTCTGCCACCGGACCACCGGGGCTCGCCTGCATATCAGCTTCGAGCGTGCCGACTCGACGATTCAGGCCATCGTCGCGGTGTTCAACGATGGTCAGCCGAACGATCGGCATCCGGTGGTCGGAGATTCCCAGCTCGACCCGCTGGCTGAACGAATCCTTGGCGCAGTGGTCGACTCGTTCACCTTCACCGGCGGCGTGTTCACCATCGTCAAGTCCTCCACCAGCCCAGCCTCGGCCACGGCGTAGGCATCGGCGCACCCGTCGATGAACGAGGATGACATCACGGCGGACGCACTGTTCGTCGAGTACCAACGCACCCGCGACCGCGCCGTGCGCAACGAGATTGTCGAGCGCCATACCGGGCTTGCCGTGCACATCGCCAACCGGCATGCGTCAAGCGGGGTGCCCGACGACGACCTTCGCCAGGTCGCGCTGCTGGCCTTGGTGCGCGCCGTCGACCGCTTCGACCCCGACCGGGGTGTGCCGTTCAGCGCCTTCGCCGGACGCACCATCGAGGGTGAGCTGAAGCGCCACTTTCGCGACAAGACGTGGAGCCTTGGGGTGCCACGCAGCGCGAAGGAGCTGTATCTGGCGGTCCGCCGGGCCAACGAGGAACTCGCCCAACGGCTTGGCCGTTCGCCAACCGTCGACGACGTCGCTGCCCATCTGGGCGTCAGCCGCGACGACGTGATCACCGGGCTGAGCGCGGCGATGGCCAAGTCCGCCGATGCGATCGACGCGCCGACAACATCCGGTCGGCCGATGGCTCGCCCGGATACGGCGCTGACCACGACGGAAGTCGGGTACACGCATGTCGACAACCAGGGTGCGGTGGCGGTGCTGCTTGCCGCACTGCCGGAGCGTGAACGCTCAATTGTGGAGATGCGCTTTTACGACGGACTGTCACAGCACGAGATCGCCGAGCGCGTCGGGATTTCTCAGATGCACGTCAGTCGACTGCTGCGCAAGGCCTTCGACGTGATGCGCGCCGCCGCGGATGCGGACCTCGTCGACAGCGAAGATTGACTTCGCCAGGCGTTGCTGCGTCGGGTACCTCAGACGGGGGATGGGTAATGTTTGAGAATTGGCGAGGTCGGTAACCGTCGACCCGTGAGCTACGAAGGCCGGAGGTTCGACAGATGAGCTCGGTGGACGATGGAGGCGCGTGACGGGCGAGACGACGCCCTCGACGAGCGCTCGATCGCCCTCCCCGGCCAGCGCCAAAGCGTTCGCCAAGCGCGTCAGTTCGTCGTCGACTACCTGACCCCCGTCGCCGATCCCGACATCGTCGACGACTTCAAGTTGGTGGCCAGCGAACTGGTCACCAACGCCATCGAATACGGCGCTGCCCAGCGGGTCGCAGTCACCGTGGCGTGCAGCGACGGGGAGATTCGCCTGGCCGTGCGTGGCGGGCGCGGCACGCTGCCCGATCTAGAGACCGTGCAGATGGCCCCTCCGGATCAGCTCTCTGGGCGTGGTCTCAGCATCGTCCGCGAGCTCACCGACTCGATCCATGTCGATGATTCGCAAGCCGATCACGAAATCATCGTGACGCGCCGTCTGCGATGATGAGCCGATGCGCGTAGCGGCGATTCAGCACGACATCGTTTGGACGGACCGGCAAGCAAACTTCCAGCGTTTGGCCCCGATGATCGCCTCCGCCGCGGACAGCGGCGCCCGCTTGGTGGTGCTCAGCGAAACGTTCTCCACCGGCTTCGCCGTCGAGGATCCGCACCTCGCTGAACCCGAAGGAGGTCCGTCGGCGCAATTCTTGATCGACCAGGCGGCCGGGCATCGGATTTGGGTGGCGGGCACCTGCCCGGAGATCCCCGCCGCGGACGCCAACGGATCGGATACCCGGCCAGCAAATACGTTCGTTGTCGCCGGGCCGGACGGGACGACGCATCGCTATCAGAAGATTCACCCGTTCACCTATGGCGGCGAGGGCAAGCATTTCCGGCCGGGCTCGGAGACGGTCACGATCGAGATCGACGGTGTGCGGATCAGTTTGTTCGTCTGTTACGACCTGCGCTTCGCGGATTCGTTCTGGAATGTGGCGCTGGACACCGACCTGTATCTGGTCCCGGCCAACTGGCCAGATAGCCGGCGGCACCATTGGATGTCGCTGTTGATGGCGCGAGCGATCGAGAACCAGGCGTATGTGATCGGCTGCAACCGCGTCGGTGGGCCCACGCCTGCCGGGCTGACGTATGTCGGCGACAGCCGGATCATCGACCCGCTCGGCCAGGTGCTGGCTGCCAGCGGTGACGACGAGGGCATCCTGCTTGCCGATATCGATCCGCAGCGTGTCGCCGAAGTGCGAGCCACGTTCCCGTTCCTGAACGACCGCTGAGCGGCGGCGGCAATTCGCTGTTTGCTGCCGCTAGTTCGTCAGGCGGCGCGCCGCTTCGGCGATCACCTCGGCCCGCTTGCAGAACGCGAAACGGACGAGTGGTCGGCCGATGTGCTTGTTCAGGTAGAAGACTTCGTTGGGGATCGCCACCACGCCGCGCTCACGGGCCAGCTGATGACAAAAGGCGATCCCGTCGCCATCGGCGCGCAACGGGCTGACGTCGACGGTGACGAAGTAGGTGGACGAGGTCGAAAACACCGTGAAGCCTGCCGCGTGCAAGGCCGGGACCAGTTGGTCACGGCGCTGTTGCATGTTCGTTGCCAGGTCGGTGAAGAAGTGGTCGGGCAGTGCTAACCCGACGGCGATCGCCGGCTGGAACGGTCCGCCGTTGACGTAGGTCAGGAACTGCTTGGCGGTTCGCGCCGCGGCCACCACTGCGGCGGCGCCGCACATCCAGCCAATCTTCCAGCCCGTGGTGTTGAACGTCTTACCTCCGCTGCTGATCACCAGCGTGCGGTCGCGCAGCCCTGGTAGTTGGGCGATCGAGCGGTGGCGTTTGCCGTCGAAGACGAGGTGTTCGTAGACCTCGTCGGCGATCACCAGCAGGTCGTGCTCGATGGCCAGGTCGGCGATCAGACGCAGCTCAGCATCGTCGAACACCTTGCCCGTGGGGTTGTGTGGAGTGTTCAGCAGGATCAGACGAGTGCGAGCCGTGATCGCCCGGCGCAGCTCGTCGGGATCGAAGGAGTAGTCAGGCGTATGCAGGGTGACCGGGCGGACGTTGGCTCCGGCCATCGCAATGCACGCCTGGTAGCTGTCGTACATCGGCTCGAAGACGACGACTTCGTCACCGGTGTCGAGCAGTGCGATCAGTGCCCCGGCCAGCGCTTCGGTAGCGCCGGCGGTGACCAGTACCTCGCGGTCGGGGTCGTAGCTCAGTCCGTAGAAACGCTGCTGATGGTCGGCGATCGCCTGGCGCAGCGCGGGGATTCCCGGGCCCGGCGGGTACTGGTTGTGTCCACCGTTGATCGCCGCGATCGCTGCATCCAGCACCTGGCGCGGCCCATCGGTGTCGGGGAATCCTTGGCCAAGGTTGACGCTGTCGGTGGCCAACGCCAGGGCGCTCATCTCGGCGAAGATCGTCGTGCCGAAGCCCTGCAGCTTGGCGGTCAGATATGGCTCGCGGCTCATCGCAGGTTCTCCGGTCCGAACGAGGTCGGCAGCAATTCGTCGATCGTGAACGTGGCCAACACGCCGCCCGGCCCCGCTGCATGGATCAGCGTGTCGGGCGTGGCGAACTCGCGGATCTTCTGGCGGCATCCGCCACAGCATGTCGACAGCATTTCGCCGTCGCACACGGTGAGCACCGCCTGGATTGAGCGTTCGCCGGCCGTGACCATCGCCGAGATCGCCGACGCTTCGGCGCACACACCCTGCGGGTACGCGGCATTTTCGACGTTGGTGCCGACGTACACGTTGCCCGCGGCGGTGCGGATTGCGGCGCCGACCGGAAAGTTCGAATACGGCGAATACGAGTTGGCCTGCGCGGCGCGGGCGGCACGCAGCAGCTGATCGACGGGACCATCCACGGCGCCACGGTAGCCCTGGCCGCTCACCCCGGCACACGTGGTCACGTTTGATCCGCACAGATCGGATCAAACGTGACCACGTGGGCGATGACGTGACACGATGGCGCGGTGTCCAAGCTCTCTCTGCGCGGTCGGCTGCACTCGACCAAATTGCTCAGCAATCCCGTCGCTCGCACCGTGCTGTCCGTCTGGGCGTGGTTCGTGCTTGGCGTGGTCGTCATCATCTGGGTGCCCTTAGTCGGTGCCGTGTGGCTGGTGACCGTCCCGTTCGACAAGGGTCGCTACGCGGCTGGCTACCTGTTTCGCAAGCTGACCGTGGTTCACCAAGTGCTCAACCCACTGTGGCGCTTCCGGACCAGCGGGATCACGATCGACGATCCGCGACGGCCGTACATCGTCGTCGCCAATCACCAAAGCTTTGTCGACATCTTGTTGATCTCGCACTTGCCGTGGGAGATGAAGTGGCTGTCGAAGATCGACTTCTTCCGTTATCCGTTGGTCGGCTGGTTGATGCGCATGGCCGGCGACATTCCGTTGGTGCGCGGCGAACGCGACAGCGCCAAGAAGGCGATGGACGAATGTCGTGACCGGCTGAACAAGCGGGTCAGCGTGATGATCTTTGCCGAGGGAACACGCAGCGCGACGGGCGAACTGCAGCCGTTCAAGAACGGTGCATTCCGCTTGGCTCTGGAGACTGGCGTGCCGATCCTGCCGCTGGCTGTCAACGGGGCGTACAACGCACTGGTCAAGGGTGACTGGCGCTTCGGCGTGTGCGACGCCGAGGTGCGCGTCTTGGAGCCGATCGAAACCAAGGACATGGATCCGTCCGAGTTCGGTGCGTTGCGTGACCTGGTCCACGCCCGAATCGCCGCCGCCGTAGCGGAGATGCGCGCCTAGCACACCAGGTCATCCCGGCACTCGAGGTCGCCGAGCCGCGGCCGTTGAAAGGCCGGCTCGGATCGCGCTACGCCTGCGACTTCGGAGCGGCCTTCTTGGCGGGAGCTTTCTTCGCCGCTGACTTCTTGGCGGGCGACTTCTTGGCGGGCGACTTCTTGGCCGGAGACTTCTTCGCTGCCGATTTGCGAGCGGGAGTTGCGCGTGCCGCCGTCTTCTTGGCCGGCTTGTTACCGGCGACCTCGCGGCGGATGGCCAACAGCTCGTAGGCCCGGGCGTTGGTCATCTCCTCGACCCGGTCGCCCTTGGACAACGAGGCGTTGGTCTGCCCGTCGGTGACGTAGACGCCGAAACGGCCGTCCTTGGCCACGACCGGACGTTCGCTGACCGGGTCGGTGCCGAACTCGCGCAATGGGCCCTTGGCCGCCATGTTCTGGCCACCGCGGCGAAACACCTTTGGTTGGGCCAGGATCGCCAGCGCCTGATCCAACGAGATGGTCAGCAGTTGATCCTCGTTCTCCAGTGAACGGAAGTCTTTGCCCTTTTGGATGTACGGCCCATAGCGCCCGTTGTTCGCCAGGATCGGTTCGCCGTCGGCGGGATCGACGCCCAGGATGCGCGGCAGTTGGAGCAGCGCTTCGGCCTCGCTCAACGTCAATCGTTCGAGGATCATCGTCTTGAACAGGCTGGACATCTTTGGCTTGGCCAGCCCCGGAGGCAGATTGTCCGGCGCTCCCCACTGTACGTACGGCCCGAATCGCCCGTTCTTGGCGTACACCGGGAAGCCGTCGAGTTCGCCGATCGGCTCGTCGCTCTTCGGCGCAGCCAACAAGCGAGTGGCGACCTCGACGGTCAGCTCGTCGGGGGTCAAGTCGTCGGGAACCGAAGCGGTGTCCTCGCCGCGCTTGACGTACGGGCCGTACTTGCCGGGTTTGACGACAATCTCGCGGCCCTGATCGTCGGTGCCGATCGGGAACGTGTTGACCGCCGCGGCGTCGATGCCTTCCAGATTTTCCTCGACCAGCTTCTTCAGCCCGGGCATCGCCCGATCATCGGCACCGAAGTAGAACGCCGTCAGCCAGTCCTGTTTTTGGGTTTCGTCGCGGGCGATCGAGTCGAGGTCCTCTTCGATGCGCGCCGTGAAGGCGTAATCGACCAGATCATCGAAGTGCTTCTCGAGCAGTCCGACGACCGCGAACGCGGTCCACGTGGGGACCAGCGCCTGGCCCTTCTTCCACACGTAGCCACGGTCCTGCACGGTCTGAATGATCGACGCCCAGGTCGACGGGCGGCCGATGCCCAATTCTTCCAAGCGCTTGACCAGCGATGCCTCGGTGAAACGCGCCGGTGGGGTCGTGGCGTGGCCGTTGGCCTGCAGCGCTTCGATCGGCACCCGCTCGCCAACCTTCAGCGGCGGGAGCAGTGCCTCGCGTTCGATGCCCACGGTCTGGTCTTCGTCGGTGGACTCGACGTACACCTGCCGATGTCCGGGAAAGGTGATCGTGGTCCCGCTGGCGGCGAACTCGGCGACGGCCCCATCGGTGGCCGTGGCCCCGATGCGGATGCTGACCGTGGTGCCAGTGGCGTCCGCCATCTGCGAGGCCAGGGTGCGCTGCCAAATCATCCGGTACAGCGCCAACTCCTGGCCGTTCAACTCCTTGGCGACCGCGTCGGGTGACCGCAGCGGGGTGGTCGGGCGGATTGCCTCGTGGGCCTCCTGAGCGTTCTTCGACTTGCTTGTGTAGGCCCGGGGCTGGGGGGAGGTGAATGAGTCGCCGTAGGACTTCTTGATCTCGGCGCGCACGGCGCTGATCGCCTCGGCGCTGAGCGTGACCGTGTCGGTACGCATGTAGGTGATGAAGCCGCGCTCGTACAGGCCCTGGGCCAGACGCATCACCTGTGAGGAGCTGAGACGCAGCTTGCGCCCACCTTCCTGTTGCAGCGTGCTGGTCATGAACGGCGGCTTGGGCGAGCTGCGGAACGGCTTCTCGTCGACACTGCTGACGGTGAACGGGGCGTTCGATAACCCGTCGACGAGCTGCGTGGCGCGTGCTTCGTTCAGCACCACCACCCCGGATTTGGCCGCGCCTTGTGCGGAAAAGTCCTTGCCGGTGGCCACCTTGGCACCGTCGAGTCCGACGAGCGTGGCGGTAAACGGGGGAGCGGTGTCGGTGAACGCGTCGATATCCCAGTAGTCGGCGGCGACGAAGGCGATCCGTTCGCGTTCGCGCTCGACGATCAGGCGCACCGAGGGGCTTTGCACCCGCCCAGCGGAGAGACCGCGGTTGACCCGCCGCCACAGCACCGGTGATACCTCATATCCATAGAGGCGGTCGAGCAGCCGGCGAGTCTCGGCGGCATCGACCAAGCCGTAGTCGATGCCGCGCGTGTCGGCCAGGGCCGCATCGATCGCCGACTTGGTGATTTCGTGAAAGACCATTCGCTTCACGGGAATCTTCGGCTTCAAATATTCGAGCAGGTGCCAGCTGATCGCCTCACCCTCGCGGTCACCGTCGGTTGCTAGATAGAGCTCGCTGGCCTCTTTGACCAGGCCACGCAGCTCCTTGACCACGGTCTTGCCGCGCTCGGTGAGTTCGTACGTCGGCTTGAAACCGTTGTCGACGTCGATCGAGAGGCCCTTCGACGGCAGGTCGGCCACGTGGCCAACCGAGGCGCGCACGTCGTAGCCGGCGCCAAGAAATTTGGAGACGGTCTTGGCCTTGGCAGGCGATTCGACGATGACCAGCGGACGGGACATATGGCCCGATGCCTAAAGCACTCGCCCCCTGCTTGTCAAGGCGAGTTGCCGGATTCGCTCGTCGCGACGGCGATCATTCGGCCCGGTAGGTGGGCAATTCAGTGCCGACTCGACGGGCCATCTCCTCGCCCAACGCCTGCAGGCCGCTCAGCGGGCGGATCATCACCTCGAACTCGACGATCTGACCAACATCGTTGAATTGGATCAGGTCGACTCCCTTCAACCGCCGTGCGCCGACGCGTGCCGAGAACTCCAGCGTGACGCTGGTGCCGTCTCCGGTGGCGAATTGGCGGTGGTAGGTGAAGTCTTCGAACACCTGCACCACGGTGGACAACACCAGGACGACGGCCGCGGCCGATTCGTAAGGATGGTGGGCCATCGGCGATCGAAACACGGCGTCGGGGTGGATCAGTTGGTCGAGGCCGGTCATGTCGCCGCTGGCGACCATCGAGTGCCACCGATCGAGGGCCGCCTGGGCCGGTGCGCTGAGCTGCATCGGCTCACCGTACTGCGGCCGGCGAACTCGTCGGGGTGGTCCGACCGTGGTGAAGTACGTTGAAGCGATTGTTGACGATCGGTTGCACGGCGACGTCCTGCTCGGCTGGAACGACGGTTTCGAGAGGTCGTGGCGCGCCCTGGCGGTGGCCAGCGACGCGGGGAGAATCGCGCGGATCGACCGTGGCTGGAGCACGGTCTGGTTCGACACGGTCGGTGCGGAGGTGCGTGTCCGCAATATCGGTGCCGATGTGGCGGTCGGCGATTGGGTGATCGTCAGTAGTGATGACGAGCGGGTCGACCACGTGCTCGATCGGCGCAGCGCTTTCGTTCGCCGAGCCTCGTTTGAAGGGCGGCGAGCCGAATCGCACACGATCGCCGCAAACATCGACGTGGTCATGTTGGTCCACTCGTTGGCCTCGCCCCCCAACCAGCGGCGTCTCGAGCGCGAGTTGGTGCTGGCATTCGATAGCGGGGCGCAGCCGGTGGTGGTGCTGACCAAGCGAGACCTCTGCGACGAACCGCAGCGAACCCTGGACACGCTGACCGACGTGGCCCCCGACGTGGCTGTCCATCTTGCCAGTGGGATCACCGGCGAGGGCATCGAACGGCTGGCGGAGTATGCCGCTGGCAATCAGACGATCGCCTTGCTGGGCGCCAGTGGCGTGGGCAAGTCGACGTTGATCAATGCGTTGATCGGGTCCGAGGCGCTGCGGACCAGCGAGGTGCGCGCCGGTGATCAGCGTGGCAAACACACCACAACGGCGGCCGAGCTGGTGCCGATCCCGGGCGAGGGATGGCTGATCGATACGCCGGGCGTGCGCGCCGTCAGCTTGTGGAGCAGTGGGCAGGGAATCGAACGGGCGTTTATCGATGTGTTCGACCTGATGGACAACTGTCGATTCCGTGATTGCAAGCACGAGGACGAACCGGGATGCGCGGTGGGCGCGGCCATCGCCGACGGACGCTTGGACCCGCGCCGTCTGGAAGCGATGAAGCGCCTGGTCGCCGAGGAACAGGCGCTGGAAGAGGAACAGCGTGTGCAGTTGAAGGCGCAGGACAAGCGCGGCGCTCGTCGGGCCCGACCGAGGGCCTGAGCCGATCACTCACTAACTTGAGTTTGACTAGCGTTTGATAGCCGCTGGCGGGCGAGGTGCGACTACGTTCGGGGGATGGACTTCGCCCTGACCGACCGCTGCATCGACTACCGCGACCGTCTGCTGGCCTTCATGGACGAGCACATCTATCCAAACGAGGCTGCGTACGCCGCGGCGGTGGCCGAGTCTGGCGATCCGCACTTTCATCCGCCGCTGATCGAGGACTTGAAGCAGCGGGCCCGTGACGCCGGCCTGTGGAACCTGTTCCATCCGCATCCAGACAACGGTGCCGGGTTGAGCAACGCCGAATACGCGCCACTCGCCGAGATTCTCGGCCGTTCGGTGTTCGCTAGCGAAGTGTGCAACTGCTCGGCTCCCGACACCGGCAACATGGAGGTGTTGCAGATGTTCGGCTCGCCCGAACAGCAGGAGCGCTGGCTGGAACCGCTGTTGGATGGCCGGATCCGATCGGCGTTCGCGATGACCGAACCCGACGTGGCATCCAGCGACGCCACCAACATCGCCCTCAGCATCGTGCGCGACGGTGACCATTACGTCTTGAACGGGCGGAAGTGGTGGATCTCGGGGGCGATGCATCCGCATTGCGAGATCTTCATCGTGATGGGCAAGACCGATCCGTCGGCGTCGTCGCATCGCCAGCAAAGCCAGATCCTGGTTCCGAAGGACACGCCGGGGCTGACGATCGTGCGTGCCCTGCCGGTGTTTGGCTATCAGGACGCCGAGGGTCACGTCGAGCTGCGCTTCGACAACGTCCGCGTCCCGGCGTCGAACCTGATCGCCGGCGAAGGCGACGGGTTCGCGATCAGCCAGGCCCGTCTTGGCCCTGGTCGAATTCACCACTGCATGCGCACGATCGGGGCGGCCGAGCGGGCACTGGAGTTGATGTGTACACGCGCCCTGTCGCGGACCACGTTCGGGCGGCGTGTCGCCGAGCGCAGCAACATCATGGACTGGATCGCCGAGGCGCGTATCGAGCTGGAGATGGTGCGGTTGCTGACGATGAAGACGGCATGGATGATGGACACCGTCGGCAACAAGGCCGCCGCCGTCGAGATCAGCGCGATCAAGGTGGCCGCGCCGAACATCGCCCTGCAGATCATCGATCGGGCGATCCAAGTGCACGGTGCCGGTGGACTGTGCGACGACTTCCCGCTGGCCCAGATGTACGCCCACATCCGCACGCTGCGCTTGGCCGACGGGCCCGACGAGGTGCACAAGATGACCATCGCCCGGCGCGAGCTACGCCGCCACGACCCGAGCTTCCGGATGGATGCGGCGGTGGCGATGTCGCCCGGTGGTGGGCGCGGCTAACGCTCGGCGCTGCTTGATCGGTTCGTCGCCGCGGTAATCGACGCGGCGACGTCCAAGGCGCGGTCCAGGCGCATCGCGGTCAGCCGGTTGCGCAGCTTGTCGTTGCTGCACACCAGCGCCAATTCACCCTGACGCTGGCGCGCTGCGGCGCCCAGCGCCAGGATGATGCCCAATCCGGCGTCGTCCAGGCTGGGGACCTCGTCCAGGTCCAACAGGACGCGTTGACCCGGATAGCGGTCGAGGGCGCGCATCACCTGAGCGCGCAGCGTCGGCAACGTGGCCAGATCGATCGGGCCACGCAGGGCGATGACCGGCACGCTGCCGACCAGACCGACGCTGCTCTCCAGGTTCACGCCGGCGAACGCTACCGCGCTTGCCGGATGCCGGGTTTATGGCTGTGGCTCCACCGCCATGGTCGTGGCGAAGCTGATCGTGATGTCGGGCAACAACGCGCCGATCAACGGAACGTCGGTGTGGTTGACGCGTTGGACGCGCACCGTCACCGTCTGATCGGACGCGTTGACATCGACGACCGCGCCGCGCTTTCCGGCGACC